>Ga0194132_10001007_pt1 | contig 57283 bp, 53 predicted proteins | sample TA2KigOf80mmetaG_FD_148612 | JGI IMG/M metagenome (GOLD analysis project Ga0194132, IMG submission 148612) | Freshwater microbial communities from Lake Tanganyika, Tanzania - TA2015054 Kigoma Offshore 80m | ecosystem: Environmental > Aquatic > Freshwater > Lake | place: Tanzania: Lake... | reverse complement strand
AAATATAAAACACTAACCAGATACAAGTCAAGAAAAAACTCGCCCAATGGGCGAATCCCAATACCCCAAAACTTCCTGAAAACCCTACAGTTTCTGAAACCCGCGTGGGCTTAGAGCGGAGTTATGGATCGTGCGGAAATGCAAAAAAGCCGGGATCGGTCATACAGATTGTCCCGGCCTTTAAGTATCAAGTAAGGACTTTAGAATTTAGCTGGCTGCCAGCAGGCGCTCATGGCCCTTCTTCGAGATCGGCGCAAGCTTGTCGGTAATCGATGTCCAGCTCTCGCCGTTGTCCTCGCTGCAGAAAACCTCGCCGCCGGTGGTGCCACCGAAGATAGCGCAGGTGCCGTTGGCTTCTTCGAGGCAAAGTGCACCAAATTCATGTTTCAAGCTTGCCGGCAATCCGCCGCCCAAGCGCTCCCAGCTGTTGCCGCAATCTTTGCTACGATAAATCTTGCCTTCAGCGCGCGCGGCGGGACCGGCTTTGCGCCAAGTGACGGGATTGTGCTCCGCTGCGGCGACGAACATCATGTCGGGATTTTTCGGGTTCCAAGTAAAGCCGTCGGGGTAAACATCCGGCGCCCAATCGGGGCACATCCAGCGCTGCCAGCTAGCACCACCGGTGTGGGTGACGTAGAGGCCGGCGCCGCCGGTGACGTAGATTTTTTGTGGGTCGCGCGGGTCGATCAAACAGCGATGCACGTCATAGAAATGTTCCACCGGGCGGTTCCTGTCTTTGTAAAGTCCGACGGTGTTGAGCTGCTTCCAGCTTTTCCCCAGATCATCGCTCTTCAAAAATGCGCCTTGCTCGACGCAGGCGTAGATAGCGTTTTCGTCTTTAGAATCGAAGGTGATGAATTTCGTATGCGCGACATGGGGTGGGGCGGGGAAGGACCATTGCCCGACGCTTTCGACTTGGCGCAGCGCCGGCAGCTCGCTCCAGTGGGCGCCCAAATCTTCGCTGACAAACAAGTGTGCCGGCTGAGTGCCGGCATAGACGCGGGTTTTGCCGTTGATGGTTTTCGACGCAAGGCTGTAGACGTCGTGACAGGCGATGCCGTTGTCGCGCCGCTCCCAAGTTTTGCCGCCGTCGCTGCTGGCATGCACCGAGCCGAAGAATGCGCCGGCAAACATGGTGCCGCTGGTCTGCTCGAAGATAATCGAGCTGATGTGATTGCCGCGCAGCGCCCGCTGCGCCTCTTGCCACTTGCCGTTGTTCTTTTCAAAACGAACGAGGCCATCCTGCGTGGCGACCCACAGTTCGGTGGATCGTTGCTTGGCCGAATAAACATTGGTGCCGCCGTGAGAAAGTCCGATCGCCATAGTTCAACTCCGCGCTAGGTCGGTTTCTTTTCCCTATTCATCAAATCCACTCCACTTTACTAGCTACAGTTTATCTTGGTCAATCGAATTGTGTACAGAGCGATCAGGAAACACGGGGCTGCGCCTAGAAGGGTAGTGGAGATTATAAGACAACTCAAAACGGAAGGCGTCCTATGAAAATATCGTCCGTTAAACTTAACAATAGAAAAAAACTCTTCGAGATCAAAACAGCGAAGAGGCTGCTTTCTTTTCCGTATGTCAAAGCCGAGCTGACGCCAACTGCAGAAGACCCGATCGTGCGGGTTTATGTTGACAAGGAAATTGCCAAAGAGGGTTTCACCTACCAACTCGCTTCGGGCAAAACCGCCACAATCCATGTTGAGCAGGTGCTTGAATACAACCAAGACCCTTCTTACCTGAGAGATTTGCTGATCTACAGACTCACGCTCGAAGCGCAAAAGCGCGTGGCGAAGAGCCGGCTGGCGAAGCGAGAGATGGTTCGCCGGCTGCGTACGTCGGCAACCCAGTTCTACCGTTTGCTGGATCAAACCAACTACGACAAGTCAGTCGATCAGTTGATCGCTTTGCTGCAGATCCTCGATTGCGAAGTGGACCTCGTTGTGCGCGCAAAGAGTGCGTAAGCGTGTGCGCGAGGCCGTCTCGTTCTCTGCGCTAGGTCTCTGTGGTGAATATCCGAAATCTAACTTCATTGCCGTAGCCGGCCTTCGGCCTTCAGTTATTGCTGCGCTTGTTTCAACGGCCGTTCGTTGATCACTCGGTCCAGGGTGAAACTTCCTGTCGACGACGCCGGTGCGATGGTCGTCGTCGAGCATAATCTGAATGCCTTCCCAGGCCACTGGTTGTAGTTGGCAATCATCGGAAAGCCCTTGTCGAGCAGTTTGATCGTGTCCTCGGCAGAGAAAGGCGCGGCAGAAATCAGTCCCTTCTCCAGAGCGCTGGCCCGTATCACCGTCTGACCGATGGCCCTTAACGTCACGTCCTTGTCGGGATCGATGTTGTTGCGTTTGAGATAGAGCCGAGTGGTGAAATCGGAAAACGCCCCGGCGCCGGTAATGCCGACAATCTTGCCGCGCAGGTCTTTGACGCGCCGGACGTCTTTGCTGCCGATCAAAGTGTAATTCGTGTAGTTGGAGATCGAAGCGATGATGTTCATGTCGAGTCCGCGCGCTTTGCTGCGGATCGCCGCCTGGGCGCCGCCGATGCTGGAAAACTCAACGTTGCCAGACCCCAGCGCGGTAACCGCTGTCGGCGCGCCGCGGACGAAAATTTGTTCGACCGTGAGACCCTGCTCACGCAAAAAGCCGCGCGCGTCGGCGACGCGGAACGGAAGCTGCGCGTTCCAGGCGAGAGTCACGAAAACCACCCGCAGGTGTTTGAGCTCTTGGGCGTGGAGCGAGAAGCGGAATAGGACCGATAGGGCAAATACACCGAATAGTCGGAGTTTCACTTGAGTGTCCCTTAGGGTTCTATTTTCACGATCGACGCGCCGATGCCGTCGATGGAGGTCTTGCCGTCGGCAGCAAGATTGTCGCGCCGCGGCGTGTCGAAGTTGCTGACGTAGACCGTGTTGTCAACGATGACGACCGAAGTTGGAAACTCCAGCGGACCTTTGCTGTTGTTTTTCAGCGCGTCATAAACCCGGCCCTCGGGAGTGACGACGACCACGGCATTGCGTTCGTTGGCGGCCACCCAAAGGTTGCCGTGCCGGTCGAACGCCGGACCGTCGGCGCCTTCGAGCAATGCGCTTTGGACGACGCTCTGCGGCGGGCCGGCCGTGCCGTCGTTGGTGATGGTCGATCGCCAAATCGCGCCGCGCGTGGTGTCAGCGATGTACAACACGGTGCCAGAGGCATCGAAAGCCAAACCGTTCGCTGTCAGGGCCTGCTGCGTGTTGCCGTCGGGGAGTGTGCGAACATGGGGTGGTATTTGAACCACCACGTCGGCTTTGCCGCCCTCCGGTCCGGTGCGATAAATCTTGCCGTTGCGGCCGCCGGAAACGTAGAGCCGGCCAGCCTTGTCGAAGGCGAGACCATTGGCATTCTCCGTTTGCGTCGCGAAGGTTTGCGCGACGCCGGGTTTGTCCGGGTTCAACTCTTTAGCGCGGATGCGCAGCACTTCTTTAAATCCGCCGGCGGTGAGGTAAAGATCGCCCGCCGAGTTGAAGGTGATTCCCGAAACATCGGCACGGATTTTTTTGCCGTCGATCTCGCGCTCCACCACGCGGCCGACGACCACGAGTCTGGGATTTTTTGGATCGATGCGCCACACATTGCCGCTAACGCGATCGGCGGTGTAGAGCCTGCCGCGATTGTCGGCGGCGATGCTCTCGACTATGACGCTTCGCTCGGCGCTGTTGGGGTCGAGGTCGATCAGGATTGAAACTTTTTGATTTTGCGCCTGGACGACGGCAAACCAGAACAAGATGCTGGCAATTGTGAGGGCGGCTTTTCTGTACAGAGCTCTCCGCCACCTGGATTCCGGCCTGCGCCGCAATGACGGACCAACGCCACCGTCACCCCGGCGAAGGCCGGGGTCCACGCACGGCTGGTTGTTGCCATGTTGGTTGCGGCTTCGCTGCATTGGGAACCGCACGCTTCCGACGTCAATCATCCGATGACTCCGCTCAGCGGTTGCGCTCCAGCTCTTCTTTAACTTCGCTGGCGAGCTTTAGGTAAAGAAATTTCTCCGGCGCCACGTCTTCTTTGATCTTCAAAGGAGCTTTGACGTCGTATTCGATCATGTTTTTCATGCCCAGTGGCGTTGGCACGCCGGGCACGCCGTCGGGCAGGGCGCGGGCGAAGCGGCGAAGGCCTTCGATGACAACGGGTCGCGTCGCGTTGCTACCCATGGGAATCTTCTTCATTGCAATGTCAGCGGCTTCTTCCGGCCGCTCGCGAATAAACACCAGCGCGCGCATCATGCTGCGCAGCCAGCGCTTGATGTCGTTGGGCCGCTCGGCGATTTTTTGTCCGACGCCATGAAGCCTTGCAACGCATAGGGGAACAGGTCGCCGATGAACGTCACCGTGCGCAAGCCTTCTTTCTCGGCGATGATCGCTTCATCGCCATTGATTGTGGCGGCCTGGATGGCGCCGGATTTTAGACCGAGCATCGTCGTGGTTGTGGTCCGAGACGGCATGGCGACTCGGGTGAGATCCTTGGCGGCAACACCATTGCGCTCGGCGTAGGCGGTGACTAAAGCGTCCTGGGGTGTCTCCTACTGTGCCGACCGCCACTCTGTTGCCTTTGAGGTCTGCACCCTTGGTAATTTCAGGCGCGGCAATCAAATACCAAGTCACTTTTTCGGTTTGAAACATCACGGCTTTGATGGGCGCGCCGCGCAGCGCCGCACGCATGCCGGTGCCGCCAACGCCGCTATAGTCGACGTCACCGCTCACCAGCGCCGCGATGGCGGTGGCGCCCGGAATGACGATGGTTTCGTTTTCGAGACCTTCATCGCGGAAAAATCCTTTGACTTCAGCCACCGGCACGCTGAGATAGTTAAGCGTGGCGCGTGGGATGACGGTGCGGTCGCGCTCGGCGACCGCGTCGGAAGGGAACAGGACGTATAGGAATAATGGGAGGAATGACAAGAGCGCTGGCATAGCGGCCATCGGTTACCTCGCAACTTCTTTGCGCACTTCTTCGAGCACGCGGAAATCGACCATCCTGTTTAACGGCACGTCGCCAATGGATTTGTCGCTCGCTTGCATGAGTTTGACGTGGACTTTGAGGCCTGCGTCAGATGATGAGCCGTCGCGCGTCGCGGCTTTCATGATCGACTGGTACGAGTCACGCGCCATGGTTGGGTCCAACTTCCATTCGCGCTCGACGAGCTTGATGGTTTCTTCAGGGTTCTCTCGGGTGAATAAGAGGCCGCGGTAAAAAGCGCGCATCATGCGCTTCACCTGATCGCGGTTCTCCGCCAGTCGCTTTTCGGTGGTCGTAAATCCGTTGCTGGGAAACTCGATGGCGTCGCCGAGAAATAGCAGCTCGCGAAAGCCTTTCTGTTTGAGCATCGAGTTGTCTGGTGGATTGGCGATGTTGGCGTCCACCGAGCCGGCCATCAGCGCCGCGTTGCGTGTATTACCCAGGCCGATCATGATCAGCACAACATCTTTTTGCGGGTCGAGGCCGTTCGATTGCAGCGCGACGCGGGCGGCAAGATCGGTGGTCCCGCCAAAACGGCTGACCGCGACCATCTTGCCGCGCAGCTCGCTCACTGATCTGATCGTCGGCTTCGACATTAAGAAATAATTCGGCAACCGCGCGCTAAAAAAAATCGCCTTCAGCGGCGCGCCTTTGGCGGCCAGGCGCAGCGCGGAATCGGCCACGCCGTGATAGTCCACTTCGCCGCTGAGCAGCGCGTTGTGGGCGATGTTGGGGAGCATGGCCGGAAGCTCAAGTTCGATGTTCTCATCTTTCAAAAAACCACGATGCAGTGCGACAAACATTGGCAGGTAGCCCATCGAGCGCGATGGCAGCGCGAGCCTCACCCGTTCAGCGTCGGCGCTACTGGGGCAAATCAAGAAAGCCGCCAAGAGAGCAACGTGTAACAGTGACAATAAGGCTTTGAGCATTAATGCGTTTACCTCGGCAAGTGAAATTCTGCGTAGTATAGCGATCTCGATGCGCTTCGCAATCCGCTAGAAATCGGTCGGGGCGGCGATTACTATGTCACATTATAGCGCGTTGCGGAGGATGCAAAATGTTTCTCGGTCGTGTCCTGGTCGAAGAGTTTCACGCCGAAGTGCTGAAATGGCTGGGCGAGCGTGTCGAGCTGGTCGTCGTTAATCCCTGGGTTGAGCCGGACCGTTGGGACCTCGAAGCAGGGCGCGTCGACGCGGTGATCAGCCGCAAAGGCAAGATCACACGCGCACACATGGCGCAAAGCAAAGGGCGCTTAAAAATCATCGCGCGCACCGGTGTCGGCGTCGACCCGTCGCGGGTCGATCTCGACGCGGCCAAGGAATTGAAAGTGTGGGTTGCCAATCAACCCGGAAGCAATTCTGTTGCGGTGACGGAACTGGTCTTCGGCCAGATGATTGCGTTGGTGCGCCACACGCATGAAGCCAACTGCGCGGTGAAAGAAAACCGCTGGGGCGAGTATCTGAAATTCATCGGCACCGAGCTTGCCGGCAAGACGATCGGCATCGTCGGCATGGGCAACATCGGCGCGCGGGTGGCGATCCGCGCGCGGGCCTTTGAGATGGATTTTCTTGTCTATGATCCTTATGTCCCAGAGTCGCACGTGACCGCGTTGGGCGGCAAATTTGTTGGGTTAATGGAACTATTGAAAGAGTCCGACTTCGTCACGATCCATTGCCCGCTCAACAACGAGACGCGCGGTATGATCGGTGCCGCCGAGCTGGCGCTGATGAAGCGCGCGGCGTTTTTAATCAATGCCGCGCGCGGCGGCATCGCCGATGAGGCGGCGCTGCTGCAAGTCTTGCAGCAAAAAAAGATCGCCGGTGCGGCCCTCGATGTCATTGCCGTTGAACCGCCCCCGAAAGATCATCCTTTATTCAAACTCGACAATGTTTTGTGGACGCCACATTTGGGGGCGGTGACGATCGAGGCGTCCGAGCGCGGCGAGTGGGGCGCGGCCGAAGAGGTGGTACGGGTTTTGGAAGGTAATCAGCCAAAGAACCCGGTGGTCGTAATCCCGTAGGGACAGGTCAGGACCTGTCCCTACAACCAGACAACGCTGAGGTTAGAGCGGGTCACCGCGCCGCATGGCCGTTTAACACCGCCTGCGAAACCTCAACGACGCCACCCGGATGCAAGCGAATGACGTTAACGGTATTGACGTATTCCGGCGAGCCGGAGTAGTGCGCCGTTACCGTGCCGTCACCAACCGCGGTCGACTGGTTCCAATGGCCGAGCGCCACGTAATCGGCGGCGGTAGCATTGAGCTCTTCAGGGTGAATCAGCCACGAGCCGATCATGCGATTCGGATCGCGCGCTTCATCGACATAGTGGCCGTGGGCAACGGCGAGCTGCCAACGCGTTGTGCGCGGGCGTGGGTTCGCCAGCGGCGACATGTCGGTGTAGTCGAAATGAGCGTGGCCCCAGATTTCCATTTGGTGTTCTGGGAACAGCACGGCCTGGTCGCAGTTCAAACCGAGAATTCTCACCTTGGGAATCTGCCCCATGCCGCCGCGGCGGTAGACGGAGTCCGGCGTCAGCGGGTCATGGTTGCCGGGAAGAATGACCACCTGTCGATTGTAGTCACGCAGGATCCCGGCGCAGCGCTCCAACAATTCCACAGGCTGGCGGTGATTATCGAAGCAATCGCCCGCCAGCACAACGACATCGGCGTGCACTTCATTGGCGGCGCCTAAGACTCTTGGCAGCGCGGCTAAGCGGTCTCTATCGCTAAAACTGTCGTCGGTGCCGAGATGCAAGTCGGAGCTGTGAACGATGACGACTTCGGAGCGCGTGGACATAGGTGGTCCCCTCGTAAGTTACTCCAGCCAACCTAACAAAAGCACGGGAAAATGGAAAGCCGGAGAAAGCAAAAAGGCCACCCGTAGGTGGCCTTTTTGCTCAAGTTGTGGAGGGTGCAACTTATTAGGCTTAGTGCTTCTCTTTTGCTTTCGCTTCGGCCTTCGCCTCGGTCTTTTTCTCAGCTTTGGTTTCTTTTTCCGCCGCCTTAGTTTCCTTAGGCTTGGCTCCAGCTTTGCTCTCGATGCTGGTGGCAATCATGCGATATTTGACCGTGACGCGGTCGCCTTTTTTGACATCGCCACCGGCTTTGGTGTCTTTGTCGCGGGCGATTTCCCAATTCTCATTGCCCTTTTTAACGACGATTACGTCATCCTTCACGTCGACAATCGGCCCCGTGACCTGGTAATCTTTGGCCAAGGCGAGCGACGCCGAGGCGAGAAAAAAAGTGGCAATCAACAATCCTAACAATCGCTTCATCTAGAAACCTCCTCGATTGGGTTAATGGTTTTTGTTGTGCGGCGCGTCGTCACAACCGCCCTCCGCTCGAGTTGAGACAGCTGCCGCCTATGCAGATTGGACGTATCCCGGTGCCTTTAATTCAGGTTATTGCTGATCTATACATAACAGTGATGCTATCCTCAAGCGGACCCATCCCATCTGTCCAATAAATAGTTCTCAAGTCGTAAAAAATAACCTAAGGAGTAGCGTAATGGCCGAGGGTCTATCGATTGCCAAAGGAGCCGAAGAGCACTTTCTGTTGCCGCGCATGGCTAACCGCCACGGCCTGATTGCCGGCGCGACGGGCACCGGAAAGACGGTTACGCTGCGCGTCATTGCCGAGCATTTTAGCCAGATCGGCGTGCCGGTCTTCATGGCGGACGTCAAAGGCGACCTGTCGGGCATCGCGCGTGCCGGCGCGGACCACCCAAAGATCACCGAGCGGGTTAAGCAACTCGGCCTCGCTGATTTCAAATTCGCTGACTTCCCGACGGTGTTCTGGGACCTTTTCGGCGAACAGGGCCATCCGGTGCGCACGACCATTTCTGAGATGGGGCCGCTGCTGATGGCGCGGCTGTTGAATCTCAACGAAACCCAAAGCGGTGTCTTGACCCTGGTATTCAAGATCGCCGACGACAATGGCATGTTGCTGCTCGATCTCAAAGACCTGCGCGCCATGCTGCAACATGTCGGCGACAACGCCGCCCAGTTCAAAACTCAATACGGCAATGTCTCGGCGGCAAGCGTCGGCGCGATTCAGCGCGGCTTGTTGACCTTGGAAGAGCAGGGCGGCGACAAGTTTTTCGGCGAGCCGGCGCTCGAACTGGACGACCTGATGCAAGCTGACAGCAACGGCCGCGGCGTGATTAATATTCTCGTTGCCGAGAAGCTGATCAATGCGCCGAAGCTTTACGCCACTTTTTTGTTGTGGCTGTTGTCCGAACTGTTCGAGCGCTTACCGGAAGTCGGCGATCCGGAAAAACCCAAACTCGCTTTCTTTTTCGACGAAGCCCATTTACTTTTCAGCGATGCGCCCGAAGCGCTGATGGAAAAGATCGAACAGGTGGTGCGGCTGATCCGTTCCAAGGGTGTGGGAGTTTATTTCGTTACACAAAACCCGCTCGACGTGCCGGACATCGTGCTCGGTCAGTTGGGCAACCGCGTGCAGCATGCGCTGCGTGCCTTTACGCCGCGCGACCAAAAGGCAGTGAAAGCCGCGGCGGAAACCTTTCGCCAGAACAAAAGCATCGACGTCGAAGAAGCGATTACGCAATTGGGAGTTGGCGAAGCCTTGGTTTCATTCCTCGACGCCAAGGGGCAACCGACGGTCGTCGATCGTGCGCTAATTTACCCGCCACAAAGCCAGTTGCCGCCGTTAACGCCCCAAGAGCGCGATGGCATCGTCAAGCAATCGACGCTGTTCGGCCACTACGAAAAAGTCGTCGACCGCGAGTCGGCCTATGAAATGTTAAAGCAGCGGGCCCCTGTGGCAGGCGACGCCGCTGCCGGCTCCGGTTGGCAAGCCCAAGCCGGCAAACTCGCAGGTGCGTTAGCCAAAAGCGCCGCGACCGCCATCGGCAGCACCGTAGGCAGAGAGATCATTCGCGGCGTGTTGGGATCGATCTTTGGTTCGTCAACGACGCGGCGAAGAAGGTAAGGAGAATGCCCAAAAGACGCAAGATTGGACAAGCAATGTAGAGGGCACGAACTATGGCGCCCGCCGGCAAGTTCTGCGGCATAGTGGGCCAACATTGAATGAGTTACGTAGGGGCGGGCTTCAAACCCGCCCTTTTTTGCGTCTTTAGCAGCCAATCTGCCGAAGCTGATTTGCCTACGGCCGCTCGACGGCGAGCGGCTCGTAGATCGCATCGCCACGGATCGCATAAATCGCCGTGATCGTTTGATGAGCGGGTAGAGTGCCTTTCTGAGAGTCCACCGCTCTCCATTCTCTATCTTCGATCTTCAAAACTGAAATTTCTGCTGGCGTGCCAACTGTCAGCGTGCCGAGCTCGCCGCTTCTGCCGAGCAGTCGCGCGGCGTTGGCGGTCGCCATTTCGATGACTTGATTGAGCGAAAAACCCAACGCCATTAGCTTCGCCATTATGGTCGGCAAATCGTAGAAGGGCCCGGCGCGGTTGCCGCGGTGGCCGCCGATGTGGACGAGCAGCGGAATCTTTAGTTCATCGCCGAGCTTGCGCGCCCGCGCCAGAGGCTTTAGCCCTTGCCCACCAAGCACGCCGCCGGTGGCCATGATGTTGATGCCGACGATGATGTCGCGGTTGGCTTCGACAGCCGAGTGTTGAGAGATTGATGTAATTCATCACGCGTGTTTTAGCGTTGGCCGTGACGTAGTTGCGAAACACATTGAGCAGCATGCCCGGCGCTGCCAGCGTCGACAACCGTTGTAACGCCCGAGCCGACCCCGAAAATATCCGGGTCGACGCCGAAGGCGCCGAGGCCTTTCATGAGGTGCAAGTGAACATCGATCAGCCCAGGAGTGACGACGTGATTCTTGACATTGATCACGGTCGCGCCATCGACGTCGAGATTGGCGCCGATGACGCCGACTTTGCCATCGCGTACGCGGATGTCGAACTGGCCGTCTCGGCCCGAGGCGGGATCGATAAGGCGGCCGCCTTTGAGGAGGTATTTAAATGATTTCTGTACACTCATATCAAAGGCTCCGTCTCTTGGTCGACGGAAATTATCTCACCACGAAGCGCACGAAGGTCACGAAGTTCGAATATCTTTTTCCCTATGCTTCTCTTACCTTCGTGGTTTTCGTGCCCTTCGCGGTGAACTACTTTCCTGGCTTTGCGCCCTTTGCGCCTTTGCGCGAGACATTTCCCCTACGTCGTGTAGTAGGCGTTCTCCTTCACATAGCCTTCGGTCAAGTCGCAGCCCCATACCCGCGCTGACGTCTTGCCAATGCCGAGATCGATGCCAATCGAAACTTCCGGCTGGCCCAAATACTTCCGCAATGCTTCCAGATCACAATCCATCGGCGAGCCTTTTTTGAAAACGGCGGTATCGCCGAAGCGAATTGTTGTTTTCGCCGGCTCGATGATCGGATCAAAGCTTTTCCCTACCGCCATGATCACGCGGCCCCAGTTGGGGTCGCAGCCATATACGGCGGTTTTCACCAGCGGCGAATTGGCCACTAGCTTGCCGACATGCTTCGCCTGTTTTTCATTCTTTGCGCCTTTGATGTCGACGGTGATGAGCTTGGTCACGCCCTCGCCATTGCGCGCGATTTCGCGGGTCAGATACTCGCAGACGCTGTGCAACGCTTTCTCGAACGAACTGAGATTTGCTTTGCCGGCCAGGCCGTTGGCCATCAGGATCACGGTATCGCTGGTGCTGGTATCCGTGTCGATGCTCATGCAGTTAAACGTTCTGTCAACGACGCGCTTAAGCATCGGTTTCAGCACCGCTTTGGGCAGCTCTGCATCCGTCATGAGATAGACCAGCATGGTTGCCATATTCGGCTCGATCATTCCCGCGCCTTTAGCGATGCCCGCGATGGTGGCTTTTCCAACCCTGGCCGAAATGTATTTGGGATACATGTCGGTGGTCATGATCGCTTCCGCCGCCAGCTTTAGATTCTCCGCTTTTAGCTCGGCCTTGATGCCTTTCAACCCGGAGCGAATCTTGTCCATTGGCAACGGGCGACCAATGACGCCGGTGGAGAAAGGGAGGACGTCGTAGGGATCGATGCCGAGCTCTGCGCCGACGATTTGGCAAGTCTCCACGGCATTGTCGATGCCGAGCTTGCCCATGGCAACGTTGGCGTTTTTGCTGTTGATCACCAATGCTTGAGCAAAGCCGTTGGCGATATGCTTGCGCCCAACGATTACCGGCGCGCCGGGAAAACGGTTGCGTGTGAACATGCCCGCCGCGCGGGCGCGTGCAGTGGAGTAAACTACGGTCAGGTCGAGTGTCGAGTCTTTAATGCCGACGTTCTTCGCCAGGGCGAGGAAGCCCTGGGGATGATCAAACTGTGCTGGTTGAGGATGTGTTTTTGCGGTCATTTCCTTCTGCTCTCCAAACTATCGATTGAGTCGGCATTAAAGCAAATCCGGCGTGCCGCGCCAAGTTTTGCCGGAACCAAAGACTAAATTTCTAAATGAGCCACGAGATCTTCGACCTCGTTCTGACTCTTGAGGCACATCCGATCGCCGCGGAAGCCTTCAAACAAAGCTTGATGACCCCTCTATGAGCGACCATCGCTACGGTCGGTCGTAGTAATGCGACGCCCACTCAATGAGATCGCGCAAGCCTTTCTCAGACTGTTCCCGGTTCATGTGCCGCTTACTTTCGGAGCCGCGCGCTTCAAGTCTCGCTTTGCAAGTTTGCCAATCGATATCGAGCCAAATTAGTACTTCGGTTTCGTCCAGATACATTGCAGCGAGCTCGCCGAAGACGCCTTCAACGATCCATGACGCCGGCTGCTTCGATGCCGCGATCCGTTGCTCGATTTCCACCGGCGTGCGCTTGCGGTTGAATCCACCTGGCTGCCAAAAGATTTCGTCAAGATGAATGACCGGTGATTGCTTAACGGCGGCAAGCCGATTGGCGAGCCAAGTTTTGCCACTGCCGCTGTTGCCGATAATGGCGGCTCTGATGTCTACGACGTTGTTCTGCGCGGAAACCACGCCATGGCGATATCGTCGACGTATTTACCGTCCGGCAGGCTGATTCGGTTTTTGAAGCGGCCTTCTTCGACGAAACCCAGTTTTGTGTACAAACGAATCGCCGGCTCTTTGCTGGCGCGAACTAGCAGTTCTATTTTTCCAACCCGCGGCGTGCGCACAGCCCAGTTCATCAGATCCTTCATCGGCACGGCCAATTCGGGGATAGTTTCGGCGTGGAGCTGATAGTGATTTCCGCGGCGATGTTCCAAGACTCGCACGTGCCAGTTGTAAATGCTGTCGCGTCCTTTGGTGATAGTGAGGATCTGCCAATTCCTCCCGAAAGCGGTCGCCCAGGGTGGGCTGTGGCTCAGCCGGTGCAATCGCCCGGGAGTGTTGACGTCAAAAATAAAGAGTCCGCCATCGCTGAGATGCGCTTTGACACCGCGAAAGACCTTTTGCCAATCGGAGAATCGCGGTAGGTGATTGATCGAGTCAAAGACGCAGATGATGGCATCGAAGCGCTGGTTGAGGTGGAAGCTCGTAATATCTTGCAGGTAGAGCTTCACATGAGGAAGTTTTCTGCGTGCGATCGCCAGCATGTTGCGTGATCGATCGAGCCCAGTGACTTCATAGGCCTGTGATAACAAACCGAGGACTGCTCCAGTGCCGCAGGCGATTTCGAGAACGGTTCGTGTTTTAGGGTTGTAGCGGTGAATGAGATCGCAGATGTATGTTGCTGTGTCTCTGCGGTCACCGATAACTGCGTCATAGAAGCGCGCGAGCTTGGTGTAGGACATCGGGCGTTTACGGTTTGCCATTCATCAGTTCACTCAGAGAATCGATGATCGGCCTGCCGCTCTGCTCCAGCCGTTGCCGCGACTGATAGCCATGGGCTACCAGCACGCAGTCAACTCCGATGGCGTCGGCGACCTCGGCGTCGTGCAGGGTGTCGCCAACCAACAGAATCTCCGTGGCGTCGTGGGGCAGCCTGTCGAGCAACTGGCGGCCTTCCGCGACTTTACTGGTGGCTTGAAAATTGTCTAGACCTACCAAGTGCTCAAATAAGTGAACAATGCCAAACGTCGCGACATATTCGCGCAGAGTGTCCCTGTGGTTCGCTGACAGAACCGATTGGCTTCTCCCCATGGCGCGGACATGTTCCAGTATCTTGCGGCTATGGAGATGAAGCGAGCTTTGGTGCCAGCCCGATTTGTAGCTGCGGATGAATTCCACAGCGAGTTGCTCGAACGGCTCCCGGTCAAAGTCAAAGCCAATGCTGCGGTAAAATTCCTGGATCGGAAAAGTAATCAGTTCCCGATATTGGTCGTGCGTCACTGGTGCCATGCCACGCTGCGATAACATCGTGTTGACGATCGCGACGTTCAACGCCAGGTCGTCTACCAGCGCGCCGTTCCAATCCCAAATGATATGTCGGTAGTTGCCGATCATAGTCTGGTGCCGAACCTACTCCTCTCGGTGAAGAAGCGCTAGCCGAACTTTGGGATGAAGCGTCACGAAACTACGGCCCGTGATGCGTGGCCAGAGGACTTGTATCGCTCAACTCCATCATTTTTCTCGCCAGTTGTTCGGTTAGCGTGCTGCGCAGGGCCTGCGTGGTCGGCGAATCCCAAAGATTGTCCATTTCCAGAGGGTCGGTCGTAAAATCGTAGAGCTCGCCCCAGTCCGCGCCTTCATAGAGCGTCAAGCGCTGCTCGCGAGTGATCAGGCTGCGAGCGCGGAAGTTGTTGGCCAAGCCCATGTAGCCGCGGCGCTGATGCTCTTCGATGAGTATGGCTTCATGGCCGGTGTCACCGCCCTGAACGGCGTTGAGCAATGAGCGGCCTTGCATGCCGTTGTGCCCAGCGAGCCCGGCTCGATCCAAAATCGTTCGCGCCAGATCGAGTGTGCCGCATAGACCGCTGTTGACTAAGCCCGTGCGTTGAGCTTGCGGATCGCGCCAAATAAACGGCACCCGCACCAGACCGCGATAGTGCAGGGCGCCTTTGAGCAGTAGCTGGTGATCGCCCATAAAGTCGCCATGGTCGGCATTGAAGATGACAATGGTGTTCGATGCCAATCCCAAGCTCCGCAGCGACCCGAGAATGCTGCCGACGGCATCGTCGATCATGGTAATCATGCCATAGGTTAGCGCGATCACCTCGCGCACTTCTCTTGGGCTTACCGCAAACGTGCGTTGACCGTCTTTGTTGCTCTTATTCTGCGCCCGTTCGTCATAGAGTTTCTGTAGGTGCGGCGGAATCGGTCGCTCGCCGCTGTGGAAAGACTCTGGCAGCGGAATCTTTTCCGGGTCGTACATGTCCCAATAGCGTCCCGGCGGCGTAAACGGGTGATGCGGGTCCGGAAACGAGCACTGCAGAAAAAACGGCCGGCTGCGATCGCCGCGTGCGTGCTGCTCCAGAAAGTTCATCGTCCGCTCGGCAACATAAGCAGTCGGATAGAGTGATTCGGGGACTCGCGTGCGCCAGGCCTGCGGCGCGATGTATTTGTTTCCGGGCAGCTGATTATCCCATCCGCGCAGCGAGTCAGAGTTGGCATGGCGTGCCTCGATCCAGCGCTCATAGTGGCCGACCACGGCGTCGGCATGACCCACCGCCAGCTCAACATGATTGAAGCCGTAGTATGGAAGCGCCAATTCAAAGTGGGGGTTATTTTTCCAGGTCGAGCGCAGCTCCTGATCATAGCGGCCATGGTCAAGCCAGCTACGGTCGGCTTCGCGAAGGTGCACCGGTGGTTGGGTTTTGCCCAGGTCTGGCTCCGGCATCCCGACCGTGGGTGGCGTGCCGCTAATGCTTTGCAGGTGGCACTTGCCGATTAACGCTGTGGCGTATCCCGCCGCGCGCATGATCTCGACGAAAGTGGTCGCCTTGAGTGACAGCGGAATGCCATTCTGCCGTGCTCCATGAAGAGATGGCATTCTACCGGTCATGAATGTGGCTCTATTAGGCATGCAAATCGGCGTGGCAACATAGAAGTTCTCAAAGCGTGCGCCGGTCTGCGCGAGCCGATCGATGTTGGGTGTCCTGACCACGTTATTGCCGTAGCAGCCAAGGTGGTCGGCGCGGTGCTGGTCGGTGATAATGAAGAGAAAGTTGGGACGTGGTTGCATAAAGCTTGGCCCTCCGTGTCGGGAAGGCCAAGCTTAACGGATGGGCACGGTGTCGAGCAATGCTTTAGATGGGCGTACTTAGGCTGGCGGCACTGAGCCAGCTTTTGGGGTTTAGGGTACGGCGCGGGGAATTTTTCCCCGCGCCGTACCCACTCTTACTGCACTGTGAAGGAGCTGCTCGTTACAAGCGCATTGAAGCCGTTGTTGCCAAGGAGGCGCAGCTGATAGATGCCGGGACTGGCCGTCGCTGGTATTTCCAGCGCACAGCTACCCGCTGGTTTCGCAGTGGTCGCCGTTGTGCTGCAGCTCACGTACGCCCAAGTCAAGTATGAAGAGTTGGGATCGCCTTGCGCGTAGAGTGCAACCCAGTCTTTCGCGGTGGGGCTGTCGATGCCACTCCAGGCCACGTTCACGAGGCCGCCGCGGCGTACTTGGTTTGGTGTCGCCGATAGCGTCGCTGATTGCTCCGCTGGTTCAATCGTGAAGTTGCGGCTCGTAGCGATCACACCGTACCCATTGTTGCCTAGCAGTTTCACCTGGTAGTCGCCGGGTGGGACACTTGGCGCGACAAGGAGGTTGCAGGTGCCGGTCGCTCTAGCGCTATTGGCAGTCGTGCTGCAGCTTACGTATAGCCAGGTCAAGTAAGAAGAAGTTGGAGCGCCTGCAGGGTACAAGCCGATCCAATCTTTGGCGGCCGCATTGGCAAGTCCGCTCCAGGCGACTGTGACAAACTCGCCTTTTTTGACTGCCGAAGGCGTTACTGAGATCGACGCTGCGGCTGACGTCACGGGGTTGCCCACAACAAGCGAACCGCTCTTGGCGAGAACTGTGAAACCGTTGTTGGCCAAGAGCCGTAGTTCGTAGGTGCCGTTTTCCAAATTGAGAGGCAGCGTCAAGGGGCAAGAGCCGGTGGCTTTTCCCACCGCGCCCGCGCTGGTTGAGCAGTTGACGTAGATCCAGGTGCGGTAAGCGGAGTTGCCGCTGCCTGCAGGATATAAGCCGACCCAATCTTTTGCCGTTGGATTGACAATGCCGCTCCAAACCGCCGTGACATTGGCGCCGCGTGGAGCTGTGTTCGGATTCACTGTCAGAGTCGGACCAATGACGGCGGCTACCGGGCCCGTCGAGATGGCTGTATTGCTGCTTGTCGAGGATGCTGCTGGCGCAGGTAAACGAAAGATCGTGCCTCCGCCAAATTTTCCGCCAGCGGAGGTGGTGCTGTAGAGATAGCCATTGGGAACAACAGTGAGTTGTGCTTGCGGTTTGCAGCCGTCGTCGCCGTCACAGGCAAATCGATCGAGCACGGTGAAATTGGTGGCGTCGGGAGCGATTCTGTACAATGTGCCCTCGGCGTTGGCGCCGCCAAACGTTGTCGTGCCGTACAAATTGCCGTCGCCTAGTTGGACGACCCCAGCCACAGGCAGACATCCACTGGCTGCTTGTCCGCATTGGAAAGAGTGAATCACCAAAAAATCGCTCCCATCCCCGCTGAGTCTGAATAGCGTGCCTTCGTCAACGGCGCCGCCCTGCTGCGTGGTGCCGTAGAGCATGCCATTGTTCGCCTGGATCAAACCTGCCAATGGCATGCAGCCGTTAATGGCCACGGCGCATTGAAAGGACTTGAGCAGCGTAAAACCGTTGCCGTCCGGTGCGAGCCGATAAACGCTCCCCTGGTTGTGCGCTCCACCGTGATAGCTGGTGCCGTAAAGGAAACCGTTGCTTGCTTGGAGCAGCTTGCCCGCGGAATGGCAGCCGTCCGTCGGCTGATCGCAACGGAACGATCGAGGCACAGCAAAACTGCTTCCGCTAGGAGAGAGCTTAAAAATGGTTCCGCCATCGCCGGAGCCGCCAAACGCTGTCGTGCCGTAGAGCATGCCATCGCTTCCTTGAAGTAAGCCGCTCTGTGGGCTACAGCCATCTCCACTGATGCCACATTGAAAGGACCTGAGTACAGCAAAGCCGCTGCCGTCGGCTGCGATTCTGAAGATGGTGCCTTCATCGCTGGCACCGCCCAAGCTGGTGGTGCCGTACAAGTAGCCGTCTAAACCTTGAACCAGCCCAGCCAAAGGCAAACAGCCGTTGCTTGCTGCGCCGCAGCGAAGTGACTTGAGAATGGAAAAATTGCTGCCGTTAACCGCGATCTTGAAAACCGATCCTTCATTGAAGTCACCGCCTCTGTAGGTCGTGCCATAGAGATACCCGTCGGCGCCAACAATCAGAGATGACATCGGATAGCTCGCCGCTGATTCGAAGTCTTTAACGATCTCCATGACCTGTGCTCGCGCCGGAGCCGTGATCGCTAGCAGTGAAAAGGCACCCAAGAAGACGGCGAGTGTGCTTCGCGCCAGCAAACCTAGCGCGGCTGAGATTGTCATCGATTTACCTCCAAAGCTCATTTTGCGATTGCAAGCGACGCGAATTACGGAAGTTGTTCAAGTAAACGGTGAAGAGATCGCTCGATACGTTACTATCGCTTGGCGGGTCAGTTTCTTTATCGGCAAGAGCCTGATTGGCCCGGGTGGCGCGCCATTTGCCGGGCTTGCAATCGTTGTTAAACGGTGGCGCTAAAAGGTGATAAAGTTGCCTTGTATTACCGAGGGAGGTTCATTCATGACGGATCGCGATAAGATCACGCTTTTTCATGCGCCGAATACGCGTTCTTCCGGTGTTTTGCTCTTGCTCGAAGAACTGGGCGTTCCCGACGAGCTGCGCGTGTTGGACATGAAAGGCGGCGAGCAACTTAAAGCGGAGTATCTGGCGATCAATCCGATGGGCAAAGTGCCGGCGCTTTTGCACGGCGGGGCGCTGGTCACCGAACAGGTGGCGATCTTTTTGTACCTCGCCGATTTGTTTCCAGAAGCTGGGCTTGCGCCAGCGCTGCGCGATCCTTTGCGCGGACCTTATTTGCGTTGGCTGGTTTTCTGCGCTGCTTGCTTCGAGCCCGCGCTCGTCGACCGCGCGCAGAAGCGCGAACCGGCGGCGCCGTCGATGTCCCGCTACGGTGACTTCGAGACAATGTCAAAGACGCTCACCGACCAATTGGCGCGGGGACCCTACTTGCTCGGAGAAAACATGACCGCTGCCGACCTGCTTTGGGGCACGGCGTTGGCCTGGGCGACGATGTTTCAATTGATTCCACCGTCAGCGGTAATCCAGCAATTCGTCGAGCGCATGGGTGCGCGGTCGGCGGTGGCGCGAGTCAAGGCAAAGGATGTGGAGCTAGCCGCTCTGCAGGCCCACTAGCAGCGTGGGAGACGCGGTAGAGCGGGAGATTTGGCGACCGCGATCATAGCTCCAAGATCGCGCCGCATTTCTTGCATGTTGCTAACGCAGGGTCAGATTTTAACGAGTCCGTGGCTTTTTTGACTGCTTCGCCTGGGTCGTCGAAGCGCACGCTGGTGCTGTAAAGATTTTCGCCGCACTTTTCGCAGGGCCAAATGAATTGATCCATTTCGTGGTTGCCACGGGTGCGCTCGACCACATAGGTCCAAGAACCATCCCCGCGGCGCGGCGAGTGCGGAACGTTTTTCGGTAGCAGAAAAATGTCGCCGGCTTTGAGCACGGCGAGTTCACGTTTCTTATCGATGAGGTAATGCAGATTCAGCTCGCCTTCGAGCTGGTAGAAAATCTCATCGCCGGGGTTGATGTGGAAATCCTTGCGCCGGTTGGGGCCGCGGGTGACGAAGGCGATGAAATCCGAATCGTGCCAGATGACGCGCCGTTGACCCCAGGCGCCGCGGTTTTCGTCGATCCATTTTTGTAGATTGAACTGAGTCAAATGTGGGAACACAGAACCTCCCCGTCGCGTCAGCCCCAATATAGAATTGCGCATCGCAACGAATCAAGCTAAAGCGGTCTAGTCATGCAGCGCCAGCGCAAGATCGCCAAACTCAAGAACGGTGTAGTCGGGGTAATTTCCGACACCCACGGCCTGGTGCGTCCCGAAGCGCTGGCGGCCTTGCGAGGTGTGGACTTGATCATCCATGCCGGCGATATCGGCAAAGCCGAGGTGTTGGATTCGTTAGCAAGGGTGGCGCCGGTCTTCGCGATCCGCGGCAATAACGACGCGGGTCCGTGGGCTGAAGCGCTGCCGGATGTGCTCGAGTTAAAAATTGCTTCGACGAAGCTGCACGTCATTCACAATCTCCAAGAGCTGCCACAGGCGCCGTTTGTCAGAGGAACCCAGCTTGTGATCAGCGGTCACTCGCACAAGCCGGTGCATCGGGTGGCCGAAGGAATCCACTACCTGAATCCCGGTAGCGCCGGACCGCGGCGTTTCAAGCTGCCGATTGCGCTGGCACGCGTTTCGATTGGCGCAGCATTGGTGGCTGCTGAGATCATCGAGTTGTCCGCTTGAATCGAAATGTTGACGAGAAATTTTCCTACTTTCTATCAATTCGTTGACATTCCGGGTTATGCACGTTAAACAGAATTAGCCTTTTTAAGCTGATCCCGCGAGGTTGGCAAAGGGAGCGATTGGTCGGTTGATTTACCAAGGTTTGGCTTGTGGGAACCCTCGCGGCAACGCTGAGGGTTTTTTTATGGCCGAAGCAAAGCAGGTCATTGCCGAGCGCGAAGAAGTCGCGCGCACCATCACCCGCATGGCGCGTGAGATCGCCGAGAAAGTTCTTCAGTCAGAAGAGTTGGTGTTGATTGGCATTCGCTCGCGCGGCGTGCACCTGGCGCGGCGCTTGGCGAAAAAAATCCACGACAGCGCCAAAACCGTGCTGCCCGTGGGTATTGTCGATGTAACGCCGTATCGCGACGATCGCAACCAAGAACAGATTTTGCACGCGGTAGGCGCCTTCGAAGCGCCGGTGGCGGTGGATGACAAAAGCGTGGTGCTGGTCGACGATGTGATTTACCGCGGCCGGACCATCCGCGCGGCGATGGAAGCGGTCGCTCGATTAGGACAACCGAAACGCATTCTTGTCGCTGTGCTGGTCGACCGCGGCGCGCGCGAGCTGCCGATTCGCGCCGACATCGTCGGCAAGAATATTCAGGTTGGCAGCAATGAGCGTGTCAACGTGCGCCTGGATGAAGCTGACGGCATCGATCAGATTACGATTACGAACTGGTAATATTCCGTGAGCCGACGCAACTTAACCTGCATAGCCGATCTGACCAACGACGAGATCGAAGCGATTTTCGAGCTTGCCGACAATGCCGCCAAACTGCGCGCCGATCGCGTTGCCAGCGGCCAGATTATGGCGACGCTTTTCTACGAACCGAGCACTCGCACGCGCTTGTCGTTTGAGTCGGCCATGCATCGGCTGGGGGGTGGGGTGATTAGCTGCTCGGACATGAAATCGTCGTCCACCGCCAAAGGCGAAACCATCGCCGATACGGCCAAAGTGGTGTCGAGCTATGCCGACGTTTTGGTGGTGCGCCACTACTGGGACGGCGCGGTGCAAGCGATGGCTGAGCATGCCAATGTGCCCGTGATCAATGCCGGGGACGGCAGTCACGAGCACCCGACCCAGACGCTCTGCGATCTCTACACATTGCGCAAAGAGAAGGGTGAGCTGCGCGGCCTGACGGTGGTGATCTGCGGCGATCTGAAAAACGGCCGGACGATTCATTCGCTGGTCTATGCGCTGGCGCGCTTCGGCGCCAACGTGGTGACGCTCGGCGCCCACGGCATGGAGCTGCCGCAATATGTGCTCGAGCGCCTGGAGCGCGAGCATGGCTACAGTTTGGCGCCGCTCGCTGCCAACGATCTAGGCGCGGTGGTGACCGAGACTGACGCGCTCTATCTCTCGCCCAAGCAGCCGCATCAACTGGCGCTGTTTACCCAGGTGGACAAAGCGGTGCACTCCCAGCTAAACGCGCTCGCCAGCGACGTGCGCTACGATGCGTTTTATATGACGCGCAAGCAGAAAGAGCGCATGAAAGAGGGAGCCAACGGCAGCTACCCGACCATCGGCGCTGAGTTTCTTCGTGAGCGGCGTTTCAAAGACACGGTAGTGATGCATCCGCTGCCGCGCGTCGACGAGTTGTCGCAGGAGGTCGATAAAGACAAGCGCGGCATCTATTTTAAACAGGCGGCCTACGGCGTGCCGATCCGCATGGCGTTGCTTAAGTTTCTCTTCGATCAAAACGAACGCAAAGCGGCCGCCAAGAAAACCAAGACCCATTGGTATGAAAGCGCCGAACGGTTGGGACCACAGTGTCGCAACGCCAATTGCATCACTCTGACAGAGCCGATCTCGACGCGGCGCCGCTTTGAAATGTTGACCAGCGGACCAGGCGGTGCGCTCATTTTGCGCTGCTTTTATTGCGATCACCGTTTCAAGGTGCAGTTGGTCGGCAATGCCCAAGCGAAGCGCTATTGCGCCTATGATATCGCCTTGGCCGCGACGATACAGGCGTGGTTCAAAAAGAAAGAGCTGGTGATTTTCGATTCTCTAAAAGAAGCTGAAGAGTTGGGCTACGAGCCGTTCAATAGCAGCGCCAGCCGGGTGCTGATGGACGCCGCGGCCGTTGCCTCGGCGATCTCAGAAATTGCCCGGCAGGTTTTGCAAGATTGTCAGGATGCCGATCGTCTGCTCGTGCTCGGCATTCGCACCAAGGGTTCTTTTCTGGCGCAGCGGATCGCCGGCGAGTTGGAAACGCGGCAGAAGCGCAAAGTGGAAGTCGGCGAGATTGAGATCTACGGCGCCGGCGAAGAAATCCGCCGCTTATCGCCGACCGATCCCGAAGCTGGTCCGTTGATTCTCAAAGACCGGGAGATTATTTTGGTCGACGATGTTTTGTACACTGGCCGGACAGTTAACAGCGCGTTGAGCATGATTTTTCGTTCCGGGCGGCCGCAGGCGGTGCGCTTGGCGGTGCTGATCGATCGCGGTCATCGCGAAGTCCCGGTTAAACCCAACTATGTCGGCAAAAATATCCCGAGCTCCGATAAAGAGCGGGTGCGGGTGCGGCTGCGCGAGTCGGGCGGCGACTCGGCGGACCAGGTGATCATCTATTCGATGATCAATCCCAACGAGCCGGAAGCGGCGCTAGCCGGCTCGGAGCCATCGACGAGCAACTTAGAATAGACGATTTACCATGAAAGCGATTTTGGCACTGGCGGACGGGCGATGTTACGAGGGCAGCGCATTTGGCGCGTTGGGCGAGGCGTTGGGCGAAGTGGTTTTTAATACCAGTATGACCGGTTACCAGGAGATTCTCACCGATCCGTCCTATGAAGGGCAACTGGTCGCCATGACCTATCCGCAGATTGGCAATGTCGGCGTCAATCTCGAAGACGTCGAATCGCGCCGGCCGTTCCTGCGCGGCTTTATCGTTAAAGACTACACGGCGGCGCCGAGCAACTGGCGCGCGGCGCAGCCGCTGCACGAATATATGCAGCAGCACAGCATCGTTGGCATCCAGGGCATCGACACGCGGTCCTTGGTGCGCCACCTGCGCGATACCGGCGCGCAGCAAGGCATTATCTCGACGCAGACGAGCAGCATCGATGAGCTGATCGCCAAGGCGAAGCATGCGCCGGGGCTGGTCGGCGTCGACCTGGTCAAAAACGTGACCTGCGCCGAAGCCTACGACTGGAACGAAGGTCTCTGGGAGCTCGATGGCGGCTACAAGAAACGCAACGGCGCAGCGGTGAAAGCGCGAAAGTCGAAGAAAGGGTCATTTAGCGCGCCAGCGTTTTCGGTGGTCGCTTACGATTTTGGCATCAAGTACAATATCCTGCGCAATCTTGCCGAATCGGGCTGCAGCGTAAGAGTTGTCCCCGCCTCGATGCCGGCAGAAGATGTGCTCGCACTCAACCCCGACGGAATTTTTCTTTCCAATGGGCCCGGCGATCCCGACGCGGTGCCCTATGCGAAGGAAAACGTCGAGAAGCTGGTCGGCAAGAAGCCAATCTTTGGCATCTGTCTCGGCCATCAGATTCTTGGGCTCGCGCTGGGTGGCACGACCTACAAGCTAAAATTCGGCCACCACGGCGGCAATCAGCCGGTGATGGACCTGACGACGCGCAAAGTCGAGATCACTTCGCAGAATCATGGCTTTGCCGTCGATGCCGATTCGCTCAAAGGCGCGGTGGAACTGACCCACGTCAATCTCAACGACAACACCGTGGAAGGCTTGGCGCACCGCGACCTGCCGATTTTTTCCGTGCAGTATCACCCCGAGGCTTCGCCTGGGCCGCACGATGCCAACTATCTTTTCAAACGCTTCACCGATTTGATGGCGAAACACCGAGGCAAATAGCAGACCATGCCCAAGCGCAGCGATATCAAATCTATCCTTCTGGTCGGCGCCGGGCCGATTATCATCGGCCAGGCCTGTGAGTTCGACTACTCGGGCACGCAGGCGCTGAAGGCGCTCAAGGAAGAGGGCTATCGGGTCATTCTCGTGAACTCCAATCCGGCGACGATCATGACCGATCCGGGTTTCGCCGACCGCACTTACATCGAACCGATTACCACCGACATCGTCGAAAAGATCATCGCCAAGGAGAGACCCGATGCCATTCTGCCAACGCTGGGCGGGCAGACCGCGCTCAACCTGGCGATCGATTTGGCGGAAAAGGGCATCCTCGAGCGCTACGGCGTTGAAATGATCGGCGCCAAGATCGACTCGATCAAGAAAGCTGAGGACCGCGACCTGTTCAAAGAAGCGATGCGCAAGATCGGCCTCGATCTGCCGAAGAGCGGCTACGCGCGCAGCATGAAAGACGCCACGCGCATTCAAAAGCGGTTGAATTTCCCGGTGATCATTCGCGCGTCGCGCACGCTCGGCGGCAGCGGCGGCAATTTCGCCTATTCCCCTGAAGAGTTCAAAGAAGTGGTGCAGGCCGGCTTGGCGATTTCGCCGGTGCACGAAGTGTTGATCGAAGAGTCGGTCTTGGGTTGGAAGGAGTTCGAGCTCGAGGTGATGCGCGATCACAAAGACAACGTCGTGATCATCTGCTCGATCGAGAACTTCGATCCCATGGGCGTGCATACCGGCGATTCAATAACGGTCGCGCCGGCGCAGACGCTCACCGACAAAGAATATCAGATCATGCGCGACGCCTCGCTGCGGGTCATCCGCGAGATCGGCGTCGACACCGGCGGCTCGAATATCCAATTTGCCGTCAATCCGCACAACGGCCGCATGGTGGTCATTGAAATGAACCCGCGGGTGTCGCGCAGCTCGGCGCTGGCGAGCAAAGCCACGGGATTTCCGATAGCCAAAATTGCCGCGAAGCTCGCCATCGGCTACACGCTCGACGAGATTCGCAATGACATCACGCGCGAAACCCCGGCGTCGTTTGAGCCGACCATCGATTACGTCGTCACGAAAGTGCCGCGCTTTACGTTTGAGAAATTCCCCCAGGCAAAAGACCTGCTGACGCCGCAGATGAAATCCGTCGGCGAAGCGATGGCGATCGGCCGGACCTTCAAAGAATCCTTGCAGAAGGCGATGCGCTCTTTGGAGATCGGCTCCTTCGGTTTCGAATCAAAGGTGGATCTGTCTCAGCGGGAAGCGTCGCTGCAAATCGTTCGCGAAAAACTCAAGAACCCAAACGCGCAGCGGCTCTGGTATCTCGGCGATGCGATCCGGCTCGGTCTGACCAATGACGAGATTTTTCAGTTGTCGAGCTTCGATCCGTGGTTTGTCGAAAAAATCCGCGAGATTGTGATCGAAGAGGCGACGATCGGGAGTTTTGCCAACAAGGCGGGCGACGTTGCCGACGACCAGCTGCGCGGCTGGAAGCAAATGGGCTTTGCCGACAATCGCATCGCGAAATTGACCGGGAGCAGCGAGGCCGAGGTTCGCGCCTTGCGCAAGACCAAGGGCATCGAGGCGGTTTTCAATTCCGTCGACACCTGCGGCGCCGAATTTCGTGCCTTCACGCCTTATCTCTATTCAACCTACGAAGGCGCCGACGAATCGAATCGCACCGAGCGAAAAAAAATCATGATTCTCGGCGGCGGCCCGAACCGCATCGGCCAGGGCATCGAGTTCGACTATTGCTGCGTGCACGCAGCCTTCGCTCTTAAAGAAGCCGGCTTCGAAACCATCATGGTCAACTGCAATCCGGAGACCGTCAGCACCGACTACGATACTTCGGATAAGCTCTATTTCGAGCCGCTGACCATGGAAGAGGTGATGAACATCGTCGATCGCGAGCGGCCCGACGGCGTGATCGTGCAGTTCGGCGGCCAGACGCCGCTTAAATTGGCCCTGCCGCTGGAGCGTGCCGGCGTCAAGATCATCGGCACCTCGCCCGACAGCATCGACTTGGCAGAGGACCGCGAGCGCTTCTCCGAATTGATCATTCGGCTTGGCATCAAACAGCCCGACAACGGTTTGGCGCGTTCCTACGACGAAGCCTTCAAAATCGCCGGCCGCCTGGGCTATCCGGTGCTCGTCCGGCCGTCCTATGTACTTGGCGGTCGCGCCATGCAGATCGTCTACGACGACGAAGCGCTGAAGGACTACATGACCCATGCGGTGTCGGCTTCGCCTGAGCATCCGGTGCTGGTCGATAAATTTCTCGACGACGCCATCGAAGTGGACGTCGATGCGCTGGGCGATGGTGACGACGTCGTCATCGGCGGCATCATGGAACATATCGAGCGCGCCGGGGTGCACTCCGGCGACAGCGCCTGCAGCCTGCCGCCGAAATCGATTCCGCCATCGGTGCAAGATGAAATTCGCCGCCACACGATCGCGCTGGCCAAGTCACTCAACGTGCGCGGCTTGATGAACGTGCAGTTCGCGGTCAAGGGCAGCGATGTCTATGTGCTCGAAGTCAATCCGCGCGCTTCGCGCACGGTGCCGTTTGTCAGCAAAGCCATCGGCGTGCCGCTGGCGAAACTGGCCGCGCGCATCATGGTCGGCGATAAATTGAAAGCGCTCGGCTTGACGGCGGAGATTTTGCCGAAACATATTTCGGTCAAAGAAGCGGTGTTCCCGTTCAACAAATTCCCCGGCGTCGACACCTTGCTCGGCCCTGAAATGAAATCCACCGGCGAAGTGATGGGCATCGACAGTAGCTTTGGCCTGGCCTTCGCGAAGGCGCAGCTAGGCGGCGGCATGCGCCTGCCGCGCGCCGGCAAGGTATTCATCAGCGTGCGCGACGAAGACAAAGATGCGGTGACGCGAGTCGCGGCGAAGCTCTATCGCGTCGGCTTTCAGATTGTCGCCACCCGCGGCACGGCGCAACGATTCGAAGCGGCGCACATTCCCACCGAAGTGGTCAAGAAAGTCAAAGACGGTAGCCCGCACGTCGGCGATCAGATCAAGAAGGGCGAGATCGCGATGGTGATCAACACGCCGGAAGATGTCCACTCGCAGATGGATTCCTACTCGATCCGCCGCTGGGCGCTGGACTACCAAGTGCCGTACTTCACCACCATCGCCGGCGCGGAAGCGGCCGCCGAAGGCATCGAGTATTTGAACCACCGCGAGTTCGAGGTCAAGCCGCTGCAGGACTATGGGGCGGCGGCGCGCTAGCACGCCGCCCTGTTTCGCGTTTACAGTTTCGGGTTCCGGGTTTGGGTGGCGGCGGTAGGCTAAAACTTAGCTTCTTAGAGCTCACGGCGAATGGGCATCAGACTCGGAAAAAAGCGCTAACCTTGGACGAGAAACCCGAAACGCGAAACCATTCCGGCCTGCAGACGCCGCTGCAATTCCTCAAAGGCGTCGGCCCCAAACGCGCCGAACAACTTGCCAAGTTTGGTCTCAACACGGTCGAAGATTTGCTGTTGCATTTGCCGTTTCGCTACGAAGATCGCCGGCAAATAAAGACCATCGCTGAAGCGCTGCCGGGGCAGGAAGAGAGTTTTATCGGCCAGTTGGCCGGGGTGCAGAAGCGCTACATTGCGCAGCGGCGCAGCCAAATCCTCACGGCGACGCTGAAAGATGAAAGCGCCATGCTCGAACTGGTTTGGTATCGTGCGCCCAGTTACTTGACCGAGAGAGTCCTGCCGGCAACGCGGCTGCTGGTGCATGGCAAAGTCGAGCGCGCCATGGGCGGGCAACTGCGCATCGTCCATCCCGATTTTGAAATTCTCGATGCCGATGAGGAGTTGCAGCTCGCGCGCATCGTGCCGGTCTACATGCACCCTGGCGGTCTGCCGCTATCGCTGCTGCGCAAATGGATCGGCCAGGCGCTGGAACTTTACGCCGCGCACATGCCAAACAGTTTGCCCGCGGAGAGCCTAAAACGGCTTGGCCTACCGAGGCCTTCCCAAGCGTTGACGTTTTTGCACGATCCGCCGCTCGACACGAACCTCGATACGCTTAACCGTTTCGATACCCCGGCGCACCGCACGATTATTTTCGACGAACTATTTTTTCTTCAATTGGGCTTGGGGTTGCGGCGGCGGCGCGGCATTGACCATGCCGGCCGCTTGTTTCCGCGCCAGGAAGCCGGTCTGACGACCAAGATGATCGGCCACTTGCCTTTCAAATTGACCGGCGCACAGCGGCGCGTCTTGCAGGAAATTGACGCCGACATGAATTCGGCCCGCCCCATGCAGCGCCTGGTACAGGGCGACGTCGGTTCGGGCAAAACCATGGTGGCTTGGCTCGCCTCGCTGCGGGTGATTCAACATGGCTATCAGGCGCTGTGGATGGCGCCCACGGAACTCTTGGCGGAACAGCATTACAACGGCCTCAAGCGCTACTGCGAGGCGCTCGGTTTGCGCGGCGCGCTACTGACGGCCTCGGTGGGAGCGAAAGAGATGCGCCAACTTCTTGCAGAGATCGAGAAAGGCGAGATCCACTTTGTGGTCGGCACCCATGCGGTGATCCAGGAAGGCGTGCGCGCCCCCCGCATGGGCCTCGGCGTCATCGACGAGCAGCACCGCTTTGGCGTGCTGCAGCGCATGTCGCTGCAAAATCTGGTGCAGCGTGAAAATTCGCACGGCCTCGATGAGTTTCAGCCGCATATGCTGCTGATGAGCGCCACGCCGATACCGCGCAGCCTCGCCATGGTGCTCTACGGCGATCTCGAGGTTTCGTTCCTCGACGAAATGCCGCCGGGGCGGACGCCAATTCGCACCAAAGTATTTGGCGACAACAGCCGCGCCGCCATGTACAAGCTGGTGCTCGAACAGATTCAGCAGGGTCATCAAGTCTTCATTGTCTATCCACTGGTCGAGGCCTCCGAGCAGCTCCAGCAAATTCACGACGCCACGCGCATGGCCGAAGAGTTAAGCCAAGGGGTATTTCGCGATCACAAAGTCGGTCTGGTGCACGGCCGCATGCGCAACGAAGAGCGCGACGTCACCATGCGCCAGTTTCGCGACGGTGCGCTGCAGATTCTCGTGGCCACGACGGTGATCGAAGTCGGCATCGACATTCCAAACGCCACGGTGATGATCGTCGAGCACGCCGAGCGTTTCGGTTTGTCGCAGTTGCACCAACTGCGCGGCCGCGTCGGCCGCGGCACGGCCGCCGGTTATTGTTTGCTGGTGAATCACATCCACAGCCCCGAAGCGGCCAAACGGCTGCGCGTCATGGAGCAGCAGAGCGACGGTTTCAAAATCGCCGAAGCTGATATGGCGCTGCGCGGTCCAGGTGAGCTCTTGGGCACGCGCCAGTCGGGCCTGGCCGATTTTCGTCTGGCCAATCTGGCGCGCGACCAGCGACTGCTGGTCATAGCGCGCCAAGAAGCGCTGGCGTGGTTGGCAAAGGATCCAGAGCTAAAGTCGCGCGAATCAGCGATGTTGCGCAATATTTTGCAGCAACGCTGGGGACAGAAATTGCAATTGGGCGCGGTAGGGTAGCAGGTGGGTGGCACCTCGCCTACGGCGGCGCTGTAGTCGATCTCCTGCACTTTTGGGCACGCAGTCTCTTCAAGTGCCGTTTCGCTGCGATAATTTATTCGAGCTGGACAGCACAATCGAAACATCCATGTGGCATATTTCCTGCTCCCTCAGCGATGTCCGTTAAGTTAATCTAGGTCGCAAATGGAGTCGGTTAGATCATGCCATAGGAATCGAGCAATCATCGTTCTAGTCGTTTAGATCGCAGGTCGTTTTTCATAGCGTGGTTTTTTGCCATCTTGCTTCCGGGGTCGTTATTCGCTGGCAATGCGGGCGCTTTCCTGCGTATCTACCCGCTGGCGGTGCCGACCAAACAATACCAAGTCATTGACACGACCTGGCCTCTTCCCGGCGCCGAAGGCTATGCGATCGCGATAAATACCGCATCCGGCAAATTCGACCCGGCGACGTTCGTGCTGCGCGCCGGCGAAAACCTGAACGAAATTCGAATTCACACGACCGCGCTTGTCGGGCCGGGCACCATCCCAGCCGACCATGTCGATATTCGTGTGGTCAAGACCTGGTATCAGGCCAGCAGCGGCAATTGCTCCTGCGGCGCGCGCGCGATCACCGGCCTCCAGTTGACCAATACATCTGGCGGCGTGTGGAATACTTATAGCCAGGACGGCTATTGGTCTTTGGGTGTGGCGAGTAGTCTGGATAGTGCGCTGATGAACCGCAGTGACGACAGCATGACTTTGGCGGTGAGCGACGGCAGTAGCTTCAAAATATTCGCGGCCGACTCCAAGGATAGCATGTATTTCGCCGGGACCGCATTTAGGCTAACGGCTACTTTCGCCGATGGCAACACGGCCAGCGCCGACGCGACGATTGCTTCGGCGGCCGCGCCGCCGCCGATTTCGTTGAGCTACGACGGCCGGCTGAGAGATCGAGTGGGCCAGGCGGAGTTTGCCTTACATGCGGATGGCCAATCGGATGGCGTGTTCACCATGAAGTTAAATCCAGGCAGCGGTGCGCGCGCGATCACGCGCCTTTATCTCACCAACAACCTCGGCGGCGTCTGGAACACCGAGGCGCCGGATATATTTTGGGCCCTCGGCGTTGCCACTGGTTTGGATGCGGCTTTGATCAATGCTTCGGACGATTCGCTCGGTAACTCCGCTGCCGAGGTCAGCACGCTCAAGTTATTCGCCGCCGATTATCACCAGCGGATGTATTCAAGCGGGGTGGTCTTTACACTCACCGCGCAATTTTCCGACGGCAGCAGCGCCAGCGCGAGTGCCATCGTCCCGTGAATGAGGGTAGTTGCGATGAGAAGCCGCTCAGCGGCGAGCTAGCGTTCATTCACTCGCACTTGTGGCGAGGTAGGCCGTCATTGTTTGTTGCAGGACGCCGATTCCCGAGGACGCGTAGGGCATGCCTAGGGACGCGATGTCGAGCATTTCGCGGAAACCCTCGCGCCGCGCTTGCACGACGGTGGGATACGGCAAGCAGCGTGATGATGAGGCATGAGCGAACGACTGTTGATAGCAACATGAATTTCCTTTGATTATCTTTTTGCCGGCGGACGCTTTCTCGCTTCAGCTTTGCGCGGTGCTTCATTCTCTGGCAGGCACAGATAAGTCACGGTGGTTTTGCTGCCTGCAAAAGTTACCGAGTTGCCGTTAAAGCGCGCGTCTTTGAAGGCCTTCCAAGTGCCAAGCTTTTCGTCGAGGTTTTCAATGCACTGCTTTTCTCCGACAAAGCCGCTGATCTGCGTCCAACTATCGGTTTTGGGCGCTTGGGTGTGAATCCATAAAATCCAGGCAATTAGGATCGAGATGGTATGTTTCATTGTGCCATGCTCCTTGTTGCCCGAAGCTGCGCAAAAACATGGTGCCCGTCCGTGGTGCCTGAAACGCGACTTTCGTAACGCGCGAGGGTTCTCAATATTGCCGCGGTTAACCCAATGCGTCGATTTCCGCCATGCTGGCATCGAAAGTGATCATCTCATTTTGCGACGGATCGCGGATGACGCCCACAGGATCTTTGCCGAGCTTGATGCCGTCGATGGAGTCATTCATGATTTCGCGCATCATGATCAAGCCGCGGTCAGACGCGCCGAGGTGTTCTTGGGAGCGGTCGAAAATATCGCCCTGACTTTCCTGAGCAACAGTATCCTGCTCGTGCGAGGGGATGCCCCACCAATCATCGTCGATGCGGTTGTAAATGCCCGGCTCGCGCTTCTTGAGCCCTTTGGTGGTGAGACCCGGGGGGTCTTGCGGATAGAACTTAACCCACACGGTGGTGGTCTTGGTGTCGTTGGTCGGCACCCGGAAACGCAGCGCGTGATCGGGTTTTTCGCCCTTGCGCGCTGTGGTGTGACGGGTGTGCGCGGGAAATAGCCAGTGGGAAATCTTCGGGGCGCCGGCCGACGAGATCTGGGTTTCGATGCGGATGCCGTACCAAGTTTTCTGCCAATCGAGTTTGGGGCGCTTGAGCGCCAGGTGCGGATAGACGCTCGCGTGCAGCACGGTCAAATGCGATTGGTCGACGGAATTTTCGGCGCGCTGCAGCCAGTTGCAATACTCTTCGCCGGCGCCGACGACGCGGGCGCCATCTTGACGGACCAGCAAGTCGTAGCGCGGCAGGAGCGGCGCCGGCTGCGGGCCGAGATAGGTAAAAATCAGGCCGCCGAGTTCTTCGGCGGGATACCACTTTTGCCGCACCCGTTCGTGAAACGTGCTGCCTTCCGGCTCCGCCGGCTGGTCCAGACATCTGCCGTCGGGCGCATAAAGCCAGCCGTGATAACAGCAACGCAAGCCTTTGTCTTCGACCCGGCCGAATTCGAGCGAGGTGCCACGGTGCGCGCAGCGAATGCCGAGCAGCCCGACTTGCCCTGCGCCGTTGCGAAACAGGATGAGATCCTCGTTGAGCAGTTGCACACGTTTGGGGCGGTCTTTAGCTTTGATCTCCTCAGAAAACCCGGTGGGCCACCAGTAACGGCGTAGCATTTCGCCAGCAGGAGTGCCGGGACCGACGCGGGTGAGTCGTTCGTTTTCTTCGACGGTCAGCATGACAGATGTCTCCGTAGATTGAGTGGCCCGGAGTATGCCACAGCGCAAGCGTCACGGCTAGCGCTCGATCACGCACGCACCGGTCTTCGTGCTAACAGGACGAGAAACGCCGACGTAAACAGCGCGCAGGTAAAAATCGTAAACGATAGATCGTAGCTGCCGGTGCGGTCGTGGAGAAAACCGAAAAACGGCGCGCCGCTGGCGGCGAACAAGTGGGAGAAAAACAGCGATAGGCCGCGCACCGTGCCGAGCGAGGCGCGGCCGAAGAAGTTGGCCCAGATAACTTCGCGCAAAACGAAACTGCCCGCCAAACCGGTGCCGTAGAGAAAAAAACCGACGTAGGTGAGATAAGTTTGCCGGCTGGTGATCGCGATGATCAGTCCGGTGCCCTGTATTAAAAACTGCGCGCAGGAGACTTTGCGAATATCGAACTTGTCGGCGAGCCAGCCCCAAACCAGCGTCGAGCCCAACTGGGTGAAGGCGATCGTACTCATGAAAGACGCCGCCACCACCGGCGAGTAGCCGACGTCCGTAATATACGAAAAAATGTGCAGATTGAGCCCGGCAATGCCGACGCTGGCGATGCCAAAGGTGATGACGAGCACCCAGAAAGTTGGTAGACGCGCTGCTTGCGCGCGCGTCCAAGTTCTTTCATTCGATACTCGCTCGGTTCTGGACGATCGCGCATCGGAACCGATCTTGGTCTGGTTGTGGGGCGCAGTGGGCGGATCGCCGTCGGGGCGCAGGCCCATGTCTTCCGGCCGCCGGCGCATGAAGATCAGCGCCGGTGCGACCACCAGCAACGGCGCGACGATGCCAAAGATCGCCCAGGTAGAGCGCCAACCGACCAGCACGAAGAGCGATGCCGCGGCGATCGGAATACTGAGCTTGGCGATCCCGGTGCCGAGGTTGGCGATGCCTATGGCGCGGCCGCGCTTGCGCACGAACCACTGCGCGATGGTGACGTTGATGACCAGCGAGCCGAGCAGCGCTTCGCCGGCGATCACCAGCGAGCAGCGCACCAGGACAAACTGCCAGAACTCCTGCACCAGGCTCGACAGCAGCATACCGGCGCCTTCCATCAACACGCCGAGCACGAGCACGCCGCGGCCGCCGTGGCGATCGATCCACGGGCCGAGCAGCGGCACGACGAAGGCGGCGACGCCGATTTCAAAAGTGCGGATCAGCGAAAATGCGCCGCGCGAAACGCCGAGCTCCTCGGTGATCGGCTTGAGAAAAATGCTCAACGTGCTGGAAAAGGCGAAGGTGCCGGCGATGTTAACGAGAATGCCGACACCGACGATGTACCAACCGTAAAAGAATCTCGGGTGAGATGTTTGGTGCGCGACCGACGAAACTGCCACATTAACGAGTTATGGGAAAACCTCTATTAGTTCAAACCGTTCAATCACAGCGTTCCGTTCAAGCCGTTCAAACCGTGAGCACTTGGGGCAATTCTGTGCACGTAAGATTTGGCTATGCAATGTGCGAGTGTCTGGCGGCATGAACGGCTGGAATGGTTTGAACGATTGGAACGGCTGTTTTCGGAAGAGAGGGTAGGGCTCCTTCCTGGCACGAAACAGGGCAGTGTCTCGTTTGCGTTTTCGGTTCAGACAGGAGTCGAGCCGCAACGCATAGCCAGTGCCGCAGAAGGAACTCGGTAGGGGAGGGGATCGGCACAATCACCCATGTAGTATTGAGTCACCGCCGCTCATGTCGAACGGCTTGCCCGGTCTAAGAGCAATCGCGAGGCCAAAAACAAAACATTGACATTCAGACGATTTAGATCGTTGGCAGGGATGAGAAGTGTAAATCTGATTGACAACCACTGTTGCGGGGTGGTTTGCGAGAAATAAAAAATGGCGCTAGATCGAACGCTTAATTGAGCTTATCTCAAATGTAAGCGACCTATACAAATCGCTCGCTATGCGTAATGGGCGACTCGCCAAAGAATGAGTGAAGTCGCATCGACCGAATGGTTTGGGAGGGAATGGTCAACGCAGTAGCAAAAAAGAGTCGTCGGGAAGGGGCACGGCGGACCGCCGACGAGCAGTCTGTTCAGCAAGTTTACAATGTCGTTAGCTGTTGCTCGTCTGCGTCGACGGGCAGGGCTTTTCGTGCTAACCCTTAAAAAGTAGCTCTCCATAAGAATGAACCAGGAATCTTCGGAGCAAGCGCGCGCCAACGTCGCGCGCCACGCGGGCATCGTCAGCCTCGCGGTGATGACCAGCCGCGTCTTGGGCTTGGTGCGCGACCAGGTCTTTGCGATCTTCTTTGGCGCCGGGCTTCAGTACGACGCCTTTCTCACCGCCTTTCGCATTCCCAATCTGCTGCGCGATCTGTTTGCCGAAGGCGCGCTCTCTTCAGCGTTTGTCACGACTTTTTCGCAAACCTTGGAAACCCGCGGCAAGGCCGCGGCGGTGCAGTTGTTTCATCGCGTCGCCACGCTGATCGTGCTGGTGATCGCGCTAATCTCGATCGCGGCATGGTGGTACGCGCCGACCATCGTGCACATTCTCGCGCCGGGTTTTTTCGCGATACCCGGCAAAGCCGAGCTGACGATTACGCTGACGCGGGTGATGATTCCGTTTCTCTTGATGGTCGCGCTGGCCGCCCAAGCGATGGGCGTGCTGAACGCCGTCAATGTCTTTGGCGTGCCGGCGCTGGCGTCGGCGTTTTTCAACATCGGCTCGATTGTCGGTGGTCTAGGTCTGGGCTTTGTGCTTGGCCCTTATATCGGCCTGAGCCCGATTGCCGGCATGGCGTGCGGCACGTTGCTCGGGGGTTTCTTACAGTTGGCGGTGCAGTGGCCGAGTCTGTGGCGCGCGGGCTTTCGCTACCGGCCGGCGTTTCAATTCAGCGATCCGGGCGTGCGGCAAGTGATCGGCTTGATGGGACCGGCCGTCATCGGCACGGCGGCGGTGCAGATCAATGTGTTCGTCAACACCAATTTTGCCTCCGCCATCGTTGACCCGGCTACCGGGGCGGTGATGAACGGTCCGGTCTCGTGGCTGAACTATGCGTTTCGCTTCATGCAATTTCCCATCGGCGTCTTCGGGGTCGCGGTGGCCACGGCGGCGTTGCCGCAGCTTTCGCGCAGCACGGCGCGCGACGACCACGATGACTTTCGCAAGACTTTGACTCACGCGCTGGTGTTGATTTTCGTGCTGTGTATTCCCTCCGCTCTCGGTCTGGCGATTCTCGGCAAGCCGATCGTTGCGCTGATCTTCGAGCACGGCAAGTTCACCGCGTTTGATACCGTGCAATCCGGCAACGCCTTGGCGGCCTATGCCGTCGGGCTCGCCGGTTACGCCGCGGTAAAAGTTTTGTCGCCGGCATTCTACGCGCTCGGCGACGCGCGCACGCCGATGCTCATTAGCCTGGGATCGATCGTGGTGAACTATGTGATGAATTCACTGTTGGTCCAGCGCTTCGGCCATGTCGGTTTGGCGCTGTCGACCTCGGCGGTGGCACTGGTCAATTTTCTGTTGTTGGCGATTTTGCTACGCCGCCGGCTGAGGCATCTCGGCGGCGGCGAGCTCCTGGCGAAGGGGCTGCGCATCGTCGCAGCGAGCGTGGTCATGGGCGTGGTCGCTTGGCTGGCGAGCACGGCCCTTGGCGAGCTGGCGCTGCCGCGCTTGGCGGCGCGCCTGGTCCAAGTGCTCGGCGCCATCGGCCTGGCGACCGTGGCTTTCTATTTTTCCTGCCGGGCGCTGAAAATTTCCGAGCTCGATGAAGCAGCGCAGGCGATCGGCGGCCGCGTGCTGCGGCGGCTTAAGCGCAAAAAATAGCGGACGGCGGAAAAACTCTGTGGAGCCCTGCGACTGAGCTCAGGACGATGGGACGGGAGGTTGAAGCCGTTAGGAAGAATCCGTTCATGCTGAATCGAAGCATCCGTAGGAGTTTTTGGCAGCCTATGAGGCCAGCGCTCTGGGTAGCGCTTGGCCATCTCGACGAAGAAGCCTTCTTTTTCGAGCTCGTTCACTAGGCTCGGTTCCATGAATTGCGCCACTTTGGCTGTCTTCGCCTGCGGCATCTGTGGCGCCAACATGTCGAGCATGAACTGAATTCCCTTCGGCGTGAAGCCCGGCTTGCGCGGAATTGTCTTGACGTAGTTCGCGTAAGAAGTCTCCAAGACTTGGGGATCGTTGGTGCGCATATATTTGGCGAAGACACGCTGCGCGGCGGCCTTACTAAATCGGACAATGTAAGTTCCGCTCCGTCCTTGTGGCATCATCTGAGCTATGATCTATGTCCGCAGCATTTCGCACACTGGCTTGACGCTCGCCAGCGTCTCCAGCCGTGCAATATTGTCCAGCAGCTGTTGCGCCGTGGCATCGCTCACTGTCTCCCGGGCACACTCGGTAAACTTGCCGCGCAGTTCTTCCTCGCTCATGGGAAATTCCGGGCTGCCTTTGGCGTGCTGTGCTTCGCGCGTGTAGGTTTGGCCATTTTTTAGTTGCACGGTGACGCGGCAGGGGCGGCCGCCGGCGTCGGTTTTCTTGAGTGCGGTGTCGAGATTCATCTCAACTTTTTCGGCGAAGGCCAAAATCTTCGGGTCGCGCACCGCTTGGTCGGTGAACGCATGCAAGGAAACCTTGCCGTCGATCAACGCGCGGGCAACCAGGTAAGGCATGCAGAATTTTCCTTGAATGCCGTTTTGCGGCACGCGAAAGGCGATGCGATCGAAGGTGTGTTTGACGACGTCGACTTTGACGCTCTCGACCACGTCCGGCGTGAGATTGTGCTTGCCGCGGAACTCCAAGATCGAATCGATGACTTGATGGGTCAAGCCGCCGCAGGGGTAGGGTTTGATGCGCAGGCCGTCGCTGAGCAAAGCCCACGAGCGGCCGAGCTCGCCGATGGCCGCTTCGTTGACCGGGGTGCCGCCATGATGAACGTTGTAATAGCCGACCGCATGTTCGATGGCCGCGTTGTTGGCGGTAAATCCCGCTTGGGCAAGCTTGGCGGCGAGCACGCCGTTGCGCGCGCCGTGGCCGACGTGGAGCGGTTTGGTCATGGTGCCGAAGTTGGCCACCACGCCGCTGGCCAGCGAGGCGGTGATGCCGAGCGCCATCTGCGTGCGCGCCTCGTCGAGGCCGAGGAGCTTGGCGCAGGATGCCGCCGCGCCGAAGGCGCCCAAGCTCGACGGCCCATGCCAACCTTCATGGGTCGAATCGCGCAGCGAGTGGACCAGCTTGGCCGTCACTTCGTAGCCGATGGCATAGGCTTCGATGATTTGCCGGCCGCTCGCGCCAAGGGCTTCGCCGAGCGCGAACGTGGCCGGAATAATCGGCGCAGTGGGTTGGCCCATCAACGTGAAGCTGTGGTCGTAGTCCATGGCATGGGCCGCCGTGCCGTTGGCGAGGGCGGCATTGAGCGCCGATGACTTGAAGTTGTTGCCGATCACCGTGGTCTCTTCTTTGGCCTGTTCTTCGCGCGCAACGTGCGCGGCGATTTTCGCATCTTCCTCTTTGCTGCCGGCCAGCGCGACGCCAAGGCAATCGCGAATCGCGACCTTGGCCGTTTTGATCGCCTGCGCGGGCAGGGCATCGTATCTTGTATTAACGGCGAATTGCGCGAGTTTGGCGGTGACGTCCATGGTTGCCTCCCATTCAGCTGCCGAGAATCTTCTTTGCCTGCTCGACCACTTCGGCAGGCTGGTTCAACACGTCTTTGAGCAGCGCTTCCAGCTCTTCGCCGGAAGTGTAGTCGACGTCCATGCGGGCGCGCTTGGCCTCGGCCAAGAGTTCCGCATCTTTCAACACGGCACGAAAACTTTCGCGCAGCATGCGGACGCGATCGGCCGGTGTGCCGGGGGTTGCCAGCACGGGGCGGCCGAACTCACCGCCCGAGAGCAGCGCTTGAGCGACGCGCCGCTTGTTGGCGGGCACTTTGAACTCGTCGAGAATTTCATAGACCGTCGGCGCGTCCGCGGCGCGCGGGTCGCGCTTGCGGCCGGACTGGAGTAAGTGCAGGTCGAAGCCCTTTTTGTGCCAGCCGTTGAACGGCTCGCGGCCGAAGTGCGACGCCAGCGTATGGGCGCGGCAAACGATCTCGCCTTTTTCGACGGCCAGGTCGGCGTCGCTGCCGCCTTGATAGCCCGATACCGAATTGATTTTCGCGCCGACGGTGAGCTCTAAGATGCGCGCGATGATGTAGTCCGAGCTGGTCGTGCCGCTGCCGCCGCAGCTCGGCGGCTGTTTGGCTTTGACGATATCGGCGATGGATTTGATGCCGATGTCGGCGCGCATGTAGAGGATGATCGAGTCCTGCGACGCCGAGCCGAGCCAGTGAAATTTGCGCAAGTCGAATTGCGCCTCGCGCCGGCCCACTAACTGCTCGATATAGATGCTGTTGTTGGGCAGCACCACCGTGAGGCCATCCGGTTTGGCCACGTTGTAGATGTAATTGACGGCGGTGATCGAGCCCGCGCCGGGCATGTTTTGCACGATCACATTGGGATTGCCGGGAATGTATTTGCCCCAGTAGCGGGCGATCAGCCGCGCCCAGGAGTCGTAAAAATTCCCCGGCGCCGAGCCGGCGATGAAGCGCAGTGTTTTGCCTTTGAAGAACGATTCGCCGGATCCCTGTGCGAACGCAGGACGGCCAACACCCAGCAGAATCACCAATATGAAAAACGAAATGTTCCTGCGCGGTTTGATCACGAGCGGCAGGCTATGCGATGACCGTTGTTCCTGTCAAACAACTTCTTTCTTCTTCCTTTTTGCGGGGCAACTCTGCTATCAAGAACAGGATTTCTATTGGGGAGTATTGCAGCGTGGCAAATACGATTGCGGATGTGTGTATCGTTGGCGTAGGCGGGCTCGGCGGTATCTTGGCAAAAGAGCTCGCTTCAGCCGGACTGAAAGTGGTGGGTTTCGAGCGCGGCCCGGTGCCAACGTTGGAAGATTACGCACCGCGCGACGCGGTTAAATTTCTCATTCGCCCCGAGTTGTCCGACTGGTCGAAACACGAGCCGACGACGACGCGCAAGAAACCGGGCGACAAGGCGCGCATCCAATATCGCACCAGCCCGTTAAATGTCTTGGGCGGCGCGCTGCTGCATTGGACTGGGCAGTCGTCGCGCTACATGCCGGGCGACTTTAAACTGCATACCAATGAAATCGCCAGCGGCAATGCCGAGCGCGCCAAGGCCGACTTGACCGGCTACGACATTATCGATTGGCCGCTCAGCTACGACGATCTTGAGCCCTATTACGAAAAATTCGAGTGGGAGTTCGGCATCTCTGGCACGGGCGGGAAAAATCCCTTTGCCGGCCCGCGCCAGCGCGACTTCCCGGTGCCGCCGCTGCGCCATAGCGCGAAAATGGAGATCTTCGCCGAGGCATGCCGCAAGCTTGGTTATCATCCGTACGACACTGCCGCAGGCATCCTCTCGCAAGCGTATCGGCCACCGCAGCCGTATGACACGCGCATGCCTGAGCGGCCGGCCTGCGTCTACTGCGGCCACTGCAATTTTTATGGCTGTCACGTGCATGCTAAATCGGCTTCGCTTTACACGGTGGTTCCGGTGGCGCAGCAGACCGGCAATTTCGCGCTGCACGCTAACAGCAAAGTCTTTCACCTCCTGAGTGACGACAAGGGAAACGCGACCGGCGTGCGCTACTTCGACCCCGCTGGACGCGCGCACGAACAGCGGGCGCGCGTGGTTATCTTAAGCGCGTTTGTTTTCGAGTCGGTGCGTTTGTTGTTGTTGTCGAAAACTGACCACAAGCGTTTTGCTAAAGGGTTGGCGAATACAAGCGGCTACGTCGGCCGCAACATTCTCGCCCACGGCGACGTGCGCGCCATGGCGGCCTTTGACGATTACATCATCAATGGCTTCATCGGCCCCGGCTCGGCGGCGATGCGCATCGACGATTTCAACGGCAACAATTTCGATCACACCGGCTTGGGGTTTATCCGCGGCGGCACGATCGGCACCAGCGGCGACGGCACGCCGGCCACGCGCTTCGATGTCCTACCGCCCGATGTGCCGGCCTGGGGCGAAGAGTTCAAGAAATATTATACGCACTACTACACGCGGACCATGGACTTGAACATGCAGCCGGAAACCTTGCCGCATCGAGATAACCGCGTCGATCTCGACCCGCGCCAGACAGACCGTTGGGGCATCGCGCTGCCGCGTGTGACGTTCGATTTCCATCAAAACGAGCTGCGACTGCAGAAATACATGGCCGGGGTCGGCGAGAGAATCATGAAAGCGACCGGCGCGAGCAAAGTCTGGACCGAGGAGAAAGGCCGGCCGAACCGCTGGGCCGGCGCCACACGCATGGGCGCCGATCCGAAGAATTCCGTGGTAAACGAATTTTGCCAGACTCACGACGTGCCTAACTTGTTCATCGTCGGTGCATCGGTGTTTCCCAGCATGGCCGGCTATCCGCCGACGGCGACCGTGGCGGCGCTGGCCTATCGCACCGCGGAATTCGTGCTTAAACAGAAGCAATGGTTTGACTAGCGCGCGACGCGCACAAACTTGCTCCGCCTTAAGGCTTATTTCTGGCGCGGTTCACACGCTATTTCTCTCCTCGCGGAAGAGCACGGCAAAACCGCAATCATGGCGAGCCACGATCCCAAGGCCGTGGAAAAGTTTAAGAAAGTCTACAATATGCGTGATGGGAATTTTGTTTAGTGTCCGGTAGCGACACCCAACCAGACTCTCATTCTCCAGCTTTACGTGGAAGCTTGTGCAAGAAGGCTGCACCCACCAGCGGTTGACCGCAAATTTTGTCGAGCAGTGATTGACAGCAGGGCCTGGGCTGCGCGATTTTGATCTGAAACCTAGCATTACAGGGAGGTATTCTCATGAAACGCATCGTCGTGTGCTTTGATGGCACGTGGAATAAGCCGGCGGATGAGAATTTACCGGCCGATAAACAGGTTGAGACCAACGTCCGTCGTTTTTACGAGTCGCTGGCGGACCGAGGCACCGACGGCGCGGCGCAGCTCAAATGGTATGATGAGGGGGTTGGCAGCAAATGGTATGACAAGTTTCTTGGGGCACCATTGGGCTTGGCCTCGAGTTGAACATCATGCAGGGCTACGACTTTATCGCCAAGAACTACGAGAACGGTGATGAAGTGTATGTGCTTGGCTTTAGCCGCGGCGCCTACACGGCGCGCAGCTTAGTCGGCATGATTCGCAACTGCGGGCTGATCAAAAGCAGTTTTCTGGGCACCAGCACGGCGGTTGCTTACGGCATTTATCGCACCCGCGACGACGGGCCGGATTCTTCCGCGGCGAAGTTTTTCAAGTCGATGTTCTCACGGGATGTCAAGATTAAATTCGTCGGCGTTTGGGATACCGTCGGTGCTCTGGGTATTCCGATTCAGATTCTCAACATGGTGAACGCAAAATACTACGAATTTCACGACACCCAACTGTCGAAAATTGTCGAGAATGCCTATCACGCGGTGGCCATCGATGAGCATCGGCTCGATTTCCAAGTCTGCCTGTGGAACCCCAAGACAGAGCCCGAGCAAAAAATGGAGCAGCGTTGGTTTGTCGGCGCTCACTGCGACGTCGGTGGCGGTTACGCCGACCGGCGGCTGTCGGACATGGCGCTTGCGTGGATGCAGGACAAGGCCAGTAACCTCGGGCTTGGTCTCAAGCGCGTCAACGTGGGAGCGCAAAACTATCTCGGTGAATACGCTGACTCCTACGCGCAGTTTCTCAAAGGCATTTACGCCAAACGCAATGCGCGCCACTACCGCAAGTTCGGCGCGACCAAGTTCGGCCATGAGGTGCTCGACGAAACGGTGCAGAAACGGCGCAAGGAAGATCGCGAATACGAGCCGCAGAACGATGGATTGCCGAAAGTGCCGTAGGCAACAGGCAGTAGGCAATAGTTCTGATGGGGAGCTGGAGAGGAAGAGGCGGGAAAAGTGCGAATTTTGATTTATGGCTTTGGTCCCTATCGGCAGTTTCGTGACAACGTCACCAAACATGTGTTGCGGGCGCTGCCGGCGCGGCGCGGCCTGAAGAAGATTGTTTTCCCGGTGCGTTTTCACTGGGCGCAATTCATCGCGGCGGTTGAGCAACATCAGCCGGATATCGTTCTTGGTTTGGGACAATGCGGGCGCGGGCGGCTCCTACGGGTCGAAACGCGCGCCGTGAATGCGCGGCGCCAGCGCAAGACCGAAAAGCCGAAGTCGATTGTGCGCAACAAGGAAGCGCAGTTGCCGACAACTTTGCGTCCTGCGCTGGGCCGCAGTGGACGGCGCTCGCGCTTTGCGGGCGATTACGTCTGTAATTTCTCGATGTATGTGATGTTGGACTTGATCAGGAAAAAACGCTTGTCGACGCGCTACGGGTTCGTGCATATTCCGCACGACTACGATGCGAAGAAAGCGGCGCGCGTTCTGAACGCTGCGATGGTGGTGTGGGAGCGCGGCGAGAAGCGGGCGCGATAAATCGCGCCCCTACCAAAATCTTCCGAACTCTGCGTGCTCTGCGCCCCTGCGCGAGAGAATCTTAGGACTCGGCCTATTCCGCATCGCCGTTTTCGGCGGCCTTCAGCCGGCGCTTGCGCACGGCTTCGGCCAGCGCGTCGACGAGGGTGCGGGTGTCGTCCCAGCCGATGCAGGCGTCGGTGATGCTTTGGCCGTAGACCAGCGCTTTGCCTGGGATCAAATCCTGCCTGCCGGCTTTCAGGTGGCTCTCGACCATGATGCCGAAGATGCGCGCATCGCCTTCGGCGATTTGCTTCGCCACGTCATGGCCGACGGCCGCTTGTTTGGCCGGTTCTTTGCCGCTGTTGCCGTGGCTGCAGTCGATCATGATGCGCGCCGGGATGCCGGCTTCGGCTAGACTTTTCGCCGCGGCGGTGACGTTGGTGGCATCGTAATTGGGTTGTTTGCCGCCGCGCAGGATGACATGGCAGTCCTCATTTCCGGTCGTCGAAACGATGGCCGACTTGCCGGCCTTGGTGACCGACAAAAAATGATGCGGTGCCTGGGCCGCTCGAATCGCGTCCAGCGCAATGCGCACGTTGCCGTCGGTGCCGTTTTTAAATCCCACCGGACAGGACAAGCCCGAAGCCAACTCGCGATGCACCTGACTCTCGGTGGTGCGCGCGCCGATGGCGCCCCAGGAGACCAGGTCGGCGATGTACTGCGGCGTGATCATGTCGAGAAACTCGATGCCGGCGGGCACGTCGCTTTCATTCAATTCGAGCAATAACTGCCGGCCGACGCGCAGGCCGTCGTTGATTTGAAAGCTGCCGTCGAGATTGGGGTCGTTGATCAGGCCCTTCCAGCCCACAGTAGTACGCGGTTTTTCAAAGTAGACGCGCATCATGATCAACAGATCGGCCGCCAGCCGGTCGCGCGCCTCTTTGAGCTTGCCGGCGTATTCCTTCGCCGCTTTGACGTCGTGAATCGAACAGGGTCCCATAATCACGAGCAGGCGATCGTCGGCGCCGTGCAAAATGCGATGAATCGCCTGGCGGGTTTCATAGACCGTGCGCGCCGCTTTGTCGGTGATGGGAAAATCGCCCAGCAGCGTCGACGGTGTGAGGAGCTCCTTAATTTCCTTGATCCGCAGATCGTCGGTGTTCGGTTTCATAAAAATCTGGCCGTAAATTTGGTTAAGGCGAGATCATAGCGCAAATCGCGAGAAAATCGAAACGGCGGGGAGTAAGGGGCAAAGAGCAAAAGAGCAAAAGAGCAAAAGAGCAAAAGAGCAAAGAGGTAAGAGGTAAGAGGTAAGAGGTAAGAGGTAAGAGGTAAGAGACGGACGCGCTTACCGCTTTGCCCTTAGCGCTTCAGTGTTTCGTGGGCCACCACCGCCAGCGAAATTACCGCGATGATCAGCAAAGGCGCGTAGGCTAAAAACGGCACGCCGGCCGACGATCAGCGCGGTGCGCGAACCAAAATGATCGAGCAGCCAGCCGCTGATCGGCATGCCGGCAAAGCGGCCCACCGCAAGCGCGGTGATTAGTTGCGCCGCGGTGCCCGGGGTGATGTTAAAGGACTGGGCGAGCACGGAAATGGTCGGCACGACCATCGCCCACATGCCGGCCAGCATGGTGCTCGTGTAGAGTGTGATGAGGCCGCGCACGCCCGCAGTGAGTTTCATCTTGCGGTAGCGCGCAGCCACGAATTACTCAGGCTTGCAAAAAAAGCCGAGGCGACGAGAAAGACTGCGATCAATCCCCAGAGCAGCGGCTCGTAGGTTTGCCATTTGTCGAAGATGGCGCCGGCGATGACCGGGCCGAGCACGCCGCCCCAGGTGTAGAATAGCGTCATGTAGCCGCGAATTTTGGCGTAGTGGGTACGGCCGAAGAGATCGCCGACCAACGCCCAGCCCACCGGGTAGGTGGCCTCCACCGAGGCGAAGCAAATCGTAAATAAACACAGAAGCCAGACCGAGTCGGTGAAGATCGGAATCAACATTGACCCCGCAGCGACGAGCAGTATGGCCGCATTGAAGCGCGGCTTGTTCGACTTGTCGGCGTACCAGCCGAGAATCAACGTCGATGCCATGCCGAGGAAAGCAAAGCCACTGAGCAGCCAGGCGGCTTCATTCTGACTCAAGCCCTTCCAGACCATCATGGGAATGAAATGTACGGAGATCGCATGGTAGGAGCCGTTGCGCACGCCGGCCGCGAGCACCGAGCCCCAGAAGGCAAAGGATCGCAGCGCCTGGGCCACGGTGACGTCGTTCTCAGCCCTGGCAGGCTGAACCTTGCCGTCTTTGTCGGTGATCGTGGGCGGCGCCGGATCGCCGTCGGGCAACAACCCCATGCTTTCCGGCGAGCGGCGGATGCACAAGCAAAGCGGGATGCCGACGATCAAGAATGTCATGCCGCCAATTGCCGCACCCCAGCGCCAACCCCAGGCGTGGACGATGGCGCTCAAGATCGGCGCGATCAGCACGCCACCCAGGCCGAAGGCGGCGCTGCTGATGGTGATGGCGCGGGTGCGCTGGCGAATAAACCAGGTGTTGATCAACACCATCGGCCCATGCATGAAGCCGCCGGCGTGGGCCAGCGAAATCACCCCGAGATAGACAATTAGAAACGTCGCGTAGCTGTCTACTTGAGAGAACAAAAGATAGCCAAAGCCCATCAGCAACACGGCGGTGAGCATGATCGGCCGCGGCCCATAGCGGTCGAGCAAGTGGCCGATGATCGGCCCTTCGACGGCGCCCTCGGCGCGCGCCAGGGAAAATGCCAGCGAAGTGGCGGTGCGGTTGATGTTCAACTCTTGGCTAAGCGGCAGAAAAAAAATCGTAAAGCCAAAGCTGTGCAAGCCGGCGCCGAGGACGCGCAGGGCGCAGGTGGCCGCGACCATGCGCCAGCCGTAGAAAAGGTCGGACAGCTTATTGAACAAAAGAATGGTCCTGTACTATTTCTGGGGATTTATGAATGTCATTCTTGTTGTCGTCCCGAGGTCCGCCGAGGGATCTGCGGAGTATCTCGTTTTCTACGTGTCCGAAGATTCTTCGCTGGCGCTCAGAATGACAACGCGCCGCCTCGCGCAAAACAGCGCGGAATCAAAATTCCGCGCTCCCCGGCGTGCGCGGAAAGGGGATCACGTCGCGGATGTTTTTCAGTCCGGTGAGATACATCATTATCCGTTCTAGGCCGAGGCCGAAGCCGGCGTGCGGCGCGGTGCCGAAGCGGCGCAGATCGAGGTACCACCAGTAGGGTTTATCGTCCAGACCGGCGTCGCGCATGCGTTGGAGCAAAACATCGTGGCGTTCTTCGCGCTGGCTGCCGCCGATGATCTCGCCGACCCGCGGCACCAGCACGTCCATGGCGCGAACCGTTCGTCCGTCGTCGTTCATGCGCATGTAGAAGGCTTTGATGTGCTTGGGATAGTCGGTGACGATCACCGGTTTTTTGAAAATCTCCTCGGACAAAAAGCGCTCATGCTCGGTTTGCAGGTCGCTGCCCCAGTCGACCGGAAATTCCCAGGTCTTGCCCGACTTTTTGATTTCACCGATGGCGTCGGTATAGGTGATGTGGCCGAAGTCGGATTCGGCGACATGCTCTAGAGTTGTCAGCACGGTCTTTTCGATGAACTGGTTGAAAAATTCTAAATCTTCGCGGCACTGTTCGAGCACGTAGCGAATAATGTATTTCAAGAAATCTTCGGCGAGGCGCATGTCGTCTTCGAGCTCGTAGAACGCCATCTCCGGCTCGATCATCCAAAACTCCGCCAGATGGCGCGGCGTGTTACTGTTCTCGGCGCGGAAGGTGGGGCCGAAGGTGTAAACTTTCGAAAAGCCCATGGCGAAGATTTCCCCTTCGAGTTGGCCGCTGACGGTGAGAAACGCGGGCTTGCCAAAAAAATCCTTGGACCAGTCGACTCTGCTGTCTTGAGTCAGCGGTGGCTTCTGCAAATCCAGCGTCGTCACGCCAAACATCTGGCCGGCGCCTTCGCAATCCGACGTCGTGATGATCGGCGTCTGGACATAGAGAAACTCGCGCTCCTGAAAAAAGCGATGGATCGCGTAGCTGAGCGCGTTGCGCAAACGAAAGGCGGCGCCGAAGGTGTTGCTGCGCACGCGCAGGTGGGAAATCTCGCGGAGAAATTCCAGCGTGTGGCCCTTTTTCTGCAGCGGGTAGGTCGCGGCGTCGGCACTGCCGTATAGATGCAGCGAGGCAACCCGCAGCTCCACCGCTTGGCCTTTGGCCGGCGAGTCGACGAGGGTCCCAGTCGCGGCGATGCTGCTGCCGGTGGTGATGTGTTTGAGCAAGTCCTCGGCGACGACACCGGCGTCGACTACTAGTTGCATGCTTTTGAATCGGGAGCCGTCGTTCAACTCGATAAACGTAATGCCCTTGGAGTCGCGCCGCGAGCGGACCCAACCGCGCAGCGTGATTTCGCTGCCGGCCTTGAGACCGTAGGCCTGTTTGACCGAAACGTATTGTGCGCTCATATTCTTCAAGTATCGGACTCGTGCGCGCGATTCAACCGACAAATGGATAATGCATAGTAATGGATAATGGAAAATTGAAAATGGATAATGGCCGGACCCTTCGCAGTGTTTTTTCAGATATCTCGGTGCCTCCTGGCGCAGAGGTGCTGTCGACGTTGTTCGAGACTAACTGCGGGCGTATCCAGCGGATTGTTTCGCACGATCACGCTAGCCCGCCGGGCTTTTGGTACGATCAGGACGATGACGAATGGGTGATGGTCGTGCGCGGCAGCGCGGTGATCGAGTTCGACGATGGACGCCTCGTCGAGATGGCCGAGGGCGATTATCTGACCATCCCGCGTCACGCGCGCCACCGCGTGGCGCGGACGGATGCGGAGACGATTTGGTTGGCGGTGCATGTTATCGGAAGGCGATCATGAGGCGCGAAAGGTTTCTCTGCGTCCTCTGCGGAGCTGTGACAAAAATCGGGAGCCTCTCCGCCCACGCCCCACAAATCTCCCCTAACCCCTCTTTTCCAAAGAGGGGGACTCGGAGTCGACCTGGATCCTTCCCCCTTTGAAAAAGGGGGACACAGGGGGATTTGATTTTTCACAGCTTCTGCGCCTCTGCGCGAGAATCTCTTAGACTTCCCTCCGACTTTTTGTCGCGAATTGCTTTTCGTAGTGCGCGCGCAACTCTTCCAACTTGGTCGCCTGGCCCGGTCCTTTATCGTCGCGGATGCGCTTGATGCGTGCAAAACGCAGCGCGAAGCCGGAGCTGTACTGCGGGCTTTTTTGGATTTAGTTGTAGGCGACTTCGACGACGACATCGGGAGTCACGCTCACTGTGTCGCCATCGTCGGCGAGTTTTAGTTGCTGGAGTCGCGCGGTCATTTCGCTGAACTGTTTATCGGTCAATCCTTTGAAAGTTTTCCCGACCGGGGCAAAGTCGTCATCTCTGGCGACGGCCAAGTGATAGTTGGACAGCCAGCCGCGGCGCCGGCCCGAGCCGCGGTCGGCGGCGACGATGACGCAGTCGATGGTTTGCGCCGGCTTGATCTTGAACCAGAGCTTGCCGCGGTTGCCGGGCATGTAGGGGCTGGTGAGCGCCTTGGCCATGATGCCTTCGTGGCCGGCTGCGAGCGCTTGGCTGAGAAAATGTTCTGCCGCTGCAGCGTCGGTGGCGCGCGTGCGTGTGGCGAGATGGCTGCCGCTGGTTAGCTCGGATAATTTCTGCCAACGAGATTCGTAGCTTTCGTCGATCAACGAGGTGCCGTTCACCAGCAGACAATCGAAGAGGAAAAGTTGAAGCGGAATGTCGCTGCTGGCCGCCTCGATGCCGTGCACCCGGCGAAAGCGGCGCATTAATTCCTGAAATGGATAGGGCCGGCCGTCGTTGCCGACGGCGACCACCTCGCCGTCGAGGATCAGCGATTGGGCATGATCCATCCGGCGGATCAGCGCGACGATTTCCGGCAAGCTGGAGGTGACTTCGGTCAGACGGCGACTCCACAGGCGCACCTGGTCGCCGTGCTTGTGAATCTGCACAGGCGCGCCGTCGTATTTATATTCGAGCGCGGTGGTTCCGCCGTGAATGCGCAGGATTTCGGTCAAGTCTCCCGTCAACTCGGAAAGCATCGGCAAAAGCGGCACAAATAGCTTGATGTCGACGTGTTGCAATCCGTCGGCTTTCTCTGAAAGCGCAATTGCGGCGACCTCCGCGAGATCGGCTAGAAACAACGCGGCGCGCCGGACCGACTTTAGATCGGCGCCCGCGGCGCGCGCGATCGCTTCCAGAATCAAGCCGTCATGCAGGCCGATGCGCAGCTCGCCATGAAGGAGTCGGAACAAAATGCCCCGATCGTTGAGATTGATTCGCTCGACCAAAGCACGCAGCTGGTTTGATTTCTCCAGGCGTGAGCCTTTCCCGTTGGCACCGGCGATGCGGCCGAAGGCGTCGGCAACTTCGCTGAGAGTCGGTGATTCCTCCTGAGAACTAGGCTGTGCGGCAATCCCCCTGGCCTCGGCGAAAGCGGCGGGGCCAAGGTCAAGCGTACGCGGATCGGAAACCGGGAAGGGTCGTCCCGAGAGAAACGCAACGGCAGTGCGAACCTCATCGCGGGCCAGTTGCTTGAGAAAATCCGCAGCGAGATTGATTTTCGTGAGGCGGCTCGCAGTGTTGGCCAAATCGACGCACAGGCTGGCGAATTGCGAGAAATGCATGGTGTATCTTAGCATCGGCAAAGGGGCGCGTAGAAGTCTGGGTGGATTGTGCTAAAAAACCATCCGGAGTCCTTCGACAGGCTCAGGACGAACGGAATCGGAGTTGAAATCGTTCATGAAATAGTCCGTTCATGCTGAGCCGGTCTAGCATTCTTGGATTTTTAATAGAAACTCGGTTGCAGCTCAGCCGTGCGGCTAATGGCTCTGCTCCGAATTTCCAGTTTTTGGTAATCGCGCTGCGGGCTTTCTTTCTCGTAAGAATGCCGCGGACGAAAATCCCTTGTTTTTACTACTGGCACTTGTCTTGCGTTTATCCGCTAGCGTGAACCAAAGCGATGATACCGAAGGTCCCGCTGCGGCGGCCGACCTGATCGCGGCGATGATGCAGCCTGGCTTCTATCCGAAGCCGCCGGCGCAAGTCACGCACAAAGAGACACACATTTCCCATCTGTTTTTTGCCGGCAATCTGGTGTTCAAAATCAAAAAAAATGTGCGCTACGCCTTTCTCGACTACGGCACGCTGGCCAGACGGCGATACTTTCTTAACGAAGAGCTGCGTCTCAACCGGCGCTTGGCGCCGTCGGTGTATATCGGCGTCATGCCGATCTGTCGAGACGATGGGGCCTGGCGCCTGGGCGGTTGGGGAGAACCGGAGGAGTATGCGCTGGTGATGCGCCGCTTGCCGGAAAAACGCATGCTGCCGTTTCTCCTGCAAACCCACCAAGTCACCGTTGAAATGATGCGCGAGTTGGCCGCGGTGTTGGCGCGCTTTCATAAAGAAGCGCCGCGGGCGCATACCACGGACGGCGCCGCTTACCGGGCGCGGGTCGAAAAACAGTGGCGCGAAAATCTCGCTGACCTGGCGCCCTTCATCGGTGGCTGGATCGCACGCCATGAGCTCGATCGCGTGGCGGATTTTGGCAGCGCGTTGTTGCAACGCCATGGGGAGCTGCTGGTGCGCCGGGCTGAAGCCGGTTGGGTGCGCGATGCGCATGGCGATCTGCACTGCGAGCATGTCTGCTTCGCTCCCGAAGGGGTGCAGATTTTCGATTGCCTCGAGTTCGATGCCGAGCTGCGCTGCTGCGACCTGGCGGCTGAGATGGCCTTTCTCTTGATGGATCTCGAGGTGCACGGCGGTGCGGCCCTGATCGAGCCTTTGCAGAGCCGCTACCGCGAATTGATCGACGACGCCGGGCAAGCGACGCTGCTGCCGTTTTTTAAATGCTACCGCGCGCTGGTGCGCGCCAAGGTTCATGCCCTGCGCGGCCCTGAGGACGTTGCCACGGCGGCGCGCTATTGGCGTTATGCGCTGCGCTTAATCTGGCGGAGCGGGCCGCCCTTTCTGGTTGCTGCCTGCGGCCTGACCGGCAGCGGCAAGTCGACCTTGGCGCGCGAGCTGGGCGAGCGCTTAGGCGCGCCGGTGCTCAACTCCGATGTGGTGCGCAAGAACCTGGCTGGCGTACAGGGTGCGCGGCAGGTAGCATTCGCTGCCGACATCTATAGCCAGGGCATGACCGCCAGGACGTACAACCAGCTGATCCGTGAAGCCGAGAAATACTTAAGCCGCGGCAGCAGCGTGATTCTCGATGCGACATTTACCCAGCGCGAGCAGCGCGACAAGCTGGCGCAGCTTGCGCGCAAACTTAAGGTTCCGCTCTTTTTCATCCATGGCGTTGCTAGCGCGGCCGTCACCCGGGCCCGTCTCGCTGCCAGAACCGCCGCCGCCAATGACATTTCGGACGGCCGCTGGGAAATTTACCAGAAGCAGCTCGAAACCCAGGAACGCCTCGACGAAGTGTCTGCGGAGGATCTTTTGGAGCTGAACACCGAAGCGGCGCCGGATCAGCTCGCGACCCAGTGCGAAAAATTCTTACAGCGGCGGCTGGCGCCCGTGCATTAGCCGCGCCAGATGCTCAGGTCTATTCCGATTTCTTGTATAAGCCGACCGTTCTCTCTCATTTCTGCGACAGCTCTAAAGCGATTTTCGCAGAGCTGCGAAAAATCGCTCTTAGCAGCGCGAATTTTGGTCGATTTCGCTGGCATGCCAGTTGCGCAAGGAAGATTTAGGGACAAGCGATCGGAGGTGCCCATGTACAAGAAACTGCTGGTGCCGTTGGACGGATCGAAAACCGCCGAGAGAGTTTTGCCGTTTGCCCGCGCTTTGGGAGGGGCGCTGAAGATTCCCGTCGAGCTGCTTGAAGTCATCGATCTTTCGACGATGTCGCTCCATGTTGCGGCCGACAAGGCGCGTTATCTAGACGTGCTGATCGCCGAAAGCGAGAACAGCGCCAAAGAATATTTGAAAGAAATCGCCGCGACGTTCCCCGGCATCGAGGTCACCTACACGGTGAAACGGGGCGGCCCGGGAGACGTGATCATCGAACGCGCCGCGGCAAACCAGGACACGCTGATTACCATGGCGACCCACGGCCGGTCCGGTGTCAGCCGTTGGCTCATGGGCAGCGTCGCCGAAAAAGTATTGCGCGGCGCGACCACGCCGCTGTTTCTCGTGCGCGCCGGCGACGAAGAAAGCGTCAGCAGCGGCGCCGCGGCGCTCAAGTCGGTGATCGTCGCGCTGGACGGCTCCGAGTTGGCCGAGAAGGTGCTGCCGGTGGTTACCGAAGTCGCCAAGCTTTTGAATCTGTCTGTGGTGCTCTTCCGAGCCTACGAGCTGCCGGCGTCGGCCTACTACGGCAGCGAAGATTATTTGCCTAACTACGACGCGCTGAAAAAAGAAGTCGCAGAGGACGCGCGCAAGTATCTCGACGAAAAAGTAGCGGCGCTCAAAGGGCGCGGTTTGCCCAACGTGTCGGCGGTCCTAGTGGAGGGCGCGGGAGCCGACGAGATCATCCGCTACGCCCATGATCATCCCGATACGCTGGTGGCGATGTGCACCCACGGCCGCTCGGGTGTGAAGCGTTGGGTGCTGGGCAGCGTCACTGAAAAAGTCGTGCGCCACTCTGACGATCCGGTGCTGGTGGTGCACGCAGCTTGAGAGGGCAAATTGTGAAAACGGAAACGCGTAAAGCGGAAATCCCAGAAACACTCGCCGCGAGCGTTTGCGAAAATTTCCGTAGCTTTCGCGGCAGATCGAAATATCGCTGTGAAGAGGAGGTCCCTATGAAAAAGGTAAGAAAAATTCTGGCGCCGACGGATCTCTCGGATTTATCCGCAGTCGGTGTCCGCTACGCCATGGAGATGGCGCGCGAGTTGAGCGCCGAAGTGCTGGTCTATCGGGTCATGCCCCTGGGCGAAGATTGGGTGCCGCCGCGCCTGGATTCAGGGCCGGTGCGCGATCTGTTGGCGAATGAGACTGCCGCGTTGGAGAAGTTTCTCAGTGAGAAATTTGCCGATGAGTTAAATCTTGTCGAAATCACCAAACGCGTCGAGTTCGGCGCGGCGCACAGCAACATCGTCGATGCGGCCGAACGCGAAGGCGTGGATATGATCATCATGGCGACCCACGGGCGCACCGGCTTCAACCACATTCTCCTCGGCAGCGTGGCGGAGAAGGTCATCGCGCGGGCGACTTGCCCGGTGCTGGTGATACCGGCGGGCGATCGCAAGAAAGCGGCGGCGAAGGCGGCCTAGGGCGGCAAAGCGCAAAGGGTAGGGATAGGGAGCGCGGAGCCGGAGGGGCTCGGAAATGAACCACGAAACACACGAAGGACACGAAAACTGATTCATCATTCTGATTTCGTGACTTTCGTGTCTTTCGTGGTTGCTTCTCAGAGTCTTGAGCTAAGAATCCAATCGGATGCGGAAGCCTTCCTTCGTGAGCGCGTCGCGCAGTTGCTCGATCTGCTCGCGGCCGGTGGTTTCGAGGGTGAGTTCGACTTCGGTTTCGCCCAGGGCGATGGCGCCGAAGCCGCGGCTCTGACCGATTTGCAGGATGTTGGCGCCGAGGGCGGCGATGGATTGTGTCAGCTTGGCCAAGTTACCGGGACGATCGGGGATGACGACAAGAAATCGGCTCAGACGGCCGTCTTGGATCAAGCCTTTTTCGATGATGCGCGCAATCAGATTCATGTCGATGTTGCCGCCGGAGATCACCAGGCCAACGTTCTTACCGTCGAGGGTTACTTTCTTGTTGATCAGCGCCGCCAGCGGCACGGCAGCGGCGCCTTCGGCGACGGTCTTTTCGATTTCCAAAAGCATCAACACGGCGTTGGCGATCTCGCCCTCGCTGACGGTGACGATCTCATCGACGAATTCTTTGACCAGGGCCAAAGGCGTTTCGCCGACGCGGCGCACGGCGATGCCGTCGGCGATGGTCAGTGCCGGCGGCACGCGCACCGGCGCGCCGCTTTGCAACGCGACGCGCATCGACGGCACGCTTTCGGCTTGCACGCCGATGACGCGGATATCGCGCTTGAGCGTCTTTAACACCAGCGCGATGCCGCCGATGAGGCCGCCGCCGCCGACCGGCACGATGACCGCGTCCAAGTCGGGGTTTTGCTCGTAGAGCTCAAGACCGATGGTGCCCTGGCCGGCGACGACCCACGGATCGTTGAAGGCGGGAATGTAAGTCAAACCTTCCGCCTGGCTCAGCCGCTGTGCCTCGGCGAAGGCCTCATCGTAGTCGGCGCCGTGCAACAGCGCGCGGGCACCGTAGTGGCGCACACGGCTGACTTTGATCAGCGGGGCTTGTTTGGGCATGACGATCGTCGCGTTGATGCCGAGCCGCTGACTGTGGAACGCCAAAGCCATGCCGTGATTGCCGGCGCTGGCGGCGATCACGCCGCGCCGCGATTCCTCGGCATTCAGCGTCAGTAGCCGATTGAGAGCGCCGCGTTCTTTGAACGAGCCGGTCATTTGCAAATTGTCGAGTTTGAAGAACACCCGATTGCCGCTCATGCGGCTGATGGTTTCGGAGTAGGCGAACGGGGAGAGATAGATCCGTTCTTTGATGCGCTCGCGCGCTTCTTCGACGTCGACGAAGGTGACCATATGACGCTCACGTTAGAATTAAACAACCGGTGCATGCAAGGCGCGGCCGGTCGATTGAATGCTTAAGGGCTTCATGCGATGACAAGAGAAATGGCAACGGCGGCGAATGTTAGCGCAGCGGATGTGGCGCGCTACCGAGAAAATTATCTCGTCGAGATGGACGGCATCGCTTTGTATCGCGCCATGGCGGCGGCGGAGCAGGATCAAGAGCGGGTCTCGATTTTCGAGAAGCTGGCGGAAAACGAAGAGCGCCACGCCCAGCGCTGGGCGCGCTTGATCAAAAACGCCGGCGGCACGGTGCCGGCGCACCGGCCGACGGCGCGGGTGCGCATGCTGGGCTGGATGGCGCGCCGCTTCGGCACGCGTCGGGTGGTGCCCATTATTAGCAGCATGGAAGCGCGCGACGAGCCGGGCTACATGCAGCAACCCGAAGCGGTCGGCATGCCTGCCGAGGAGCGCGCCCACAGCCGCACGCTGCGCGCCATGGCCGGCGGTATGAGCGAGCAGCAGGCGATTGCCGGCATCGAGCGCTGGCATGTGACGGCGCGCGGCGGCGGTTTGCGCGCGGCGGTGTTCGGCGTCAACGATGGTCTGTTGTCCAATTTTTGTTTGGTCATGGGCTTTGCCGGCGCCGAGGCCAAGCCGGAATACATTATTCTCGCTGGCATCGCCGGACTTTTGGCCGGCTCTTTTTCGATGGCGGCAGGCGAATATGTCTCAGTGCGCTCGCAGCGCGAAGTCTTCGAGCAGCAGATCGCCATGGAAAAACAAGAAGTGGAGATGTCGCCCAAGGAGGAGGAAGAAGAGCTGTCGCTGATCTATCGCGCCAAGGGCTTGCCGGAAAAAGAAGCGGCGCTGTTGGCGCACCGGATCATTGCCAACCCGCACACCGCCATCGACACGCTGGCGCGCGAAGAGTTGGGGCTCGATCCTTCGGAACTCGGCTCGCCGTGGATTGCGGCGCTCAGCTCCTTCGTGTCATTCGTGATCGGCGCTTTTATCCCGGTGTTACCCTACCTATTGTCGAGCGGTAGCACGGCCGTCGCGGTCAGCACTGCTTTGAGCTTCGCCGCATTGTTCGGCGTCGGCGCGTTGGTATCGATTTTCACCGCGCGCGGCCCACTCGTCAGCGGCGGCCGCATGGTTGCCATCGGCGTATTGGTTTCGGCGATTACGTATGGAGTGGGGTGGTTGTTCGGCGTGTCCACCGGCTGAAGTCTCACGCATGCGTTTTTGCTTCGCGCCACTGTTCGGCAGATAACCTGCCTCTTTTCCATTCGGCCGTGAAGCGGGAAAGATCGTAGTGGTCCGCTTTATCCCCGGCCAGACCCCACACAATCACACCCAGGCGCCCCAGTAGCACGGCGGCTGAGACTCCATCGGTCGCGCTGATTTCTTGCCACGCAGATTCCATGTCACGGCTCCACATAACGTCGTCAAAAATGACGATCGAACCGGGATGCAGCGCCGGCGTGATGCGCTTGAGATAGTGAATGGTTGCGGCGCGCTCGTGTTGGCCGTCAATGTACGCGAAGTCGAGGGCCGTGCCAAAGCCTGGCAGTAGGGCATCGAGAGCGTCGTCGAAGAGAGCATTTCTCACTTCGCACTGACCGGCGGCAACTTGGTTTATGTGGCGACCGGCAAGCTTTGCCAGGTCAGGCGATCCCTCCACAGTGACAAAGCGTTGACAAAGGGGGGCAGACGCCAAGTAGCTGCCGGAAATTCCGGCACAACCCCCGAGCTCGAGAATCGTCCGTGCCTGTGCGCTGCTGGCGCAGAGATGGAGAAAGCTGCCCCAGTAGCGCGAGATACTGGCGACTTCGGCGATGTAAGCCAGGGTGCTCCGATCGATCGCTCCTGGAATCGGTCGTTTCTGATCGGTTTGACCGGAACCTTCCGGCTGCGGCTCGGGTGATGGGTAAACCGATACGATTTGATTGCCGGCGCGGATGAGCTCCACGCGCAGAGCCTCAATTCGATCGGCAATTTGGCTCGCCTGCAATGGAGCCGCACCGGTAAACAGGAACTCGGTGGGAGCGCGCAGCACAACGGGAAATCCCTTTGAGCATAGCCGCGCGAGCGCGCGCCGGCCGGCGGCGCCGACGATGCGGCGATGGGCGCTGCGTGCCGCCGACCGGAGCCTATTTTTCGATTGCTTCATTGGGACACTGAGGCTACTTTCATGCGTCGAACCTGGGGAGGCATGAACATTGCTTTTCTAGCAGAGCTTTGCGCGGTCTTGAAGAGTGTCAAAATTTTGCGAGCTATGATCAAAGCGTGTGGAAATAGGAAATAGGTAGGCGTACCCTTTCGCGAATCTAAAAACGAAAGGCTGCCTGTTGGCGCAGGCAGGAAAGGATACGCCGATGAGAGAA
>Ga0194132_10001004_pt1 | contig 57312 bp, 57 predicted proteins | sample TA2KigOf80mmetaG_FD_148612 | JGI IMG/M metagenome (GOLD analysis project Ga0194132, IMG submission 148612) | Freshwater microbial communities from Lake Tanganyika, Tanzania - TA2015054 Kigoma Offshore 80m | ecosystem: Environmental > Aquatic > Freshwater > Lake | place: Tanzania: Lake... | reverse complement strand
CCGGTGCCGCCCATCCCGTCATGGGCAACCAGCTTGAGCGCGTCGCCGTCATGTACGAGGGAGTCCTCGCTGGCGATCCGCTTATTGATCGTGATCATCAGCTTTTTTTCTCGCATCAGTTGTCCGACGTGCTGCCGCAGGCGGGCCTGACGGAGGATCAACTGCCGGACCATGACCGGCTCCGTGACCTCGCAGGCAAGATCCCGCTCCCCATCGTCGGTTTGCAACTGGCCCATCAACGTAATAGTGACCATCGGCGCTCCGGAACTCGCGGTACCCTAACAGGAGCCCCCGACGGCGCGCAACCGTGCTTTCCTTTGCGACCGGAGACGACGTAAGATACCGCCTGCTATCATGAAGATCACCGCTACCACATTGCCGGGCGTGCTCCTCATCGAACCGGACGTGTTCACGGATAAGCGCGGGCAGTTTCTGGAAATCCATCATGCGCAGCGCTACAAAAAGGGCGGGATCCCCGGTCCCTTTGTCCAGGACAATCTGTCCCATTCCATCCGAGGGGTACTGCGCGGTCTCCATTATCAGTTGCACCATGCGCAGGGGAAGCTGGTCCTGGCGCTGACCGGGCGCATCTTTGACGTGGCCGTGGACATCCGCAAAGGCTCGCCGACCTTCGGTCAGTGGGTCGGGGTCGAGCTCTCCGGCGAGAACAGGCGGCAGCTCTATATTCCGCCGGGCTTTGCCCATGGATTCTGCGTGGTGAGCGAGACGGCGGACGTGCTCTACAAGTGCACGGACCTCTATTCCACGAACGACGAACGCGGCATCATCTGGAACGATCCGACGGTGGCGATCCCCTGGCCGGTGACCCATCCCGTATTGTCGAACAAAGATGAGGCCTACCCTCGTCTGGCCGAGATGGACGGGGAGCTTCCGGTGTACCGACCGCTGCGAAAACGTCAGGCGGGCTCCCGCTAGGCACGTTGACCGCATCCAAGGGGCCATGGTATGAAATTGCCCGTGCGGGTCGGGCTGGCCGCCGCCGCAGCTAACTAAATCCTGACAGAGACGAGAGGAGATTCGATCATGGGGGACACGGTACGGGTCGGCGAGATTGTGCCCAATTTCGAAATGGATACTTTCGATCCCCAGAAGGGGGAGTTTGGGGCCATTTCCCTAGAGGCGCTGAAGAAGGCGAAGAAGTGGACGGTGCTGGTGTTCTATCCGGCTGACTACACCTTCGTCTGCCCGACGGAACTGGCCGACGTGGCCGACCAGTACAAGGACCTGGCCAAGTCCGGAGTCGAAGTGATCTCCGTCTCCACGGACACCAAGTTTGTCCATCTGGCCTGGCATCGCGAAGAGAAGCTGATGAAGGACGTGACCTACTCGATGGGTGCGGACCCAACAGGCAAGGTGTCGCGACTGTTCGGGGTCTATGACGAGGCCACCGGGCTGGCCCTTCGCGGGACCTTCATCATCAATCCCGAGGGCAAGTTGGTCTGCTCGGAGGTCAACTTCTACAACGTCGGCCGGAGCGCGGCTGAAATGGTCCGGAAGGTCACGGCCAGCATTCACTGCGCGGCGCATCCGGACGAGGCCTGTCCGGCTAATTGGAGCCAGGGGAAGAAGGCTCTGAAACCTGGCGCGAGCATGGTGGGGCGTGTGGCGGAAGCCCTCAAAAAGTAAGCTGCATCAGCAGAGTGAGCAAAGGGCTTATCCCCTCAACAATTAAGGAGTATTTCTCTGACCTTCGTTGACTTCGGCCAACGGGGGTCGTATAGTGGAGGCCATCAGTTGGGCGGCCTCGTGCCAGGGGTGCCGAGAAAGACCAAAGGGAGGATGACATGGTAACGATTTCGGAAGGCGCGGAAAAGAAGATCAAAGAACTCATCGTCGAGGAAAAGGACGCGGTCGGGCTCCGGATCTACGTCAAGGGCGGAGGCTGCCATGGCTATCAGTACGGGATGGCCTTCGAATCCAAGGTCGCCGACGACGACACAGTGATCGAGAAGGGTGGCGTCCAGGTCATTATGGATTCTCAGAGTGCGCCGTTGCTCCAGGGCGCCGAAGTGGATTACGTGGACAGTCTGCAGGGCTCCGGCTTCGCGATCAAAAATCCGCAGGCGAAGACGACGTGCGGCTGCGGCAGCTCCTTCAGCGCCTAGCCGAACGTTGCAAAAGGCTCCCTGCCTCGTTCTGGCATCGCGCGAAGGCTCACCGTACCGCACCGTGTACGCCGTCGCCTGCATGCTCGCTGCGGTCTAGTGAAACAGCCTTTGTGAATGTTCTGAGAACGGGCCGCTGGCTTGCACAGTTAAGGGGGCCGGGGTCATCATGATCCCGGCCTCGTGTTTTTTCAGGACTGCTCCATGCCCGAACCCCTCCTGACCAAACTGATCGAATTTGCAGCGGCGCACCGCTATCACCATGCTGCCTGGGATGCCGCGACCAACCGGCGGGTGTTCGGCGCCTGCAACAACGAGCCGGGCCACGGACACAACTACCTGCTCGAGGTGACGGTGGCCGGGCCAGTGGATCGCCGCATCGGCATGGTCGTCAATCTGTTCGAGCTAAAGGGTGTACTGGTGAAGATGCTGGAGGAGTTCGACCACAAGCATCTCAATCTAGATACGCCCTATTTCAAACAGACCATTCCAACAACCGAAAACATCGCGCGCCTGCTGTGGGCAAAGCTGGCCGGGCAATCGTCCATCGGCCGGCTCGAACGCATCCGGCTTCATGAAGACGAAACGCTCTGGGTAGATCTCACGGCAAACGATTACAAGGCCAATCGAGCGCGCCTCACGCGACGCGCTGGATTTGCTGCCGCGCTACCCGCAGCTTCACGCGGGCAGGGCTATACTGGGCACAACTACGCGGTGGAAGTCACAATTGAGGGAGACATCCATCCGGAGACGGGAATGGTCACCGATCTGGTCACACTGGATAAAACCATCCAGGAACTCGTCGTCGCCCGGTTTGCCGACCGGAACTTGGACAAGGATCCAGCCTTTGCCGCCCAGCCCCTCACGGGCGCCACCTTCGCGCGCTTGCTCTGGTCGCTGCTGGCCAAAGCCATTCCCACTGGACGGTTGCAAAAACTCAGGCTGGTCGAATCAGACAACTGTTTCTACGAATACGCTGAGCACTAGCCCTTCAGCAGATGATCGTTGATCAGCGCGGCTAATTCGGCCGCATCAATCACGCCTTCCCGCGTCAGCAGCAGCTGTCCCTTCGAAAACAGGTGGGTGGTTGGATAAGTCTCGAACGTGTGGGTCCGCTTGATCTCGCGGCACCGGCCGGGGACGTGCATTTTGGCCTTGCCGACTTTCACGCCTGCGAACTTCGCCGCCGTTGCCTCCAGAATCGCATCGTATTGCTTGCAGGGCTCACAGGTGGCTAGCCCGTAGGCGACAACGGCCGCCGGGGCGTCCGTAAACTCCCTGTAGTTGGCATCGCTGACGTCGAGGACCTGTGCGCTCATGGCGGGACTCGCAACGTGACCGGGGAGCCGTTGCCGGTCCCCGGTCGCGAAGGGAAACTTAGCTCAACTTCTTCAGCGCGGCGAGGATCTCTTTGTCATCCCGCGCGACCTTGATCTCCTGCACCTTGGCGTAGGCCACCTTGCCCTGCTTGTCCACAATGACCGTGGCGCGCTTGGAGCAGTTCAGCGGCTCGAAATAGAGGCCGTAGGATTTGGACACCGTCCGGTGCATGTCGGCCAGCAGGCGGTGCTTGAGGTCCAGCGAATCGGCCCAGGCCTTGTGCGAGAAGAAACTGTCGCAGCTGATGCCGAAGACCTCGGCATTGGCGCCCTGGAAGCTGGGGAAGTCGTCCGTCAGGCACTTGTTCTCGCCCTGGCAAACGGGACTCCAGTCCAGCGGATAGAAACAGAGGACGACGTTCTTCTTGCCCTGGTAGTCGCTGAGCTTGACGTCCTTCTGATCTTGATCCTTCAGCGTAAAATCTGGCGCCGCATCTCCCACTTTGACTTCGGGTTTCACATCAGACATGTCCGGCCTCCTTAGGATAGATTGGGATCGAAATCCGGGTCGGCCAGTGTGGTAACACGGTGCCGGAAAGCTTGTCAATTGGACAGAAGGCCTAACCAGTGCCCTCTTGGCCCATACGCAAAATGTTGAAACGACTGACTATTTTGACGGCCAGGTAATTTCTCGAAACGGCATGGAGCGGCCAGCCGGAGCAGCAGTCCGATGGCGGATAACGGAGACAATGAGCCCCTGAAGCGGCAAGGAAAGCGTCGTGCCGACAGACGGCGAGCGGCCGATCCGCAGCAGCTCGCCAGCAATTTCATGCAACGTGTCCAACACCGGTTGCGCCGGCAGCCCGGTCGGCCGGAAGGTCTCCAGTTCGTCCAGCCCGAACTTGCTCAGGCCAAGCGTGTGAAACCAGCCGGTCATCGGATCGGGCGATTCGCTCTGCATCGTCAGGATGTGATGGGACGGGCAAAATCGGTCAAGCGGGCGGTCCTGCCAGTCGGACGGATTGAGGAACGTGTGGGTGCCCAGATCGTAGGCCGTACCCTGCGTGAGCAGGCCGAGGCCGCGGGCAAGGCGGGCTGAATGCAAGATTGTATCGCAGGCCTGTTGCGGGGTGACGGCGGGGCGCAGGATGAGCGCCGCCGCCCGATGGCGCCAGTCCAATTGCATCGCCCAATCCTCCGCCGCGGCTTCGGGCAGTGGAATCTTTGCCCAGGCAGTCCACGGACCGTGCGTCAACAGGGTCGGCTCTGAGCCGGTGACTTTGAGCGGCCCGCCATATTCTAGATCGAACCAGAGTTGTAGCTCGGTGAGCGAAGGCGCCGGTGGGGAATAACCGACGACATAGAACGGCAACCCGCCACCGGAGGGTTTCGGACGCTTCTTTCGGATTTTCATCGAGGAAACCGGAGGGGTCTCAGGCCTTGTGCTTGCGGGCCTTGCGGCGATCTTCCGGATTTAGCATGCGCTTGCGGATACGGATGCTGGAGGGCGTGACCTCCACCAGCTCATCGGCGCCGATGTATTCCAACGCAAACTCGAGCGTCATCTGCCGGGGCGGCGTGAGCGTCAGCGCCTCGTCGGATCCAGAGGCGCGCATGTTTGTCAGTTGCTTGGCCTTGCAGACATTCACGTCCAGATCCTCGTCGCGACTGTTCTGCCCGACAACCATGCCCCGGTAGACCTCGACGCCGGGAGCAAGGAACAGCGCCCCGCGTTCCTGCATCATGAAGAGGCCGTAGGCGTTGCTCGTGCCGTCCTCGTGGGCGACCAGCGAGCCGTGCGGCGCGGTGACAAGCGTCCGCTCGTCGCAAGGGCCGTATTCCTTAAAGACGTGGTGCATGATGACGGTGCCGCGGGTCTTCGTGAGCAAGATCCCCTTCAGGCCGATCACGCCGCGCGTCGGAATGTGATACTCGAGATGAATTTCGCCTGAGCCCGCGTCAGCATGCACGAGCTTCATGTGCCGCAGCTCGCCGCGCCGGCCTCCGATTTCTTCGATCACCACGCCCTGGTACTCGGTCGGCACGGTAATCGTGAGCTCTTCGTAGGGTTCCGTAACCACACTGCCCTCGCGGTGCAGAATCACCTCCGGCTGCGAGACTTGCAACTCGTAGCCCTCGCGCCGCATCTGCTCAATCAACACGGCCAGGTGTAGCTCACCACGGCCCGCGACGAGAAAGCGGTCGGGGCTGTCGGTCTCTTCCGCGCGCAGCGAGACGTTCGTTTCCAGTTCTTTAAAAAGTCGCTCGCGCAGATGGCGGGAGGTGAGGAACTTGCCCTCGCGTCCGGCGAAGGGGCTTGTGTTCACGGCAAAGGTCATCTGGACGGTCGGCTCGTCGATCGTGACCGGCGGCAGCGCGATTGGTTCGGTGGCGTCAGCGATTGTTTCTCCGATGCCGATGTCGGGCAGCCCGGAGACGACGACGATTTCACCTGCCTCGGCCTGTTCGACATCCATCCGTTCCAGACCCGAAAACACCGAGAGGTCGGAGACTTTTCCACCCGCGGGCGCGCCGTCCCGGGCAATCCGCACGACGTTCTGGCGACGTGCGATCGCGCCAGCGTGAATTTTGCCAATGCCCTGCTTGCCCTTGTAGGAATCATAGGTGAGGGCTAGGACCAGAATCTGGAGCGGCGCGTCCTTCAGAATGGCTGGTGCCGGCACATGGGTCAGGATCGTGTCCAGCAGGGGCGTGATCTCGGTGCCGGGCTTGTTGATGTCAAGGGTGGCCACTCCGTTGAGGGCCGACGCATAGACAATGGGAAAATCAAGCTGCTCGTCGGTTGCACCCAGCGCGACGAAGAGATCGAAGGTCCGGTTCACGACGTCGTCGATTACGGCATCCGGCCGGTCGATCTTGTTGATCACGACGATGGCCTTGAGGCCCAGCGCCAGGGCCTTGCGGAGCACGAAAGTTGTCTGCGGCATGGGGCCTTCTTTGGCGTCCACCAGCAGCAGCACGCCATCGACCATACGCAGCGTGCGTTCGACCTCGCCGCCGAAGTCGGCGTGCCCCGGCGTGTCCACGATGTTGATCTTGACGTCCTGGTAGGTGATGCTCGCATTCTTCGCGCGGATCGTGATGCCCCGCTCGCGCTCCTGGTCCATCGAGTCCATGATGCGCTCGCCCATGTCGTTGATCTTGCGATGGACGTGTGTCTGGCGCAGCAGCGCGTCCACGAGCGTGGTCTTGCCGTGGTCCACGTGCGCGATGATGGCGATATTCCGGATATTCGTCCGTCGTGCGGACGGGGCTTTCAATGTCGTGCCGCTCATGAGATTGTTCTTTATACGGCCAAAAAAAAAGACGCCGTCAAATCAGCGTCGGAGCCAGTATAACGGAGCGCCGGCCGAAAAGACAAGGACTGCGCAAAAAACTAGGTCGAGGCTGCGGTTCTGGCCACGCTGGGCAAGGAGCCAAATTTTCTGCGCACACCGGGCCTTCGTCTCCATCTTCTGCTCTTGTGTTTGGAAAGGGTGCGCGGTAAGGTGCTCTCTGTGCAGCCCACCCGGATAAGACGCATCGGCGATGGCCTTTAATGACCGCTTCACGGAATTGCGCGCGCCGGACCTGGCCCGTTGGCCCCGATGGAAAACTCTGCTCGCTGCCACCGGGGCGTTGGCCGTGCTGGGCATCGTTATGGTCAGTGCCATCTTCTGGTGGGCCTCGCAGGAGTTGCCACCGCTGGACCAGCTGTCCGAGTACCAGCCCAGCCAGGTGAGTCGCGTCTATTCGGACGACCGCCAGGTCGTCGGGCAATTCTACATCGAGCGGCGGCTCAAGGTGCAGCTGGCCGACGTGCCGCAAGATCTGATCAATGCCGTCATCGCCGTCGAGGATGCGCGCTTCTTCGAGCATCCCGGGCTGGACATCATCGGCATCGGGCGTGCCGTCTGGACCAACCTGCGGCGCGGCGGCAAGGTTGAGGGCGCCAGCACCATTACACAGCAACTCGCTCGGTCGTTGTTTCTGTCCACCGAGCGGACGTACATGAGGAAAGTCCGCGAACTGATTCTGGCTTATCAAATGGAGCTGATCCTCAGCAAGGAGGAGATCCTTGAGCTCTATCTCAATCAGATTTACTTCGGGCAGGGCGCCTACGGCGTGGCGGCGGCGGCCCAGACCTATTTTGGCAAAAACCTCTCGGAGGTGACCCTTGGCGAGGCGGCCATCCTAGCCGGCCTCCCCAAGTCGCCCACCAATTACTCACCCTATAAAAATCTCGACAAAGCCAAAAAGCGCCAGGAGCACGTGCTGACACGGATGGAGGAAGTGGGCTTCATCAAAGTAGAGGACCGTTTGGCCGCGCTCACCAAGCCGCTGCTCCTTAAGCGGGCGGGGGCTGAGCACGTGGGGCCCTACTTCATCGAAACCGTCCGGCAGCACGTGGTGAACAAATACGGCGAGACGATGGTCTACAAGGGCGGGCTGGAAATTTTCACCACGCTCAATGTCACCATACAGCAGGCGGCGGAGCAGGCGCTCAACCACGGCCTGCGCGAGCTGGACAAACGGCAGGGCTGGCGCGGGCCAATCGGCACACAGGACATCACGACGCTCCCGCCGCCAGGGGTGGCCCTGCCGCAGGACAAGCCGCTCGTGCCCGGTGAAATCGTCCGAGGGGTCGTTATGAAACTCGGGCGCGACGCCGTGCACGTGCAGGTGGGATCGGTGGTCGGACTGATGCTCTTCGAGGACATGAACTGGGCCAAGCGCCGACTGAAGGGGCGCGATCCAGTGAAGGACGCCGTCACACTGCCCACAGTGAAGAATTTGCTGAAGCAGGGCGACGTGATCGAGGTCAGCCTCAAGAAGGTCGAGAAAAACGCGATCTGGTTTCAGCTCGAACAGACGCCTATCGTCGAAGGTGGGCTCATTGCGCTCGACCCGCGCAACGGGTCAATCCGGGCCATGGTCGGCGGCTACGACTTCGCCCGCAGCGAATACAACCGCGTGCTCACGGCGCGCCGCCAGCCCGGCTCGGCCTTCAAGCCGATCATCTATGCCACGGCCTTCAACGAGGGGTTGAGCCCCGCCACGGTGGTCATCGATGCGCCCATCATCTACGAAAACGAGGAGGACCCAGAAAAGACCTGGAAACCGGAGAACTACGGCCACCGCTTCTATGGGCCGGTCAGTCTGCGCGAGGCCCTCATCCATTCGCACAATGTCGCCACGGTCAAGCTACTGGAACGGGTCGGCATCAAGCCCGTGGTCGAGTTCGCGCGGATTCTCGGTATCACCAGTCCGATCAACCAGGACCTGTCGCTCGCGCTGGGCTCTTCCGGGATCACGCCGCTCGAGATGGTCACGGCCTATGCGGTCTTCGCCAACCAGGGCTACAAACTCCAGCCCTATGCGGTCTCGACCGTGCAGAATGCCACGGGCGAGGTGTTGGAGCAAATTCTCTTCGAGCCGCAGCAGGTGATTCAGAAGGAGACGGCCTATCTCATCACGAACGTGCTCGAGGACGTGATCCAGAAGGGGACTGGGCAGCTGGCCAAATCCATTGAGCGGTCCGTGGCGGGCAAGACCGGGACCACCAACGATTTCACGGACGCCTGGTTCATCGGCTATACGCCCAACCTAGTCGCGGCCGTCTGGGTTGGCTTCGACGACATTCGGACGCTGGGGGAGACGGAATCGGGCGCGCATGCGGCGCTGCCGATCTGGCTGAAGTTCATGCAGGCGGCCCTGCCGCTGCTGCCAGCCATGCCGTTCGAGATTCCGGAGGACATCCGCTACGTGCGGGTGGACCCGAAGACCGGCCTGCTGGCGCCGGAGCCGAGTGACCTGGGCATGGTGGAAGTGTTCAACAAGGGAATGGAGCCGACCGAGACGGCTCCGGAGACCGTGAGCCCGGCGGATTTCTATCGGTTAGATCAGATTCCGGAGGCCTATGCGGCGCCGCTCCCGGCACCTGCAGCTCCGATCCCCTCGCCATCCTCAGCACCTGTGCGCCAACCGGCGACGACGCGTTAGCCCTTCGCATCCTGGTATTCCTCGTGCCAGGCCATCTGGATGACTTCAAGGAGTTTTTCATTGGACTTCTTGGGATCGTCCTTGAATTCAGGCAGCGCGGTGATCCAGGCGTGCATGTCGGTGAAGCGGACGGTCAGCGGGTCGGTTTCGGGATGAGTCTCCACCAGCCTGAGCGCAATTTCTTCTGCATCCTGCCACGTCAGATTCATCAACGGCTCCTATTTCAGTACGTCTGAGACAGTTTTGTTCTGCAACGCCTGCTTAAGCGAGTCATCCATCAGGCTGGCAGTCAGATGGTGTGCGGCCTGTTCGATGTTGGTCATGCAGGCGCGAATGCCCTTGGGATCGTTCCCGTCCTTAGCGGCCGCCAGGGCGGTCAGCGCCGTGCGGATTGCGGCGACTTCTTCAGACGGGATGAGATGGCCGCCCTGCGACAGCGTTTTTTCCGTGGCCGTGATCAGCGCCCCCGCATCCAGCCGTGCTTCGATCAAACGGCGGGCGGTGATGTCCTCAACGGCGAACTTGAATGAATCACCGATCATCCGTTCGACTTCCTCGTCCGACAGGCCGTAGGAGGGCTTCACCTCAATGGACTGGCTCTGGCCGGTCCGCATGTCTCTGGCGGTCACGTTTAAGATGCCGTTCGCATCGATCAAAAACGTCACCTCGATGCGTGGCACGCCGGCGGGCAGGGGCAGCATCCTGAGCCGGAACCGCGCGAGGCTCCGGTTGTCCCGCCCCAGCTCGCGCTCACCCTGAAGAATGTGGATGTCCACGCCGGTCTGGCCGTCCACGTAGGTTGTGAACATTTCCTTGGCGCTTGCCGGAATGGTCGTGTTGCGTCGGATGAGCGGGCTCATGACGCCGCCCATCGTTTCAATCCCCAGCGAGAGGGGCGTCACGTCCAGGAGCAACATGCCCTGTGTGCCGCCGCTTAGGATATCCGCCTGCACGGCGGCCCCAAGCGCGACAACTTCGTCAGGATTCAAATGGCTGTGTGGAGCCTTGCCGAAGAGCTCCTCAACGCGGCGGCGCACGAGCGGCATGCGCGTAGAGCCGCCCACCAGCACCACCTCGTCAATCTCGCTGGCTTGCAGGCCGGCATCCTTGAGCGCCTGGCGGCAGGGCGCGATCGTGCGTTCCACGAGGGCCTTCGTCAGCGTTTCCAGTTGCGCACGGGTGAAATCACGCGTAAAGGTGCCCTCGCCGCCCGGCAGCGTCAGCGTGGCCGTGGTGCTGGTGCTGTTGGAGAGGCGGATTTTTACCTGTTCCGCTTCCAGCCGCAGTGCCTGCATCGCGTCCGGGTGTTTCGCGAGATCAAGGCTGTGCCGCGCGCGCACTTCCTCAAGCAGCACGTCCGCCACCGTCCGGTCAAAGTCGTCGCCACCAAGGTGGGTGTTCCCGTTGGTGGATAGCACCTCGAAGATGCCGTCTTTGAGTTTCAAAATGGAAATGTCGAAAGTGCCGCCTCCCAGGTCGTACACGGCGATCGTGCCCTGCGTGCGCTGCTGCAGGCCGTAGGCGAGCGCAGCGGCCGTCGGCTCGTTGATGATGCGGACGACGTCCAGCCCCGCGATCGTGCCCGCGTCCTTCGTGGCCTGCCGCTGGCTGTCGTTGAAATAGGCCGGGACGGTGATGACGGCCTGGGCGATATCCTCGCGCAGAACTTCCTCAGCGCGGCGCTTGAGTTCCTTGAGGATCATGGCCGAGATTTGCGGCGGCGAATAGGTCTTCTCACCAACCTTGATGCGGATCACGCCGCCCTGTTCGGACAGAGTGTACGGGAAATAGTTTAGTTCCGCGGCCACGTCGGCCAGGCCCTTGCCCATGAAGCGCTTGACGGAATAGACCGTGCGCGCCGGATCGTGGAGGAGATGTGCTTTGGCCGGATCGCCGACGATCAGACCATTGTCCGTCATGGCGACGACGGAGGGCACCATTGTGCGTTCGTTGGCGCCGGCGATGACGCGTGGAGCGCCGCGCTCCATGTAGGCGATCAGGGAGTTGGTGGTGCCGAGGTCAATGCCGACGATCCGCATGCTCGCCTTCGATGGTCGCCACGACATCGTTTAAAATATTGCGCAGGTAGGTCCGGTTCGAGAGCAGCTCGCGCAGCTCCTTGAGCGCCGCGTCCTTCTCAGCCCTCAGCGCGTCCGCCTGCGGAGCCCGCACTTGAAGGGCGTCCCACTTGGTGAAGAGGTCCGACAGCCACGCGTCCATGCCGACAAACCGTTCTTCCAGATGGATGCGGTCCTTCTGGAGCTTGGCCTTCTGGATCTCGAGACCTTTTGGATCGTGCGCAGCGTCCGCCTCGCGATAGGCGTCGAGGTCTTCCTGTAATTCGAGAATTTCCTCAAAGAGATCCGCCGGCGGGGAGTTGCGGATGTCCTTGGCCGCGCCGGCTTGAAGCTTCAACAGATACTCGGCTCGCTGCACGGGATCTTTTAGCGTGCGGTAGGCCGTGTTGAGCAGGGCCGAATTATTCAGGCTGATCTGTTTCTCCGTCTCAGTCTTGGTCTGGAAAAAGTCCGGATGAAACGCCCGGCTCAACTCGTAATAGGTTTCTTCCAGCGCCTTCGGATTGAGATGGAGTCGGGGTGGCAGACCCAGGCAGGAGAAGTAATCCATGTCCTTCGACAGGGGCTGCACCTTCACGCATTGGCCGCAGTAGTACTCGCCCGTGATTTCCGACTGGCAGTGCCAGCACATGCTGCGAGCCATCGGCAGTTCGGTGTGTTTAGATGTTTGTGACGGAGGGTGTTCCATGGTTATGGTTTTTGATACGACGGGCAGGGCAACTGAGGCAGCCGCCGTACGCGTCGTCATCGGCCGGCCTCCGATTCAGGCTGAAAAGGACTCCCCGCAGCCGCAGGTTTTCTGCGCGTTTGGATTGATGAACTTGAACGAGCCACTCATCAGGTCCTTCTGGAAGTCGAGCTGCGTACCCTGCAGATAGATGGCGCTCTTCATGTCCACGATCACCTTGACGCCGTCGAACTCGCAGACGGTGTCGTGCGGGCCGATCTTCTCGTCAAAATTGATCGTATAGCTGAGCCCCGAGCAGCCACCGCCCTTGACGCCCACCCGCAGGCCGCCCTCGGTGAGGCCCTGCACGTTTATCAGGCGCTTGAGTTCCGTGAGCGCCGCGTCGGTCAGCGTGATGGCCGGGGTCTGCGGAGTCTGTGTCGTCTCCATGACAGGTCTCCTTACTTGCCGTCGCCCTTCTTCTTGTAATCGGCCAGCGCCGCCTTGATGGCGTCCTCGGCCAGGACGGAGCAGTGAATCTTCACGGGCGGCAGGTTGAGCTCCTGCACGATGTCCGTGTTCTTGATCTGCTGGGCCTCGTCGATCGTCTTACCCTTGAGCCATTCGGTCGCGAGGCTCGAGCTGGCGATCGCCGAGCCGCAGCCGAAGGTCTTGAACTTCGCGTCCACGATCTTCTCGCCTTCGACCTTGATCTGCAGCTTCATGACGTCGCCGCACTCGGGCGCGCCGACAATGCCGGTACCCACGTGCTTGTCGTCCTTGGGCAGGCTGCCCATGTTGCGCGGATTATTGAAATGATCGACGACCTTATCGCTGTATGCCATGACTTCCTCCTTGCCTTCGTTGCACGTTGTCCGCTGCTGCAGGGGGCCCCGCCCCTTCGGCGAGGCACGCGCTCAGTGTGCAGCCCATTGAACGGATTTCAAATCAATGCCTTCCTTTGCCATTTCGTAAAGGGGGGACATCTCCCGGAGCTTGGTCACGATTTCGACAATGCGCTTGATCGTATAGTCCACCTGCTCGTCCGTGGTGAACCGGCCCAGACCGAACCGGAGCGAGGAGTGAGCCAAGTCCGAGCCCACACCCAGTGCCCGCAATACGTACGACGGCTCCAGCGTGGCCGAAGTGCAGGCCGAGCCGGACGACAGCGCAATTTCCTTCAACCCCATCAACATGGACTCGCCCTCGACGTAGGCGAAGGAAATGTTCAGATTGCCCGGCAGCCGCTTGGTCGGATGCCCGTTGAGATAGGTCTCCTCCAGCGCTTTCATAATGCTGTTCTGCATCCGGTCCCGCATGGCCGAAAGTCTCCGGCCTTCGGCTTCCATTTCCTGCCCGCCCAGCTCGCAGGCCTTGCCGAAGCCCACGATCAGCGGCACGGCCAGCGTGCCGGAGCGCATGCCGCGCTCGTGCCCGCCGCCGTCCATCTGTGCGGTGATGCGGACGCGCGGGGCCTTCTTGCGCACGTAGAGCGCGCCGATGCCCTTCGGGCCGTAAATTTTATGCCCTGTGAAGGACAGGAGATCGACGCCCATCTCCTGTACGTTCACCGGAATCTTGCCGACGCCCTGCGTGGCATCGCAGTGGAACAGGACGCCCTTTTCCTTGGCGATTTTGCCGATCTCTGCAACCGGGTTGATCGTGCCGATCTCGTTGTTGGCTTGCATGATCGAGATCAGGACGGTTTTGTCAGTGAGGGCGTTGCGTACATCCTCCGGGTTCACCATGCCGTGCTTGTCCACGGGGAGATAGGTCACCGTGGCCTTGCCCTTGGCTTCCAGCGCCTTGGCGGTGTCCAGCACGGCCCGGTGCTCGGTTGAGGACGTGATGATGTGGTTGCCCTTCTCGTGATACATCTCAATGACGCCCTTAAGGGCCAGGTTGTTGGATTCTGTGGCGCCGCTGGTGAAGACAATTTCCTTCGCGTCGGCATGGATCAGCTTGGCGATCTGCTTGCGGGCGGTCTCAACAGCCTCCTCGGCCTCCCAGCCGAAGGCGTGGTTGCGGCTGGCCGCGTTGCCGAACTTTTCGCAGAAATAGGGTAGCATCGCCTCCAGGACGCGTGGGTCCATCGGCGTGGTCGAATGGTTGTCGAGAAAGATCGGAAACTTCATGAGGACACTCCTTCTCCGGCTGTCGAGAGCGATTGCACGGTGATTAGCGGCGTGCCGCCCAGCATGTCGGCGACGGTCATGTTGTTCAACAGTTGATAAATGCTGTCCTGTACTTTCAGGAGGGGCGTGCGAATGTTGCAGTGATTGAAGCAGGAACAGGAGGGGGACTTGTCGTCCTGTTCCTGGTGGCAGTCGGTGATGCCGAGCGGGCCCTCGATGGCTTCCAGCACCTGCGCGATCGTAATCTCGCGGGCATTGCGGGCCAGCAGATAGCCGCCTTTTGGCCCGTTCTGACTTTCGACAAGGCCCTGCTTGGCCAGCGTCTGCAGTACCTTGGCGAGCAGTTCGGCGGGGATGTGGTACTCCTCCGCGATCTCCTTGGTGTTGACAACACGCGCCTTGTGCAGGTCGCCGAACTGCACGGAGGCGATGTACTGCAGGGCCATCAACCCATAGTCCGCTTTTTTCGAAAGCTTCAACATGGCATTCTCCAACAAGGGGGATCGGAGACTCTTTTAATCTCCGATCATTCTGGTCGGACACATGATATAAGCAGATCTCGCGTATTGTCAACAGATAATAAGTCTTTAGAAAACAATATATTGCGTTAAAAAATAAGTGATGAAAAAACGCATGTCGCTGTGTTAATGTTAGCCACCTCTAGCGTAAAATAATCTGTGGATAGCGATGGGTGGAACGAACCCTTACATCGAAAAAGCGGGCTTTGAACGGCCAACCAAGTCCTTCACGGTCACATTCATTATGCCGGACAAGACCGAGCACAGAGTGCAGGTCGACCCGGCGAAGATTCCCTATGGCGAAACTGGCCAGCCGGGCAGCATCCTCGACATCGCGATGGGCAACGGCATCGAGCTGGAGCATGTCTGCGGCGGCGTTTGCGCCTGCTCGACCTGCCACGTGATCGTCAAGCAGGGCTTGGACACCTGCAGCGACGGCACGGACGACGAGTTCGACCAGCTTGAGGAGGCGCCGGCCGTGACGCTGAATTCACGGCTCGGCTGCCAGTGCGTGCCGAACGGAACGAAGGACATCCTCGTCGAAATCCCCACCGTGAACATCAACCGGGTCAAGGAAAGCCACTGACTGCAAACCTATAAACGATGAACGCTAATTGATGAACTGATCGATCTTCAGATCATCGTGCCGCGTTCCTCCTTCATGCATGGTTTAGGGTCCGCTCCCTATACATCCCCCAGATCGCATGCTATAGATACCGCTCATGTTTCGCGATTCAGATGCGGTGAGTAAGTCCGGTGCAGGCGGGCCAGCGGGGAAAGTCCGCGTGCGGTTTGCGCCGAGTCCGACCGGCTATCTCCACATCGGCGGCGTCCGTACGGCCCTCTTCAACTGGCTCTTCGCGCGGCGCCATGGCGGCGCCTTTATCCTCCGCATTGAAGACACGGACCAGGACCGCTCCACCGACGAGGCCATTACCGCTATTCTCAAGGGCATGAAATGGGTTGGATTGGACTGGGATGAAGGCCCCTTCCGCCAGACCGAGCGTATGGACCTCTATCGGGAGCATGCGACGAAGCTGCTCGATCAGGGCCAGGCGTACTGGTGCGTCTGCACGCCCGACGAACTGGAGGCGCGTCGCAAGGAACAATTGGCAAAGGGGCTCAGCCAGAAATACGACGGCCGCTGCCGCAACAAGGGCCTCAGGAAACCGTCGGGCGACGCGGCGCTGCGGTTCAAGGCGCCGCAGGAGGGAGAGATCGTTATTGACGATCTCGTGAAGGGTCGGGTCGTCTTTGACAACAGCGCGGTGGACGATCTGATTATTCTCCGCTCCAACGGCTATCCGACCTACAACTTTTCCGTCGTCGTGGACGACGCGCTCATGGGCATCACCCACGTCATTCGGGGGGACGACCACCTGACCAACACGCCGCGCCAGATTCCCATGTTTCAGGCGCTGGGATTTGCCGTACCGATCTTCGGGCATCTGTCAATGATTCTCGGTTCCGACAAGACGCGCCTCTCCAAGCGGCACGGCGCTACCTCCGTGCTGGCCTATCGCGACATGGGGTATTTGTCTGAGGCGGTGGTCAACTATCTGGTGCGGCTCGGCTGGTCGTATGGTGATCAGGAGCTCTTCACGCGCCAGGAGCTGATCGAAAAATTCAACTTCGAGCATGTGCAGGCCTCCTCAGCCGTGTTCAATCCGGAGAAGATGCTCTGGGTGAACGAGCAGTACCTCAAGCAAAACGATCCGGCGCATGTGGCTACATTGCTGGTTCCGTTTCTGGAGCAGGCCGGATTCAAAGAGCAGGCGAGAGCAGCTCCAGCCGACTGGCTGGCCAAACTGGTTGTGATGGTGCGGGAGCGGACAAAAACGCTTACTGAAATGGTCACGTGGGTCACGCCCTATTTCGGTCCGGACGCGGCGATGGACGAGGAGGCGGTGAAAAAGCAGCTCACGCCCACCATCGTACCGGCCCTCGCCGTCTTGATCGCCCGGTTCGAAGCCGAGCCGACCTTTCACAAGGCGCAGTGGGAGACGATCTTCAAGCAGGTGGTGGAAGAACAGGGGATGAAGATGGGCCAGCTTGCCCAGCCGGTTCGTGTCGCACTCACCGGCCGCACGGCCAGCCCAGGCCTTTTCGATGTGATGGACGTATTGGGGCGCGACCGGACGCTCGCGCGCCTCAAAAAAGGTCTCGCGCGGGCGCAGGGCTCGGCTTGACCTCCGCCGCATCCATATATTAGGCTTACCCTCGGTTGGGGGATCGTCTAGCGGTAGGACGTCAGTCTCTGGATCTGACTACCTAGGTTCGATTCCTAGTCCCCCAGCCAACTTTTGCTTTCCGGTTTCACCAGGACTGACGCCTGTGCAAGGGCCGGTCCAGTTGGCTTGGGTCCCCGTGTTCGGACGGCTTTCCTTGTGATTCGTCAGTTCTCATTATAAAGTAGCCTGTCTTTAGATCCCGGGTCCGGTCGCGCTGGGGGATCGTCTAGTGGCAGGACGCCGGCCTTTGGAGCCGGCTACCTAGGTTCGAATCCTAGTCCCCCAGCCAACTACCTTCGGCGCGACAATGAATTTTCTTACTGAAAGATCCCCGGCGCGGCCTATGCACGCTATCGCACTGCGCGCGCTGGTGACGATTTTGCTGGTGGCTGCTGGAAGCAGCGGGCATTCAGCTGAGCCGGCCAAGGCTGTCTTCGCCGGCGGCTGCTTTTGGTGCATGGAGGAGGCCTTCGAGAAGGTCGAGGGCGTGGTCTCCGTCACGTCCGGCTACATGGGCGGGAAAACGGCAGCCCCGACCTATGAGGAAGTCTCAGCCGGGGGCACCGGCCATGCCGAGTCGGTGGAAGTCCTCTACGATCCGTCGAAAGTCACCTATCAGAAACTGCTCGACCATTTTTGGAAGAACGTGGATCCCATCACATCGAATGCGCAGTTCTGCGATCACGGTTCACAGTACCGGGCGGTGATTTTCTATGGCAACGATCAGGAGAAACAGCAGGCCGCGGCGTCCAAACAGGCGCTCGTACAGTCCAAACGGTTCCAGGAGCCGATCGTGACCGAAGTCGCGATGGCGGCGCAGTTCTACCCGGCGGAGGAGTACCACCAGGACTTCTATAAGAAGAATCCCATCCGCTACAAGTTCTACAAGACCAGCTGCGGGCGTGTGAATCGCTTAGAGCTGTTGTGGGGGAAGCCGTAGGCTAGGGAACCCCTTCCAGTTCCTCTTCGGCAAAGGCGGGATGGCCGAGGGTGTGTATGGACGCATTGGTCGTTCCGCCTGGCCGCAGATTCGAGAAATCAAACAGCTTGCGATCCATCAGCAGCGACGGGGCGACATTCGAGAGTGCGGCGAAGATGCTGTCGGTAGAACCGGGCATCGTCTGTTCCCACTTGCGGACCATCGCCTTGACTTCTTTTCGCTTGAGATTCTCCTGTGAGCCGCAGAGATCGCAGGGGATAATCGGAAACTCCCGCAGGTCCGCGTAGCGGGCCAGATCTGCCTCCGGCACGGCCGCCAGCGGACGAATCACCAAATGCCGTCCGTCCTTTGAGCGCAGCTTCGGCGGCATGGTCTTGAGCTTGCCGGTATAGAACAAATTTAAAAACAGCGTTTCGATGATGTCATCGCGATGGTGGCCGAGCGCGATCTTGGTCGCCCCCAGGTCCGCGGCCACGCGGTAGAGGTGCCCCCGCCGGAGCCGTGAGCAGAGCGAGCAGGTGGTCTGGCCTTCCGGAATCAATCGTTTGACGACGGAATAGGTATCGCGCGTTTCAATATGAAAGGGGACCCCGCGCTTCGTCAGATAATCTGGCAGCACGTGGGCGGGAAATCCCGGCTGCTTCTGATCAAGATTTACCGCAACCAATTCGAACCGGATCGGCGCGCGCTGCTGCAGGATCATGAGGATGTCTAGCAGGCCGTAACTGTCCTTGCCCCCGGAGAGGCAGACCATGACCGTGTCGCCGTCTTCAATCATGCGATAGTCAGCGATGGCCTGGCCAACCAGCCGGCAGAGGCGTGTCTGGAGTTTCTCCAGCGCGGGGGGCAGTTTCATGGTGGGCATTCTACCTAGAGTCGCTACAAAAAGGGAGGTCTTGGTAATATGGGAGCATGCCGACCATCTTGTTTATCTGCACTGGTAACGTCTTTCGCAGTGTGACGGCAGAGTATGCACTGAAGGCCAGACTTGGCCCCGGGACCAAACTCATTGTTGGCTCAGCCGGCATTGAGGCCAAGCCGCAGCCGGTGCATCCCATGATCATCGAGTATCTGCGCGCCAAGGGGACTGATCCCTCGGCTCACATTCAACGGAAACTCACACGCGAATTATTGGAAAGCGCCGATCTGGCCGTTGCCATGGGGTTCGACCACCGTGACTTCATCCGTGAGCAATTCGGCCGCGCCGTGCCGCTCTTTAATCAGGTCTGTTTTGAAAAAGAAGAGCCGGTGTTGGATGTGCACGAGGTGCTGCCAAACTGGCTGGAGGACATGGCCGCGGCCCGAGCCTACGTGAAATCAGTCGTTGATCACATTTGGGATTCGGCGCCCGCTCTGTTGGCGAGGCTCCCCAGACGGTGATCAGCCGTCCTGCTGCGTCTTTTCGATTTTTGCCCAGGTATCGCGGAGGGGCACGGTGCGGTTGAAGGTGAGCAGGCCTTTTGTCGTATCTGAATCCACACAAAAGTACCCCTGCCGTTCAAACTGATACCGGTCGCCGATTTTTCCATTCAAGAGACTTGGTTCGACTTTGCAGCCGGTCAGTTTCTCTAATGATTGGGGATTAAGATAGAGCGTCAAATCATGGTCTGGCGGGACCTTGGCGAGATCGGTCTTGAGCAGCGTGTCGTAGAGCCGAATCTCAGCGTCGAGTGCATGCTTGGCCGATACCCAGTGAATGGTCGCCTTGACCTTGCGGTTCGCCTGTGGGCCTCCGCTCCTCGTGCCTGGATCGTAGGTGCACCGAACTTCGATGACCTCGCCGCGCTCGTTCGTCACCAGGCTCTCGCATTTAATAATGTAAGCGTAACGGAGACGCACTTCTGTGCCGGGGGATAGACGAAAATATTTCGGTGGCGGGACTTCTCGGAAATCCTCCTGCTCAATGTAAATGGTGCGGGCGAAGGGGACCTTTCGCGTGCCGGCGCGTGCATCTTCCGGGTTGTTCACTGCCTCCAGCTCCTCGACTTGACCTTCGGGGTAATTTTCAATCACGATTTTCAGCGGTTTGAGCACGGCCATGACGCGCAGGGCGCGCTTATTGAGGTCTGTGCGGATAAAATGTTCGAGCAGGGCCATCTCGATGGTCGCATCGCGTTTGGCCACGCCGATATGCTCGCAAAACGTCCGGAGGGCTTCTGGCGTGTAGCCGCGCCGGCGCAGACCCTTGATCGTGGGCAGGCGCGGATCATCCCACCCGCTGACCAGTTTCTTGCCAACCAGTTCCAGCAGCCGCCGTTTGCTCATGACGGTGCCGGGGAGATTCAGTCGCGCGAACTCGATTTGCTGCGGGCAGCTCGGCGCCTCGCATTCAGCCACCACCCAGTTGTAGAGCGGCCGGTGATCCTCGAACTCTAGCGTGCAAATGGAATGGGTGATCCCTTCCAGCGCATCCGAGAGCGGATGCGCAAAATCATAGGACGGATAGATGCACCATTGATTACCGGTCCGGTAATGTACGGCCTTGCGGATGCGGTACAGCACCGGATCGCGCAGGTTGATGTTCGGTGAGGCCATGTCGATTTTCGCGCGCAGGACGTGGGCGCCGTCAACGAATTCGCCGGCCTTCATACGCTGGAACAAGTCCAGGTTTTCCTCGACCGAGCGGGTGCGGTGCGGGCTGTCCTGGCCCGGCTCGGTGAGCGTGCCCCGGTGCGTGCGAATATCCTCCGCCGATGAGCTGTCCACGTAAGCCTTGCCCTTGTTGATCAGCGTGACGGCAAACGCGTAGAGCGTGTCGAAGTAGTTTGAGGCGTAAAGCATCTTGCCGGGCCAGGCGAAACCCAGCCAGCGCACGTCGTCCTGAATGGCCTGCACGTATTCCGGATCTTCGGTTTCGGGATTCGTGTCGTCGAAGCGCAGATAGCAGATGCCCTTGTACTCGATCGCGAGGCCGAAGTTCAGGCAGATGGACTTCGCGTGGCCGATGTGCAGATAACCGTTCGGCTCCGGCGGAAAGCGCGTGACGACGCGCGTGCACCGGCCGGATGCGAGGTCCTGCGCGACGATCTCGCGGATGAAATTCGTCGGTGCGGTGGAGTCGGGCGTCGTCATCGCACAGGAAATCTAGCATAAATAAGGCGGACAGGAATAGACGGGGAAACGAAACGCGTCGCTTTGAAAACGCCGGCGCCCTGTGTTAGAGTCTGCCGCGCTTCTCAAGTGCTGCATGGATGGTCCCATCGTCTAGCCCGGCCCAGGACGGAGCCCTCTCAAGGCTTAAACACGGGTTCGAATCCCGTTGGGACCACCACCCCCAGCTTGCTGTAGTGCGTCGTGCTAGTGCTTGGCATGACGGGCGAAGCCCCTCCAGTTATTTGGGGTCATCCAATCCTCATGCGTGCGTACCGCGGGGTCACGTTCCTCCCCATGTGCCTCCTCGTGATTGACGCGTCTCCGCTAGTTTGTGTATAACGGGCACATCGTTTGACACATCACTTGCACATCGGTGGGCAATGAAGCCACGTGAGTTTCATGACGGCGCCGAGGATGGCCTCGAAGCCCTCGAACCGCTCAACCCAGACAACATCAAAACCTTTGCCGATCTGCTGGGCGCGATGCGCAAGACCGCGTTTGGCGGCCGCCGCGTGGGCGAGGCCTACGAGGTGCTCAGCGCGATGATCGAGGATCCGGACTGCACCGTTGTCATGACGCTGTCTGGCGCGATGACCATCGCCAAGATGGGCCGGATCATCGCCACGATGATCGACCGCGGCATGGTGCACGTGATCGTCTCCACCGGCGCGCTCATCGCCCACGGGCTCAGCGAATCGGTGGGGAAAACGCATTACCGCTACGATCCGGACGTCAGCGACGAAGAGCTGTTTGAGAAAGGCTACAACCGCGTCTACGACACGCTCGAGATGGAAGCAAATCTCAACTATGTCGAGCACGTCGTTGGGCAGACACTCAAGCGCATCGACACGACCCAGCCCATGTCCTCGGAACTGCTCACGCGCGAAGTCGGCAAGACGCTGGTGGATGAGTTCGAGGGCATTGGGATTCTCAAGAGCGCGTATCAGAAGAAAGTGCCTGTCTACATCCCGGCTTTCACCGACTCTGAGATGGGGCTCGATGTGGCGACCTGGGCCATGCAACAGAATCTCGATCGGGCTCGTAGCGAGAGTAAGACGGGCGGTGACCTCGGCGTGCTACGCGCGCTGCATACCCACCGGCCGCAGTTCAATCCGTTCCTCGACCTCAACAGCTACACGGAGAAACTGCTTTCTGCAAAGCGGCTTGGGATTTTCACGATCGGCGGCGGCGTGCCGCGCAACTGGGCGCAGCAGGTGGCCCCCTACGTGGAGATCGGCAATCTGCGACTTGGCCTGGACGTCAAGCCACCGCGCTTCCAGTACTGCGTACGCATCTGCCCCGAGCCAGACTATTGGGGCGGGCTGAGCGGCTGCACGTATAAAGAAGGCATCTCCTGGGGCAAATTCATTCCTGCAGAGGAAGGCGGCCGCTTTGCGGAAGTGCTGAGCGACGCCACGGTGGTCTGGCCGCTGCTGTTGATGGGCCTGCTGGAAAAATTCGGCACGAAGCGTAAACCCTCCTAAGTTTTTTTTGCCCACCTACGCACCCATGGAATCCAAGATCCAGACCTCGTCGTCATCGCCTCCGTCCCGCCTGGTCCCGACCGCAATCAGCGTGGTCATCGTGCTGGGGCTGGCGGCCGCGGCATGGCTGTCGCTGCGTGGACACGAGACGTCCATCATGGATTTGAATCCGGAGGCCGCCCAGCGGGAGCCGTTGCCGGACCGTCTCTGGCAGGCCGACAACCGGCTCCGTGGCGATGTCACCGCGCCCGTGACGCTGATCGAATATTCGGATTTTACGTGTGGCTATTGCGGGAAGTTTTTCAGGGAAACCTGGCCGATCCTATCGAAGAAATACGTGGAGACAGGGAAGCTCCGCTTTCTCTATCGCGACTACCCGCGTGATCCCGAGGGGGCGGGCATGGCCGGCGCCATCGCCGCGCGCTGTGCGGGCGCCCAGGGCCAATACTGGCCGATGCATGACCGGCTCTTTGCCCAGGGCATGGATACGGCGCCGCTGTCGGAGCATGCTAAGGCGCTCGGTCTCGACCGCGCGAAGTTCGACGCGTGCCTGCGCGACGCAACCTTTCGGCAGGCGATCCTGCGCGAGAAAGAAGACGGCATGACACTCGGCTTCGTCGGCACGCCTGGGTTCATCCTGCTGCGAACGGCACAGGGGGGGAAGGAAAAACCCATTGGCCTGCCCGGCGCATTTCCCGCCGCCGTGTTTGAAGAGGAAATTGAGAAACTCCTGCAACCGTCTGGTGCCGCAGCGAAGGGTTGAATTCCACTGCCGAGAAAGCCTATTCTTGGCCGTACACGTCTTGCTAGCAAAAGGAATTATCATGTCGAAGCCACAAACGTTCTGGCCGGTTGACTGCGAAGCGGGCGAGCCCGATCTGTTTGTCTGCATGTCCTGTCTCGGCGAAGTCTACAAGCGCAAGGTGCCGATGCCGGACTGCCCTACGTGCCACGGCGTCTCGACCTACGAGGCCTTCACGCTGGAGGCGATCCGCGACTGGGGCACCGAGCAGTTGATCGAGCAAGCCCAGCGCGCCTCCGCCGAGGCTGACCAGCCGGTCGCGTCCGCGCTGGCCGCTCGCGTCCAACTGTCCACCGAATAATCACTCTCCGCAGAGGCCGATTCCCGTGGGATCTGCACGCCCCTTTCTAATCGGCGCCCAGTGGCGCAGCACGGCAACTACTGCCACCATCCGCAATCCGTATCATGGACAGGCGATCGCCGACATCTGCCTGGCCGGCAAGACTGAGGCGGACGACGCCATTGCCGCGGCCGCGGCCGCCGCGCCGGTGATGCGCGCGCTGCCGGCGCACGTGCGTGCGGCCGCGTTGCTGAAAATTGCCCAGTTGCTGACCGCTCGTCAGGAGGAGATTGCGCGCACGATGACAGCAGAATCCGGCAAGCCGATCACCGACGCGCGACGCGAAGTGGGCCGCGCGGGGCAGACCTTTACGATCGCTGCGGAGGAGGCCAAGCGGCTGTCGGGCGATGTGATCCCAATGGATCTGACGCCCGGGATGGAGCGGCATGTAGGCATCAGCCGCCGTGTGCCCATCGGCCCGGTGCTCGGCATCACGCCGTTTAATTTTCCGCTCAATCTCGTCGCGCACAAAATTGCGCCCTGTTTCGCCGCTGGCAATCCGATGGTGCTCAAGCCGGCTCCGCAGACGCCGCTCACGGCGCTGCTGCTGGCCGAGATCGTTCTGGAAACGGACTTGCCGCCGGGCGTATTGAGCGTCGTGCCCTGCGAGAATGCGGTGGCCGAGCAGATGGTGGCGGATGAGCGGTTCAAGGTTGTCAGTTTCACCGGCAGCGCAGCGGTCGGCTGGATGCTCAAGGCGAAGAGTGGTAAGAAGCGCGTGCTGCTTGAGCTGGGCGGCAACGCCGGCGTGATCGTGGAGCCGGATGCGGACGTCGAACTCGCGGCGGCCCGGTGCGCCGTCGGTGGCTACGCCTATTCGGGCCAGACCTGCATTTCCGTCCAGCGCATCTTCGCGCACGAATCGGTCTATGACCGATTCGTCGACTCGTTGGTGGCAAAGGTCCAGGCGCTGCCATCCGGCGATCCGGCGCAGGAGGCAACGGTGATTGGACCGTTGATCGACGAGGCGGCTGCCAAGCGCGTGGAGCAGTGGATTCAGGAAGCGGTGGCGCAGGGGGCGCGCTTGCTCACGGGCGGGCGGCGGGCCGGCAGCGTTGTCGAGGCGACGGTGCTCGTAGACGTGACGCCAGCGATGAAGGTGTCCTGCCGGGAAGTGTTCGGGCCGGTGGTCACCGTGTCGCGCTACAAGACGTTTGCGTCCGCGCTGGCCTCCCTCAACGACTCGGACTACGGACTCCAGGCCGGCGTGTTCACGCACAATGTCGATCGGATCTTCCGTGCCTACTGCGACCTGGAGGTCGGCGCGGTGCTGGCGAACGAAATTCCGACCTTCCGCGCCGACCACATGCCCTATGGCGGCGTGAAGAACTCCGGGCTGGGGCGCGAGGGCGTTCGCTACGCGATCGAGGAAATGACGGAGCTGAAAATGCTGGTACTGAATCTGCGGGATGTCTGACCGACAGCCTGGCCAAAACTCCGAGCATATTGCAGAAAAGTCCATAACTTGATACAACTGCGACCCTGACGTGATAGTGATGAGTGACTGGCCGATTCGTGCTAAGCGTGAGCCGCGGCGTGCTTCGGCTCAGTCTGTATCACTGATCACCCGGCACCAAAGTTAGAGGAGGAGAGATGGTTCCTACGCATATGTTCCTGACCAGAGGGGTGGGCGTCCACCGGGAAAAGTTGGCGTCATTCGAGGAAGCGTTGCGCAGCGCGGGTGTGGCCTACTGCAACCTCGTCAGCGTGTCCTCCATTTATCCGCCCAATTGCAAAATCATTCCGCGCAGCCGAGGCGAAAAATTGCTCAACCCCGGCGAAATCACGCATTGCGTGATGGCGCGCTCGGAAACCAACGAACGCAACCGGCTCATCTCCGCCTCCATCGGTCTGGCCATTCCGACCGACCGACGCACCTACGGCTATCTGTCGGAGCATCACGCCTACGGTGAGACGGACGAGGAGTCGGGCGAGTACACGGAAGACCTGGCCGCACAGATGCTGGCGACCACGCTAGGCATCGAGTTCGATCCCGACATCGCCTGGAAGGAACGCGAGCAGGTGTTCAAGATGGGCGGCAAGATCGTGCGCTCGGTGAACATTACCCAGTCCGCGATCGGCAAGGCCAACCGGTGGACGACCGTCGTCGCGCTGGCTGTGTTCATTCCGCTGGAGAATCTTCCGCAGACCGCGCGCAAGAGGTAACTGCATGTCGGTGCCGGCTGGCTGGCTTGGCCAGGATCGGAACTTTCTCGGCATCGGCGACCCCTGGTGCGATCCCGCGCAGGCCGGGGTCTACGTGCTGCCGGCGCCCTACGAACACACGTCCAGCTACATTCTCGGATCGGACAAAGGCCCCTCCGCGATCATCGAAGCCTCCCAGCAGGTCGAGCTCTATGATGAAATCCTCGACACGGAGATCTATCAGAAGTGGGGTGGCGTTGCGACAAAGGCGCCGCTCGATCTCGCGGGCAAGGTGGACAAGGCGGCGGTGGACGCCATTGAGGCCTACGTTGCGCCACACGTAAAGCCGGGCCGACTGCTCGTCACGCTCACGGGCGAGCACACCGGCGCGCTCGGCGCAATCCGTGCGCACGCGAAACAGTGGCCGGATCTCTGTGTCGTGCAAATCGACGCGCACGGCGATCTGCGCAAGGCCTACCAGGACAATCCCTACAGCCACGCGAGCGTGATGGCCCGTGTCGTGCAGGATGGCTTGCCGCTTGTGCAGGTCGGCATCCGCTCCATTTCGCCAGAGGAAATGCAGACCATCCGCCACACCAAAACCATCAGCACGTTTTTCGCCTGGCAGATTTGTGATCCGGGCGGGCCGTACAAGGGGCAGGCGGCGAGATGGGTGCCAGCGGTCGTCAAGGCTTGCCAGGGGCGGCCAGTCTATCTCACCTTCGACTGCGACGGGCTCGACGCCTCGCTGATTCCCGCGCTGGGCACGCCGGAGCCAGGCGGCCTCGGGTGGTACGAGACGCTGGCGCTAGTAACAGCATTGGCCGAGGGGCCTGGCATCGTCGGTATGGATGTCAGCGAGATCGCGCCGATCGACGGCTTCGCCGCGCCGCAGTTCGCCATCGCGCGGCTGATCTATCGCATCCTCGGCCGCATTCGTGCCGGCCAGCAGCGGACGCGGGGCGCCAAGCGCGCGCGGTGACGCGTGACGGGTGACCGCAAACCGATATTCGTCAGGAAGAAACACCCGTCATCCTCCGGCGTGGCCGTTCCTACCACGTCGCAATCTTCTGCTTCGCCCCGCGCCGACGAAGCCAGCTGCCGGATCAACAAGTTCTTCACGCAACAGGGCATCGCCTCGCGGCGCGAGGCCGACCAGTGGATCGAATCGGGGCGCGTCACGATCAACGGCCGTGTGGCCAAACTCGGCGACCGCGTCCAGCCCGGGGACACTGTTCTCCGAGACGGCACGGTCATCCCGTGGGGCAACAAACCGGTCTACATCAAATTCCACAAGCCCCTTGGCGTGACTACCACCTGCGAGCGAGACGTGCCGGATAACATCATCGCCTACATTGGGCACGTGCAGCGGATTTTCCCCATCGGGCGGCTCGACAAAGATTCCTCCGGGCTCATTCTACTCACGAACGACGGCCAGATCGTCAATCAAATCCTCCGGGCCGAGCACGGGCATGAGAAGGAATACCTCGTGCAGGTCGACCGGCCGTTCGATCAGACATTGCTCGCGCGCATGGCCGCGGGCGTGGTGATCCTGGATAAAAAGACCAAACCCTGTACGATCACCCGGCGTGGGCCGCGGGAGTTCCGCATCATTCTTACGGAGGGGCGCAACCGGCAGATCCGCCGCATGTGCGAGGCGCTGGGCTATCGCGTCACAGCACTGCATCGCATCCGTGTCATGAACATCACGATCGAGGGGTTGGCCGTTGGGCAATGGAAAAATCTCAGCGAGCGCGAGTGGCAGGAGCTATCCCTGACATTGAAGAAGACGGCCGTCCGGAAGGACGACGCATGAGGCGACTCGTTCGTTGCACGACCACGGCGCTGCTCGCCCTGGCGCTGGTATCCGGTTGCCGGACGGTGGAAGGCCTGACGACGAAGCCGGAGGTGCAATCGGTGACCGTCGTCGTCACCGGAGTCGATCTGCGCGGGATGACCCTGCGCCTCGATGTCGCCCTGAAGAATCCTGGCGAGGGCGAGCTCACGATCGACGGCTATGAGTACGCCGTGCAGCTCGAAGGCCAGCCGTTTGTCTCAGGCCAATCCCACGAGCGGGTCGAGCTGCGCCCGCGGGGCACCGCGCGCGTGGTGGTCCCTGTCGAACTGGTCTGGGCCGATCTGCAGAACACGCTGGCGCGGCTCACGGGCCGCGGCGCCGCCGCCTACACGCTGGCGCTTTCGCTGCTCATCGAGACACCCGTCGGGACGTTCCGGGTGCCTCTCAAAAAAGACGGCTGCCTGCCGCTGCTTCCAACGGGCAAGCCGTCCTGCCGGAGTTCTCAGTAACCCCGCCCGCGCACAGCGACATAATTGAAGTGGGTCAGCCGCGGCGGAGCGCCGGATCGGCGTAGGTTTCTTGACGTCGGGACGGGTGGACCTTGGCAGGGCCGTTGTCGCCGTCCAAGGTGGGGATGTCGGCCGGGCGTGGCTCTGGCGACGGTGCGGCCGCGCGGCCGCTGAACAAATTCACTATCGCGACGAACAAGCTGCCGAAGACCAGCAGGCTGCTGGTTGCGCGCAGCTCCGCGGTGCCGTCGTTGCGCATATCCTTGGCAACATCGGCGATGGTGTCGACCAGCCGGTCGAGCGCCAGACTGATCTGGACCAACTTGGGACCCGCGTTGTCGGCGGCGTGCAGTTCCGCCTGCCGCCGGAGCGCCGCCGCTTCCTTCGGTGTGCCCACCACCCAGGCCTGCGTCATCAAACTGATGGTTTTGCTGGCGGCCTGGAAATAAGCGTCGAGGCTGTCCTTGACCGCACGGAGATCGTCGGCCTCGCTGCGGCCGCTGCGGGAGACCCGCAGGCTCGCGGCGGCATAGCGGTCCACGGCATGCTGGATGGCGGCGCGCTGCTCGGCCAGAGGCGCTATGATTCGCTCGAAGTCCTGCCGTGTCTGGGCTTCGAGGGAGCGGATGATAGTGACGCGGTAGCGAATGACGTCCGCAGAGATATGGGCCACCTCGGTGGCGCCCAGCGTGTACTCGGTGTACATCAGCGTGATGTCCTGATTGACCTGGCTGAGGGCGCGGCCGCTCAGCAGGCCCAGGCTCGCGATCAGGATGCTGACCGCGAGCTGTTTCCAGGATGGACGGGGGAACCCTTTCATGCGTGTGGCTTCCACGACCCTCTTCCCATTATGTTCGCGTTGACTATACCAGATTGCGGCGCGGAGAAGAAGCGATTGGCGCAATGGAGGCCCATGGGTCACTCCATGACGATCCGCCGGTCCACGTGGGCCGAAAGCGTCGGATCGTTGGAGACGAAGATCACCGACCAGGGCTCTTCCTTGCTGCAGAGACGGCGCAAAATGGTTTCACGAAGCACGGGAAGCATGTTGTGCAGGGTGCCGTCGAGGATCAGCAACTGAGGCCGCGTCACGATCGCGCGCGCGACGAGCAGGCGCAGCATCTGGCTGCTCGTGAATTCCTTGCCCCCTCCGTGGGTCGGCGTGCGCAGCGCCAGCGGAAGGGCTTCCACTTCGTCCTCCATGTCGACGAATCGCAGCGCCCATTTGATGTCGTCGTAGGACACCGGGCGGCCCATGGCGATGTTATCCTCCAGCGTGCCGTCCAACAGGGTGAGCTGCGAATCCAGAATCAGGCCGCGGCAGTTGTTCAGGGCGTGGATGTCCAAGTCGCGCAAGTCCACGCCGTTGTACTGGATGAATCCACTGGTCGGCGTGTGCAAGCCGGCCAGCACGCAGGCCAGCGTGGTTTTCCCGACGCTGTTGGCGGCGATGACGGCCACCTTTTCTCCCGGCGCCACCTCCAGGGTGAAGTCCCGGAAGACCGGCGGCGAATTCGGGTAGGCGAAGCCCACGCCCTTGCACGTCAGCCGGATGCCGTGGATCCCGACGTCCGGCAGGCTGAGATGCGCCTGTTCGAAATGCGTGTCCCGCGGGGTGGAGAAGAGGGCTCCCAGTTTGTGGAGCGCAGTGAACGCGTAGAACACGGAATACATCCGCCGGGCGACCGTTTCGGAATTGTTGACCATGCCCGTGATGATGACTTCCGAGGCGACGAATTGTCCGAGCGTGATCTGGCCGGAGGACAGCAGGTAGCCGCCGAGGGCGATCATGCCGCTGTGGACGACGGCCTGCCAGATGACGGCCGACTTGAACTGCGTGTAGGTGAGGATGTTGGTCCGCATCTTGCGGGCGTGTAGGTAGGGGACGAGCAGCTCGTTCGCGCGCTGCGCGAGGAACGTCGGGCTCGCGGAACTTCTGAGGTGGAGAATGTTCCGGGCCAGGTCCTGGAACCAGTGGAGCACCTCGTATTTGTGATCGGACATGGCCAGCGTGACGCGCAGCCCCCCGCGCGTCATGATCGTCAGCACGCCGGTGAATCCGGCGATGACGATCATGCTGTACAGGAGAAAGAAGGGGTGATAGGTGGTCAACAACGCCACGCCGACGAATCCGCCCACCACCATGTTCATGAAGTCGATCAGAAAGGCGTACAACGCCCGGTCGAAATATTCGGCTTCCAGCAGGTAGTTCACGGATTTCGAGATGCGGTTGGTGTCGCGGAGGTACGGCAGTTCCTTCGCCAGCGCCAGCATCGTGCGGCTGAACAGGCGCTGCCCGTGGTTCTCCAACGCGTCGGTCTGCCGGACACGGAACATGCCGATGAACAGGAGGGTCACGACCATGACCGTTGCCAGCGTCAAGGCCATGAGAGGCTGGACGGCATAGGCGAAGGTGTTGACCAGTTCCTGGACCGTCAGGGGCACGATCAGGTTGAAGATGCCGATGGCCAGGGCGTAGGTGAAGAGCAGGACCAGAAATTTCCGCTCGATCCCGTAATAAAACCACACGCGGGACAGCGTCGACTGAAACAGCCCGCGGGCGGTAAGCGGCGTGTGCGCGTCCGATGATTCCATCGAATTCTCCACCTAGGTGAGCAACGCCCGGCCGCCGTTTCCGCGTGAAACGGCGCCGACGGGCCCGTAGCCTAGCAAACCGACCAAGAAAATTCCATGCGCGACCGTTAGGGCTGCGACATCGGCCGATACGTGACCGGCATGGTAGCCGAGGCATTCACCGGGCTCCAGGCGCCGATGGCCCACTGATACAGGGCCAGGGCCTTCTGGTAATCGGCCAGTGCGCGGAGATACTGGTTTTCAGAATCCACCGCCAGCCGCTCACGCAAATTCACGAACAGCACGCTGGTGGCGCCGAGGCCGAACCGGAACCGCTCGCCCTCCTCCAGCGTTTTTGCCAGTTGCAACGACTGCTGCGCGGCATCAATGCGCTGCTTGGCGCGTTCCACGGCGGAGAGCGCGTTGTCTACGTCCACGAGTACTTGTTGTTCGCGAAACAACTGGGTCAGCACCAGCCGGTCGGCCTTGCCCTGCGCCTCGAGCACCTCGCCGCGGGCCTTGCGTTGCAGGAACGGAATCCGCAGGACCGCTTCTCCCGAGTAGCCCAATCCGAGCACGTATTGCTGGGGCTGCCGGACCGGCTGTGCCGTCAGATCCAGGCTGGGCAGCAGATTGTTCTTCGCCAATTCAAGATCGATGTTGTTGATCTTGGCTTCGACGCCCACGGCCAGCACTTCCGGCCGGCGCGCCCGTGCGGCCAGCCTGTCGGCCTTGACGGCTTCAGGCATCGGGAGCGGGACCGGTTTCTGGAAGTCCGGCACGCGCCTGCCCGCCGGCGCCATCGGCGCGCCGTTCTCCCAGAGGAAGAGCGACAATTTATATTGTTCCTGTTCAACGCCGCGCGTCGCGGCGATGAGGATTTCCCGCCGGCGCTGCACTTCCTGGTTCGCCTCGACGGCGTCCAGCGGGGCGGAAAGACCCGTCTTGGCGCGTTCCTCGATCTGCTTGAAGCGGTCCTCGGCCACCTTGAGGGCCCGTTGCTGCACGTCCACCAATTTCCACGCGGCCACCCAGTCCCAGTATTGTCCGGCCGCGGCCAGGAACAGATCCTGGCGGGTCTGCGCGATTTCGATTTCGGCGCGTGGATCGGCCAATCCGGAACGCTGCAGCTCGGCGTTTTCGGGGTTCACCATGAATCCGCGCAGCAGGGGCATGCTGGCGCCCATCAACAGCTGGCCGCCGTTGCCGAGACTCAAGTCGGGAACCGTGATCGCCGTGGTGCCGAACCCCTGACGGAAACCGGCGAGGCCCTTGAAGCCGGAGGGGTGCAGCATTTCGAGAAACGTATCGTTGAACCCGGCCGTCTGCGTGTTTCTGATGCCGGCCTGGGCCTGCGCGGACGGCGTGAACCGTTCGACCTCCAGCGCGTTGCCGAGGACCGGTTCGAACGCACCGAGGGCTTTGAGCAGCTTGCCGCGGGCGGCGATTTTTTCCGTGCCGGCCCCCTTCAACAGCGGATGGGACCGGTCCACCCAGGCCAGTACTTCGTTGAGGCTGAGCGGAATCGGCGGCAGCGGCCTGGCCGTTTTGGGCTCGTCGGGCGCCGCGCCGGCCGGCACGGGCGCCTGGCCGACCAGCAGACCGAGCAGCACAAAAACGATGAGGACGAGACGTGTCATGGCAGGCTCCATTCTAGACGTCAGACAACTGCGATGATGACGAGCATCCGACGGCGGTGCGCCATCGGCGGATTCGGCAACGGTGTGGCGATGGCGTGTGCGTGGCTATTTCGCGCCCCGTCCCGCCTTGGGCAGCAGGGTGTCCATGAGAGACGGAGGTCCTTCCTGATAGTCCGGCGGGAACAGGTTGAACCGGCGCCACAGCTCGTACCAGAGCGGCACGCGGTTTAGGAGCACCCAGCCCATAACCTTGGTGCCCTGCCGGACGTGGGATTGGTCCGGCCAGGGGCGGTCGTCCGGGTCCGGCACGACCCAGAACCGGAAATTACCCTTGCCGTCGTCCACCTGATCCACCACCTTGATGATGCCGCCGAACGTGCCAGCCATCAGTTCGGGCCAGGCGGGGAGCGGAATGGCCGGAATGCCGTAAAAGAGCAGGCGGACTTTTCGGCCGGGGTTGAGCAGCGGGGCGTCGAGGCCTTCCGCCGTCATTTCCACCGCCTTGTCCGAGCTGATCGGAGAGATCTTGACCAGCTTGTCGCCCTGCCGGATCGTTTCGCCCGGACCGACCTCCGCCATCTTCACCACGGTGCCGTCGGTCGGCGCTGTGATGCGGCTATAGAGGCGACGCTGGGTCGCATTGGACAGGTTCAGGCTCACCCGCGCCAGTTCGTCGGCCGCGTGGCTGGCGTCGGCGAGGGCGCCGGCGCGCTGCCCCTCCGCGTTCAGCAGTTGCTGCAGCACCTCCGCACTGATCTGGTCGCGGCCGAAGCTCAATGCCTTCATGTGCTGCTGCGCTTCCTTGAGTTGCGCTTCGGCGGCCTTGAGTTCCGCCTTGCTGGCGATCGCCGCCTGAATCGTGACTTCCAGTTCACGTTGGGACACCAGCCCCCGCGTGACCAGTTGTCGGTGCCGGTCCACGTTCAATTCGGCCGTGTCGTAGGCGATCTTGGCGGCGACGATACGCTGCTCGGCGGCGCGGACCTTGTTCTCCGCCTCCACGACACGCGCTTCGGCGGAGGGGACGGCCGCTTTGACGAGGTTTTCCATTTCGGTGATGCGTTTTTCGAGTTGCGCCGCGCGGTCGATCGCCGCCTTGCGTTTGGTTTCCAGCGCGACCTTCTGCTGCTCCATGAGCGCCAGCAGTTCCGGCGCCATGAAATTCGGATCGATGTCGGCCAACTCGAGAATCAGCTCGCCCTGCTTGACGCGCACGCCTTCGAGGACGTGCCATTTCTTGATGCGGCCGGTGATCTGGGCCTCGATGTCCTGCGGACGCTCGTAGGGCGAGTAGGCGGAGAGTTGTCCTCTGGCCGTGACGGTCTGGGTCCAAGGCGCGAACGCGAGGGCGAGGAAAAAGATGCTGAGAATGCGGATGGCCTTGCGGGACCAGGATCGCAGATACTCGGGAATCTGCGCCATCTCCCAAGCCTGCAATTTCCGCGATGTCGCCAGATCGTCAATGGTCAGCAGCGGCTCCAAGCCGGTTGACTCGACCGCGCTGCTGCCTTTGAGGGTTTCGGCAAATCGTTCGATGAAGAACGGCATGGTAGTTCCTGTGCCCCTGTCTCCACGCAACCCTATTTCTTTTTATCATACGGGAATATCCCAAGTCCGTCAAATTGCGGGCAAATTCTGGTTGCGCACAAAGCTTGACGGCAAACTTGACCTCGAAGGGCGACAACGATAAGGTGGGGCTCCCGAGACGGCGAACACGATGGGCTCTGGTTCATGGGGGACGGCAGGCGCAGACAGGAAAGAGCACGGCACCGTCGGGCATGGATCGTAAATCACTAACCATTTTGGGATCTCGTTAGGGGGAGGCAATGGCGGTACGGCGGACGGGCAAGACGGCGAATAAGCCGGTCGTTGGCATCGTTGGCGGCAGTAAGACGGATTTCCCCGTCCTCGAAAAAGCCGTGGCGGTCCTCAACCAACTGGGCATCCCCAACGAACTGCGCGTCGTCTCCGCCCATCGCACGCCGGACCGGCTCTTCACATATGCGGAACAAGCGGAAGGGCGCGGTCTCGCCGTGATCATCGCCGGTGCCGGCGGCGCGGCGCATCTGCCGGGCATGCTGGCGGCCAAGACGCATCTGCCCGTGATCGGCGTGCCGGTGCCGACTGAAAATCTCCGTGGCCTGGATTCGTTGCTTTCCATTGTTCAGATGCCCAAGGGCATTCCTGTCGCCACCGTGGCCATCGGAGGTGCGGAAAACGCCGGTCTCTTGGCGGCGCAGATTCTCGCCGGCCGCAACCGCACCATTCGCGAGCGGCTAATCAAGTTCCGCGCCGCACAGACGAAAGCTGCCCTCGAATCGTCTCCTGAATATAAGGGGTAGCGGGATAAAGGGGGAAAGACCCGGCGATGAGTTCCCCTACGCCTGACGCTGCACGGTTCACGCATCACGCGATACACCCCGGTGCCATGCTTGGCATCCTCGGCGGCGGCCAGCTTGGGGCTTTCTTCACGGCGGCGGCCAAAACGCTTGGCTATCGTGTAGCTGTCTGGGACCCGGACGCCGATGCCCCCGCATTGAAGCTGGGCGACCTGCCGCTCGCCGCGCCGCTGACCGATCAAACCGCACTCGACACATTTTCAGCTGCGATCAGTGCCGCGACCTATGAATGGGAAAACATTCCCATCGCCACGGTGCAGGCGCTGGAGCAGAGGATGCCCGTTCATCCATCCGCCCGTATTCTGCAGGTCATCCAAAATCGTCTCCAGCAGAAAACCTTTCTGGCCGGCAAGAAGATTCCCGTTGCCCCGTTTCAGGCCGTGACGTCGCTGGATGAATTGACCGTGCCAGATGCTATCGGTTTCCCCGCGCTCTGCAAGACCGCCACGCTGGGCTATGACGGTAAGGGCCAGTGGCGACTGTCCTCTCAGGATGATGTCCGCCGTGTCCAGCAGGAGCTGAAGGGGCAACCACAGCCGCGGTGGATCATCGAACAGTTTCTGCCGTTCGAAAAAGAACTCTCGGTGCTGGTGGTGCGGGGAGCAGATGGGGATCGACGGCTCTATCCGGTCGTCGAAAACGTCCACGAAGACGGCATTCTAAAAACGACCCGCGTGCCAGCAGGCATTGACGACAAAACTGCAACGAGGGCCGCGGCCCTGGCAGGGTCAGTCGTTGACGCACTCAATGGAATTGGCGTCTTCTGTGTGGAGCTGTTCCTGATGAAAGATGGCCGGCTGTTCGTCAATGAGGTGGCCCCGCGCCCACATAACTCTGGGCACTATACGCTCGATGCCTGCACCGTCTCACAGTTTGAGCAGCAAGTGCGAGCGGTCTGTGGTCTGCCGCTGGGCGAGACGAAACTGACGCATCAGACTGTGATGGTGAATTTGATCGGCGAGAATTTTACAAAAGCCACGACCGACGCAAAGATTAAAACATTTCTCCGAGATGCTGGCGCCAAGCTGCACATCTACGGGAAAAAATCCGTCCGTCCCAGTCGAAAAATGGGGCACGTGACGTTCTTGGGGATGACCGCTGATGCTGCACGGACATCGGCGGACACCCTTACGCAGATGCTTGGTTGAAAAGGCCGCACGACGGATACGGACAAATCGCTTCAAGCGGGCAGGAGCAAGAGGCCATCTTGCCCCGCGCGCTTTTCAGTCCCAGCGCTGCCAGCCCCGCTGCCGCGCGGGCGCGAAGAACCGCACGGAGGGATCCTTGAACAATCCGATCAATACCATGCCCGCGACGAAGCCGCCCACGTGCGCGAACCACGCCACGCCTCCGCCACCCTGTCCCAGGCTCATCCCGCCGCTCAGCAGTTGCAGCACGAACCAGAAGCCGAGCACGATCCCGGCCGGCACATACATCGTGCGCGTGAAGATGCCCAGGGGAATGAGCACCAGCACCTGCGCCCGCGGAAACAGTAACAGATAGGCGCCGAGCACGCCAGAGATGGCGCCGCTCGCGCCAACCATCGGCACGCCCGACGCAGGATCGGTCAGCGCGTGGCTCATAGCCGCGATCACGCCGCAGGAGATGTAGAAAATGACAAATTTCACGTGTCCCATCACGTCTTCAATGTTGTTTCCGAAGATCCAAAGATAGAGCATGTTGCCGATCAGGTGCATCCAGCCACCGTGCAGGAACATGCTCGTGAAAAGTGCAAGAGAAGCGGGAAATCCAACATCGATATCCGGCATCGTTTTCTCGTGCCCAAAGATCGCGGCAGGAATTGCGCCATAGTGCAAGACAAAGTCTTCGCCGATTTTATCAGGCAAGGCAGCTTGGTAGAGAAAGACCAGGGAGCACATGACGATCAGCGCGATCGTGACGATCGGGTTGATCTCGGTCGAGTTGTCGTCGTAGAGCGGAATCATAAATCAAGCATGAAGCAGGAAGTTTGAAGTGAACAGTTGTGTGTCGTACTAGTGTTTTCTTTTCCCTCCCGTCTTTTTACGTCGCACGGCAGCCTTCCCGCGTCGCACGCGTTGTCGAGACAGCGGAGCTAGCGGTGCATGAGCGTGCGCGCCGAGCGGTATGGAGAAACCCGCTGCGTGCGTATGCCCACCGCCGTCGTATTGCTTGGCAATGGCCTCGACATCTGGTCCGTCCCCGCGCGAGCGCAGGCTGAAGTAGCGGCGGCCGTCACGATCGTGCCAGATGATGACGAAGGGATGCTGGCCTGACAGCCGCTCGCCAATCTGGCTGCTGAGAATCGCGCTCTGCACGGCGGGCACGGTCTTCCCCTGAAACTTCACCATCACCAGTCCCTTGACCAGCTTGCTGATCATCTCGTGCTCGTAACGCAAAATGGCGCGACCTTCCGCGATCAGTGTCTCCTCCGTAAAGCTGTCCCAGAGTCGGAAGTCATAGGGATGAGCGGCGAGCGCGGCATTGACCTCGCGGCTGCCCGGCAGCGCCCAGGTCCAGAGGTCCTTGTCTTGGACGTAGAGTAGGAGTTGGGGCGCCGGTTGCTGATGCGCCCATTCCCAGGCCAGCACCGCGCCTGATTTTTTTTGATCGAAATGGGCATAAGGCAGGCCAGCCAGAGCTTTTTCCGCCGTGATGTGATGGTCCAGTACCAGCAAGCTCGCGGCGTCCTTGGCCACACTCTCGAGAATAGGACGGGGGTAGCTGAAATCCACGATGACGATCTGTTTCCCGGCCAGTCCGTCCGGGGGCGGCAGGCCATGCTTCACGGGTATGAAGGTGGCCGTGGGAAATTTTTTCCAGATGGCCCAGGCCGCGCCGAATCCGTCAAGGCACTCGGCATGGTAGAGCACGACGTCGGGCGCGAGGGGGGTGTGTGGAGCAAGCGTCATGAGAGAGGCAGCATAACACGTTGTTGTCGAGACGGTAAACGAGGAACGAGGACCTATGAATGGTGAATAACAGGAGACGGCGCAAGCCGTTCCCTCCTGCGGTCAGCGGTCATCATTCATGCGTCAGACTGATCGGGGAACCCATTGATCCGGTCGATAAGCTGCCGGAGCCGAGCGGGGCGACGGCGGTGATAGCGACAGGCGAGGCGCGGCAGCTCGGCCAGTTCTGGCTCGTCGGCCTCGTCGGGGAAGGCCGCCCGTTGTTCAAATGCACCCGCATCCAGCAGATCGGCGAATTCCGTGTTGAGCGTGCTCACTTGTCCGTCCGTTAAGCGCCGCTTAAGCCTCAGGACGAGCCGGCGGTCCACGAACCGGAGCGAATGGTAGATGCGATAAAACGTGACAATCTCGTTGACTGCAGCTTCGGTCGAGGTGAAGATTTTGTAGAGCGCCGTATCCTCGTCGTTGATCAGCTTGCGCGCACGCAACTGGCCGGTCACGAACCGGTTCCACTCGTGCCAGTAGTCGCTACCGGGCACGTGGAGACAGACGATGGGCTGCGGCGGCGCCTTGCCGGTCTGCACCAGCGTGAGCACCTCAAAGCCCTCGTCGTGCGTGCCGAAGCCACCGGGAAACAGCGCCACGGCCTGCGCCTCCTTCAGAAACATCAGTTTGCGCGTAAAGAAATATTTAAATGTCACGAGCTTGGGATCGTCGGTAATCGTTGCGTTGGTGCCCTGTTCGAAAGGCAGCATGATGTTGACGCCGAAGCTCTGCTCGCGGCCAGCCCCTTCCTGCGCTGCGCCCATGATGCCATCAGCTGCACCAGTGATGACCATGTAGCCAGCCTCGACGATTCGTTTGCCGAACTCGGTGGCCAGCTGATAGTCCGGCTCGCACGGGCGCGTACGCGCGGAGCCGAAGATGCTGACCTTGGGGCGGTCGCGGTATCGGCCGAAGACTTTGAAGGCGTAGCGCAACTCGCGCAGCGTGCGGTTGAGAATTTTCAGGTCGAGCGTGTCGAAGCTCGGATCGTTTAGGCGGAGCACGGTTGCGAGCATTTCCCGGACCAGTGTTTTGGACAGATCGTCCGCGGGCGCCGCCAACAGCGCCTGGACCTGCTCAATAATTTGTTCGTTGGTCAGCGCGGGGTGCCCACGCGAGGATTTTTGTGCGGGAGAGGGACCCGTCATGAGCGGAGCTTACTCCATTGCATGGAGGTGGTCAAAACAGGGCTTGTTTGCTTGTCAAAGTGACGCAGGGTGCCGTATTCTTCCACCGGTGTTGCGCAAGCACGACACATGAACACAATCGCACAGCAGTTTCATGAGCGGGCTGGACGTATTCCGCATCACGGACTCGGTCTGTCTGTAGACGTCTACCAGCCCGACCTCTTCGAACTGGTTGAGGCCCTGGACCGGCGCGGACTGCCTGGTGGCTATTTCGAAATCTTCAAAGCGGCGCCAGGCGCGCTCGAATCGGTCCGTCGTCGCCTGCCTGACGTGCTGTTCGCGTACCATGCCGAAGGACTTTGGGTGACACAGCCGTATCCCGAACGGGTGGCGCCCTTCGCCGCCGATCTCAACGACGCGGCCGACCAGCTCGCCATCCTTGGCAGCCACTGGCTCAATCACGAGTGCGCGGCCAAGCAGATGGCGGGCTACACCTTCGGGACCTATCTGCCCGCGCTCTTCACGCGCGCGAGCGCGGGGGTGACGGCGGAGAACATTGCTCGGGCGCAGCAGCGGCTGGACCGCGATGGACGCGATGGAATGGGGCCGCTGTTTTTGTTGGAGACGCCGCCGCTGACCTATATTGGATTTGGCGATCTTTCCATGCCGGAGTATTTTCGCCTGGTGACAGCGCAGACGCCCTGTGGCGTCGTGCTGGATGTCGGCCATGTCTGGACGGTCTATCGCTACACGGGGGCCTGGCGACACCGTTCGGTCGAGCAATTCCTGGCCGAGTTTCTGGATGCGTTACCGCTCGAGCGGGTGATCGAGATCCACATAGCTGGACTGGCGCTCCACCCAAGCGTGCCCGCCCGGCACGCTGCTGGTGAGCTGCCCCTATGGCTCGATGCCCACGGCGAGCCCATTCCGGAAGTACTCACGGATATGCTGGCGCAGGTGCTCGATCACAAGGGGCTAACGCATCTAAAGGGGGTGGCGCTGGAAGTGGATACGAAGCCCATTCCAACGATTGTTGAAGAATTTGCACGGACGCGCGAGCAATTCGGGAAAAGGGTTGTCCCGTACGAACAGCCAGCGGGTGCAGTTCCTTCTCAGCACACCATGGCTTTGGTCACGGACGCGGAGATTCTGACGGAGCAGTACGAGCGGTACGCGCAGATCGTAACGGGACAGACGACCGCTGGCCTGCCGGTGCTCGGCGGGGAGGCGGCGAATCTCCCGTTGTATGTGAACCATTATCTTCCGCACGAAATTCTGGAGTGGGGCGGGGCTGTCCAGGATATGTTTCCGGAAGCCTGCCGCCTGCTGGATGGGGCGGGCGTGGATGTCCGTGCTTTTGTCTGGTTCTGGTTCCGCGACCCGTGCGCCGACGAGCGAGGGCGCAGGCGCAAGGCGGAGGAGTCCTACGATTTCTTCCTGCTCAAAATCACCCGTTTCGTCGCATTTGTCTGCGACGTGCTGCCTGCGGCCATAGACACGGTGCAGCGGGAGGCCGCCAAATTGCGCGACGCGTATCACGCAGCCTGCCAACCGACTGGCACGTCAACCGTCAACGGGCAAACGAGCGAATATGTCTCTTGCAAATGACGAGTCACGGCTGACGAATCACGGCTTTTGGGAAGCCCTGCCGCGTCCGATCATCGGCCTCGCCCCCATGGACGGCGTGACCGATGCACCGTTCCGCCTGACCGTGGCAAACCAGGGGCGTCCCGACGTCCTGTTCACCGAGTTCACGAGCGTGATGGACGTCTGCCGCGGTCCGTCCCATCTGCTGGCATCGCTCATCTACAGCGAGTGCGAGCGGCCGATCGTCGCACAGTTGTACGGGAAGCAGCCGGAGCTGTTTTATCAGGCCGCGCAGATGGTCTGCGAGCTGGGGTTTGACGGACTGGACATCAATATGGGCTGTCCCTCCCGGAACGTGGCCTCGTCCGGCTCGGGTGCGGGCTTGATCCGCACGCCGGATCTGGCGCACGACATTATCCGTTCCGCGCGGCAGGGCATCGCCGACTGGGCGGCGGGACAATCACTGGCGGATGCCGGATTGAAAGATGCGCGGGCGGAGATCGTCCGTGCCATGAACGCCCGCCGCGGCGGGCCGCCCATCGTGCGTCGCGCGATCCCACTCTCGGTCAAGACGCGCATCGGCTATGATGCGGTCATTGTCGAGCGTTGGATCGAGCATCTGCTGGCCGAACGGCCGGTGGCGATTTCGGTGCACGGGCGGACGCTCGCGCAGATGTACCGCGGCGAGGCCGACTGGTCGGCGATCGAACGGGCGGTGCAGCTCGCCCGCGGCACGGGCACGCTCTTGCTGGGCAACGGCGATGTCCGGTCGTTGGAGGACGTCATGCAGCGCGTGCGGCGGTACGGTGTCAACGGTGTGCTGGTCGGCCGCGGAGCTCTAGGCGAGCCCTGGCTGTTTCGCCAAAAAGACGCGGCCCGCGCGGCTGTCGGTGATCCTGCCAGTGTCATTCTGCCTGAAGCGCCTTCGCCGGAAGAACGGTTTCGGGTCATGCTCGATCATGCCCGGCAGGTCGAGACGCTGCTCCACGCCAGCCAATTTCCGCGCATGCGTAAGCATCTGGGCTGGTACTGCAAGGGATTCCCCGGTGCCGCCGCGCTACGCGCCGCGATGATGCGGGCCTCGAGCAGCGCGGACGTCGTGCGGTTCCTGGCTGAGCATCAGGCCGCGCGCGTTTCCACGCTGGTATTTGAGCCGGTTGTTCCGTCCCTCTGATGCGGCTCATCCTCGCGTCGACTTCACCGCGCCGCAAGGATCTTCTGGCGCTGTTGAACGTTCCCTTCGTGGTGATCGCCCCCAACTTCCAGGAGCAGATCACGGCGGATGTGCCGCCGGAGGCTCAGGCCGGGACCTTCGCGCTGGGGAAGGCGCAGTCCTGCGCACGATCGCACACCGAGAGCCTGGTGCTGGGGAGCGACACGCTGCTCGCCGTGGGCAGTCTGATTCTCGGCAAGCCGGCTGACCAGGGGCAGGCCGGCACTATGCTGCGGCAGCTGCGCGGGCGGGAGCACCGCATTTTCACGGCTGTGGCGCTCTGCCACGCTGCGCTGTGCGTTGAGCACGTGGTCGTGGATACTGTGCGGGTCTGGATGAAATCGTTCAGCGACGCCGACCTCGTGGCCTACTTGGAAGGCGGGGAATGGCAGGGTAAGGCTGGGGCCTATTCGATCCAGGGAAAGGGCGGTAATTTGATCGAACGGATCGATGGCGATTTCACCGCCGCTGTTGGACTACCGCTGAAGACCGTCGCCTCGCTGCTGACCGCCCACGGGGTGCCCCTCGGGGCCTCCGTGGACGAGCTTTACTGCACCAAGCCCTATCCGAATTGGAGCGCATTTTCACGCGAAGGCTAGGGGCAAACCGCGCGAGGAGAGAGGGGCGGTCGCAAGGTATCCTTTTCATCCGTTGCCCATAGCCTTTTCCCCCATGCCTTCTGCAATCGTTGCTTTCCCCTCAAAGGTTTTCCTACAATATGTTTACAGCGGTACGGACTTGTTTAGAAGGAGTGTCAAATGCGGGCAGGGATGATCGGATTCCTCGCGGTGTGCGGCGGAGTGCTGGCGGCGGCTCCGGGCTGGGCCATCGACGTGAAGCTGACGATGGAGGAGGCCAAGAAGTCGCTCGAGGCTGGCCGCGCGCCGATGGAAAAGGCGGCGGATTCTGCCAAGCCGGATGAAGAGATCAAGAAGCTGATGCAGCAGGCCTCGATGGTCACGCGCATCGGCGCCGACCCCGAGAAGGATGCTTGCGGTACCAGCGCTGTGCTGCGGACCAAGCGGTTCTGGCTGGAGTCCTGGGGCCGCAAGGAAGCCACCGAGTCCAGGAAGCAGAATCAGCAGATCCGCATGCCGGCCGACAAGATCCAGAAGTACCTCGACATGCCGAATCTGGAGATCGAAGTGCAGCTCTGCGGCGAGGACGAGTATTTCGCGGAGGGTGTGCAGGTGGCTTTCCAGCAGGGCTCAAAAACCGTCAAGCCGGTGGACGTGAGTCCCGCTGACCGCGGGCGTAAGATCGACATCGCGGACAGGGGGGTGGCCTTCCGCACCCGCTTCACCGCCCGGTTCGCCTACGACACCTTTGATCCAAACGGGAAGACGAAGGTCGTCGTCTTTTTCATGGACGGTAAGCAGATCGAATTCGACGCGGATTTCTCGAACGTCAAATAGGTGAGAGGTCCAGGGCGAGCGGCCAGCGGCGCACTAGGTTTGAAACGAAAATCTACTCCCCCGACTCCAGCCCCCTGCCTTCTGCCAATCGCAGCGTGTAGAGGTACTGGTAGAGTCCCTTCTGGTCCATCAACTGGTCGTGCGTGCCTTCCTCGACGATCCGGCCCTTGTTCAGCACCAAAATGTGATCGGCCCGCTGCACGGTCGTGAGCCGGTGGGCAATCACGAAACTCGTCCGCCCCTTCATGAGTCGGTCCAGCGCCTCCTGCACCAGCCGCTCCGATTCAGCGTCCAGCGCCGAGGTCGCCTCGTCTAAAATCAGGATGCGCGGATTCTTGAGCACCGCGCGCGCGATGGCCAGCCGTTGGCGCTGACCGCCTGAGAGATTCACGCCCTTCTCCCCGACGATCGTCCGGTAGCCGTCCGGCATGGCGCTGATGAACTCATGCGCGTTAGCGGCCTTGCTGGCGGCAATGACCTCGTCGTCGGCCGCGCCGTCGCGGCCGTAGCGGATGTTGTCCGCGATGGTGCCACCAAAGAGAATTGTCTCCTGCGGTACCAGCGCGATCTGTCGGTAGAGGCTGTCGAGTGTAACCCGGCGTAGATCGTGCCCGTCGATCGCAATCGCACCTTCGGCGGGATCGTAGAAGCGGTGCAGCAGGTTAATCAGCGTTGTCTTGCCCGATCCAGTCGGTCCGACGAGCGCAACCATGTGGCCCGGCTGCATCGTGAACGACACGTCTGAGAGCACCGGCTGGCGTGGGTCGTAGGCGAAGCCGGCATGTGATACGGTGACCGCGCCCTTGATCAGCGGGAGTTCAACGGCGTCCGGGGCATCACGAACCTCCGGCTGCGTGTCGAGAATCTCGAAGACGCGCTGCATTGCGCCCTGCGCTTCCTTGATCTGCGAGAAGACGCGCGCCGCGGATCCGAAGGGCCCGATCAGAATGCCGGCAAAGAGTACGAAGGCGAACAGATCACCGGGCGAAATCGTCCCCTCGATGACCTGGCGGCCGCCGTACCACAAAACCGCCGCCGCTGAGGCAAAGGTCAGCACTGTGATCACCGGCACGAAGACGGCCATGATCGCAGCGCGGCGCAGCGCGGTCGCCATGTTCGACTGGATCTGCGAAGAGAACCGTGCCGCCTCGCGGGTCGTCTGCACAAAGGATTTCACGACGCGGATGCCGGAGAAGACTTCTTCCGCAATCGTCGTTGTGTTGGCGGTCTTGTCCTGGATCGTCGTTGAGAGCGCCTTGAGCTTTCGGCCGAAGAACTTGGCCACGACGACCAGCAACGGCAGCAGGATCAGAATCAGCAGGCAGAGGCGCCAGTTCATGATGAGGAGAAAGCCCACGCCGCCGACAAAGGTGACGAGGTGTTTAGCTGAATCGATGGGCGTCTCCGTTACCGTGGTCTGGATCACGCCGACATCGTTCATGAGGCGCGAAAGAATCTCGCCGGTGCGGCGCTTTGCGAAAAATCCCAGCGACAGGGTCTGGAGGTGCACGAAGAGGTGCGTGCGGAAGTCCGCCATGATCCGTTGCGACACCCAGGCGACGAGATAGCCGTGCCCCATCGCCAGCAGGCCCTGGCCGACCATTAGAGCAAGGACGGTCCAGACGAGCGTCGTCATGGCCTGGATGTCACGGTGAATCGTGATGACGTCCCACAAATTGCCGGCCAGCCGCAGTAGGACGAGGTTCAGCGCGGCCGCGGTGGCGACGAGCAGCATGGCCGCGGCCATGCGCGGGAAATAGGGCTTTAGAAACGGCAGAAAGCGTGAGTAGTAGGACATAAGTGAAGTTGTCTGTTAACAGTGCACAGTAATCAGGATGGGCGGAGACACGGGGTATTCAGTGATGGGTGAAGGGCTGGACAGGAAACTAGTGACGGACAACCGCAAACTGACGCCGCTGCGCTCGATCTGCATGATGGACGCGATCAGGTTCTTGTTCAGCGAGACGCAATCTGTCTGTGTCGGGTCGGTGATCGACACGACGGGCAGGCTGATGGCCCGCCTCGATGCCTTGTTGAGCACAGCCGACAGGCGGTTGCGCATCGGCAGACTGACGGCTGCCCCCTATAGACATGCCGTTGACGGCCGCGATCTGTTCGCGGCCTTTCTTTATCTCGAACATGGGCGCCTTCCGGTGGCCTGAGCTTAGCCCTGCGTTCTGCGACGCAGAAATTTTTGCTTTCGGCGAAGCTTCCGGAACTTGTGCTTGCGCATTTTCTTGCGGCGCTTTTTCAACACGCTGGACATAATTTTGTCTCCTGTGCGGGGCGGAGTGTAGTGGGTTTTTTCTGCAAAAGCAAGCCGCAGATGTCAACGATGAACTATGAATGATGAACAATGAACCGAGGCGGGCCAAAGCCAGGACTTCCTGCTGCCGCGCCCCGCGTTCATTGTTAGCCTTGACGCCCCACGGCGCCGCTTCCTATACTGCCTCATGCGGTGCCCCATCGTGCGCGGACTCATCCTCCTGCTCGCCCTGCTGGCCGCGGTGCTGCCGGGCTGTTCCTCCAAAGATAACCGGTATCCTGAAGACCACGCTCGGTTCGTGAAAATTGATAAGACCGTGGAAGCCCTGCGCACGGCGTATGTCCGCAAGGATCTGTCGGACATCCAGGGGCTCATGCTGCCAAAGGAGGCGCTGGAGAAGGTTGTGCTCGACATGCAGCAGGATTTTTCGACCTTTCAGGAGATTTCCCTCGACTGGACCCTCGACCGCGTCCTGATCGAAGCCGAAACGATCGACGTGGTCGTTAACTGGGCCGGCCAGTGGCGCAAGACGCCGGCCGACCAGGGTTTCCACGAGCGCGGCCAGGGCGTGCTCAAGCTGGCCGGTGAAAAGACCATCCTGTTGAACGGTCTGGATGGCGACCTGCCCTTCGGCATGGCCACGCGCCGCGCCGGCTCCGAGCCACCGCGTCCCGGCCAGCCCTGATGCCTTCCTCGCAGCGGTTCCGCCCGTTCCCTCAGATCCCGCAGGCGGATTTTCTCGTCATCGGCAGCGGCGTCGCGGGCCTTCGCGCGGCCATCGAATTGAGCCACCACGGCCGCGTACTGGTCATCACCAAGGGCCATCCCCTTGAAAGCAGCTCAATCTACGCACAGGGCGGTGTTGCCGTCGCGTTGAGCGAGGAAGACGATGTCTCCATCCATTTGAACGACACGCTCAAGGCCGGCCATGGCTTCTGCCGGCGGGACGCCGTGCGCGTACTGGTGGAGGAGGGGCCGGGGCGCATTCGCGAACTGATCGGCTGGGGAGCGCGCTTCGACAAGATCGGCAGTCGGTTTGCCTTCGCGCACGAGGCGGCGCACAGCCGTAGCCGCATCCTGCGGGCGCGTGGCGATGCGACGGGCAATGAAATGGTCCGCGCGCTCACAGCCCAGGCCCGCAAGCAGAAACAGATTCAACGGCTTGGCCACCACTTTACGGTGGATCTGGTCGTCACCGGCGGACGATGCCGAGGCGGGCTCGTGCTGGACGAGGCGACCGGTGAGCGCTTTGTGGTGCCGGCGCGCGCCGTGATCCTCTCGACCGGCGGCGCTGGCCAGATCTATGCGCGGACGACCAATCCGCCCAATGCGACCGGGGATGGTATGGCCATGGCCTATCGGGCTGGAGCGGCGCTCGAGGACATGGAGTTCGTGCAGTTTCACCCGACCGCGCTCTACTTGCCGAACAGTCCCCCCTTTCTCTTGTCCGAAGCGATCCGTGGCGAGGGCGGGCGGCTGCGCAATGTGAAGGGTGAGCTGTTCATGAACCGCTACCATCCGGACGCCGAGTTGGCCCCGCGCGACATCGTCTCACGCGCGATCTGGTCCGAGATGGCGGCTACGCGCTCGCGGCATGTCTATCTGGACGCAACGCACCTGAGTGCCTCGTTCATCAAGCAGCGGTTTCCGACAATCTATTCGACCTGCCTCCGTTACGACATCGACATGACGGAGGAATGGATTCCCGTCTCGCCCAGCGCCCACTACATGATGGGCGGCGTGCGCACCGACCCGCACGGCGCGACCAGCCTGCCGGGCCTGTTCGCCGCGGGCGAGGTGGCCTGCAGCGGCGTGCACGGGGCGAACCGCCTGGCCAGTAATTCGCTGCTCGAAGGCTTAGTCTTTGGAAGACGCGCGGCTCTGGCGGCCGTAGCCTATGCCAGGAAGCAGCGGGGCGCGGCCGGTCTGCTGCCATCAGTGAAGGAGCTGGACGGCGGCCATCCGGCCACATTGGAAGATGCTGAAAAGCTGCGCAGCTCGCTCCGCCGACTGATGTGGGGGAAGGTTGGTTTGGCGCGCACTGGCGACTCGCTTGCCGCCGCGCTCGGGCAGCTCTCGCGCTGGGAGCGGCTCGTGAACCGTCCCTTCACCTCGCGCCTCGCGCTCGAAGTCAAAAACATGGTGCAGGTGGCGCACTGCGTGGCCGAAGCCGCGCTCTGGCGGACCCACAGCGTCGGTGCGCACTACCGCGCGGATTATCCGACCGCCAAGCGTCCCGGCGGGACCCAGCACAGCCTGGTGCAGTTGGGAAGCAAGAAGGTAAAAGTAAAAAGAAATAAGCAGTGAGAAGGGTGGTCGTGTTAGCGGCTCTGCTCGGTTGACGCACCGAGCAGGGTGGGCAGCGGGGTGATCAGGGCGCCCAGTGCACGAACGGAACACAACCGCTCTCAAGGAGCGCCCGCGGGTCTAAATCAAAACACTTGAGATACGGATGAAAAATAATTGGAGCGGGGGGAATTGTCCGGTCGGCGCTCAGGCCAGAAAGCGACTGAGATTGGTGCGGAATGCCTCGTGCAGGGATTTGGTGACAGGACCGGGCTGGCCGCCGCCGATCGCGTGCCCATTCACCTCGCGGACGGGCATGAGCTCGAAGGTCGTGTTGGTCAGAAACACTTCGTCAGCCTGCCGCAGGGCCTCCGGCAGATAGTGCTGCTCCTCCGTCAGCAATGCCTGCTCGCGGGCTAGTGTCAGGATCACGTCACGCGTGATGCCGTCCAAGATGCCGCAGGCCACGGACGGCGTACAGAGGCGCTTGCCCTGCACAAAAAAAATATTGCTCGTCGTGCATTCCGTGAGATGCCCTTCAGCGTTGAGCATTACGCCGTCGAAGGCGTCGGCCTTCGTTGCCTCCTGCTTGGCCAGAATGTTGTTCAAAAAGTTGAGCGACTTGATCTGCGGCGAGAGAGCTGTGGCCAGGTTACGACGCACGGTCGTTGTGATCAGGCTAACCCCCTTCGTAAATAGATGTGTCGGATAGGCCTGGAACGGCTTGGCAATGACGACCACGGTCGGCTTTGGGCAGAGGCTCGGGTCGAGGCCGATCTCGCCCGTGCCGCGTGAGACGGTGATACGCAGATAAGCATCACGCAGATTGTTCCGCGCGATGGCATCGTTGACGACATGGGGCCAGTCTTTTTCCGGAAGGGGTAGTTCCAGCCCGATCAGTTTCGCCGAACGCTGCAGACGAGCGAGGTGCTGCGCTAGCATGAAGACACGACCGTCGTAGGCCCGCAATGTTTCGTAGATGCCGTCGCCGTAGAGGAACCCGTGGTCAAAGACGGAGATTAATGCGTCGTCGCGCGCGACGAATTTATCGTTGAGGAATACCCACATAGGATCTTGTATTCAGTCTTCAGTTGCCAGTTATCAGTGTCAAGGACAGAAACGTTTCTGTCAATCCCTCCACCTGAAAACTGTAAACGGAGAACGGACGACGAGTCTAAGTTTCGCTTAGCGCTTTTAAAAAGGCCTCGGCCTTGAAGAGGGTCTCTTCATATTCCTTGAGGGGCTCGGAATCAGCAACGATTCCAGCACCGACCTGAAGATAGCCGCGTCCGCCGACCAGGAGCATCGTGCGGATGATGATGTTCAGATCGAGGTCGCCGCTCCAACTGAGATAGCCCATCGCGCCGGTGTACGGCCCGCGCCGGACCGGTTCGAGCCCTTCCAGAATTTCCATGCAGCGGATCTTCGGGACGCCGGTGATCGTGCCTCCGGGAAAGACGGCTTTGAGGAGGTCGAACCCATCCAATCCATCGCGCAGCTCGCCGGTGACGTTGGAGACGATGTGCGAAACGTGGGAATAGCGCTCCACGACCATGAGTTCGTCCGTGCGGACCGAGCCGTATTTGCAGACGCGGCCCAGATCATTGCGCTCCAAATCGACCAGCATCAGATGCTCGGCCCGCTCTTTCGGGTTCGTGATCAGCTCTTCTGCCAGGCGGCGGTCGTCGGCAGGGGTCTCGCCGCGCGGGCGCGTGCCGGCGATGGGCCGCGTGTCCACGCGGCGGGCGTCCAATCGTACTAACCGCTCAGGCGAGGAACTGACTAGCGTCATGTTGTCGAAGGCCAGCAGGCCGGCGAAGGGCGAGGGGTTGACTGCGCGCACGCGGCTGTAGAGCGCCTCGCCCGCGCGCTGCCGGAAATGTTCGAGCGGCCAGCCGGGCGCGCGGTCAATCGTTAATCGCTGCGAGAGATTGGCCTGATAGATGTCGCCGGATCGGATGAACTCCTGCACTTGCGCGGCGCGCTGCACGTAATCAGCCCGGGACTGCTCGGGCGTCACCGTCAGGCGGCCGATGTGCAGGGCGCCTTCATCGCCCTTACGCTTTGCCTGCAGGCGCGCCTGCAACTCGGCCAAGCGGTCGCAGCCTTCGCGATAGAGCTTCTCGCGCAACTGGCCCTGCGCCCGGTCCAGCGGCGGCGCATAGATCAGATGGAGCGTGCGCGTGTGGTGGTCCAGTGCTGCAAAGCAATCCACGAAAGCGAACAGGAGATCCGGAAGGCGCAGGTCATCCGTGGCGAGAGTGGGCAGGTTTTCGAAGCGCCGGATGAGGTCATAGCCAAAATAGCCTACCGCCCCGCCGATGAAGGGCGGGGCCTTCTCAGGGCGCGACATGCGGGAGGCGCGCAGCAACTCGGCCAGCGCGGCGAAGGGTTCGCCCTTGTGGACGACGGAACCGTCGCGTGTCCGCAGCTCGTAACACGCATCCTTGCCGGAGAGTTCGAGGTAGGGGTCACTGCCGAAGAAAGACCAGCGGGCCGTTGCCCCCCCGCCTTTGCCGCTTTCGAACAAAAACGACGGCCGGCCGGGGACGGTCGCGCGCCGGTAGAGTTCAAAAACGTCGGCCTCCGGCTGGGGCAGAGACAGGATCAGCGGCTGCGCCGCCATCAAAAACCGCGCGCGCGACGGACGGATCATGGAAATGTTGTAACACAGCATCGGAGGGGGTGCCAGCGGGCGTCCACTCCCAACCGAAAGCCGGAAGGTGCTTCAAAAGTGGTCGCTCCGGTGCCATACTCGTTTCCGTCAAAGGGTTCCCTAGGTGTTCTCGTCATCCAGACACGAGCATTGCACAGTTGATGCTTCAACTTTGTGCAGTGTCAACCTTGAGGGCGAGCGAAGGGTTGACTTTTTCCCTTGGGTTTTGCTCAAATGCGCCGGGTTCGCTGTCACCATGCCTCCCTCAAATGATCCGTTTTATGCGGGCTTAGGGCAGGCGGTCCGGATTGGGACCGAGATGCTTGCGGCTCTAATCGTAGGAGGCGGGCTCGGCTGGGTTGCCGACACCTATCTGTTCGATGCCGGCCCTTGGGGCCTGGTGATGGGACTGGTGATCGGCGTGGCGGCGGGCATCCGCAACGCGATGCGCGCGGCACAAAGGTGGATAAGTCCGGCTGACAAGCTGACAAGCGGCAAGTCAGAATCCGATTTCTAAAGCTTGCAACGTGGCTGCCGGAAACATGTGAGTAAAGGATCTGCTGTGGAAGAAAGTCCGCTTCATCCCTTCGAGTTGCACAATTACATTCCGATCACCCTGTTTGGCATGGACATTTCCATCAACAAGGCCGTGATCATGATGTGGGTGGTGGTCGGCCTGTCGGCGTTTCTCCTGGTGACGGCCGGGCGGTCACGCAAGATGGTCCCGACCAAGCTGCAGAGCCTGGGGGAATTGCTGGTGGGCTTCATCCGCGACATCATCATGGACACGATGGGCAAGGACGGGATGCGGTTCTTTCCGTTCATTGCCACGCTCTTCGTCTTCATTCTCTTTTGTAATCTGCTCGGGTTGATTCCCGGCACCTACACGGTCACGAGCCAGATCGTCGTGACGGCGGTCTTCGCGCTGGCGGTTTACGCGATGAGTATCGTGATGGGATTCATCCTGCACGGCGCGAAGTTTCTGGGCATCCTGGTGCCCCCAGGGACGCCGGGCTGGCTGCTCCCGCTGATGATTCCGATCGAGCTGGTTAGCCAGCTTGCGCGGCCGATCTCGCTGGCCGTGCGGCTTTTTGCAAACATGACAGCGGGCCACACGATTCTGGGTGTGCTGTTCGGGCTGGCGATCGGTGGGGGGCTGCTGATCGGCTGGCTGCCCTTCGCATTCACGATTGCGATGAACGGCCTGGAAGTCGGTATCGCGTTCATTCAAGCGTACATTTTCACCACGTTGGCCTGCGTGTATTTGGGGGATGCGTTCCACCTGCACGGCCACGACGCGCACGCGCATTAACGAAAATAATGAATGAAGAATTGTGAAGTGACGAAGTAGCGCATTGGACCGAACAAAAACTCAGCAGCACACGTTCAAAATTTAGAAATTGGAGGAAACGATGGATGCAGGAGCAGCAGCGTTGGTGGGCATGGGATTAGCGGCGGCGGGCTTTGCCGGGGCCGGCGTCGGGATCGGGTACATTTTTGGCAAGATGATTGAGGCGGTGGCCCGCCAGCCGGAAGCGGAAGGCCGCGTCGGCAAGTACATGTGGATCGGCTTCGCCTTGGTGGAAGCCATCGCACTGTACGGGCTGGTCATTGCCTTCATTATTATGGGACTCCGCAAGTAGTTCTTGCGCCGAGAGGTGAGGGGTCATGCCGCAATTTGAGTCGCATTTCTTTTCGTCGCTGATCTTCTGGGAGTTTGTCTCTTTTGGGATTCTGTTCTTCGTACTGTGGAAGTACGCCTTCCCGCCAATTCTGCAGACCCTCGAAGAGCGCGAGCGCAAGATCAGGGAAAGCCTCGAGCAGGCGGACAAGCACCGGGCCGAGGCTGAGCAGAAGATGCGGGAGTACGAGGCCAAGCTCAAGGCCGCCTCAAAGGAGGCGGAGACGGTGCTGGCGGCCGCAAAGGAACGGGCCCAGCGCATCATGGAGGAGAACGAGCAGCGCCTCAAGACGGAGACGCAGCGGGCCAAGGAAGACGCCACCCGCGAGATCGAGCAAGAACGCCGGCGGGCCGTACAGGACATCCGCAATCAGACAACCGAGATGGCCCTGCTGGTGGCCGAGAAGGTCGTGGGCCGGAGCCTCACTGACGCCGATCACAAGCGGATGGCCGACGAGGCGCTGTCGTCCGTTGCGGAGGGCCAGGGAGTTAAGAGGTAACGGGCTAACGGTAGTCGTCGTCGAACCCCGTTGCTGTTTCTCCTCTCGCCTCCCACCACTAATCTCGTTACCCTCCCCCTATCCCTCTACTCCTTGATTTGGTTCCCGCCGCCCTTGCGATAGCCAGCCGGGTCGAGGGTGACGGTCGCAAAGCCGAGCTCATGCAGTCGTACGCTGACCGTCCGCTGCATGGCTGGCTCGAAGAGACGAGACAACTCAACGGCCTCCACTTCCACCCGCGCAGCACCGTTTGTGTCGCGCACGCGTACCTGCCGGAAGCCCTGCGCCAGGAGAAAGGCCTCGGCCCGCTCCACGCGCGAGAGTTTGTCGATCGTGATCGTCGTGCCCCGCTGGATGCGGGAAGACAGACAGGCAGCCGCCGGCTTGTCCCAGTTGGAGAGGCCCAGCACCTTCGCCAGCGCTCGCGTATCCTGCTTGGTCAGCCCTGCGTCCAGCAACGGACTCCGCACACGCCATTGTTGCGCGGCCGCGAAGCCGGGCCGGTCGTCCCCTAGGTCGTCGCGGTTTGTGCCGTCCGCGATCGCAGCTAGCCTGAGTTCCTGCTGAATCGGCGCCAGCGCCTGATAGAGGTCCGTCTTGCAGTGAAAACAGCGGGACGCGTCGTTCTGCACGAAAGCTGGCATTCGCAACTGATCGGTTGCGACGATCCGGTGCTGCGCGCCGATTTCGGCGGCGAGTCGTCTGGTGTCCTCAAGCTCGAAAGCCGGCAGGGTCGGCGAGACGGCCGTGACGGCCCATACCTTGTCGCCCAGCACATCGTGCGCGACTTTGAGCACAAGTGTGCTGTCGATGCCGCCAGAGAATGCCACGAGGACCGAGCCCATGTCCTCGATCGCGCCGCGCAGCTGCCGGTAGTTGTCGGTCAATGCAATTGCGCGAGGCACATCAATTTTTGCATTTTCAAGGATGAATCGTAAATGGCTGGCCGATTAGTTGCACTTCGAACATCCAACGCCCAGGATTATTTTGAAAGTTTTGCCTCGCTCAGTTTCCCAACGGCGACGAGGACGTAGCGGTCCGGGTGCAGGTACTGCTTGGCCATACGTACGATGTCCTCGGCCGTCACCTTGCCGATCCACTTGGGGTATTGCGAAAAATATTCCAGGCCCAATCCATAAAACTCGACCTGGCAGAGGATCTCGGCCAGCTTGTTCGTCGTGTCGAACCGCATGGGAAAGCTTCCGATGAGATAAGCCTTAGCCTCGGCCAGTTCCTTTGCCGTGACCGGCAAGGTCTGCATCCCGTTCAATTCCTTCAACACGCTTTCGAACGCCTGGGCGGCGGTGGCATTGCGTGTTTGCAGGCTGACCAGAAACGCGCCGGGCATGGCGTGGGCGTCGAAATGGCTCATCACGCCGTACGCTAGCCCCTGCTTGTCGCGGATGGAATCCATCAGCCGCGACGAAAATCCCCCCGCGCCCAGGATGTAATTCATGATGCTGACAGCATAGAAATCGGGATTGGTCCGGCTGATGCCGAGGTGCCCGAGGACCAGTGTCGTCTGGGTCAGGTCCTTGTCGATCAGTTCGGTGACCGGCCTGTCGATGGGGGCTGGCGCTGGCAGGGTCCGTTCCGGTACCGGGCCCTTTTGCCACGCCCCAAAATGCTTGTCGACCAGCGCGCGGGCCTGCTCCGTGGACACGTCACCCACGACGGCTACGATTGTCCGGTTCGGCAAATACTCCTTTGCATGAAAGGCCTGCACGTCGGCACGCGTGATGGCCGGCAGCGCCTCTTCCGTGCCGTTGACGGGCCAGCTGTAAGGATGGCTGTTGAAGACGAGCCGGTTGAAAGCCTTGCCGGCCACCGAGCCCGGGTCATCTTTTTGCGCAGTGATTTCTCCGAGGATCAGTTTTTTCACCCGCGCCAGTTCGGTCTCGGCAAATGTCGGACGGATCAGGATGTCGGCCAGCAGTTCAAAGCCGAGGTCGGCGTCCTTGGCGAGGACGCGCGACGTGGCCGTCGTGAAATCGTGGGATGCCTTGGCATCCAAGGTGCCGCCGACGAATTCAATCTGCTCAGCCAGTTGGGTTGCGCTGCGGGTGGTCGTGCCCTCGTCCAGCAGGCTGGCGACGAGATTGGCCAGCCCGGCCTTGTCCGGCTGGTCTTGTCCCGAGCCGGTTTTGACGAGCGCCTGGAGGTGCACCATCGGCAGCGCGTGCTGCTCGACGACGAGGACAGTCAGGCCGTTCGGCATCACGAAACGGTGCGGTTTGATATCTGCGGCGTGGCCTGGCGCAGCCGGAATCATGAACAGCAGAAGAAGGGCAAGCACGTGGCGCATCAGTTTGCCTCCGCCATGCGGCTCATCGGCGTGGGGATCAAAATGCCGACGGTCCGCGTATCTTCGACGAGATACTTCTTGGCGACGCGCTGGACGTCTTCCGTCTTCACGTCACGCAGTTTTTTTACAAAGAGCTCGATCTGCTTCCAGCCGGCGCCGGTGGTTTCCGCCTGGCCCATCAGCATCGCCTGCCGAAAGTTGGAGTCCTGCCCAAAAATGTGGGTGGCTTCCACCTGATTTTGGGCACGCTGCAATTCCTGCTCGGTGGGCGGCGCCTGCTGCAGCTTCTCGATCTCGGCGTAGACGGCGCGCTCGACCTGCTCAGGTGTCTGCCCCGGCGCCGCCGTGCCGAAGACATAGAGGAGGCCGGGATCGGTCTGGAGCAGGCTGTAGTCGGCGCCAATGGCCAGCGCCAGTTTCTGCTCATACACCAGATTGCGATACAGCCGTGAACTCTTGCCGTGCGAGAGGATGGATTCCAGAATCGTCAGGGCGTAGGCGTCGTCGTTTGAGTAATTAGGCACCTTGTAGCCGATCATGACGAAAGGCAGTTGCGCGTCGCGTTTGACAACAAAGCGGCGCTCACCCTTCTGCTCTAGCTCGGTCACGGCGGCCTGCGGTGGCAGCGGCCGTTTTGGGATCGCTTCGAAATGGTGCTTAATCAACGGCAGCAGCTTCGCGGATATGAAATCGCCGACGACGATCAGCGTGGCGTTGTTCGGAACATAGTAAGTGTCGTAGTGCTTTTTGAGATCCGCCCGCGTCATCGCGTTGAGATCGGGAAACCAGCCGATGATGGGCCAGTGATAGGGATGCATCTGAAACGCCTGTGCAAACAGCGACTCGGCCAGGTAGGACTGCGGATCGTCCTCAGACCGCAGGCGTCGCTCCTCTTTTACCACTTCGCGCTCAAGTTGAAATTCTTTCTCATCGAGGAGCAGGCCGCGCAGCCGGTCCGCTTCCAATTCCAGCGCGAGTTCGACGCGGTCGGCAGCGAGATTTTCAAAATAGGCGGTGAAGTCCTGGCCGGTGAAGGCGTTGTCGTGGCCGCCGTTTTTCTTGACGAGCCGTGAGAACTCTCCTTTTGGATACTTGGGCGTACCCTTAAACATCATATGCTCGAGCATATGCGAAAGCCCGGCGCGGCCCATAACTTCGTTGCGCGAGCCAACCTTGTACCAGATCTGGACGGTGACGACCGGGGCTTTGGGGGATTCGACCAGCAGCACCTTCATGCCGTTGGCGAGGAGATGCTCCTGGACCTCCAGCGCGAAGGCGGACGGGCTGCTGCTCAGGAGCCCAATGACAGTGAGAAGGGAAATGATCGCGAAAGACATCCGATTAGTACGCATGCGTCACCCTAACAATCAGTTATACAAGTGTCAAGCTGCTCCGGCGGGCCGGCTGGATCAATTCTCCCAACTGACCGCAGGCCCCGAGTACGTCGCGGCCCTTGCTCTTTCGTATGAGGGCATCGAAACCGGCCTGCCGCAGCACGGATTGAAAGCGCAGCACGGTACGGTCGGCCGGCCGTTTGAACGGACTGCCAGGGAAGGGGTTGAAGGGAATCAGATTGACCTTGCAGCGGATGCCGCGCAGCAGTTTCACCAGCCGTTTGGCGTCTTCTTCTGCGTCGTTTTCGCCGGCCAGCAGCACATATTCGAACGTGAGCTTCCGGTGCGGCGGGAGGGGATAGCTCCGGCAGGCGGCCAATAGACGTTTGAGCGGGTGCAGCTTGTTCACGGCCGGCATGAGGCGGTCGCGCTGTGCCTCAGTGGTGGCGTTGAGCGAGACGGCAAGGTTCACCCCGAGTTCGGCAACGTCCTGCAGCCGCGTGGCGAGGCCAGCGGTGGACAGGGTGATGCGTCGCGCTGAAAGACCGAGGCCCCAGCGCATGTTGGTCAGGCGTGTGATCGCATCCGCAACAGCCTCGATGTTGGCGAGGGGTTCCCCCATGCCCATGAGGACAATGTTCGTGAGTCGTTCGCCGGATTCCAGCCGGTCCTGCACCGCGAGCGCCTGCTCGACGATTTCGTGCGCCGCGAGATTCCGTTTCAAACCCATCATTCCGGTAAGGCAGAAACCGCAATCCAGCGTGCAGCCGACCTGGGTGGAGAGACAGAGGGTCAGCCGGTCGGCGTCGGGAATCAGCACGCTTTCGATCGTGAGTCCGTCGGCGAGGCGCAGGAGAAATTTTCTAGTGCCGTCGCTCGAGCGGAGCACCTCGACGTCGGACAGCCGGCCGATCGACGCGGTGGATTCGAGCTGTGCGCGCTCAGCTTTGGAGAGGTCCGTCATGCGCGCAATCTGGGTAGCCCGCTCCTGGTAGAGCCAGCGCAGGATTTGCTGTGCGCGGAATTTCGGCCAGCCCCATTCCTGCACTAGTTGTTCGAGCGCCGACTGATCGAGCACGAGCAGATCGACGTGCGTGTCGGTGGATGCCACACGGGGGCGGGTCGGGCGGGTCATGGGCGAAGCCTAACACAGGGTTGGGGGGACTGCCACCCCGCTGCCGGGGGGCCGTCTCCCTGTTGGGGCA
>Ga0194132_10001001_pt1 | contig 57393 bp, 58 predicted proteins | sample TA2KigOf80mmetaG_FD_148612 | JGI IMG/M metagenome (GOLD analysis project Ga0194132, IMG submission 148612) | Freshwater microbial communities from Lake Tanganyika, Tanzania - TA2015054 Kigoma Offshore 80m | ecosystem: Environmental > Aquatic > Freshwater > Lake | place: Tanzania: Lake... | reverse complement strand
CTGGCGCACCCACTTCCGTAGCGTCTCGCCCGTCATGCCCAGCTTCGTCGCCACCGCCTGCCGCGCCGCCCACTCCGACGGGTGCGCCGGCCGCTGCTCCATCACCAGCCGGACCGCGCGCTCACGCACCTCCGGCGAACACCGACTTGGACGTCCCATAGACCCCATCCTCCCAAGAAATGAGGTCTCGCGAGAACCCGGTACGCTTCAGCATCGACTACACGCATGCTTCAGTCGGCGGTCTGGGCACTATACCGGCCTACATCGCCGCCTATGGCACCTCGCCCGCCGATCCTCGCAACACGACATTGGACGGGCTGTTCCTAACCGCGCGCGTGAAAGGGGGCTACGACTTTGTTGGCGAGGTCTGGCCCAATGGCCCACTGGCGGAGGACCCCGACCCGATTGCCTTCGAGGGTCACGGTACCCACGTCGCCGACATCATTGGGGGTGAGCAGGGCGTGGCTCCCTAGGCCAACCTGTACGCGGTGAAGGTGTGCTCTGCGGTCTCCTCCGCGTGCAGCGGCGCTGCCATCCTGCGGGGCCTCGAGTGGGCAGCCGACCCGAATGGGGACGGCGAGACGAGCGACCACATGAACGTGGTGAACATGTCGTTGGGTTTGTCCTATGGCCAGAACTATGACGACGACTCGTCGATCGCCGTAGACAACCTGATGACAATCGGCGCAATGGTCGTGATATCGGCGGGCAACAGCGCGAACCGCCCGTACATCGTGGGCACCAGCACCCTCTGGCGTGACCAGCGGTCTGCTCGTCTACGGCGGATCGGTCGGTAACCCGCTTGGCTGCGTCCCCTTCGCGACTGGATCGCTCGCTGGCAGGGTGCTCTTGGTCGATCGGGGCACTTGCGCTGTGAGCGTCAAAGCCTCCAACGGCGCAGCTGCGGGTGCGGCGGCCGTGATCATCGCCAACAATGTGGCGGGCAACGTGCCTCCGACGTTCGGGTTTGGTGGCGGCACTCCCACCGTGCCCGCACTTTCGATCACCCAGGCGGCTGGAGCCATACTGAGACCACTCGCCGGCCAACCGGCGACCATCGACGCCGGCTCCGCCCCGAATCTGACCGGCAGTGTCGTCGCGACCTCGTCGCGCGGACCAACCGCCGGCCAGATGTTCTACGGGAACCAGACTCAGTACGGTCAGGTCATCAAGCCCGAAATCGGAGCGCCGGGCGCCAGCCTCTCAGCGGTCGCCGGCAGCGGTACCGGAGTCGAACCGTTCGGTGGCACCTCGGGCGCGGCGCCAATGGTGGCCGGCGCCGCGGCGCTGCTCATGGACGCGACCGGGTGGCAATTGTCGCCGTTCGAGTTGAAGAGCCGATTGATGAACACCGGCGAGCGCCAGATTTTCGACTCCCCGGCGGTCTTTGGTGGACAGCTCGCGCCGATCACCCGCATTGGTGGTGGCGAAGTACGCATCGACCGCGCGATTGGCGCACAGGCAGCAGCCTGGGAGTCGATCAGCCGGAGTGGCGCGCTGTCCTTCGGGATGGTGGACGCGTTCAGGAACCCGACGTCGCTGAGCCGCATCGTTGTTGTTCGCAACTACGGCAACGCGCCGATCACCTACAGCATCACGCCGACGTTCCGCTTCGCCAATGATGCCGCCACGGGGGCGGTCATGTTGAACGCGCCGACGTCGATCTCAGTCGGGGCTCGCTCCAGCAGAAGCTTCAGGATCGTCATGGCGATCGACCCGACAAGGCTCACCTCGTGGCCGCTCAACTCGGGGCCCCAAGGGGGAAATGGGGACGCGCTGACGGCGGCAGAGTACGACGGCTATGTGCTGCTCGATGCCGATGGATCCGCCAACGACCTCGCCCTGCCATGGCATGTCATGCCGCGACGAGCGAGCGATGTCACGGCTCCGTCGGACGTGCTCTCCGCAGGCGGGATCGCCGCGGCGACGTTGACCAACAATGGTGCGGCCCCAGCGTTCGTTGAGGCCTTCAGCCTGATCGGCACGAGCTCGCTCGTGACCGCGTCGGGCGGCGCCGGCCAGGGGCTGATCGCGGTCGACCCGCGCTACGTCGGCGTGCGGTCGTTCCCCAATGTGTGTGGGCCCGGCGATACGGCCATTCAAGTGGGCCTCAACGCCTACCAGCGCGTGAGCCACGCCAACTACCCGGTGGAAGTTAACGTCGATTTCGACACCACCGGCGACGGGATCTATGACTACACCGGCTTCACGGTCGAAGCGGGTGGCTTCGCGGCCAGCGGGCAAAACATCTTCGCCGTCGGAGCGTTCCCCGGCCTCAGTGGGACGGCGCGGTTCTTCACCAATCACACCACCAACAGCGCGGACTGGGTCCTGACGCTGTGCAGCAGTCAGCTTGGTGGCGTTCCGCTTGGCCGAAGGATCGGCATGCGGCTCACGACCTACGATAACTACTTCACTGGTCGAGCGCTGAATTCCGTCGAGCCAATGATCTTCGTGCTCGGGGCGGAGCGCTTCAGGGCCCCGGATACCTCGGTGCCTGCGGGCACGTCGGTCTCGCTGCCGATCGCGGTTGGCGCCCCGAGCGGCACCAGCGAGACAGGTGCGCTGCTCCTTCTCAACACGGGCGCGAACGGCGCGAGGGAGGGGAACGAAGCACGCGCCATCACGGTTCGCTAGGCGGGATGCTGCTGAGTCTCAGCAGCTGCGTGGCGTCGAAAAGCAAACGGCTGCAAAACCAAGGGACCCCATCTCCCCGTTTTACAGCCGCGTCCCTTGGTGTCAGCGAGTCAGGCGCGACCTTCCTAGGCTCTCCAGTGCGCGCGCCCGCCTGAGCCTGTTCAGACCGCCATCTCACTGGCGTCGTGCTTCGACGGACCCTATAACCCAGGCTTCGGCGGCCCTTTGCAGCTACTCGCCGACTAGATGATGCGGGGCCTGATTGCCGACGCGGGGCTCGATGCGCGCATGGCCGGTACAGGTCGTGTTCGCCCGGTCTTCGTCCAGGCCGACGACGCAGCCGTCGAAGTGACCCCGGTGGTTACGACATTTGCGGGCTAGCGAAACGTCTTCGTCTTGACTGCCTCCTCGGCGCGGAACTCGTGGGAGAGCGTGTAGAAACCTGAAGCCTCCAGAGTGACAGTCGCCGGTTGATCCGTCGTGTTCTCCCAGAACCACCCGTGGATGCCTGAAAAGGGTGCCGTCAATGTGCCCGATGCGGATTGGCGCGCGGTCCCCTTCTCGTACGTCTGGGCGTACCCCCGTGGCGCTCCGTCCGGCTCGGCGTGTGCCTCGTAGTTGACCGGGACCGATGCTGTCCATGTGAAGAGCAACACCTGACCCTTCGCGAGGCGGTACTTGTACTCCATCCCTTCTCGCGGCCTGAGCGAGAACGTGACCGACTCATGCCGAACGGTCTTCTCGTCCGGCGCGATGATAGGTGTCTCGCCCGCTGCGCCTCCCTGTGATGCGGCTGCGTCGAGCGCAGCCACGTGCTGGCCAGTCACACCCAGATCGAGCAGCCCGGTGCGCGCGCCCACGCCGAACGGATCGACAGCGAACTCGGCCGGCAGCACGAAGAACACCAACACCAAACCGGCAACGAGCAGGGCGATGCCACTGGCGAGCGCGATGCGGTGCCTCGCGTTGGTCAGGGTGTCGGGAAGCGTGTAGACACGGGGATTGGACAGCATCAGCCGACTCGAGGACTCAAGAGAGAAGGACGTACCCGGAGAGCTGGTAGCCGATCAGGAGGAACCCACATGCCATCACGAACCCGTTGGTCGCGAAGGCGTGTCGAACGAAGCCTGGGCGTGTCCGCCAGTAGCTGAACACGATCAGAATCGCACCGAGTGCCAGCGCCTGGCCAATCTCGACGCCGAGGTTGAAACTCAAGATGTTCACCACCAGGCCCTTTGGCGAGAGCTGGAATTCCTGCAGCTTCGTCGCGAGGCCGAAGCCGTGGAACAGCCCGAAGACGAGAACCACCAGGCGACTGTCAGGTTGATACGGCAGGAAGCGATGGAGGCCCTCCATGTTCTCGAACGCCTTGTACACCACCGAAAAGCCGATCACCGCATCAATGAGGTACGGGTTCGCCTTGATACCACCCAGCACGCCGAGCAGAAGGGTGGCACTGTGTCCGAGGGTGAACAGGCTGACGTACACCAGCACGTCCTTCGCGCGATAGAGAAAGAAGATCACGCCGCACAGAAACAGCAGGTGGTCGTAGCCGGTCACCATGTGCTTGGCCCCGAGATACATGAACGGACCGACGGCTGCGCCGTCGATCCCCTGCAGAAAAACGGCGTCTTTCCCCGATACGCCGTGGGCCACGAGCGTCGCGTCGGCAGCGCCGGTCGAGAGCACGAGCGCGACGATCATCGAGCGCCGTGTGCTGCGTTGGGTCAAGGGCTCGCTCCTATCCAAACATGGCATGCGCCGAGGGTCAGCGCATGTATTGCGCGTGGCAGCCATTGCAACTGGTGTACACCTCGCCGCCCGCGTCGAACACCTGCTGAGGGTTCCGTGCCTGGACGGCGGTCAGCGTCAATTTCGCCGCATCGATCATCGCTTGGGACATCTTGATCCAGTCGCCGTCGAGCGCGCGGCCCTCCATCAACATCAGGTTACCCGCCTCGGCCAGCGCGGCGGCACCGTTGGCGACGGCCGCCCACTCCTCATTCGTCCTGGGCGCCTTTTCGGTCGTGCCCTCGAGGGTGATCGTCGTACTGACGGATTCGAAGATGGCCGTCGCCCCGGGCGTGACGATGCCCTGCATGATCTGTCTGATGCTGGCCACGGGCACCAGATCCGGGGCGGACGGCCGCATCGCCGTCGTTGGATGGCGGGCGCTCCGTGCGCCGACAACGACAAAGCCGATGCCGAAAACGAACAAGACGGCGCTGACACCGAAGAGCCACTCAGCGGATCGCATAGGCATGCCTTCAATTGGGGTTCGCCGGCTCCGGCGAGGAGGGCACCCGCCACAGGACGACGTCGGCACGGCCGACTTCGATCGATCGCTCCGGCTCCCAGGAGCCCATCGGGAACCGATGAGACACGATGCGCGTGCCGGGTTTCAGCTCACGAAGGAGCTTCGGCCTCAGCCGTTGGTTCAGCGAGCCCAGGAGATACAAGGTCACGACGGTCGCGGGTGACGGATCGCTCTTGAACATGTCGCCCTCGAAGAACTCGACGCGATCGGCGACGCCAGCCCTCACCGCGTTACGGCGCGCCTGTGCGACCAACGCGGGCTCGACCTCGATCCCGACGCCCCGTGCACCACGTCTGGCCGCGGCAATCGGAATCCGCCCGTCCCCGGATCCAAGATCGTAGACGACGTCCGTGGGCCCCACATCGGCGATCGTCAGCATGGCGTCGACCACGCGGTTCGGAGTCGGTACGTAGTGAATATCCGGCGTGCGCTTCCCCCCCGCCGCCTGGCCGAGGAGGCCTACCGAGGCCGCCACGGTCCAGACGAGGACACCAGCGTAAGCCATGAGAGGCCCGAGACGCCGCGCCGGAGCGGGTTGAAGGGGCGTCGGCTGCGGTGACAGCGAGAACAGAACTCCTCCGATGGGCCGCCGCATCGCGGTCGAGCTCAGTACCGAAGAACGGTGTGGAGCTGCTCGGTGCCGAGTTTCGCGCGGCCGTGCAAGAAGGTCAGCTCGATGAGGCAGGCGACCGCCTCCAGGTTGCCGCCGAGCTGTCGCACGAGGTCACAGGTGGCCTTCGCCGTTCCCCCGGTTGCCAGCAGATCATCGACGATCAGCACACGCTGCCCGCGAGCGACCGCATCGTGGTGAATCTCCAGCGCGTCGGCGCCGTACTCCAAATCGTACGAGGCGCGCATCGTCTTCGAGGGCAGCTTGCCCGGCTTCCGAACGGGCGAGAATCCGGCGCTGATGCGATCCGCCACGGCCGAGCCCAGGATGAAGCCACGGCTCTCGATCCCGACGACAATGTCGATGCTGCGGTTCATGAAGGGTTGCGCGAGGCTGTCGATGGCCATTCGAAAGCCGGTCGCGTCCTGCAGCAGCGTCGTGATGTCATAGAAGAGGATGCCCGGCTTGGGAAAATCGGGCACGCTGCGAATCCGACTCTTGAGCGCCGCTGGATCGATTTCCGTCGTCTGTCCTGTCACTCTCGCACCTCGAAGCCTGTGGCGCGGCCGCCCACGCCGGTCTCGGTCACGTCTACGTCATCCACACGCGCCGCCGGCGGCCCGTGCCGCAGACGATGCTCGAAGCGCCGGAGCGCTTCGGACTCCCCTTCGGCGACGACTTCAACGCGACCGTCGTGGGTGTTACGCACCCAGCCATGGAGCCCTTCGGCCGCTGCCGCCGACTGCACGAACGCGCGAAAACCGACCCGCTGAACGCGGCCTGACACGACGTAAAGACGGCCGACAAGCATGAGTCGGGAAGTGGACCGATTATAGCGCGGCCCCACCATCGGCCCTGAGATGGGTGCTCCCGGGCCTGTCGAAGGACGATCGCGCCGAGGTTCGGGCCGGAGCCCCTTTTGGTTGAGTTGGCATGATCGGCCCGAAAGCCTACAATCGCTCCACCCAGGGTCACGAACGGCGCTGAGCGTGTCAGCCTACCCGGTGTTGCAAGTCGAGACGGTCGCTTCGCCAAGCACACCATGTCCTCAGACGTGCGCGCCACGTCCACCACGCCTCACCGTCCGATCCTCATCGTCGAAGACGACGCGGACCTGCGAGAGATGATGGCGCAACTCCTGACGCTGGAGGGCTACTGTGCGGAGGCCGTGGCCAACGGCCGCGATGCGCTCGAGTATCTCCACCGGGGAGGGCGACCGGACCTCATCCTGCTCGATCTGATGATGCCGGTCATGGACGGGTGGGAGTTCCGTCGCAGGCAGCGTGAGGATCCGGCGCTGGCGTCCGTCCCGATGGTGGTCCTCTCCGCGCTCGATCAGGCCCGGGCGGCGGACCTGGGGGGCACGGCATTCCTGAAGAAGCCGCTCGACTTCGATCGTCTGCTCGAGCTCGTGCGTCAGCACTGTCGCGACACGCGCTGAGATGCTGGGCGGGCCGCTCGCCGGGGCTGGCTCCCGCACTTCGACGGAAACCACCGAAGGTCGGGCGCAAGATCGCGTCAAGCGGTCGATGGTCTTCCCTCGGCAGATTCTCCGCGTCCTCGGTTTCGGCGTCGCAGTGGTCGTCGGGCTGTCCATCCTGGCCGTCGTGGCCGGGCGGATCGCATTGACCACACCCTGGGGCCAAGAGCGCATCCGTCGGCTGATCGTGTCGCAGTCCAGTCGGTTCCTCACCGGCACGCTCGAAATCGATCGCATCGGCGGATCGATTCTTCGCGGGGTCGTCCTGCACGGCGTGCGGGTCGTCCAGGACAGGATCTCGGTGGTCACCATCGAGTCGGCATCCGTCGCCTACAGCTGGCGTGAGCTCTATCGGGATGCGAACGGCGGAACCACGATCCGACACCTCCGTCTGCAGGGCTTGCGAGTCGAGGTGGCCAAAGACGCCGATGGTCGATGGAACGTGGGGCGCCTCGTCAGGCCGCGCCCTCCACGTCCTCCCGGCGCGCTTCCCCCGTCTCTCATTCTGTTCGAGCGAATCGAGGTCGTCGACAGCACGATCGGGTTCCTCGATCCGCTGCTGTTTGGCGCCGTGCGAGTGCCGTCCCGTTTCGACGGGCTCAATGCCGCGCTCCGGTTCGACTGGCGTGGGTCGAGCTGGCGCGTCGAACTGGACAAGGCCTCGTGGACTGGCCACGAACCCGATCTGCCCGTCACTCGGCTCGCGGGCGGCATCGGTATCGACGAGCGGGGCTGGACCTTCGACGATCTGCAGGTGGAGACGTCGCGGAGTGCGTTTCCGCTCGGCGGGTCGGTGCGGCGGCAATCCGGTCCCACCACGTTCGATCTCGACATCAAGGCCGACCGTTTCGCCTTCGAGGAATGGGGCGGTCTCGTGCCGGGGCTGCGCAACATCGCCATCGAGTCTTCGTTCAAGACGAAGCTCTCGGGGCCGCTCACACAGATGACCATGGCGTTGGACATGCAGTCGAACGGTGGCGCGATCACAGGCGCCATCGTGCTCGACGGCTCCGTGCCCGGCTGGCACGGCTCTGGCGAGGTGGACGTCACCCGCGTGAACCTTGCACGATGGTTCAACCGACCCGACCGGCCGTCCGACATTACGGGGTACGTGACCTTCGACCTCGACCTGGATCTGGGACGCCGCTTTCCACGGGGCATGTTCGCATTCGATGGTCCCCACGCGATGTACCTGGGCTACGCCGCTGATCGCGTCCGCGCTCGGGGCACGCTGACTGCCCACGACGCCGTGATAGCGGCGGCGACCGCGACCGCCTACGGCGCCGACCTTCGCTTGCGAGCAGGCGCGATCGGGGTTGACGCGCCGTATCGCTATCGCTTCACGGGGCGAGCGGACGGTGTTGACCTGCGTCGCGTGCCGCGTGACGTGCCCGTGCCACACGTCGAGAGTACGTTGGCGCTCGACTTCGACGTGCGCGGACAGTTTGCGCCGGGCCGGTTCGCCGGCGAGGCCGTCTTGGATCGGTCCGAGTTCCTGGGCGCGCAGTTGGGCGCAGGCGCGGTGGGCTCGCTCGGCGCCTCCACGAGGCCCGTTCGATACTCGGGCGACGGTGACATCGCGGGTGTGAGCATTCGGCGGTTCGGTGAGGCGCTGGACGTCGCCTGGATGCGAGATCCCCGCTACGACGGGTTCCTCGACGGGCACTTCCGCGTCAGCGGTACCGGCACCACTGCAGCGACGATGACGCTCGATGCCGAGGGCCGCGTCACCCGTGGCGGGTTCTTCGAAGGCACGTTGAACGATGCCGATGTCGCGGTTCACCTCGCGGACGGTTCGTTACGAGCCTCGTACGACGGCCGCTTCTAGCAGATCAACGCGGCACGAGCGCTCACGGACGATCGATTCCAGTCGGGCCTGAGCGGCACTGCCCGCGTTTCCGTGACCGTGAAGGAAGCGCTGATGCGCACGACGAGCGTCGCGGACTACACGATAGACGCCACCGCCATGCTCACGAAGTCGCGCGCGCGCGGGCTCGAGCTCGACCAGGTGTCGACTGGACTGCGTCTTGCGGACCGGATGCTCCGCATCGACGCGCTAGACCTGCGCGGGCCGGCGCTACAGGCCTCGGCTCGGGGTACCGTCGCCCTCGATGGCTCGTCAGGCTCCTCGGTCGAATACGACATCCAGCGTGGCGAGCTGTCGTTCCTGACCGAAATGACCGGCCGGCCGCTGACGGGCGCGCTCGTCAGTCAAGGGCGACTGACGGGCTTCATCGACGCACCGCGCGTGACGGGCAACGCGCGGGTGTCACGCGTCGTCGTTGCCGGCGTGGAGATCCTGACGGGCGGTTTCGACTACGACGCGACTCTCCCTGTTGAAGCGCCGCTCGACGCGGTCGCACGGCTCTCGGGCGCGTGGGGACCGCTGACCGTTGGGGATCAAGCGATCAACCAGATCACAGGGGCCGCGACCTACGATCGACGGACCCTCGCGCTCGAGCTGAGAGGCGCGCGCGCGGGCGGCTTGAACACGACGCTCGACGGCCGACTGCGACTGCACGACCAAGGACGTGCGGCCGACGTCTCGACCTTGCGTGTGCAGCTCGAGGACGCGTCGTGGCGTTTGGCGGAAGGCGCCTCGCCCCGCGTGAGCTGGGATGCCAGCGGCCTCACGATTGGTGATCTCGTCCTGACCGATGACACGACCGGGCGACAACAGATAGCCGTGTCCGGTGACTGGCGGCCCACGGTCGCGGGAGCCGCGCTCCGCGTGCAGGCACGGGGCGTGTATCTCGATCCGATTGTGGGCATCTTCTCCGACCCGCCACGATTCGGCGGGCTGCTGGACGCCGACGCGACCATTCGTCGGTCGGCCGAAGCGGGCCGTCTCATTGTGACCGGGGCGCTGACGGTGCTCGAAGGTCGGGTTCAACGCCTCACCTACGATCGCCTCACGGCCACCGTCGAGTACGACGATGGTCGCTTCCTGGTCGATGGCCGGCTCGACCAGGCGCCCGGCGTCTGGCTGACCGCGCGGGGCACGGTGCCGCTCGGACTGTTCGTGGAGGGGCAGCCGGATCTCCCGATGGACCTAGCGCTGGCGTCGAGCTCGGTAGATCTGGGCATTCTGGCGGGGCTTACCGACACCGTGCGGGAAGTCAGCGGTGAACTCCAACTGGATGTGACCGTCGTCGGCACCGCGCGAGATCCACACCTCATCGGCACCGTCGGTTTGTCCAACGGCGCGTTCACGGTCGCCCCGACGGGCGCGCGATATCGCAACACGCGGATCCGCTTGGACCTCACGACCGACAAGGTGAATGTCCAGGCGCTTCATATGGAGGATGCGGACGGTCATGCCCTCGACCTGACGGGAAGCCTTGGCACGCATGAGTTGCGCGTCGGCGACCTCGCCGTCAACGTGAGGGCCCGGCAGTTCGAGGTGATGCGCAACGAGTTCGGAGCGACAGAGGTCGACGCCGACCTGGATCTGTGCGGGCAATTCGAATTGCCGCGGTTGACCGGGATCATCACCATCACTGGTGGCGACCTCAACGCGGACGAGATCCTGGATCGCGCCCTGCTCCGTCCGTACGCCACGCAGGCGGCCCCGGAACCAGTCGCGGGTCCGGCGATTCCGATCGATCCGCTCGCTGTGTTGAACCCCTGGCGGCGGATGGGGATCGACCTGGCCGTCCGGTCGCTCGGCACGCTCCACCTGGTCGGTGAGAACGTCCAGGTATCCCCAGGAACCCCGCTGGGTCTGGGCAATGTCAATGTGCGGGCGTTCGGAGAGATCTATCTGTACAAGGATCCGGCCCAGCCGCTCTTCGTGACCGGATCCTTCGACTCGTTGATTGGCACCTACTCGTTCCAGGGACGTCGGTTCGACCTCGACCCGGCCAGCTCGATCGTCTTTCGCGGTGACCTCAATCCGGAGCTGTACGTCACCGTGGCACGGACGATCCCCGGAGTCGAGACCCGTGTGTCGATCGTCGGGCCGCTCAACGAGCCAGCGCTCCTGCTCGCCAGCACGCCACCGCTCGACGACTCGAACATTCTGTCGCTCATCGTGTTCAATACCAACGTGAACGAGCTCAACGCTGTGCAACAACAGGAGCTCGCCGTGCGAGCCGGGACACTGGCTGCCGGATTCTTGGCGACACCGCTGATGAGTGCCCTGGAACGGACCCTGGGCCTGCAGATTCTCGAGATCGAACTGGCACCCAGCGGCTCGGCTGGTGCATCGACGGCCGCACCTCGCGTGACGATCGGCGACGAGATCGCTCCGGGGCTCGTCGCACGATTCAGTCGGCAGTTTGGCTCGCAGGAGTACAGCGAAGCGAGCATCGAGTACTTCCTGTCACGTCTGTTCCGTGTCCGCGCCACCTTCTCGGATGCGGGTTCGTCGCTTGCACGGTCGCCCTTCAGGCGGGTCGAACGCGCCGGCATCGATTTTCTGGTGTTCTTCAGCTTCTAGAGGCAGGCCGACCGGGTGGGCCCGGCCTCAGCTGGCCGGCCAGGCTAGCCAGCGCAACGGCGAAGCCACAGAAGATCGTCAGATGCGTCAGGCTACTTCGACTGCGGAAAGGTAATCTCACCGAGATTCGTCCGCCCCGCCACGATCTCGACAGCAAGATCGACGCGTCGAATGTCGGCAAAGACCGTCGCCGTATACGCCCCGGCCGGCACGGGTCTGTCGACGACGAATCGCCCGTCGGTTTCCGCGAGCGCCGTGTACGGGGATTTCGAGGCGATGATGACGGCCGCCATCGCGGGATGGATGTCGCATCCGACATCGTAGAAGCCGTCTTTCAGAAAGGTGTACGTGAAGGTGCCAGCGGTCGGCAGTGCGATATTGAAGGCCGCTTCCTTGGTCTCATCGTTCCGCACGCGAATGTTGTGCAGGATCTCGTCGCTGTTCCGGAACTCGGCGGGCTGACCCGTGCGGACGAACAAGACCCCTGGTGTGAACACCTGGGAGATCTGGTCCATGATGGGCATGCCGGTCTGTGGCGGAAACTCTCGCGGCTCCTTGGGCTCGAGGATCACGATCGAGGAGAGTCCGCCTGCCGCGGCTGGCGCCCTACCGACGACGATCGCCTCGCCGCGGGCCTTGGCGGCATCCCCCTCGGGATCGCCCGACTTGCGCGGCGCGGCAGGCTCCGTCGACGGCGTCGAGCAGGCCACCAGGGTCGCCGTGAGGGCCAGGGCGAGCGCAGATCGAGAGACAAGAGTGACACGACTCGACATCAAGACATACTCCGAGTGAACGAACGCCGAGAGCCATCAGCGGCCAGCTGTGAACGTCGAACTGGAAGAATGAGATCAATTCTGCACGAAAGCCGTGGGGCTGTCGACTGTGAACTTGGCGCGGAGTGGGTCAGCGGGCCAGGAGGCTACGCACGTTCTGGATGAACGTGCCTGTGGTGAACGGCTTGCCCAGAAATTCTGCATCGAGTCCTTCGTCGATGAGGTCATCGAGCGACGGGTCCCCTGACATGAGCAGCGTCCGCAACGTCGGTTGCGATGCGGCGAGACGACGCGCGAGCACCGGGCCACTGACCCCAGGAAGACACACGTCGCACACGAGCAGATCGACGGAGTCCGTTTGGGCCAGCGACTCGGCTTCTTCGCCGCTCGTGGCCGTCATCACGCGGTAGTCGTCACGCTCGAGCAGACGTGTCAGCAGCTCGCGAATGTTCGGGTCATCCTCGACGAGCAGGATCGTCATACCGCTACCGCCAGCCGGTCCAGACACTCCATCAGGGTTTTCGGCATCCTCAGCAGCGTCGCGACATGTCTCGCGGCCCCGCGCGCAATGGCCTCCTTCGGCATGCCAAAGACTACGCAGGAGTGCTCGTCTTCGGCGATGGTCTCGGCGCCCGCGTGGCGCAAGGCCAAGAGCCCGTCGGCGCCGTCCGAGCCCATGCCGGTCAGGATCGCTGCGACCATCGGCACATTCTTCAGCTTCGCGGCAGAGTTGAAGAGGACGTCTACGGCCGGCCGGCGGACCAGCTCGCGCCTCGAGGCGCCGAGCAGCCTTGATGCGGCGGGGTTGACGTCCAGCACGGCACCGACGCGATCGAGACACACGAGTGCGACAGGCGCCGCGTCGAAGGCGCGCGCCTGCGCCGCACGCGGCCTGCGCGCGGAAGGTTCCGAGCCCGTGTCGTTCATACCGTGATGACCCGGTCGATCGTATCCAAGAGGAGGTTCAGGTCCACTGGTTTGGTCAGGTGTGCGGCGAACCCGGCGTCGGTGGCGCGCCTGGCATCATCGCTGGCGGCCCGGGCCGAGATCGCAATGGCAGGCGGGGCGGTGCCGACGAGCCGATCCCGCATGGCACCGGGCAGGCCGAATCCGTCCATGCGCGGCATGTGGACGTCGGTCAGCACGACGTCCGGTCGGTCGGCTGAGAGCAGGCCCAGCGCCTCGACGCCGTCCGCAGCCACGACGACGTCTGCGCCGGCCTCTTGAAGGGCCCAGGACATCAGCTCGCGCGCGTCGGCCTCGTCGTCCACCACCAGCACGAGACGGCCGTGCAGCCGGCCGCCGCCAGCGCCTTCATAGGCGGACCGTCCTGCCCGGAAGGCCTTGGGCACCCTACTCGCGTCCATCACCGGCAGCGTGACGGTGAATGTCGCTCCGTGGCCTTCGCCCCGGCTCTCCGCCCGAATGTGCCCCCCCGTGGGCCTGTACGATATACCGAGCAATGGCGAGCCCAAGCCCCAGGCCCCCATGCATTCGCGTCGAGCTGGCGTCACCCTGGCGGAAGCGATCGAAGATGTGGGGCAGGAGCTCCGGATGAATCCCTTGGCCAGTATCTGACACCGACAGAACCGCGGTGGCGTCGGCGACGATCAGCCTCACCGTAACGCGCCCGCCTGACGGCGTGAACTTGATCGCATTGGAGAGCAGGTTGGTGGCGACCTGCTGCAGACGGTAAGGATCGGCGTCGACGATGGCGCCGTCGGCCAGGTCGAAATGCAATGCGACGCGCTTCCCTGCCGCCATCGGGCCGATCGCGTCCACGGCTGACACGATGACCGTCCGCAGCACGCTGGGTTTGCGCTCGATTGGGAACTTGCCTGTGATGATGCGTGACACGTCCAACAGGTCTTCGACCAGGCGCTGCTGCGCTTCGGCGTTGCGTTTGATGGACGCGAGGCCCCGGCTCACCGTCGTCGGGGCGACCTCGCCAGCCAGAAGAATCTGTGCCCAGCCGAGGACCGCGTTGAGCGGCGTGCGTAATTCGTGCGAGAGAACCGCGAGGAACTCGTCCTTGAGCCGGTTGGCTTGCTCGGCTTCGGCCCTCGCAGCCTGGGCTTGCGCGGCGGCGTCGCGATACCGAGCCTCGCTTTCGGCCAAGGCCGCTTCGTGGGCGCGGGTGCCCGAGATGTCCCGAACCACGACGACGGCCCCACGGGGGACGCCATCGCCGGATCGGATTGGCGCGGCGCTCGCGTCGATCGGATGACTCTGTCCATTCGGTCCGATGAGCCGTGTGTGGGGCGGCGCGCTATGGACCTGGCCGGTCTCGAGCGCGATGGTGATCGGATTGGCTACACGCGCATCGGTCGTTTCGTCGACCAGCGCAAAGACCTCCTCGAATGATCGACCGATGGCCTGGTCGGCTCGACAGCCTGCCAGACCCTGGGCGACGGAGTTCACCAGCGTCACCCGGCCTTCGACGTCGGTGGCGAGGATCCCGTCGCTGATGCTCGCCAGCGTCACGCTCAGATGTTCGCGGTCCGCGGCCACGCGCCGAGCCGCGCTGTCGCGGACGCGCCCGAGCACGATGGCGAAGAGCGCCAGGCCCACGAGCAAGAGGGCGCTGAGGATCCCGCTGCCGATGCGACCCACTCGCGCCCGACGATAGGCGGCTTCAGCCTCCTCGCGCCATGCGCGGAGGTTCTCTCCCTCCTCTCGTTCCACTTGGGCCACGAGCTGACGGATGACATTCATCTGCAGCTCGCCCTCGGCTCGTCGCAACTCGACAAGCCCGGCGGCGAAGCCTCCCGACTTGCGGCGGTCGATGGCCGTGGCCAGGGTAGATAGCCTCGCTTCGACCGCGCGTCGAAGGTGCGGGAGTCGGGCGTTCTGACTGGGGCTGCCAGCGGTCAACGCTTCGAGCTGATCGACCGACAGTGGAATCGCAGCGGACGCCCGGTGGTCCTCACGCTCGTCACCAGTGAGGACGTACCCTCGCTGGCCCGTCTCGGCTTCTATCGCGCGAAGCAGCACTTCGTCCAGTTGCCGTTGCACTTCGAGTGTCGTCGACGCTCGCGCAGCGTTGTCGAGGATCGCGCGGGTCTGGGCGACATTGCGCAGCGCATCACCACCCACGCGATCGCCGCCACGCCCAGCACCGTGGCGAGACCGAGCAGCCACGGCGCGATGGCAGATGGACGCATGGTAGAACGAATTCGAGAGGAACCTGCGTTCGCAGGTTCACGACCCAGACGAGTCTTGAACCGCCAACGGAGCGGGAACGACCGGGGCCAGTTATACCGCGGGTGTCGCCCTTGGGCGCGACGGAACTGGAGGTGGCTCGATGGCCCGCCGTGGCGCATACTGGGGTCGACATGGCGGAGCACCTGGACCCGGTCTGCGGGATGACCATCGAAGAGGAGGACGCCGTCGGCTCTCACGAGCATGAGGGCATCCGCTACTACTTCTGTGCGGAGAGCTGTCTCGATCGCTTCAAAGCCGAGCCACTGACGTTCCTGCATCCTGAGGGCCCCGCCTCGACGCCAGATGCGCCGCCGGGCGCCACCTTCATCTGTCCGATGGATCCAGAGATCCGGCAGAGCGTGCCTGGGGCGTGCCCACGGTGTGGCATGGCGCTCGAGCCCGACCTCTCGACCGTCCCGATGTCGAGCGTCGAATACACGTGCCCGATGCATCCAGAGATCGTGCGACCGGAGCCCGGCGCGTGCCCCATCTGTGGCATGGCACTCGAGCCGCGGACGGTGACGCGCGTCGACGCACCCAATCCGGAACTCGAGGACATGACGCGCCGCTTCTGGGTGGCCGCCGTCGGCGGCGCACCGGTCTTCGTCGTGACGATGGCGGACATGCTACGCGGTGGCGGGATGGGCCACTTGGCGTGGGTCAACTGGATGGGGCTCGTGCTGTCCGCGCCCGTCGTCTTCTGGGCCGGTTGGTCGTTCTTCACTCGAGCCTGGACGTCGATCGTAAACCGAAGTCCGAACATGTTCACGCTCATTGCGCTTGGCGTCGGCGCGGCATTCGGGTACAGCGCTCTCGGCACGGCCATGCCGCTGCTGTTTCCGTCCGACCTTCGCCCCCATGGCGTGGTCGAAACCTACTTCGATACCGCTGTCGTCATCACCGCTCTGGTTCTCCTCGGGCAGGTCCTGGAGCTGCGTGCGCGAGCCCGCACGTCGGCGGCCATGCGCCAGCTGCTGGGTCTGGCCCCGCCCGTCGCTCGGGTCGTGAGCCACGGCGAGGAACACGACGTGCCCCTCGATCGGGTACGTGTGGGTGATGTCTGCCGCGTGCGCCCAGGCGAACAGGTGCCGGTGGACGGTGTAGTTGTCGACGGGCGGAGCGCCGTGGATGAGTCCATGGTGACGGGCGAGTCGATTCCTGTCGAAAAGGACGCCGGTGCGAACGTCACCGGCGGCACGCTAAACACGACGGGGTCGCTCCTCGTTCGCGCCGAACGCGTCGGCGCTGACACCGTTCTCGCGCAGATCGTCCGCATGGTGTCGGAGGCGCAGCGGACTCGCGCACCGATTCAACGGACGGCCGATCGGCTGTCGGCGGTGTTCGTACCTGCCGTGGTCACGGTCGCGGTGATGGCCTTTGTGGCTTGGCTCCTGTGGGGCCCAGAGCCACGCCTCGGCTTCGCGCTCGTCAGCGCGGTCGCGGTGCTCATCATCGCGTGCCCGTGCGCCCTTGGTCTGGCGACACCGATGGCCATCATGGTCGGAACGGGACGCGGCGCAACGACAGGTGTCCTCGTGAAGAATGCGGCGGCGCTGGAGCGGCTCGAAGCCGTCGACACCGTCGTCGTCGACAAGACGGGCACTCTCACCGAGGGCCGGCCCGCCCTGGCGACGATCGTTTCGCTCGACGGCCGATCGGAAGGCGACATCCTGACCCTGGCTGCGGCGCTGGAGCAGCCGAGCGAGCACCCCTTGGCGGTGGCGATCCTTACCGCCGCTCGTGATCGCGGACTGGCGATCCCGCGGGCCGACCAGTTCCAGAGCGAACCCGGTCGCGGCATTCGCGGCATCATCAATGGGGCTCGAGCTTGGCTTGGAAACGCGGGCATGATGGCCGATTCGGGCATTCGAATGGACGACGCCGCGGGGGACGCCGAACGGCTCCGTCGGGAGGGCCAGACGGTGTTGTACCTGGCCGTAGAGGGTCGGCTCTCGGCGCTCGTGGGTGTGGCGGATCCGATCAAAACGACCGCCCCTGAGGCCGTGCAGGCCCTCAAGGCAGAGGGACTCCGCGTCATCATGGTGACCGGCGACACGCTGACCACTGCGCGGGCCGTGGCCGCGCACCTTGGTGTGGATGACGTCGTGGCCGAAGTGTTGCCAGCTCAGAAGTGCGCCGTGATTCAGGATCTCCAACGGCAAGGACGAGTGGTAGCCATGGCCGGGGACGGCGTCAACGATTCCCCAGCGCTTGCACAAGCGGATGTCGGGATCGCAATGGGGACCGGCACCGACGTGGCCATCGAGAGCGCGGGAGTGACGCTTCTGCGCGGCGACCTACGTGGAATGGTGCGCGCCCGGCGGTTGAGCCGAGCGACGATGCGCAACATCAGACAGAATCTCTTCCTCGCCTTCGTCTACAACGCAGTCGGCGTGCCGGTGGCGGCTGGTGTGTTGTATCCGTGGACCGGCGTGCTCATCAGCCCGATCTGGGCGAGCGCTGCCATGACGCTCAGCTCGGTCTCGGTGATCGGGAATGCGCTGCGTCTCCGGCGCGCCCGGCTCTAGCGGGGCTAGCGGGCACCTGCGCTCGAGGACGTGCAGATTGGGCCCGGCCGCGATTCCCCGGCCTCACCTCGCTGAACACGTGAGAGGATGGTGAGAGGCGGAGCCTCTCATGGCGATCGATCCCGTATGCAAGATGCAAGTGGATGAGAAGAAGAACGCCGGCACGAGCGAATACAACGGCACGACGTACTACTTCTGCGCGCCTGGCTGCAAGCGGAAGTTCGATGCGAACCCGCAGGCGTACGTCAAGCAGGAAAAGCCCTAGAAGCGTCCCCAGTGCAACAGCCGGATGGCCGTCAGGAAGATCGGCCCGAAGATGACGTCGAACACGCGCCAGGCGATGAGCATCCCGACGATGGCAAAGGTCTGGCCGTTCTGGAGCAGGAAGCGCTGGTAGCGCTGCGCCGGGCCGTCGCTCAAGAGGACGGGAATCGCCGCGCTTCCGTCGAGCGGTGGGAGCGGAAGCAGGTTGAAGAAGGCCTGCAGCAAGTTCATCGAGAACAGGACCGACAAAAAGAACGCCGGGCCGCCCCAACCGTCTTGCGCGGCGACGAGATGATCGAATCCCGCAGAGCCAGGGGTGTCGAAGCCGCCGACCAACATGCCGACGTGCAGGCCGCCGCCGGCGACGAGCACGAGCGATAGGTTGGCGGCCGGGCCGGCCAGTGCCATCCAACCAGCGCGCTTCGGGTGGTGCAGGGCCCAGATCCGGTCGAATGGCGCGCTGGCAAACCCCATAGGCCAGCCAGATACCAGCACGCTCAGGATGGGGAGCACGACCATCCCGAACGGTTCCCGCCGAATGTGAGGGCGTGGGTCGAGCGACACCTGACCGCCGTGATACGCGGTCAGGTCCCCCCCCAACAGCGCAGCCCATGCATGTCCGGCCTCGTGGAGCGTCGTCGACAGGAGGAACACGATGTAGTAGACCACCGCCGAGCCCAAGTCAGGCATGGCCCTGTACTATCACGGAAAGGAGCGCCACCGGTGTGGGTCGCGAACGGCGGCATGAGCCTGCGCACACTTCTTTGGCGCGAATCGGGCTGGTCCTGATACGATCACGCGTCACGCGGGGTGAAGGGATGAGCCCCTTTGGAGGTCAGGATGATTCGGAAAGCCATGGCAATCGCCGCCGTCGTGCTGGCGCTCGGTGCCACGAACGCATTCGCGCAGGGCGGCCAGTTAACCGCGCAGGATCTGGTTGAGATTCAGCAACTGTACGCCAAGTACAACTGGACGCTCGACTCGGGCGACTCGCAAGGGTATGCGGCGACCTTCACGCCCGACGGTGTCTTCAACAACAACGTCGGCCAAGAGGCCATCGTGAAGTTCGCCGACGGCTTCCACAAGGGCCTCGGGTCCCACGTGAAGCACTGGAACACGAACCTCATGATCACGCCGACGCCCGCAGGTGCCGCCGGTCAGGTGTACCTCGTACTGGTTGACTTTGCCACCAAGCCGGCGTCGATCGTCACCTCGGCCACCTACTCCGACGAGCTCGTGAAGACCCCGCAAGGCTGGCGCTTCAAGAAGCGGTCGACAAAGGGCGACGTCGCCCCGCCGCCCGCCACCAAGTAGTAGCGCGAGGGGCCGGTCCTTGACCGCCTGCAGGGCGGCAGGGCCGGCCGTCCCGTTCCGCATCAACTCGCGGCGAAATCATCTCCGCGAAAGTCACGTCTCTCCCCCTCTCATCGCCGGCTTCAGCCGATTGATCACCAGCGCTGCTGCAATCGAACTGTGTGTGACGGCGGTGACCGTTCGATCACGGCACGCCGTCGCATGCGATCGCCATACTCTGGGCGGTTCAGATTCTTTGATCGACCCTCGCCTGAAGCCGAGGGTCGATCAATCAGCGTCCCTCAGGTATTCCGGTCGCAAAAAAGGTTCAAAGCCGTACCGGCGAAAGTGGTCGGGGCGAGTGGATTCGAACCACCGACCCCTCGGTCCCGAACCGAGTGCTCTACCAGGCTGAGCCACGCCCCGACAGGCGTAAGGAGGGAGTGTTCCCGTGCGGCTCAGGATGCCGCACGACGCGCGATCATCTTACCCCAGCTTCGTCCCAAAGCGGAAGCGCCTCGACGGCCGCCAACGCGTCGTGTGCCGTTAGGTCCGGCTGCAGAGGGGTGACCGAGACAAATCCGGCTCGAACCGCCTCATAGTCGGACCGGTCGTGCGGATGCCAACTGTCCTGCCCTTCTTCGATCCAGAAGTATGGCCGCCCCTTAGGATCGTGACGCTCGGCCACTGACGTAATGTGATTCCGGGACGCCTGTACGGTCACCCGGAACCCCTTGGGTTGGCCCTTTGGAACGTTGAGGTTCAGGAAGGTCCGCCGCGGCAGCGGGTGGCGCACCATCGCGCCGGCGACGTTCACCGCCGCCTGCGCGGCGTAGCCGAAATCGTACGCCCCGCGCGTCATGCGGAGCGACACCGCCAGGCTTGGGATCCCGAGCAGCGCCCCTTCCAGCGCGCCCGCGACCGTGCCTGAGTACGTCACGTCGTCTCCGAGGTTATAGCCCTTGTTGATGCCCGACAGAACGAGGTCCGGCAGCCGCTTGAACACCTGCGTGACCGCGATGTTCACGCAATCGGTCGGTGTGCCATCGACGGCGTACAGGCCCTCGTGAATGAACTCGAGGCGAAGCGGCCGCTTGAGTGTCAAGGCGTGGCCGATGGCGCTCGCCTCGTCCACAGGCGCGACAATGATCACCTCGCCAAGCGACCGCGCGGCGTCGGCCAGCGTCGTGAGACCGTCCGATCGATATCCATCGTCGTTTGTCACAAGGATCAGCATGAAACTCCAATTATAGGCACGGTTCACGTGCCGCTCTTGGTACGAGGTCGCGGGTTGAGCGGTTCACGTGTTCGCAGGGTCGAGGCTCGTGTCGGAGGCGCGTTCGGGTTCCGACACGAGTGCGAATAGCGCGCCGGTGGCGAGGAGCGCGAGGGTCGCGCCTGCGGCGAAGGCGACCTGCCGGCCGTAGAGCGTCCAAAGGAGCCCGAACAGTAGGCTGGCGATCAACATGCCGATGCCCTGGACGGCCGTGTAGATGCCGAAAGCCCACCCACGGGTGGACAGAGGGGTCAGATCTGCGACGAGGGCTTTCTCCGTGCCCTCCGCGCAACCGAAGTACACCCCGTACATCATGAACCAGGCGAGCAGCGCCCATAGGGCGCTGCTCACCGCGAAGCCAATGTAGACCAGCGCGAACACCACCCATCCGAGGCCGATGACGCGACGACGGCCGACGCGATCCGACCATCGGGGTGCCACGAACGATATGCTGGCCTTGACGACGTGCAACCCGGCCCACATGAGAGGGACCATGTCGACACTCCCGGCGGCGTCGGTGAGCGTGAGGAGCAGAAAGGCGTCGGTGGAGTTGCCGACCGTGAAAAGCGCCAGGACGAGGAAAAACGTGCGAAGGTCACCCGGCATCGTCGAAGCGACGACGCCGGTCCCCGTCGACGCCGTGATCGCAGGACGGTTAGGCACCACCGGGGGCTCACGAACCAGGAAGATCAACATCACCGCGATCGCGCCTGGAACGACCGCCAGCGCAAACAACGTGCGATACTGGCCCGGCTGCCAGAACAGGAAGAGCGAGGCCAAGATTGGGCCGAGAATGGCGCCGGCGTGGTCCATGCCGCGGTGGAAGCCGAAGACACGACCGCGCGTGGCCGACGTGGCGAGCGCGGCGAGCAGCGCGTCTCTCGGTGCGCTTCGAATGCCCTTGCCCACGCGATCGATGAAGCGGACCGCGAAAACGTGCGACGCCGATTGAGCCACACTCATCAGCGGTCGCACCGCGGACGAGATCAGATACCCGATGAGCACGAGTGGGCGACGTCTGACCGCCCGATCCGACCAGCGCCCGGCGACGATTTTCAGGAGGCTGTTGACCGCCTCGGCCACGCCCTCGACCACGCCGAGCGACATGGCGCCCGCGCCGAGCATGGAGGTCAAGAAGAACGGGAGGAGTGGATAGATAGCTTCGCTCGAGGCATCGGTGGCGAGGCTCACCCAGCCCAGTAGCCAGACGGCTCGGGTCAACGGTGAGCCTTGCATCAGAGCAACCGGGCTCGGCTAGCGGCTGTAGGGCGTCAGCAGACCCCCTGGGACCGACTCGATGTAGATCGTATTCGGGTCGCCCTTGATCTCGCGGAAGACGGCCAAGTCGTGGATGCCGCCGATGCGAGTGAACCGATCGACGTCCCGCCGTACCGCACGTCCCGACGCGACGTATCGCGCGCCCTCGAAGCTGAAGTATGCGCCAACGTTAGTCGTGTCGCGCCGAGGAACCGACCGGATGACGCCACTTGGCGGAGCCGTGACGCGGCGACCAGGCGTGGTAGCCAGGGGAGGCACCTCGCGTGGGGCGACTGGCTCCGGCCATTCCCACCCCGCGCGGCCGACAGCCATGCGAGCGATCGCGCGTTCGCGTTCGGTCCACGTCCGCTCGATTTGGCCGAGATCGGTCGGCCTGGGTTCCACGACGAACGACGGCATCCGCGATCCCGTGGTCCCAGCGAACCACCCTTCACGCCGTCGTTCGTACGGCCGCATCAGCCCACCGGCCACGGGCACGTAGACGATGTCGTTGGGCACCAGGGTCGTGTTCTCGTACAGTGGGACGCCGTCGTGCGTGCCGCTGCGGATCATGATCCGACCATCGAAGAATTCCGTCGGGCCAGTCGGGTAGTAGAAATCGCCTTTGTAGAAGATGGCGTCGCCTCTGAGCTGCCAAGGCGCGCGGGCGGCGGTCACCAGCGGTGGACTGCTTTCGGGAAGCAGGTAGACCTGTGCGTAGCCCACGTGCGGGGCTATCACCGCCGCAAGCGCGATCCCGAGAATCTGCGATCGCATGATTCAACCTCCGTGAACGGCTCGACTACTGGGGGAGTCAGGCCAAGGCGACTGTATAACCGCCTGGAGGTTCTTGCCAAGAGCCAGGAGTGTAAGTGAAGTAGTCATCAGCCAGCCCGACTCCAGTCAGCGTGGGAGGGGCATCACTCGCCATCGATGACGGGGGTCGACCGTGCCCCACGGGCATGCGGCCGATTGATTCCTGAGCGTGTTTGGATCGCGGCAGAGCCTGTCATAATGCACCCATGTCCCTGCTGGACGCTTTCGGGCGCCCCCTCAAGAACCTCCGCCTGTCGGTCACGGACCGCTGCAATCTCCGCTGCGAGTACTGCATGCCGGAGGAGGACTACGTCTGGCTGCCTCGTGAGGACGTGCTCCACTTCGAGGAGATCTCCCTTCTCGTCGACGTCTTTCTAAGCCTGGGGGTTGACCGCATCCGAGTGACAGGGGGCGAACCGCTCCTGCGTCGGGATCTACCCACACTCATCCGGATGATCGTGGACAAGCCTGGCGTCACCGATCTCGCCATGACCACCAACGGCATCCTCCTGGCCGATCAGGCGGACACGCTGAAAGCAGCCGGAGTTCAACGCGTGACGGTGAGTCTGGACACGCTGCGATCGGATCGTTTTGCGGCGATCGCCCGCTACAACGAGCTGGCGCGCGTCCAGGCGGGCATCGCGGCTGCCACGCGGGTGTTTGGTGGGTTGAAGATCGACACGGTGATGATCCGCGGTGTGAATGACGATGAATTGGTCGATCTCATCGAATACGGCCGGACCGTGAGCGCCGAGGTTCGCTTCATCGAGTACATGGACGTGGGCGGCGCAACACGCTGGGCGCCCGAGCGGGTGCTGACTCGTCGCACGATGATCGAGCGCCTGGCTGCCCACTACGGAGGCGTGGAGCCTGTCATCGCGGCCAGCTCTGCGCCGGCCGATCGGTATCGCCTGCCCGACGGCACGGTGTTCGGCATCATCTCCTCCACGACCGAGCCGTTCTGCCGGGATTGCGACCGCAGTCGGCTGACCGCAGATGGCATGTGGTACTTGTGCCTCTACGCGACGCAAGGCCTTGACTTGCGGGGCGCGTTGCGCAGAGGGGCCTCGCGTGAGGAACTCGCCCGCATCATGACGAAGGCGTGGACCGAGCGCACGGACCGAGGGGCTGAAGTCAGGCTGGCGCTTGGCGACCGTCGCGCCTTCGTGCCACTCCGCTCGCTACGCCAGGATCCGCATCTCGAGATGCACACGCGGGGAGGGTGATGCTCGCCAGCCAGCCGTCCAGCAGCGCCCCTTCGCCGTAATCAGCCTTCTTCAATGAGTAGCAGCGGCGCCCGCACAGTGCCTGTCGAAGGCGGCCGTGAGCTCAATGGCAATCTGTTCGGCGGTGCGGTTCTCGATGTTGTAGCGCTCGAGCATGTACACGAGTTGACCGTCACGGAGAATCGCGACTGAAGGCGACGAGGGGCGGTAGCCGGTGAAGTACTCGCGGGCGCGACTGGTGGCCTCGATGTCGGCGCCGGCGAATACCGTTGCCACGCGATCCGGCCGCGTGGAGTGCTGCAGCGCCATGGCAATGCCGGGTCGAGCCTTCCCGGCGGCGCAACCACAGACCGAATTCACGACGATCATCAACGTGCCACGTGTGCTGGTGACCGCGGCGTCCACTTGTGCGGCGGAACGCAGTTCCTCGACGCCAAATCGCGTCAGCTCGGCGCGCATGGGCGCCACGAAATGTTCTGGGTACATGCCGCGTATTGTACCGCAGCTTTATTGAAATTAGCCTCGTCGACCTGCTGGTGGCCGCTCAAGCGGCCTGCGCGACCTCCGTGCCCGACGGGTGCCCCGGTGCCGCCAGCCGTCCGTAGGACAGCAGCGACACGGCCTCAAGAAGTCCCGTCGCACTCACCGGCTTTTCGAGGTACGCCTCGTCTTCCCACAGGGTCTGGCGTTCGCGGAACAGTTAGTCGCTGTAACCAGTGAAGTACAGCACCTTCAGACCGGGCTCGATGGTCCGAAGTCGTCGGGCGATCTCGTCGCCATTCATGCCAGGCATCATCAGATCGGTCAGGACCAGATCGAGAGGCTGAAAAGACTCCGCCACCGCCAACGCCTCGGGCTCGCCCTCGGCGACCGCAGTCTCGAAGCCGGCTTCGCGCAACACCCGGTCCACGAAGCGTCGGGTGAGCGTGTCAACGTCGACCACGAGGACCCGCAGCTTGCGGTCGGGAGCCTGCCGGTGCATTTATGCAGCGTACTCGCGTATCAAGCTGAAGAAAGACGTGTGCGGCAACATCGAGGGGCTCCTATCGCGAGCGCTGTCTTGGCGGACGCATCCCTACTGTGCCCAATCGGCGATCGCGATCAGAACTTGAATCCAAGCCACGGAGATATGAACCGCACTCGTCATCTCTCATCATCGGGAGTGGATCCGCGATCCCATGTGCATCGGCGTGCACCGTCTCCGCATGGGGGGGCCGGGCGGATGCGAAATAGGTTCGGCAGTCGTAGAGGGCACTAGCGGTGATCGTCCCCACGGGGCGGTACGGCGTGAAGGGTCCCGCCGGAGATTCGATGTCGCGCGAGCCGTCGGTACAGGGCCCGTCGGCTGATCCCGAGGACCTTCGCAGCCGCCATGCGATTGCCGCGGACATCTCGCAGCACCGTCAAGATGTGCTCTTTTTCGACGTCCTGGAGCGGCGCAGGCGTGCCGCCGGAACGGACCACGTGCAACCCGCCCCCACGAGGCGTGGTCACGCGGGGCTCGCCGCGAAACGCCACCGCCACGTCGTCTGCCGTGACGAGTGGACCCGCTGCGACAGCGCATGCGCGCTCGACACACGTGCGCAGTTCCTGCAAGTTGCCGTCCCACGGCGCCTCGCGGAGTGTGGTCATCGCGTCATCAGTGAAGCCCACGAGCAGCGTGCCGAGCGTCAATGCGCATTCGCGGAGCCAGCCGATCGCCAGCAACGGAATATCGTCGCGCCGCTCCCGGAGCGGAGGTAGCCCGATTCCGACTACGCTCAACCGGTAGTAGAGATCCGCGCGAAAACGTCCAGCGGCCACGTCGGCCCTCAGGTCACGCTGCGTCGCCGCGACGATGGTGACATCGACCATGCGGGGCCGCTCCGCGCCCACACGTTGAATCGTTCCGGTCTCGAGCGTCTGGACGAGCATGCCCTGGACGGCGAGCGGCAAGTCGCCGACGTCATCGAAGAAGACGGTGCCGCCGTGGGCTACCTCGAAGAGGCCCGGTGCCGACCCTTCGGCGCCCAGGAAGGCGCCCCTCTCGTGTCCGAAGAGCTTGCGTTCGAAGAGCGAATCCACGAGGGCCGAGCAGCTGATCGTGACAAACGGTTTGTTCGCCCGGGGACCGCACTGATGAAACGTGCGTGCGACGAGCTCTTGCCCGCTCCCGCGCTCGCCGCTGACCAGAACCACCCGCGCGGACGATGCCAGTGAGCGCACGAGCGCGGACACCTCCTGCACCACCGGCGTCGCCCCGAGGAGCGCGCACAGGTCTGGCGCCTCCCCGACCTCGGGGCGTCTCGAGCCGCTCGGCTGGCGTTCGTCGCGGACGTCCTCGAGTAGCGCGCGAAGTCGAGCGAAGTCGAACGGTTTGGTGAGGTACTCCCGCGCGCCCAGCTTCATCGCTTCGACGGCAGACTCGATGGCGCCGTACGCCGTGATGATCACGACGGGACACGCGGAGACCTCGCCGCGGAACTGCCGCAGCACGTCCATGCCGCTCAAGTCCGGCATGCGGAGGTCGACGAGCGCCAGGTCCGGTGTTCGCTCGCGCATGGCGCGCAGCGCGTCCTGCCCTGCCGAGCACGTGACCACATCGAAGCCGACTCGGGTGGCGATCCGCTCCAACACCCGCAGGACCGGAGCCTCGTCATCGGCGATGAGGACAAGTGGCCGCTCGTTGCCGGTGCCAGCAGGGTTGCGTCGGGGCTGGTCGGTTTGGTCCGGGGCGCGATCCGTCTTGTCGCGCGCCCACTGGTGCCGTGCCAATGCCCCCTCAGTCACGGTTCACATGCCTCGCAGAACCAGTCCACCACGACGGCCATCAGCCACCTGGCTCGACACGATGTCTATCGGCGCCGACCAGGCCCCAGAACACCCTCAAGGGGGCCCGGTTCTCGGGAGCTGATGAGCTCGTCGGAGCGATGATGTTGCCAAGGGCTGCGTGGAACCGACCACGATGTCACGAGGGCGGCGAGTGGACTTCGGGAGATGAGGTGCGTTACGTGAGGACCCATGGTTGCCCCGAGTCCTTCAGGCGCTCAGACTCGCGCGCGTCGCATGGGCAGAATCTTCGCGCCACGCCTGGCGGGCTGTAAGTGACGCGCTTCGAGAAACACGTGGCCGTCACGCTCGAGAGCGAGCAGGAGCTGGTGAAACTGCCGGCGTGTGCGCTCCTCGTCGGACGAGTCTCCCAGCGCGCTCATGGCGCGCTCGAGCGAGGCAACGGCCCAGGCAACGGTGATCTTCGGGTGTTGTTCCATGTGCAGTCACGCAATTGCGCGCACGGCGTGGCTGGTGCGCGCGGTGCGAGCCATCGAGAAAAAGTCTCCGCCGGCGACCCAATTTCGAATGCGCCGCGCCGCCTGCCGTTCGGCGGTCAGCTCACCGCGGCCGTCGGAGCACACGAAGTCCAGGCGCTCGCCGTTACGTGTCATGCGCACGACGAGGATCCGCTGCACGTGTTCGCTGCCGGTGTCTACGCTGTCGTCGTTGACGACCACATTGACCACTTCGACTTCGAGGTCGGCGGTCTGTGGCGTCGCGCACACCTTGACAGCCGTGTACGCTGAGAGCTCGTCGCGCAAGAGGCGCATCGCTTCGAGGCGCAGGAGCGTCTGGCGCTCACTCGCGTGGTCGAGGGAGTGCATGTAGAGGTACACGGTCATGGCCCGTCCAGTCCGGAGGCGCCAGCCAAGGCGACTTCCAGATGCGTCCACGAGTTGTAACGCACCGGTGCCATTTACTCCTGGTTTGCCCTGCGGGCCGGCGGGCCCGGGCGGGCCTTGAGGCCCCGTCGTCAGCGTTGGCAACAGGGTGATGCTCAAATCGTTGTTGCCGGAGGCAATCGTAACGGTCCTCGTGTCTGGGCTTCAGCCGCCCCCGGCGATCTGGACCGTGACGGTGTGTTCTCCCAGCGAGAGCGCGATGCTCATTGGGGTCACTTTGCCCGTTGCGACTCCGTCGACGAAGACCTGAGCGGATGAAGGGAAGGAGGTGACCTTGAGGACGCCTGCGGACTGCTGAGCGCTAGGCATTCGTGTCAAAGCCAGCATCAAGACGGCGAGGAAGGGGCCGGTGCGTCCCATCGTCGGACTCTTTTCCGTGGGCTGTGTGTCCCTGATGTGCCCCCCGGTGCCGAAATTGGTCGGGATGGCGGGATTCGAACCCACGACCCCTTGACCCCCAGTCAAGTGCGCTACCAGGCTGCGCTACATCCCGAACACGAGACGATCCCATATGACCGCGCACGTGGGGGCCGCGCGCAGAAGCGTTCTAAGCCTAGCAGAAAAGCGGCGCTATCGCTTTCGCCGAGCCGCTGCCATCGGGCTGGGCTTCTCCCTGGCTTTCGGCTCAGGCCTTTTCGATTTCTTCGCCGCGGCCGGGGGCGCGGGCCTCGCACGGGACGCCACCGAGGCTCGCATGGCGAGATGTGTGTTCGGTGCCGTCAAGCCGAAGTCGCCGGCTTGCCCACGACCAGCGAGGAGCTCGAGGATTGATTGCAGTCCGCGCTTGATCTCCGTCAGTCGCTCGCGGGCATGCCGCCCCATGAGCTTATCGATGACCGGGGCGTCAGCCGCTACCGGCATCGACTCACCCTGCAGCTTCCGACGTGCGCCGGCTAACGTCAGTCCCTCGACCAACAGCAAGTGCTTGATCTTGACGACCTGCTCGACGTCGGTCCGCCGGTAGACTCGCGGTCCCCCGGCGGTCTTGGCGAAACCCAGCTCTGGAAACTCGGCTTCCCAGGTCCGGAGCACGTATGGCTGCACCTTGAGGAGGTCACAAACCTCCGTCGCCTTGAAAAGTGCGCGATTCGGGATTTCGACTGGGGTGACGAAACCGTCCGGCATCCGTAGCGCCGAGTATATCACGAGGGCCATTCAGCTCCAGGCTGCTAAGGTGTCCGCTGACAGCGAGTTGCAGGGTCAGACGACGGCCGAAACCTTCCGCACCAGGTCCGATGCGAGCGGCCCGCTGAGCTTACGTCGCCCGTCGTCGAACCTGGACGCGGATGGGCGTTCCGAGGAACCCGAACTGCTCGCGCAGCCGGTTCACCAAGAACCGCTCGTATGAGAAATGGAAGGTCGTCGCCACGTTCGTGAAGAACACGAAGGCGGGGGGCGCCACGCCAACTTGGGCGGCGTACAGAATGCGGACGTGCCTCCGACCGGGACTAGTGGGCGGGTTCGCCGCCGTGACGTCCGCCAGGAAACGATTGAGCGTGGGTGTCGGAATGCGTTTACGCCGCGTCTCGGCGATCTTATCAATCGCGTCGAGCACCTTCGGCGCACGCTCGCCGGTTAGCGCGGAGATGTGCAGGATGAGCGCGTAGTCGAGGAACTTCATCTTTCGCCGCACTTCTTCGTCGAACCGCTTAGCGAACAGGGGATCGTCGCTTTTGACGAGGTCCCACTTGTTGGCAACGATGACGACACCGCGTCCCGCGCGATCGGCCTCGCCAGCGATGGCGGCGTCCTGATCCGTGGCGCCTTCTTCGGCATCAATGACGAGCGCGACGACGTCTGCCTCGACGATCGATTTCCTCGCACCGGCAACGCTGACCAGCTCGACCTGCCCACCACCGCGTACACGCCCGGGCCGTCGCATGCCTGCGGTATCCACGATGCGAAAGCGGCGGCGGTGCCACACCACGACGGCGTCAATCGGATCTCGCGTGGTGCCCGGAAGGTCGCTGACGAGGACGCGCTCCTCGTGCAGGAGCTTGTTCAAGAGCGAGGACTTCCCGACATTCGGGCGACCGACGATCGCCACTGCGGTCTCGAGCTTCACGGCTGTTCGACCGTCGTCTCGTCCGGCGCGAGGCGCGTCATTCCCGTCGGGCTCGACAGCCTCGGAGTCCGCTCCGCGGGGCGCGGTGGAAGTGCGCGCCGGGAGCCGGGCGAGAATCTCGTCGAGGAGGTCGCCGATACCGTTTCCGTGCTCGGCAGAGATCTCGACGATTGGTTCGAACCCGAGCTGATAGAACTCGAGCGCAGTGCCGCGCGCCCGCTTGTCGTCCGTTTTGTTCGCCGCGACTACGACCGGCTTCCCCGTGCTCCGCAGATCCTTTGCGATGGAGATATCCCCGGGAACCAGGCCCTCTCGTCCGTCAACGACCATGACGAATGCGTCTGCTGCGGCAATGGTCCGCTGCCCCTGCCGGACGACGAGTTCGTGTAGAGGGTCCTCACTTGCGCCGTACAAGCCACCGGTGTCCGTCAGCTCGAACGACCGGCCGCGCCACGTGACGGGCCGGTAGAGCGTATCCCGAGTCGTTCCGGGCACGGGCGTCACGATCGCGCGTCGCGAGCCGGTCATGCGGTTGAAAAGAGTCGATTTCCCGACGTTCGGGCGGCCGACCAGTACGACAGTGGCGCTCTTCCTCGCCATAATACGTGCTCGAGCTCAGCTCTGCCTTGACAGTGTAAGTGTCACAATTTATGCTAGTTACCAGTTTCTAGCCAAGCGCGGGGTGTGCGTGGTCCCAGGGACGCGTCCCTTCCACCCTGCCGCTCACGCCGCTTGCCAGGAGACCCTCGGATGATCAAGGTCGACATCGTCAACGAGGTTTCGAGGATCGCGGACATCACGAAGGTCAAAGCCGAGGTGGCCGTCGACGCCGTGTTCGACGCGATCCGCACGTCGATGCAACGTGGCGAACGAATCGAGCTTCGCGGCTTCGGTGTCTTCCAAGTCAAGCCTCGTAAGCGCGGCATCGGCCGTAACCCACGGACCGGCAAGGAGGTGCGCATCCCGCCCGGCCGGACGGTTCGCTTCAAGCCCGGCAAAGATCTTCAGAACATCGGGTAAGCCCCGAGTTAGCCTGCAGTTCGGACCACCAAGTGGAGCCAGTCTCGGTCGACCCAGAACGGCCCGCCACGCTCGACCTGGCAGAGCCGAGGCCACGGCGGAAGTTTCGCAACAAGCTGTGGGTCCACGCGCTCCTCTTTGTCTTGACGATCGGCACGACGAGCGTTGCTGGCATCGAGAACTACCTCGCGTTCTCGGCAGACGCCGGCTTCTCACCGATCCCTTCAGACCTATCCTGGATGCAGTCGCTCCTGGGCGGGTTCTGGTATAGCGGGACTGTCCTCATCATCTTGGGATGCCACGAACTGGGCCACTACCTCGCGTGTCGCCATTATGACGTCGACGCGTCTCTGCCTTACTTCCTGCCGGTTCCGATCACGCTTACCGGCACGCTCGGCGCGTTCATTCGCATCCGGGAGCCGATCGCCTCCAAGCGGATCCTATTCGATATTGGCATCGCCGGGCCGATCGCGGGGTTTCTCGTGGCGTTACCGGCGCTTGTCGTTGGCTTGGCGATGTCGAGCGTCATCCGGTTGCCCGATCCCCTGCCTCCGGGCACCTATGAGCTTGGCGAACCGCTGCTTTTCAAGGGAGTGTCCTGGTTGCTCTGGGGTCCACTGCCGGCGGGCTACGATGTCAACCTGCACCCGGTCGCGTTCGCAGCCTGGTTCGGCCTCTTGGCCACCGCACTGAATCTGTTTCCGATCGGTCAGCTTGATGGCGGGCACATCGCCTACGCCGTGTTCGGTCGACGTTCGTCCCACGTGACGCTGGCGACCGTGGTGGGTGCCGTGGTGCTGTCGTATCTCTCACTCAGCTGGGTGGTCTGGACGGTCCTCACGATCGTGATGCTGTTTGTCTTTGGCCGGCACCACCCGCGGACGTGGGACGAAGCGATCCCGCTCGACGCCACGCGCAACTGGCTCGCGATCTTCGCGCTGGTGATGTTCATCCTGTGTTTCTCGCCAGCGCCCATCGAACTCCCCGCGCTTCGGGATCGCGGTTGATGAGGCCAAGCCCCCTGTGATCAAAGCACGCTGAGCGGGTCGACGTCGACCGTTGTGCGGCGGCTCACCTCAGGCAGCGAGGCAACGACAGCCATCAGGGCCTCGCGCATGTGCCGACGATGCTTGCCTTTGACGAGAAACTGGACGCGGTACTCGCCACGGAGGCGACCAAGCGGCGCGGGCGCTGGCCCGAGTACACGAAACTCCGAGCCGCCGGCACTGGCCGCCCGTAGGCGCGCCACCAGCTCGGCGGCGTCCTGCATGGCGCCGCTGAACGTCTTCGCGCGCACGATCGTGTTAATGAGCGAGACGGTCGGTGGGTACCGCATCGCTTGACGGAACCGCAGCTCGCGGTCGTAGAACCCTACGTAGTCCTGGTGACAAGCGAGCTGGATGCTGTAGTGATCGGGATACAGCGTCTGGACGATGGCCTCGCCAGGCGTTTCGCCCCGTCCGGCGCGTCCGGAGACCTGCGTGAGCAACTGAAAGGTCCGTTCGGCTGCGCGAAAGTCCGCCATGCCGAGTCCCACGTCAGCCGAAATCACGCCGACCAGCGTCACACTCGGGAAGTCGTGCCCTTTCGCGATCATCTGCGTGCCCACAAGCACATCGAGCTCCTGACGCCGAAACCTCGTCAGCAGTGCATCCAGGGCGCCGCGTCTCCGGATGGTGTCACGGTCCACGCGCGCGACGCGAGCGACCGGTAAGAGCCGGCCGATCTCGGCCTCGACACGTTCGGTGCCGAACCCGGTTTGCTCAAGGAAGGATCCGCCGCAGGCCTGGCAGAGCTGCGGCACCCGGACCGAGTAGCTGCAGTAGTGACACTGGGCGCGTCGCGTGCCGGGACTGACGCCGTGGACGACCAGGGAGACGCTACAGTTGGGACAGTCGACGGTACCGGCGCATTGGCGGCAGAAGACCGCCGTCGAGTACCCGCGGCGGTTCAGCAGCACCACCGCCTGCTCCCGGCGTTCGAGCCGATCCGTCAGCGCCTCTCGCAGCGCGCGGCTCAGGATGACGTCGGGACCTGCGGACGCATACTCTTCCCGCATGTCCACGACCGTCACCGACGCGAGCGGCCGGTCGTGGATCCGCCGTGTCAACGTCACCCGGTCGTACTTGCCCTGCATGGCTCGGTGATAGGTTTCCAGCGACGGCGTCGCTGAGCCCAGCACGACCAGCGCGTCGGCCCGCTGGCCACGGACAATTGCGACATCCCGCGCGTTGTACCGCGGGGTTTCCTCCTGTTTGTACGATCCGTCGTGCTCCTCGTCGACCACGATAAGACCGACACGCTCTAGAGGCGCGAACACGGCCGATCGAGTGCCGATGACCACGCCCACTGAGCCACGACGGATGCGCTGCCACTGGTCGTGCCGCTCGCCTTCCGAAAGCCCGCTGTGCTGGACTGCCACTTCGCCACCGAAGGCTCGGTGAAAGAGCGCGCTCGTCGCTGGCGTCAGTGCAATCTCCGGGACGAGCAGCAGCACCTGTCGGCCGGAGCGGCGCACGGAGGCGGCCAGACGCAGGTAGACCTCCGTCTTACCGCTTCCCGTCACGCCGTGAAGCAGTGCCACGCGGAACGCCGCCGCCGCAGCCCACGCGGTGAGCCGGTCGAGCGCCGTCCTCTGCTCCGCTGTGAGCCGACGGGCGTCGTCGAGCGGCGGCCCAACGAAGCCTGAGGCCTGAAAGGGATCGCGCTCCACGGTTTCCGTTCGGACGTGGATCCATCCCGCCTTGGCGAGTCGGGCCACGCGATCGGCGCTGATGCCTCGATCCGCGAGCTCGGCGATCGGGACTCCTTCTGCCTGTTCGGTGATCATCTGCAGCGCGTCTCGTTGGCGCGGCGAGATTGCGGTGCCAGCACGGAGTGCCAGATTACCCTCCGGCGTGAGAGCGGCGACGCGACGCACCTTGTGCCCATCGGCACGGTCGCCGCGCGCTTTCGGCGGGAGGACCGCGGTGATGGTGGCACCTGCACCCGCGGCGTAGTACTCCGCGGTCCACTGCGCCAGCTCCACCACTCGTGCTGGGACGAACGGCCGTTCGTCCAGGGCGCGGACGAAGGGCTTGATGGCCACATCCGCCATTCGGCCCGGCATAGCGTCGGTATGGGCGACGACCACGCCAGTCACGGCGCGCGCGCCGACCGGCACGATGACCCGAGCCCCAACCGGGGGCGGCGGCAGACCCGTCGGCACGCGGTACGTGAGCAGGTCCAAGGTCGGGACCGGGACCGCAACCCTGATGAAGGGCGTCACGACTCCGGCGGGAACGACTCAGCGAGGAGGCGTTTGACGAGCTTCATGTCCTCCCAGACCTCGCGTTTGGACGCGGGATTGCGCAGGAGGAACGCCGGATGAAACGTCGGGATGAGCTTGGCGCCCCGATACTCGAACACGCGACCGCGCAGCCGCGAGATCGGGTCAAGGGTGCGAAGGAGCGCTTGCGTCGCGAACTTGCCGAGCGCGACGATCACGCGCGGCTGCACGACGTCAATCTGATGGAAGAGAAACGGCTCGCACCGCGCGACTTCGTCCGGCTCCGGGTTACGGTTTTGAGGAGGACGGCACTTGATCACGTTGGCGATGTACACCTCGTCTCGTGTCATCCCGATAGCCTCGATGATTTTCGTCAGCAGTTGACCTGCCCGCCCGACAAACGGCACGCCCTGAGTGTCTTCGTCGCCACCAGGGGCTTCGCCAACGAACATCAGGCGTGCGTCCGGGTTGCCGACTCCGAACACGACCTGGGTTCGCCCCAGCGCGTGCAGCTTGCAGCGTGAGCAATCAGGACCAATCTCGGCCTTGATGGCGGCAAGGGCCTCGGCGTGATCCACGCAGTGTGGAGCGGCGACTGGCGGGGGCTCAACCTGTGCGTCGTCCACGGAGTGGCTCGCCGGCGGGATCGAGGGGGCCGTCGTGCGGAGCCGCCAGGCGGGATCACGGCTCACGCCCGCTACGCCGAGCTCGGCGGCGAACCGCAGGTGTTCGGCGATCTGATCGCGTGTCATCTTCTGCTGGTCCGTCGGCGCGCTTGCACGCGCACGGCGCGTGCCGCGAGCAGGGGTTCGACCCGGTCGAGGATGGCCTCCGCGACGCGAGACTTCGACTGCAACGGCAGCTCCTCCGTCAGGGTCGCTCCGACGAGCGTGACCGCATTGGTCTCGACATCGAAGCCGGCGTCTCCGCGCGACACGTCGTTGGCCACAATGAGGTCGACTTGTTTGTGCTCACGCTTCGCCCGCGCGCGCGCGACGACCTGCTCCGTCTCGGCCGCGAAGCCGACGAGGACCGGGCCGTGCCCGCGAGTGGCACGACGAGCCCCCAACTCGGCCAGGACATCTGGGTTGCGCGTGAGTTGGATCGTGAGGTCCTCGCTTCCCTTTGAGATCTTCTGATCCGCTCGCACGCTCGGTCGGTAGTCAGCGACGGCGGCCGCCATCACGACGGCATCCGCCGCGTCGGCTCGCGCCATGACTTCCGCATGCATCTCGACGGCAGTACGGACCCGGACCACCTCACAACGGGCGGGTGGCGTCACCGATGTGGGGCCACTGATGAGCGTCACCGCAGCGCCTCGACGCGCCGCCTCTTCAGCGACGGCGAATCCCATCCGTCCGCTCGATCGGTTGCCGAGGTATCGCACGGGGTCGAGGTCCTCGTACGTCGGACCGGCCGTCACAAGCACGCGTCGACCTGTCAGCGCGGTCGCCGGACGCAGCACGGCGACCACGGTGGCGACGATGGCCTCGGGTTCGGCTAGGCGCCCTTTCCCGATCCACCCGCACGCGAGGTAGCCTTCACCCGATTCGACGAATCGGACACCGCGTCGTTCCAACGTCCTCATGTTCTCGGCGATAGCCGGGTGACTGAACATCTGCGAGTTCATCGCGGGTGCCAAGACGACCGGCGTTCGCGTCGCGGTGTAGAGCGTGGTCAGGAAGTCGTCGGCAATGCCGTGGGCCATCTTCCCGATGACGTTGGCCGTCGCTGGTGCGATGAGCAGCAGGTCTATGGACGAGGCGAGCGCGATGTGTTCGATGTCAGCGTTGGCGCCGGTCTCGAACTGTCCGGTGATGACACGTCGACGTGTGATCGCCTCGAACGTCAGCGGACCCACGAACTGCGTCGCCGAAGCCGTCATGATGGCGACGATGTCATGACCGTGCTTCTGCAGTCCGCGCGCGACCTCGACCGCCTTGTAGGCGCCGACGCCTCCGGTGACTCCGAGAGCAATCAGCATGGTGCGCCGTCGCTCATTCGGTCCCGTCCGGATTGGGGGGTACCGGCTCTACTTTTTGCACGACCTGAGTGAGGACTTCGTGCTGTGCGACGGTCGTCTTCTTCCGGCCACCCACCTCGACGCGAGGCGTCGAGCCATTGAGCAGCTGGCGCGCGCGCGCGCCGGCTGTCACCACAAACTCGAACCGACCGGGCGCCGTCTTTGGTGTCGTCATATCGTTGGTCCCTATCCCCGTAGCTCCCCAGTGCCCTTGGCCGCCGTGGCAAACGTCCCTCCGACCAGCTCCGCGGCCGCCCGCATCCGTCGCAGCTTGAGCCGTTCCGCGACGACGATGGACCGGAGTCGATCGACAGCCGCCGGAAGCTCGTCGTTCAACACGATGTAGTCGTACTCGAGGAATGCAACCACTTCGTCTCGCGCCACCGCGAGGCGACGCTGCACCGCTTCTTCGCTGTCCTTGCTCCGCCCGCGCAAACGTTGCTCGAGCACGGTGAGTGAAGGCGGCATCACGAAGATGGTCGACAGATCGAGACCCAGTCCTCTCACTTTTCGGGCCCCCTGGACGTCGATGACGAGCACTACATCGTCCCCAGCCGCGAGCAAGCGCTCCGTGTCGCGCGCGCGCGTACCGTAGAGGTTCCCGAAGACGTCGGCCCACTCGAGGAACTCGCCGGCAGCCACCATCGACTCGAAGCGCTCGCGGCTCACGAAATTATAGTCCACGCCGTCGGCCTCGCCGGGCCGCGCCGGCCGCGACGTGTACGACCGTGACATGCGAAGGCGCGGTACCTGTTCCACCAGCCGCTCGACCAACGTCGTCTTGCCGGCACCCGAGGGCGCGGACACGATGAAGAGGAGGCCGCGGACGCTATTCGACATTCTGGACCTGCTCGCGCATTTTCTCGAGCTCCGCCTTGGCCGCGATGATGAGCTCCGACACGCGGAGCCCGTCGGCCTTTGCGCCTATCGTGTTCACCTCGCGGTTCATCTCCTGGAGGAGAAAGTCCAGCTTGCGGCCGCACGGTTCGGCGCTGTGGACGAGCGCGTCCCAGTGTGCGACGTGCGCGCGGAAGCGAGCGGTCTCCTCGCTGATATCGGACCGGGCCGCCGTCCGGACGACTTCCTGAGCGACGAGGGTCTCGTCAGGCTGGATCACGGCGCGAAGCTCGCCGACGCGATCGAGCAGCCGCTGTTCGATCGCCTTGCGGCCCTCGTCAGCCGCCGAGGCGATGCGTTCGACGAGGTCGGCGACCTGCGCCTTGTGTGCGTCGAGGTCGGCGCGCAGGTGCTCACCCTCGTGCTTGCGCATGGAGTCCAGCTCGCTCAGCGCTCGCACGATGAGCTGTCGCCCCGTGTTGACGAGTGCGCCCGCGAGCGTCTCGTCGTCTGCGGGTGGCCGCTCAAGGATGGAGAGCGCCTGCGGGAGCCGCAGGAGATCGCCTGCGGTCAATCCGCCCGTGACGAGCCCTCGGGCGCGCGCCCGGTCGAGCGCCGCCTCCAACGCCCGACCGAATTGCTCGTTGAACTCCACCTCGATGGTCGACGCTTGCCGGAGCTGTAGCGAGAGGCTGAGCTCGACTCGCCCTCTCGCAACGTACCTGGCCACGAGCGTCCGAACCTCGGTCTCCAGCGCCGCCAGCGCCTGCGGGACGCGGAGCTGGAGATCCAGGAAGCGATGATTCACGGCTCGGATGGTGACCGCCAGCGACGCGCTCTCGTCTTCTTGGGTCACCGCCGCGAATCCCGTCATGCTCTTGATCATGGATGCCCGCGCTACGACGGCACCATCTTTCGATCAGCCTTCCGCCCTTCGAGCAGCTGCATCTGATACAGCAGCGCGTACGTGCTCGATTGCCTCTCCAGGAGCTCGTCGTGGCGGCCGACCTCAACGATTCGTCCTCGCTCGAGCACCACGATCGCGTCAGCCCGGCGAATGGTCGAGAGTCGATGTGCGATGACGAACGAGGTGCGATTCTTCATCAAGTTGGCCAACGCTTCATGGACGAGGAGCTCGGATTCCGTGTCGAGGGCCGAGGTGGCTTCGTCCAGGATCAGAATCGGTGCGTCCTTCAGGAGTGCGCGGGCGATGGCCAGACGCTGTCGCTGTCCTCCGGACAGACGCTGTCCGCGCTCGCCAATCACGGTGTCGTATCCCTGCGGCAGCGCCGCGATGAACTCGTACGCATGGGCGGCTCGTGCTGCGGCCTCCGTGGCGCTGCGCGACGCGCCCGGGCAGCCATACGCGATATTGCGCGCGACCGTGTCGTCGAAGAGGACGGTCTCCTGAGTCACGATGCCAATCTGCTGCCGAAGAGACGCCAACTGCACCTCTCGGATGTCAACATCGTCGAAAATGATTCGCCCGCCGCTGACGTCGTAGAAGCGCGGCAGCAGATTCACGAGCGTCGTCTTGCCGGCACCGCTGCGGCCGACGATGGCCACCATCTGGCCGGCGTGGACGCGAAACGACACGTTACGAAGGATGCGGCCAACGCCGTCATCGTACCCGAACGAGACGTCTTCGAAGGCAATCGTGCGGCGGAACGGCGCCAGCGCCGGCGCCCCGGTTTTGTCCGGCACTTCGGTGTGCACGTCGAGCATTTCGAAGATCCGGTCCGACGCGGCGACGGCCTGCTGCACATTGGCATTGACCCGACTCAGCTTCTTGGCCGGGCCGTACATGAAGAAGAGCGCCGCGATAAAGGACGTGAACTCGCCCGGGGTCAGGGCTCCTTCGGCAATCTCTCGACTGCCGTACCAGAGCGCCGCCGCCATGGCGACGCCACCCAGCAGCTCCATCAGCGGCGGCAGACTGGACAGGGCCGCCGTCACCTTCATGTTCGTCCGAAACAAGTGGTAGCCAGCTCTGCGGAACTTCTCGGCCTCATCGGCCTCCGTGCCGAACGCCTTGACAATGCGCTGGCCGGTGAAGGCCTCTACGCTGATGTGCGAAAGCTGCTCGAGGGCCTCCTGGCTTCGCCGAGTTGTCCGGCGGACGCGATGCCCGAGTCGAATCAGCGGATACACGATGAGCGGCGCGCTCGTCAGGCAGACCAGCGCCAGGCGCGCATCATAGTAAAAGAGCAGAACGGCGTACGCGATCAGGGCCAACGTCTCGCGAGCGAGGTCGCCGACCGTTTCGGAGACGACCTGTTGCACGTGCGCGACGTCGTTGTTCAGGCGCGACATCAATTGCCCAGTCGTTCGCTGTGAGAAGAACGCCGCCGATTGCTCCAGTATGTGACGGTAGAGCGCGTTGCGCAGGTCCATGACAACTCGCTGTCCCACGCTGGCCATCAGGTACGAGGAGATGTACGATCCGACGCCTTTCAGGAGGTAGAGCCCGACGATCTCCCAGGCGGTCGTGCTCAGTCGCTGCTGATTGGGTAGGACATGATCGAGAATCGGTTTGATCAGCGCGGCCAACCCCGCCGATCCGATGGCGTACACGAGCATTCCCAAGATGGCCCATGCCATGCGCCCGCGATACGGCAGGGCGAAGCGAAAGAGCCGTCTCAGCGAGGTCGTGTCGGTCATGAAGAGGCTGTCCGATAACCGCGCGGGTGCGTCCGATGCCACGCCCACGCGCTCGCGACGATGGTGTCCAGATCCGCGAGCCGTGGCTTCCAGCCGAGTTCGGCTCTGGCGCGGCCGGGAGCTGCGTAGAGCGCCGTCGGATCACCGGCGCGTCGTGGCCCCAGCGTCCAGGGCACCGGTCGACCCGCGACCCGTTGCACCGCCTCGATCACTGCGCGCACCGAGTGCGGCGTACCCGTTCCGAGATTGTACGCGCGCGAGGCGCCTCCGGCCGCGATGCGCTGCAGCGCCTTCACGTGCGCGTCGGCGAGGTCGCTCACGTGGATGTAATCGCGCAGGCATGTGCCGTCTGGCGTCGGGTAGTCATCACCGAAGACCGTCAGGCCAAGCCCGCCTGTCGCCGCGTCGATGGCGCGTGGAATCAGGTGAATCTCCGGCGAGTGGTCTTCACCCAACTCGCCGTCCGGATCGGCCCCGCTGGCGTTGAAGTACCGGAGGGCCGTCCAGCGGATGCCGTGGGCTCGCTCGAAATGCGGGAGCGCCCGCTCCACCGCCAACTTGGAGTCGCCGTAGCTGTTGATCGGGTTCTGCGGATGCGTCTCGGGAATCGGCGTTTCCAGCGGCTCGCCGTAGGTTGCACAGGTCGAGGAGAACACGAACGACGGAACGGACTCGGTGGCCATGGCCTCGAGCACGGTCAGTGCGCCTCCGACATTGTTCCTGTAGTACTTGATCGGTTCCCGCACCGATTCGCCGACATCGAGAAACGCGGCAAAGTGCATGACCGCGCCGATCTCGTGATGGCGCAGCACGGCGCGGACCGCCGCGAGGTCGGTGATGTCACCCTGAACGAGCGTGCCGTATCTGACGGCCGCCCGGTGACCCGCCGACAGGTTATCAAAGACGACGACCTCGTAGCCGGCCTGCGCCAGCGCCTTGCAGGCGTGGCTTCCGATATAGCCGGCTCCGCCGGTCACGAGGACACGGCGATCAGCAGGCACGCGGACCACTGATGGGAGCGGTTCCCACGACGACGGCTTTCATATCAGAATAAGATACTGATTGCGAACGACTTACTCAAGCGACCCTAATCGTCGGCCATCCGCGGCGCCGCTGCGCGTCCTCATCGACTACCAGCCTGCCCTTCGCGGTCGCACAGGCGCTGGAGTCTTCACACACGAGCTCTCGGCGGCGCTGCTCGCACGATCCGCTGTCGACGTGGCTCGCCGGGTGGACCTGACGATCTTCTCCAGCTCCTGGAAGGATCGCCTGTCGACGACGCCGGAGCTCCGCGGCGCCTGCTGTGTGGACCGCCGTATTCCCGTAGCGCTGCTGAACCTGCTCTGGCATCGGCTGGAGTGGCCCGCGGCCGATCGCCTGGCGCACCGGCACTTCGATGTCGTGCACTCGTCCCATCCACTGCTGATGCCGGCCGTCGATGCCGCGCAGGTCATTACGATTCACGACCTCGACTTCCTGTCGCACCCCGAGCGGACTCGGGCCGAGATCCGCCGCGACTACCCCAGTCTCGTTCGTCGCCACGCATCCCGCGCGCACGCCGTCGTGGTGCCGTCGCGCTTCACGGCTGGCGAAGTCGAGCGCCGGCTGGGGGTGCCCGCAGATCGCATAGTGGTGTGTTCGCCGGGCGCACCGGACTGGCGTCCGCGCAGCCGGCCCCCGCGCGGAGGCTATTTGCTGTTCTTCGGGACCCTGGAACCGCGGAAGAACGTCGGCGTGCTCCTCGACGCGTACACCCGGTTACTGGAAGAGGGACCACCGCCGCCGCCCTTGGTGCTCGCCGGCCACGCGCGGCCCGAGGCAGCCCAGTGGCTCTCTCGTCTGACGGCTCCGCCGCTCATGGGTCGAGTCTCACACATCGGCTACGTCGACCCCGACAAGCGAGAGGCGTTGTACGCGGGCGCGTCGCTGCTGGTCATGCCGTCCCTCGATGAGGGGTTTGGCATACCGGTCCTCGAGGCCATGGCCGCTGGTGTCCCTGTCGTCGCGGCTCGCCGCGGGGCGCTCCCCGAGGTCCTCGGCGATGCCGGCGTCCTGGTGGACCCGCTCGACCCGCGGGATCTGGCGGCGGGCCTCCGCCGCGTGTACAGCGATGTCGATGGTGCCGCGAGCTGCGTGGAGCGCGGCCGCGCACGTGTCGGCTGCTTTCGGTGGACGGATGCGGCCCGCTGCGCGTACGACGCGTATCGGGCCGCGGTGACGCGCCACGTCCAGGAACGCCGCGCGTGATTCGCATCGGTATCGACGCTCGCGAGCTGATTGGGCACCCGACCGGCGTTGGCCGCTACCTCGGAGGGCTACTCGAACGGTGGTCGTCCATGGACGAGGCCGCCGACTGTGAGTTCGTGCTGTACAGCATCGAGCCGCTGTCGTTGGCCCTGCCTCCTCATCGATTCGCCACGCGCGTGGTCATCGGGCCAGGCAATACCTGGTGGGAGCAGACCGCGCTGCCGGCAGCAGTCGGCCAGGACGCGCTGGACGTCTTCCTTGCACCGGCCTACACGGCACCGCTGCGCCTGACTGTCCCGCTGGTCGTGGCGATCCACGACATCTCGTTCATCGCGCACCCTGAGTGGTTCACGGTCCGTGAGGGGCTGCGCAGACGCTGGCTGACGCGACGGGCCGCGCGCCGCGCGAACACCGTGATCACCATCTCCGACTTCACGCGCGACGAGCTCGTCACTCGACTCGGAGTGGCTCCGGAGCGGATCGCGGTAATTCCGCCCGGTGTCACGCGCGTGACCCGTGAGCCCAGCACGCAAGCAGGCGGCGTCTTGTACGTGGGCTCTGTCTTCAACCGGCGTCACCTGCCGGATCTCATCAGAGGCTTCGCGCCCCTGGCACGCGAGCATCCGACGCTGACCCTCGATGTCGTGGGCGACAATCGGACGTACCCGCACGAGGATCTGCTCGGTCTCATCGCTGCTGAGCGTCTGGAAGCGCAGGCACGTTGGCGGCCGTGGGTGCCCGACGAGACATTGCGGACCTTGTACCAGAGCGCCCGGACCTTCGCCTTCCTGTCCGAGTACGAAGGCCTGGGTCTGACGCCGCTCGAAGCGTTGGCGGCGGGCATTCCCGTCGTGGTCCTCGACACGCGTGTCGCGCGTGAGAGCTGCCGGGACGCCGCGCTGTACGTCCCTCCCGGTGATGTCCCGATGATCACCGAGGCACTCCGGACCGCGCTCTTTGACGAGCCGACGCGCCGACGCCTCCTGACACAGGCGCCGCACGCCTTGGCCCGTTTCGATTGGACGCTCGCGGCTCGCGAGACCTTGGCGACGCTCCTGACGGCGGCCGGGGCACACGTATGACGCCCGCTCTGTCGATCATCATCGTGAGCTTCAACACGCGCGCACATCTGCAACGGTGCCTGATCTCGCTCCAGCAGCCGCCCCCGCAGGTCTCACACGAGATCATCGTCGTCGAGAACGCGTCGACCGACGGGAGTGCCGATGCGGCCCGACGGTTCCCGGGTGTCCACGTGATCGACGCGGGCGAGAACCTCGGCTTCTCGGCCGCCAACAACCGTGGCATTCGCGCGTCTCGAGGCACGAATCTCCTGCTCCTCAACAGCGACACGATCGTGCCGCCTGGGGCAATCGACGTTCTCATGGGTGTGCTCGAACGTCACCCGGACGCGACCGTGGTCGGTCCGCGCCTGGTCGATGGACAGGGTCGCGCGGAGCTGTCGTTCGGCCCGATGATCGGTCCGTTGGCCGAATTTCGTCAGGGGCGCCTGATGCGTCGACTGGCGGCCGGCGATGTGGCGACGGTGGCACGCATCGAGGCGTGGACCCGGCAGGAAGGTTGGCCAGACTGGGTGACTGGCGCGTGTCTCCTCGTGCGTCGGGCGGCCGCCGAAGCCGTAGGCCTGCTTGACGAACGGTTCTTCATGTACACGGAGGACGTGGACTTCTGCGCCGCGATTCGCGCACGCGGGGGACGGGTGCTCTTCACGCCGGTACCGGAGATCGTGCACGTCGGGGGCCGTTCCAAGGCTACCGCGCTGCAGGCCACTCAAGCCGCGTATCGGCGCAGCCACCTGGCCTTTTACGAGAAGCATCACCCGCGTTGGGCACTGCTGCTCCGCTGGTACACACGTGTGCGCGATCGCTAGTGGAGGGGCAGCCGCCCGCCGCAGGCCGAGCCAGGCACAGCCCAGTCATGGTCTGGTTCGTCGCCGAGCTGGTACTCGGCGCGGACCCTTGATATGATCGGCCCGTGCGCATCGGCTTCGACGCGCGAAAGCTGCACGACTTCGGTATTGGTACGTACATCCGTAACGTGCTGCGCCAGCTTGCCCGGCTCGACTGCGAGACCGAGTTCGTGCTGCTGTGCCGGCCCGACGATGTCGAGACCCTCAGGCAGCTGGGTCAGAATTTCCGGCCTGTCATCGAGACGGCGGGCAACTACTCCATCGCAGAGCAGCTCAAAGTACCGCTTGCGCTTCGGCGTGAGGGGGTGACGCTGTTCCATACGCCGCACTACGTGCTGTCGCCGCTTGTCGCCTGCCCGTCGGTCGCAACGATTCACGACTGTATCCATTTGATGTTTCCGCAGTACTTGCCGAGCCGCTTCGCGCTCACCTACGCTCGGACATCGATCTCGCTCGCCGCGCGCCGGGCCACGCGGGTGATCACGGTGTCGGAAAGCTCGAAGCGGGACATCCTCCGTTTCGTGGACACGACGCCCGACAAGATCGACGTCATCTACAACGCGTACGACGAACGGTTCGGGGAAGAACCGCAGGAGGAGGCGGTGGTTCGCGTTCGTGAGCGGTATCAGTTGCAGGGCGAGTTCGTTCTGTACGCCGGCAACGTCAAGCCGCACAAGAATGTCGAGCGGCTGATCGATGCGTTCCACCTCGTACGGCAGCGCGGCCTGGATCACCTGAAGCTCGTGGTCATCGGCGACGAGGTGTCCCACTATGCGTCATTGCGCCGCGCGGTGCATCGCTACAATCTGCACCGCCATGTCCGCTTCCTCGGGTACATGCCGGAGGACACGTTGGCCATCATGTACCGCCTCGCAGGCGTCTTCGTGTTTCCGTCGCTGTATGAGGGGTTCGGGTTGCCGCCGCTCGAGGCGATGGCCAGCGGCACGCCGGTCGTCGTGTCGAACGTCTCGTCGCTCCCGGAGGTGGCTGGCGATGCCGCGGTCCTCGTCAATCCGCTCGACCCGGTCGACATCGCGGACGGGATTATGCGGGTGTTGACGAACGACGATCTGCGCCGGGAGCTGCGTCGAAGGGGTCTCGGCCGGGCTCGCCAATTCTCGTGGGAGGCGTCGGCTCGACGGGTACGCGAGATCTACGCGCAGGTCGGGGCGCCCGAGACGGTCGTGTCTGCGCCGCTGCCGCGGAGCGTCGAGCCGGCGGAAGCGGTGGGTCGTCGCAAGGCGCCTACCGAATGAGCGCGCGCATTGCGCTGGTCCATGACTGGCTCACCGGAATGCGTGGCGGTGAGAAAGCCCTGGAGATCGTGTGCGAGCGGTTCCCCTCGGCGGAGCTGTTCACCCTCGTCCATGTTCGCGGCAGCGTGTCACCCACAATCGAGCAGAGACGGATTCACACCTCGTTCGTGCAGCGCCTACCGGGCGTCGGTCGTTACTACCGCCAGTGTCTGCCGCTGTTCCCGAGCGCCATCGAACAGTTCGATCTCGACCGCTTCGACCTCGTGCTCAGCATTAGTCACTGCGTGGCAAAGTCCGTCATCCGCGCCCCGCGCGCCCAGCACATCTGCTATTGCCTGACCCCAATGCGCTACGCCTGGGATCAGTTCGATGCGTACTTCGGTCCGGACCGGATTGGCGCGGGCTGGAGCCGACTGATGCGGCCCGTCATGGCGCAGCTTGCGAGGTGGGACCGCAGGACCGCCGGCCGTGTTGACCGCTATGTGGCTATCTCTCAGTACGTTGCGGGCAGGATCGGCCGATACTATAATCGCCAGGCGACCGTGGTGTATCCACCCGTCGACACCGAGTTCTTTCGACCCGACGACACGTCGGATGTGTCCCGACCAGAGCCGTTTGCGCTCGTCGTTTCGGCCCTTGTGCCGTACAAGCGCCTCGAAGTGGCCATCGAAGCGTGCCACCGGGTCGGCATCCCGCTGAAGGTCGCCGGCGATGGCCCCGAGCGCGCCACGCTCGAGAGGCGCGCCGCGTCCAGCGCCGAGTTCTTCGGTCGTGTGACCGATCACGAGCTGCGGAACCTGTATCGCCGAGCGACGGTGGTCCTCTTCCCCGGCGAAGAGGACTTCGGCATCGTGCCCCTGGAGGCGCAAGCCTGCGGCCGTCCGGTGGTCGCGCTGGGGCGCGGGGGCGCGTGTGAAACCGTCATTCCGGGTGAAACCGGTGAGTTGGTCGACGATCTCGGACCAGATGCCTTTGCGACGACCCTCGATCGGGCGCTCCATTGTCGATACGACGCCGCGCGCATTCGCGCGCACGCGGAGCGCTTTGGACGCGATCGATTTGGCGACGAAATCGAGGCGCTCGTGCGCGCGCAGTTGACCGAGGCGGCGACATGATCCGCCACAATCGGCTGCTCGTCGCGTTCCATGTGGCGTCGGACTCGCTGCTTGCCATCTGCGCGTTCATCGTGGCCTACGCCTTCCGATTCCATTCCGGTCTCATCCCGATCACGAAAGGGCTTCCTCCCCTGACGCAGTACTTGAACGTCGTGCCGTTCATCGCCGTGCTGGTGCCGCTCGGCTTCCAGCTACAGGGGCTGTACCGGCTGCGGCGTGGCCGGTCTCGCGTCGACGACTTCTTCGCCGTGTTCGTCGGCAGCATTCTCGCGGTCGTGTTTGGGATCGTCGCCACGCTCTACGTCCAGACCTACTTCGTCACCGATGCGGCGAAGGACGCCGGCACGTTCGAGGTGTCGCAGCTGGTCTGGGCCACGTTTCTCGGGCTGAACGTCGTTCTGGCGTTCGCTTCTCGCGAGCTCGTTCGCGAAGTGCTGGAACGACGATGGCGCGCAGGAATCGGGCTGAAGCGGATCCTGATTGCCGGCTCGGGCGAGCTGAGCCGAATCATCGCAGACAAGATCCTCGAGCACCGCGAGCTTGGCTATCAGATTGTGGGGTTCGTGGACGACCGCGCTGCGGGCGACCGTCTTGGGTACCGTGGTCTGCCCCTTCTGGGCACGCTGGACCAGGCGGCCGATATCGCGTCGCGTGAGGCCATCGATCATCTCTACGTCGCGCTGCCGCCCGAGCAGCACTTGCGAATGATCGCGCTCCTCGAGAGCACGAGTCGGGAGATGGTGGACGTCAAGGTCGTGCCGGACCTGCTCCAGGTCATCGCGCTGCGGGCGCGCCTCGAGGACCTCGACGGCGTTCCGGTGATCAACGTCAACGATGTGCCGTTGCAAGGCTTCAACGCGATCCTGAAGCGCATGATCGACGTCGTCATCTCGGGCGCGGCTTTGCTGATTCTGGCGTTGCCGCTGGCACTTGTCGCCCTTGTCGTCAAGCTCTCGTCGCGCGGCCCGGTATTCTACCGGCAGGAACGCATGGGGCTCGATGGCAAGCCGTTCACGATCATCAAGTTCCGCTCGATGCACGATCATGCCGAACGGGGAACCGGCCCGATGTGGGCGTTCGAAGACGACCCGCGCGTGACGCCCCTCGGGCGTTTCTTGCGGCGATCCAACATTGACGAGCTGCCGCAGCTCTGGAATGTGTTGCGCGGGGACATGTCGATCGTGGGCCCGCGTCCGGAACGTCCGTACTTCGTGGCGCAGTTCAAACACAAGGTGCCGCAGTACATGCTGCGCCACAAGGTCAAGGCGGGCCTCACGGGCTGGGCACAAGTGAACGGCTGGCGCGGCAACACGCCGCTCGACAAACGGATCGAGTACGATTTGTACTACATCGAGAACTGGTCCGTTCGCCTCGATCTCAAGATCATGTGGTTGACGCTCATTCGGGGCTTCTTCCACAAACACGCGTACTGATCCCCAGCGAAAAGCGCTCACTCATGCAGCAACGCGTCGTCATCACCGGGGCCGCCGGGTTCATCGGCTCCCACCTGTCGGAGGTCTTGCTCGACCGGGGCTATGAGGTCATCGGCATCGACAACTTGTTGACAGGGACGACCGACAACATCGCCCACTTGGTGAATCGGGACTTTACATTCATCAAGCACGATGTGACGAACTACATACACGTCCCCGGGCCGGTGCACTCCGTGCTGCACTGGGCCAGCCCAGCGAGCCCCATCGACTACCTCGAACTCCCGATTCCAACGCTGAAAGTTGGCGCGCTCGGCACACACAAAGCGTTGGGCCTTGCCAAGGAGAAGGGCGCGACATTCGTCCTCGCGTCCACATCAGAGGTCTATGGCGATCCGCTGGAGCATCCGCAAAAGGAGACCTACTGGGGGAACGTGAACCCGATCGGTCCGCGCGGTGTCTACGATGAGGCGAAGCGGTTTGCCGAAGCAATGACGGTCGCGTACCACCGCTATCATGGTCTCGATGCCAAGATCGTAAGAATCTTCAATACCTATGGTCCACGGATGCGGCTGAATGACGGTCGTGCCGTGCCGGCGTTCGCGTCTCAAGCCCTCCGAGGCGAGGACGTGACCATCTTCGGCGACGGTACGCAGACGCGGAGCTTCACGTACATCAGCGATCTCGTGGACGGGATCCTGCGTCTGATGGTGTCGACCGTCAACGACCCGGTGAACATCGGCAACCCGCGGGAGATGACGATCGAGCAGATCGCCAAGACGATCATCGCCATGACGGGTTCGAAGAGCCGCATTGTCCACAAGCCCCTTCCGGTCGACGATCCCAAGGTGCGCCAGCCGGACATCACTCGGGCACGCACGTTGCTCGGCTGGGAACCGAAGGTCTCGCTTGAAGAAGGCCTCGTGCCGACGCTCGCGTACTTCCTGGGGAAGATCCAGAAGACCACGTAGGCCGGGCAGGCCGGGTGGCTCTTGCGGCTTCGGGACACGCCTGGCTTAGCGTGTGAGCTTCCGGTACTTGATCCGATGGGGCTGATCGGCCTCAGCGCCCAGGCGGCGCTTCCGATCGGTTTCGTAGTCCTGGTAGTTTCCCTCGAACCACACTACGCGGGAGTCGCCCTCGAAAGCGAGCATGTGAGTGGCGATGCGATCGAGGAACCAGCGATCGTGGCTGATCACCACAGCGCAGCCCGCGTAGTTCAGGAGAGCCTCCTCCAGCGCTCGGAGTGTGTCGACGTCGAGATCATTGGTGGGCTCGTCGAGTAAGAGCAGATTGCTCCCCTTTCTCAAGAGCTTGGCGAGGTGCAGGCGGTTTCGTTCGCCGCCGGACAGCGTTCCGACCTTGCGTTGCTGGCCCGGCCCCTTGAAGTTGAACCAGGACACATAGGCCCGAGAGGCCACCTTCTTCTTCCCGAGCTCGAGCTCGTCCAGGCCGCCTGAGATCTCCTCCCAGACAGTCTTGTCCGGAGACAAGGCCTCACGACTCTGGTCGACGTACCCGACTTGGACGGTCTCGCCCAGACGGAGCGTGCCTCCATCAGGTTTCTCTTGGCCCGTGATCATTCGAAACAACGTCGTCTTGCCGGCGCCGTTCGGACCGATCACACCGACGATGCCGCCGCGCGGCAGCGTGAAGTCAAGCCCGTCGATGAGCAGGTTGTCGCCGTAGCCTTTGCGAAGGTCTCTCGCTTCGACCACGACGTCACCGAGGCGAGGGCCGGGTTGAATGTAGATCTCGGCCGTCTCAATCTTCTGGGCGACGTCCTCTTTCAGAAGCTCATCGTAGGCGTTCAGCCGCGCTTTGCCCTTCGCTTGTCGGGCTCGGGGCGACATGCGGATCCATTCCAGCTCACGTTCGAGCGTCCGCTGCCGTTTTGTTTCGGCCTTCTCTTCCTGCGCCAGGCGGTTCTGCTTCTGTTCCAACCACGACGAGTAGTTCCCTTCCCAGGGAATGCCGTGCCCGCGATCGAGCTCGAGAATCCAGCCAGCCACGTTGTCGAGGAAATAGCGGTCGTGCGTCACGGCGACAACCGTGCCTGGATAGTCCCTCAGAAACCGCTCGAGCCAGGCGACCGACTCGGCGTCGAGGTGGTTGGTGGGCTCGTCCAACAGGAGCAGGTCGGGCGACAGAAGCAGGAGCCGGCACAGCGCGACGCGACGACGCTCGCCGCCAGAGAGTGTGGTGACATCCGCATCCGGCGGCGGCAAGCGAAGCGCGTCCATCGCCAGCTCGAGCCGCGAGTCGAGGTCCCAGGCATTTGCGGCGTCGATCTTGTCTTGCAGTTTCCCTTGCTCTTCGAGAACCTTGTCCATCTCCTCCGGCGACAAGTCCTGTCCTAGCCTCTCGTTGACTTCGTCGTAGCGCGCCAGCAATGCCTTGATCGACGCGACCCCTTCTTCCACGTTGCCGAGGACCGTTTTCGAGGCGTTCAGACGGGGCTCTTGCTGCAGGAATCCCACCGAAATCCCTGCGGCCGGAAACGCCTCACCGAGGAAGCTCTGGTCATCGCCCGCCATGATCTTCAGCAACGAACTCTTGCCCGCACCGTTCAGCCCGAGGACACCGATTTTCGCGCCCGGCAGAAATGAGAGCCAGATATCGTCGAGGACACGGATATCGGGAGGATGAACTTTCCCGAGGCCTTTCATGGTGTAGATGAATTGGGGCATAAGTCGCAGCGATCGCAGAGGTTCTAGGGTTCTGGGGTTCGCAGGTTCAGGGGTTCAAGGGTTCAGGGATTCCGACGGTACGCCGGTGCGCAGCCGATCGTGCAGATGTCAAGTTTACAATTCGAGTCGATGAGTCTGCAACGGATCCGGCGGCGAAGCAGTTTTCACGCGAGATCTTGAGTTTCCAACGATGTCTGGTGGTCTCCGACGCATTCTGCACATCGACATGGACGCCTTCTATGCGTCGGTGGAGCAGCGCGACGATCCGTCGTTGAAGGGGCGGCCCGTGGCAGTCGGTGGCCAGCCCGACCGGCGAGGCGTGGTGGCCGCTGCCAGCTATGAGGCGCGAACGTTCGGCGTCCGCTCGGCCATGTCGATGGCCAAGGCCGTCAGGCTCTGCCCCTCTCTCGTCATTGTCCGACCGGACTTCTCCCGCTACAAGGCGGCATCGGACGCCGTCTTCGCACTCTTCCGTGAGGTCACGCCGCTGGTCGAACCGCTGTCGCTCGACGAGGCCTATCTCGACGTGACCGAGAACGCGTGGAACGAGCCATTCGCCGTCAACGTCGCACGCCGCCTGAAGGCCGGTATCCGCGAGGCGACGGCGCTCACCGCCTCGGCCGGCGCCGCCCCGAACAAGTTTCTCGCGAAGATCGCCTCGGGGTGGAAGAAGCCCGACGGCCTCACGGTGATCAGTCCGGAGCGTGTCGAGCCATTCCTCCAGCGCCTGCCGGTCGACGCCTTGCGGGGCGTCGGTCCGGTGACCGCTGGGAAGCTACGCGCGCGTGGCATCGAACGGCTGGTGGACGTGCGAACCATCGATGTCGACCAGTTGCGAGAGACCGTCGGGAGCCTCGCGGATTGGCTGATTCAGCTCTCGTACGGCGTCGATGAGCGGCCAGTGACCCCACACCGCGAGACGAAATCGTCGGGCTCCGAGACCACGTACGCGGAGGACCTGACAGACGTCGCTCGGATGCGACGCGAACTGGCTGAGATGGCCGCCGATGCCGCGGCATGGCTGGCTCGGCGCCGACTCTTCGCCCGAACCGTTGTGATCAAAGTGCGGTATTCGGACTTCACAACCGTGACGCGAAGCCACAGCGCCCTGCCCACGCAGAACGCTGATGCCCTGGTCACTCGTGCCCTTGAGTTGCTGACCCGGACCGAGGCGGGCGGTCGGCCTGTCCGCTTGCTCGGCGTCAGCGTGCACAACCTGGTGGATCCTGATGCCAGGTCGCCGGGCCCGCCCCGCCTCCCGTTCTCCGATTGAACCCACGTGTCTGCCCGCGTGTCGCGGTTCTCCGCGTATACTGAGTGACGCGATGTTGAAGGGCACCCGATACGGCATCCTGAAGAAAGTGCAACCTGTCAGCATCCACGGACAGGTGTCCCTCGACATCTTCTTCACCGACGTGGAGGATCCCGACGGTCAGACGCACGTCGCCCGCATGGGGTCTGAGGCGGTGACCCGCCATCTTGAGCCAGGCGACCGGATTCGACTGGAGTACCTGGTCGGCGTTGCCGTAAAGGTCGAGCGCGTGCCCTGACCGTTGTGCTTCCGAATCTGCGACAGGCCATCTGGACGGCGGCTGTTGCTACGACCTTCGCGGTGTTCGTGGCGACAAGTGTCTACGTCGACATCGCCCATGTTCGGGTCAAGCTCGTCGAGCGGTCAATCGAAGCGTCCGATGGTCGCGTCGTGGTGAGCCTGAACGACCGGATGGCGGACGATCTCATCGCCCCGTGGGCGCTCATCGCGCGCGTCAGGCACGCCAGCGCGACCCCGATGCTTTTTCGCGTCACAGTCGGCGGCGAGCCGGCCTGCGAGCGGTCGGTATCAGCCGGCGGTTCCACGCGAATCGACTGCGCCGTCACCGGACCTTGGCGGCGAGCCTCCGAGGCTCCTGAGATCGGTGTGGTCGCCGCCGGTCCGTGGACCCTCGAATACCTGGAGATCGCGACCCATCACGGCAACACGACGGGCCCGCTGATGTCGTACGTGATCCCCGCCGATGGGGCAACTTTTGTTCGCCCGTCCCGGCTGTGGGGCTTCCTGACGTTCGCCGCCGTTGCGGCGCTCTTGCTTCTCGGCCCAGCGACCGCAGACCCCGTGGCCGTTCAGGTTGCCTCGCGCGTTGTCGGTGCACTGGCCCTCTCGTTGATCGCCATCGTCCTCGTGGCGCCGTTGGTCTCAGCATATCGCGTGGTGATTTGGACAGGGACCGTCGTGGAGTGGGTTGTCGCGATTGGCGTCCTACGATTGGTTTACTCTCTCTCCACACGGATTACCGTCCCCCAAGTCGCAGGGCTCCTCACGATAGGCATGTTCGTCCTGACCGCGAGCATGGGGACTCGAGCCCTGAGTGGGGCTGACAGCTACGGCTACGTGAGCCAAGCGGATCTGTGGCTTCGAGGCGACTTGAAGATCCCACAGCCCTTCACCGTCGAGGCCCCATGGCCCAACGCCGATCGCGCTTTCGCGCCGCTCGGCTATCAGCCGTCGCCGCAGGACAATCGGGTTATTGTGCCGACCTATGCACCCGGGCTTCCGCTGCTCCTTGCGCTCGCAAAGCGTGTGGGTGGTCAGACGGCGATGCACTTCGTCGTGCCGTTCTCTACTGCGGTGCTGGTGCTGGCCACCTTCGGGCTGGACCGGCGACTCGGGTCAGATACGGCCGGCCTGATTGGGGCGTACCTCCTGGCAGCAAGCCCGGTGTTGGTGACATACGCGCTGGTGGCCATGACGGACATGCCGGTCGCGGCGGCGTGGGCCGTGGCGTTCTACGCAGCGCTGGGCCGCTCCGCCTGCGCCACGCCGTAGGTGCGGGCCTGGCTGCCGGCCTGGCAGTGCTCATTCGCCCGAATCTCGCGCCGCTTGCGGCGATCCTCGGACTCCACTACGCCCTGTAGTTCTAGACGTCATTCGAGCGGCGCCGAGTGCCGGGGCTCTGCCTCGCCTATGGGGTCGGGGTACTCCCGAGCGTGTTTGCTGTGGACCTGATCAATCGCGAGCTGTATGGGTCGCCGTTCACGTCGGGATACGGCGCGCTGGGTGACCTGTTCGCGTGGAGTCGGATGGGCACGAATGCCCTGAACTACCTCGCCTGGATGGTGCAGTCGCAAACCCCGGCTGTCCTGATCGGCGTTGCGGCGATTGTCGTGCCGCTGCGGCCGATCTGGCCCCGCGTGCCGGACCGCCGCGTGTTCATCGTGATCGGCGCCTTCGTTGCCACGCTCTGGAGCATCTACCTCGCCTGGTACGTATTCGACACGTGGCTGTTCCTGCGCTTCATGCTCTCATCGTGACCCTTCTTCATGATAGGTATCGGCGCGGTCTCCGTCGCGTGCATGAGCGTGCGCACGCGGGCGGCTCGTCCTCTCACTGTTGGCGCCGTGGCCATGGTGTTGTTGATCCAGGTGCGGTATGGAGGCCAGCGGAGGGTCCTGGACCAAGGATGGGGCGAGGATCGCAGCGTGGCGATCGCGCGATTGGTGGCGCACATGACGCCGCCCAACAGCGTCGTCATCTGCCTGATTCACAGCGGATCGCTGCGCTATTACGGCGGGCGGATGACACTCTATTTTCCCTGGCTCGATGAGCAGTCGCTCGATACCGCGGTCGACTGGCCGGCCGCGGCGTGCGGACCTACGCCCTCATCGAGGACCGGGAGATGGACGAATTCAAAACGCGCTACGCGTTGCAGCGGCGCAGTGCCATCGTGGACCAGCCGCCGCTTGCTGTGTATCGGGAGCCGGGCAGCGTTCTGCTGTTCGATCTCACCGAATCCCGCACCGCGCCGGCCGCCCCGGCGGTTGGCAAGGGTGCACCGCACTCGTGGGTCGCGCCACCCCCGGTGCCGCTGGAGCCGCTCCTCCTCAAGCCGCCCGTGAGGGGCGATTGACGGACCTCCGCAGCCTGCTCTACTGGATGTCCTTCTTGACCAGGCGAACCGCCTTCAGATCGATGCGCACATTCGGTGTCTCTCCCGTCCGAGGTGACGCCTCGATGGCCTCGACGGCGGCCATGCCGTCCACCACGCGCGCGAAGGCCGTATAGACGCCGTCGAGGGCGGTCGACGTCCCGGTGCAGATGAAGAACGACGTGGTGCCGCTGTCCGGCGCATCGCCGCGTGCCAGCGACACGATACCCTTGACGTGTTTGGTGTCGTTGATCTCGGGCCGCATGTTGTGGACGAGCGCGTGCTGCTTGGGTGTCAGCGGTTGCTCCCGCGTGTTCAGGGCGCCGGTCTGGATCACGAATCCCGGTGCCACGCGGTGGAACGCCATGCCGTCGTACACGCCTGCCTTCGCCAGCTTGAGGAATTGCCGTACGTGCTCCGGCGCCTTGTCGATGAGGAACTCGAGCATGATTGGCCCGGCGGAGGTGTCGAGAATCGCCCGATAGGTGCCGAGCTCCTGTGCGGTTTCGTTGACGAAGGGCTCGGGCTCGGGCGGCGGCGTGTCACGAATGGTGATCCGCGTGATTTCCACGCGTGCCGTGGCTTTTCCATTGGTGTCGATCGGCGTCTCGGAGATCTTCTGAAGGACGCCCATGCCGTCATTCACCCGGGCAAACACGGTGTACTGATTGTCCAATGCAGGCTGGTCGACGAGAACGATGAAGAACTGCGCGCCGCCACTGTCGGGCCGGCCTGGCACCAAGACGGCTGCGACCGACCCGCCCGTCATCTTTGGCGCTCGCGCTTCGGCTTTCAGGGCATTCTGTCCGCCCGTACCGTATTGGGCTTGCTTGGCCGGGTCCTTGGAGATCGGATCGCCACCCATGATCATGCCGTTCTTGACCATGCGGTGGAACGTCGTGCCGTCGTAGGCACCGGCTTCCGCCTGCTTGAGGAAGTACGCCGCGTGAGTGGGGCCCGTCTCCGGCGTGATGTCCACAATGAAGGTCCCCAGTGTCGTCTCGACCACCGCTTGTTTCGGTGAGGTGCCGGTTTGAGCCGCGACGGGGCCGGATCCAGCGAGCCAGAACGCCAGGCCGATCGCGAGCGGGCCGGTGTCAAGGAGCCAAAGAGTCCGAGTGATTACGCGCCGCATGACAGCTCCAACGGATGGCCGCACGACCGTCGTCCCCTCAGGTGTTGACGATGCGTGAGGCGTGGAACACGTAGTGCAGTCCGGAGATCAGCGTGATGGCCAAGGACGCATACACGAACACGGTCACGACCGGCGAAGCGTACCCGCGATAGTTGAAGAACATGGCGACCACCGCCGTGACGATGTAGGTGACCGTGGCAATCTTCCCATAGATCGACGGCCGGAACGTCCGTGGACCGATCACCAGGTTGATAACCGCGACGGTCAGCACGATGCCCACGTCACGGCTGATGATGAGAATCGTGAGCCAGATCGGCAGGCGGTTCTCGAGCCCCAACCCCGGCAACGTGAGCACGATGAACGTGGTGACGAGCAGCAGCTTGTCGGCGGCCGGGTCGAACCACGCCCCCAGGCTCGTCTTCTGGCCTGTATAGCGAGCGGCCAGGCCGTCGAGCCCATCGGTGACGCCCGCGACGATGAACACCGTTAGCGCCCAACCAAGCTGTTCATAGATGACGAGCAGCACGAACGCGGGGATCAAGAGCATCCGCAACAACGTGAGCTGGTTCGCGAGCGTGAAGACGCTGTTCATCGGGTCCGGGCGGCTGGATCGATCGGTCCAGCAAGGCGCAACACGCGATCGACCATGGCGATCGCCTCGGCGCCAGTCACCGGCTGGCCGGGCCGAAACGCGCCATCGGCCGTGCTCGTCATCGCACCAGACGCGACGGCGGTCGAGGCGGCTGGGTAGGCCAGGTGTCCGGGGGACAGATCGGTGAATGAGGGGCGGGTCGCCTGCCAGGCCCGTGCCTGTTGTGGCGGAGAGAGGCGCAGAATCAAGCGACCGGCGATGGGAGCCAGCTCGCCTCGCTGCACGACGGCACGCGGCTCGAACGTGTGGTTCGGGTAAGGTTCCATCACGCCCGCGCGCGCCACGCTGACGATCCAGCGCTCAGCCCAATCACCGCGGATGTCAGTGATGACGCTGGGTTCGGTTGTGGGAAACGCGTCCAGTTGTTTGGCCAATCGCACACCAATCAGCGCTGCCAGCTGCGCGCGTGTGATGGCCGGGGCGGACTCGATGGCCCGGTACTCCTCGGGTAGCCGCGTCAGCTCGAGACGCGCGGTCAGGGCATCGCTGCGCTGCCGCACGCGATCGCTCGGGTCGAGCGCGAGGGCCTCTGCGTACGCCTTGAGAGCGCCCTCCACATCACCCTTGGCCTCGAGGATTTCCGCGATCTGCCCAATCGCCACCGCGTCCGACGGGTCGAGCTCCACGGCTTTGCGAAAACGCTCGAGCGCGGCGTCCGGCTCCCCGGCTTGCCGCTCGAGGATCGCCAGCTCTCGATACAGAAATGCGCTGTCTGGTGACGTCACGATGGCGCGCGCGTATGCGCTGCGTGCCTCGTCGAGCTGATTGGCGCGTGCCGCTTGTCTCGCCTGCGCGATTTGTCGTTCGGCGCTCCGGAAGCGCAAGAGATCGATTTGACGCGGCAGGTCGGTCAGTCCGGCGTCCTGTATCAGCGCGGCCTGATACGCGGCGATCGCCTCCTCGTCCCGCTCGAGCGCTTGGAGCGACCGACCCCGTCCGACCAAGGCCGACACATAGTCGGCTCGTCGCTCCAGCGCCCTGTCGAAGTGGCTCAGCGCGCCCTTCGGATCCTTGCGTGCCAACGCAATGTACCCGCTCGCCGCCTCGGCCGGATAGAAAGCCGCAGCGGCCTGGAGCGCCACGCCGACTTCTCGCTCGGCGCCGCGCAAATCACCAGCCTGCAGGAACCGCCAGGCGCGATCGTGTGCGGCGGCCGCTGCCGTCCCCGTGAACGCCTGCGGCACCGGCGGGGCGAGGAAGTCCGGGTAACGAGGAGTGGTGACAACCGGCGCAGGTATCGTTCTGGCTGCACACGCGGTGAGCACCACCGACACCACCCCGACGGCTAGAAGCGGGACGATCGCTCGCG
>Ga0194132_10000999_pt1 | contig 57416 bp, 67 predicted proteins | sample TA2KigOf80mmetaG_FD_148612 | JGI IMG/M metagenome (GOLD analysis project Ga0194132, IMG submission 148612) | Freshwater microbial communities from Lake Tanganyika, Tanzania - TA2015054 Kigoma Offshore 80m | ecosystem: Environmental > Aquatic > Freshwater > Lake | place: Tanzania: Lake... | reverse complement strand
ATGGCGAAGGCGAAATTCGAGCGGACGAAGCCGCACTGCAATGTCGGGACGATCGGGCACGTCGATCACGGGAAGACAACGCTGACGGCGGCGATCACGAAGGTTCTCGCGGAGTCTGGGGGTGCGCAGTTCATGGCGTACGACCAGATCGACAAGGCGCCCGAGGAGAAGGCGCGCGGGATCACGATCTCGACGGCGCATGTCGAGTACGAGACCGGGAAGCGGCATTACGCGCATGTGGATTGCCCGGGTCACGCGGACTACGTGAAGAACATGATCACGGGCGCGGCGCAGATGGACGGGGCGATCCTGGTGGTGTCGGCGGCGGACGGCCCGATGCCGCAGACGCGCGAGCACATTCTGTTGGCGCGCCAGGTGGGTGTGCCGGCGATCGTGGTCTACATGAACAAGGTGGACATGGTCGACGACCCGGAGCTTCTGGATCTGGTCGAGCTCGAGGTCCGGGAGCTGTTGTCGTCGTACGAGTTTCCGGGCGACGACGTCCCGATCGTGCGGGGCTCGGCGCTGAAGGGTCTTGAGGGGAAGGACGAGGATGTCGGGAAGAAGTCGATCCTCGCGCTGATGGATGCGGTCGACGCGTATATCCCGCAGCCGGAGCGTCCGAAGGACCGTCCGTTCCTGATGCCGATCGAGGACGTTTTCTCGATCTCGGGTCGCGGGACGGTGGTGACGGGTCGGATCGAGCGCGGGATCGTGAAGGTCGGCGACGAGGTCGAGATCGTGGGGTTGAAGGACACGGCGAAGACGATCGTGACGGGCGTGGAGATGTTCCGGAAGCTCCTCGACCAGGGCGAGGCGGGGGACAATGTCGGCTGCCTGTTGCGCGGTGTGGGTCGCGAGGACGTTGAGCGCGGCCAGGTTCTGGCGAAGCCGGGGTCGATCACGCCGCACACGAAGTTCAAGGCGGAGGCCTACATCCTGACCAAGGAGGAGGGCGGCCGTCACACGCCGTTCTTCACGAACTACCGTCCGCAGTTCTACTTCCGGACGACGGATGTGACGGGGACGGTGCAGCTTCCGGCGGGGACGGAGATGGTGATGCCGGGAGACAACGTGACGATGGAGATCGAGCTGATCGCGCCGATCGCGATGGACGAGGGCCTGCGCTTCGCCATCCGCGAGGGCGGCCGCACCGTCGGCGCCGGCGTCGTCGCATCGATCGGGAAATAAGGCGGAACGGCGGACCAGCGAGCACCGAACAAGGAAAAGCCAACGATGGAAGGCCAGAACATCCGGATCCGCCTCAAGGCGTTCGATCATCGCGTGCTCGACCAGTCGACGCGCGAGATCGTCTCGACCGCCAAGCGCTCGGGCGCGCAGGTGCGCGGCCCGATCCCGCTGCCGACCGAGATCGAGCGGTTCACCGTCAACCGCTCGCCGCACATCGACAAGAAGTCGCGTGAGCAGTTCGAGATCCGGACCCACAAGCGCCTTCTCGACATCATCGATCCGACGCCGCAGACCGTGGACGCGCTGATGAAGCTCGACCTCGCCGCCGGCGTCGACGTCGAGATCAAGCTCTAGGAACCCTGCCATGCGGACGGGCGTGATTGCACGCAAGGTCGGAATGACCCGTCTCCTCAAGGACGACGGCACGGACGTGCCGGTCACCGTCCTCCAGATGGACGGCTGCCAGGTCGTCGCGGTGAAGACCGAGGAAAAGGACGGCTACACCGCGCTCCAGCTCGGTGTCGGCGGCGTCAAGGTCAAGAACATGTCGAAGGCGATGCGCGGCCACTTCGCCAAGGCGAAGGTCGAGCCGAAACGCAAGCTCGCCGAGTTCCGCGTCTCGGCCGATGCGCTTCTCGACATCGGCGCCGAGATCAGCGCCGATCACTTCGTCCCCGGCCAGTTTGTCGACGTCGTCGGCACCTCGATTGGCAAGGGCTTCGCGGGCTCGATGAAGCGGCACAATTTCCACGGCCTCCGCGCGAGCCACGGCGTGTCGATCTCGCACCGCAGCCACGGTTCGACCGGCAACCGCCAGGACCCCGGCAAGACCTTCAAGAACAAGAAGATGGCGGGCCATCTCGGCGACGAGCGGGTGACGACGCAGAGCCTTGCCGTCGTCGCCACCGATCCGGCGCGCGGGCTGATCATGATCAAAGGCTCGGTCCCCGGCTCCGCCGGCGGCTTCGTCCTCGTGTCGGATGCGAAGAAGCGCCGCCTCCCCGGCGGCGTACCGTTCCCGGCGGCCGTCAAGGCGGCCGCGGCGGGTGCAGAGACGAAGGCCTGATCCGATGAAGTGCGACGTCATCACGCTCGACAACACCGCCTCCGGCGACATCGATCTCGACGACCGCGTGTTCGGGGCCGACGTGCGGGCGGACATCATCCACCGCATGATCCAGTGGCAGCTCGCCAAGCGCCGTGCCGGCACGCACAAGACCAAGGGGATCAGCGACATCAGCGGCACGACCAAGAAGCCCTACAAGCAGAAGGGCACCGGCCGCGCGCGCCAGGGCTCGCTCCGCTCGCCGCAGTTTCGCGGTGGTGCGGTGATCTTCGGGCCGGTCGTGCGCGATCACGGCTACAAGCTGCCCAAGAAGGTGCGAGCACTCGCGCTCCGCTCGGCGCTGTCGAGCAAGCGCGCCGACGGCAAGCTCGTCGTCCTCGATCAGGCGACCCTCGCCGAGCCCAAGACCAAGGGCCTCGCTGCCCGGCTCGAGAAGCTCGGCTGGTCGTCGGTCCTCATCATCGGCGGCGCCGATCTCGACACCAATCTGGTGCGCGCGGCGGCCAATCTTCCCGGCGTCGACGTCCTGCCGCAGCAGGGCATCAACGTCTACGACATCCTGCGCTGCGACACGCTCGCGCTGTCGCGCGATGCGGTGCGCCATCTCCAGGAGCGACTGGCATGACCAACCGCAGCGCACCCAAGCGCAAGATCAGCGCCTTCCGTGCGACCGAGATCATCCTGTCGCCCGTCATCACCGAGAAGGCGACGATGGGAAGCACGTGGAACCAGGTGACGTTCCGCGTGCCGCTCACCGCGACCAAGCCCGAGATCAAGCAGGCGGTCGAGCATTTGTTCAAGGTCAAGGTGAAGGCGGTCAACACGCTGCGACAGCAGGGCAAGATGAAGCGGTTCCGCAATTCCCTCGGCCGCCGCTCCGACACCAAGAAAGCGGTCGTCACGCTCGTCGAGGGCAACACGATCGACGTGACGACCGGGATCTGAGGCACGCACCATGGCGCTCAAGTCTTACAAGCCGGTCACGCCCTCGACCCGCGCGCTCGTCCTGATCGACCGCTCGGAGCTATGGAAGGGCAAGCCGGTCAAGAACCTGACCGAGGGCCTGACGAGTTCGGGCGGGCGCAACAACCACGGCCATATCACGGTGCGGTTCCGCGGCGGCGGACACAAGCGCCGCTACCGCCTGGTCGATTTCCGCCGCCGCAAGTTCGGCGTGGCGGCGACCGTCGCGCGGCTCGAATATGATCCCAACCGGTCGGCCTTCATCGCGCTCCTCGATTACGACGACGGCGAGCAGTCCTATATCCTCGCACCGCAACGTCTCCAGATCGGCGACAAGGTCGTCGCCGGCCCGGGTGCCGACATCAAGCCGGGCAACGCGCTGCCGCTCGAGAACATCCCGGTCGGCACGATCATCCACAATGTCGAGATGCTCCCCGGCCGCGGCGGCCAGATCGCGCGGTCGGCCGGCACCTTCGTCCAGCTCATCGGCAAGGATGCCGGCTACGCCCAGCTCCGCCTCGCCTCGGGCGAGATGCGCATGGTGCTCGCCAAGTGCATGGCGACGATCGGCGCCGTCTCCAACCCCGATCACCAGAACCAGAACATCGGCAAGGCCGGGCGCAACCGCTGGAAGGGCAAGCGCGGCCATGTCCGCGGCGTCGCGATGAATCCGGTCGACCATCCGCATGGCGGCGGCGAGGGCCGCACCTCCGGTGGCCGCCATCCGGTGAGCCCGTGGGGCCTGCCGACCAAGGGCAAGAAGACGCGCGGCAAGAAGCGGAGCGACGCGTTGATCATCCGCCGCCGCAACAAATCCTAAGAGGTGAGACGTGGCGAGATCGGTTTGGAAGGGTCCCTTCGTCGACGGCTTTCTCCTGAAGAAGGCCGAGGTCGCGCGCCAGTCGGGGCGCAAGGACGTGATCAAGATCTGGTCGCGCCGCTCGACCATCCTGCCGCAATTCGTCGGCATCACCTTCGGCGTCTATAACGGCCAGAAGTTCATTCCCGTGCTGGTGACCGAGAACATGGTCGGCCACAAGTTCGGCGAGTTCTCGCCGACGCGCACCTTCCACGGCCACGCCGGCGACAAAAAGGCGAAGAGGGCCTGATGATGGGCAAGCGTTCCCTTCCGCGCAGGCTTCCGGACAACGCCGCGCGCGCGCACGCGCGGGTGATCCGGACGAGTGCGCGCAAGCTCAACCTGATGGCGCAGCTCATCCGCGGCAAGGACGCGGCCTCGGCGCTCGCCGCGCTCACCTTTGCGCGCCGGCGCATCGCGGGCGAGGTCAAGAAGGTCCTCCAGGCCGCGATCGCCAACGCCGAGAACAACCACCAGCTCGATGTCGACCGGCTGGTCGTCGCCGAGGCGACGGTCGGCCGTTCGTTCGTCATGAAGCGTTTCCACGCGCGCGCGCGGGGCCGCGGCGCCCGCATCGAGAAGGCGTTCAGCAACCTGACGGTCATCGTGCGTGAGCGCGCCGAAGAGAAGGAAGGCAAGGAGTAATGGGACAGAAGGTCAACCCCGTCGGCCTCCGCCTCGGCATCAACCGCACGTGGGATTCGCGCTGGTATGCGGATTCGCATTACGCGGATCTGCTGCACGAGGACCTGCGGCTCCGCAAATATCTCTATGAACGGCTGCAGCAAGCGGGAATCAGCCGGATCGTCATCGAGCGGCCGGCGAAGAAGGCGCGGATCACGATCCATTCCGCGCGGCCGGGCGTCGTCATCGGCAAGAAGGGCGCCGACATCGAGAAGCTCCGCGGCGACGTCACCAAGATGACGAGCAGCGAGGTGCACATCAACATCGTCGAGATCAGGAAGCCCGAGATCGAGGCCCGCCTCGTCGCCGAGAACATCGCCCAGCAGCTCGAGCGGCGCGTCGCGTTCCGCCGCGCGATGAAGCGCGCGGTGCAGTCGGCGATGCGTCTCGGCGCGGAAGGCATCCGCATCAACTGCTCGGGTCGCCTCGGCGGCGCCGAGATCGCGCGCCTGGAGTGGTATCGCGAGGGTCGCGTGCCGCTCCATACGCTCCGCGCCGACGTCGACTACGGCCAGGCGACGGCGCGCACCACCTACGGCACGTGCGGCGTCAAGGTCTGGGTCTTCAAGGGCGAGATCATGGCGCACGACCCGATGGCGCAGGACCGCCGCCTCGCCGAGCAGCAGCCGACGCGCTGACCAGGAACTCCCGTCATGCTGTCACCCAAGCGGACCAAGTATCGCAAGGCCCACAAGGGCCGTATCCACGGCAACGCCAAGGCCGGCACGTCGTTGAGCTTCGGCTCCTACGGGCTCAAGGCGATGGAGCCGGGCCGGCTCTCCTCGCGCCAGATCGAGGCGTCGCGGCGAACGCTCACGCGCCAGATGAAGCGTGCGGGCCGGGTGTGGATCCGCATCTTTCCCGACGTGCCGGTGTCGATGAAGCCGGCCGAGGTGCGCATGGGCTCGGGCAAGGGCACGCCGGAGTTCTGGGCCTGCCGCGTCAAGCCGGGCCGCATCATGTTCGAGATCGACGGGGTCGACTGGGAGACGGCGCGGACCGCCTTCGACCTCGCGGCCGCGAAGCTCCCGATCAAGACGCGGATCGTGCGCCGCGAAGCGACGGGGGCCTGACATGGACGCGGTCGATCTCCGGACCAAATCGCGCGACCAGCTGATGCAGGAATTGCGCGATCTCCGCAAGGAGGCGCTCAACCTCCGCTTCCAGCGCGCGGGCGGCCAGCTCGCCTCGACGGCGCGCGTGCGCACCGTGCGGCGCGACATCGCGCGCATCCAGACGGTCCTCAACGAGATGGCGCGGAAGGCGTCCTAGGAACCAGACCATGCCGAAGCGAATCCTCCAGGGCACCGTCGTCAGCAACAAGATGGACAAGACCGTCGTCGTCCGCGTCGAGCGGCGCGTGATGCACCCGATCTACAAGAAGTTCATCCGCCGCTCGAAGAAGTATTCGGCGCACGACGAGGCGAACCGCTGCCAGATCGGCGACGTGGTGCAGATCCGCGAGTGCCGGCCGCTGTCGAAGACCAAGACGTGGGAAGTGATCGCGGAGGGACGCGGCTGACCGGCGAAGCCGGGCGAGGCGCGATCCGCGGACGGAGAGACGACGATGATCCAGGTCCAGACCCATCTCGAGGTCGCCGACAATTCCGGCGCGCGGCGCGTTGAATGCATCCGCGTGCTCGGCGGTTCGCGCCGGCGCTATGCGACCGTGGGCGATGTGATCGTCGTCTCGGTGAAGGAGGCGATCCCGCGCGGGCGCGTGAAGAAGGGCGACGTGCTCAAGGCCGTCGTCGTGCGCACCGCGAAGGACATCCGCCGGCCCGACGGCACCGCGATCCGCTTCGACACCAACGCCGCGGTCCTCATCAACAACCAGGGCGAGCCGATCGGAACGCGCATCTTCGGTCCGGTCACGCGCGAGCTCCGCGCGAAGCAGTACATGAAGATCATCTCGCTGGCACCCGAGGTGCTCTAGGAATCGATACGGGAGTTCGGGTCGTGGCAGGCAGTCCAACGCGCATCAGGAAGTTCAAGAAGGGCGACGAGGTGATCGTGATCACCGGACGCGATCGCGGCAAGCGCGGCAGCATCCTCCGGGTCATCCCGGCGGAGGGCCGCGTCGTCGTCCAGGGCGTCAACATGGCGCGCAAGCACGAGAAGCAGACGGCCCGCCAGCAGGGTGGGATCGTCGAGATCGAGGCGCCGATCCACGTCTCGAACGTGGCGCACGTCGACCCGCAGGGCGGCAAGGCGACGCGGGTCGGCTTCAAGTTCCTCGAGGGCGGGCGCAAGGTTCGCGTCGCGCGCCGCTCGGGCGAAGTGATCGACCGGGGCTAGGGCGATGGCGCGGCTACACGAACTCTATCTCAAGGACATCCGCCCGGCGCTCCAAGCGGAGTTCAAATACGCGAACCCGATGCAGATCCCGCGCCTCGACCGGATCGTTCTCAACATGGGCGTCGGCGAGGCGATCAAGGACGGCAAGAAGGTCGACATGGCGGCGCGCGATATGACCGCGATCGCCGGCCAGAAGCCGGTGATCATCAAGTCGCGCAAGTCGATCGCGACCTACAAGCTCCGCGCCGGCATGCCGATCGGCGTCAAGGTGACGCTGCGGCGCGAGCGGATGTACGAGTTCCTCGACCGGCTGGTCACCATCGCGCTGCCGCGCGTGCGCGACTTCCGCGGCCTGTCGCCGAAGAGCTTCGACGGGCGCGGCAATTACGCGCTCGGCGTGCGCGAGCAGCTCATCTTCCCCGAGATCAACTACGACCAGATCGACGAGGTCCGGGGCATGGACATCATCATCGTCACCACGGCGAGGAGCGACGACGAGGCGCGTGCGCTCCTGCGCGGTTTCCGCATGCCGTTCACGCGCTGACGGCAGGCGAGACGGAGGAGAATGAAGGATGGCGAAGCTCAGTGCCGTTGAACGCGACAAGAAGCGCCGGCGTCTGGCGAAGAAGAACGCCGCGCGGCGCGCGCGTCTCAAGGGTGTCGCCAACGACAAGTCGCTGCCGATGGAGGAGCGTTTCGCCGCCCGGCTCAAGCTCGCCAAGGTGCCGCGCAACGCCTCGCCCGTGCGCCAGCGCAACCGCTGCCAGCTCACCGGCCGCCCGCGGGCCTTCTACCGCAAGTTCAAGATGTCGCGCATCGCGCTCCGCGAGCTGGGCTCGCGGGGCCTCATTCCCGGTCTCGTGAAGGCGAGCTGGTAGGAGCGGAGGGATGAGCGTGAACGACCCCATCGCCGATCTCCTGACGCGGATCCGCAATGCCCAGCGGGCACGGAAGACGACCGTCATTACGCCGGCATCGCGGCTCCGCGCGAACGTGCTCGAGGTTCTCAAGCGCGAGGGCTATATCCGCGGCTATACGAGCGCCGATGTGCGCGAGGGCGTGACCCATTTCACGGTCGAGCTCAAGTATCATGACGGACAGCCGGTGATCCGCGAGCTCCGTCGCGTATCGAAGCCGGGCCGCCGCGTCTATTCGCGCATCCAGGATCTGCCGCGCGTCTATAACGGGCTCGGCATCTCGATCCTGTCGACGCCGCGAGGCGTGATGTCCGACGGCGAGGCTCGGGCCGCCAATGTCGGCGGCGAAGTCCTCTGCACCGTGTTCTGAGCACGGCGCGGGCGAGGGAGAACGGACGATGTCGCGCGTAGGTCAGGTGCCGGTGAAGATCCCGGCCGGGGTCAACGTGACGGTGGCGGGCGAGACCGTCACGGCGAAGGGCAAGCTCGGCGAGCTCAGCATCGTCGTGCACAAGCTCGTCGAGATCGTCGAGGAGGGCGACGCGATCGTCGTCAAGCCGCGCGAGGACAGCCAGCGCGCGAAGACGCTGTGGGGCACGACGCGCGCCAACATCAACAACATGGTGCGCGGCGTCAGCGAGGGCTTCACCCGCAACCTCGACATCGTCGGCGTCGGCTATCGCGCCGCGATCGATGGCAAGACGCTCGTCCTCCAGCTCGGCTACAGCCACGACGTGCGCTTTCCGATTCCGTCCGACATCGCGATCAAGTGCGAGCGTCCGACGGCGATCACGATCAGCGGCGCCGATCGTCAGAAGGTCGGCCAGGTCGCCGCCGTCATCCGCGGCTATCGCAAGCCCGAGCCCTATAAGGGCAAGGGCATCAAGTATTCCGACGAGATCCTGATCCGCAAGGAAGGGAAGAAGAAGTAGCGCGCCATGGCAGATCTCAAGAAACTCCGCGAACGCCGCAAGAACCGCGTCCGGGCGCATATCCGCCGCGTCGCGGTCGGCGTGCCGCGGCTATCGGTGTTCCGGTCGAGCAAGAACATCTACGCCCAGGTGATCGACGACGGCGCGGGCGTCACGCTCGCCGCCGCCTCGACGATCGAGAAGGCGGTCCGCGGCGGTCTCAAGACCGGCGCCGACAAGGCCGCGGCGGCGGCAGTCGGCAAGCTGGTCGCCGAGCGCGCGCGCGCCAAGGGCGTCGCCAAGGTCGTGTTCGACCGCGGGCCCTATCCGTATCACGGCCGCATCCAGGCGCTGGCGGACGCCGCGCGTGAAGGTGGCCTCGAGTTCTGACGGGAGCGAAGAATGGCACGAGGCCCGAGATCCGACGACAGCCAGGAACAGGGCGAACTCGTCGACAAGCTGGTCAGCATCAACCGCGTCGCCAAGGTCGTGAAGGGCGGGCGGCGGTTCGGCTTCGCGGCACTCGTTGTCGTGGGCGACACCAAGGGCCGGGTCGGCTACGGCTCGGGCAAGGCGCGCGAGGTGCCGGAGGCGATCCGCAAGGCGACCGAGCGGGCCAAGCGCAGGCTGATGCGGGTGCCCTTGCGCGAGGGCCGCACGCTCCATCACGACGTGCGCGGCGCCTATGGCGCGGGCAAGGTCGTGCTGCGTGCGGCGGCGCCGGGCACCGGGATCATCGCCGGCGGCCCGATGCGCGCGGTGTTCGAGACGCTCGGCGTCCAGGACATCGTGGCGAAATCGGTCGGGACGTCGAACCCGCACAACATGATCAAGGCGACGTTCGCGGCGCTCAAGGATTTGAGCTCGCCGCGTGCGGTCGCGACGCGGCGCGGCAAGCGGGTCGGCGAGATCCTCGACCGGCGCGACGGCGAGCGCGGCGAGGAGGCACGAGGCTAGCCATGGCCGGGACCAAGGGCACGATCAAGGTCACCCAGGTCGGCAGCCCGATCGGGCGGACCCAGGACCAGCGCGCGACGCTGATCGGTCTCGGGCTCAACAAGCTCAACCGGACGCGTGTGCTCGAGGATACGCCGGCGGTGCGCGGCATGATCGCCAAGGTGCGGCATCTGCTGCGCGTCGAGGAGACGCGCTGAGGCGGGATCGCCTTCGCGCCGGGCGCCCCCGCGGCGTCCGCCAGTCCATGAGGTGGTGAGAGATGAAGCTCAATCAGCTGTCCGACAATCCAGGCGCGCGGCGCGGCAAGAAGCGTCTCGGTCGCGGCACCGGCTCCGGTCTCGGCAAGACCAGCGGCAAGGGCCACAAGGGCCAGAAGGCGCGCACCGGCGTCGCCGTGCGCGCCTTCGAGGGCGGCCAGATGCCGCTCCATCGCCGCCTGCCGAAGCGCGGTTTCTCCAACATTTTCCGCAAGGAGTACCGGGTGATCAATCTCGGCGCGCTGCAGAAGGCGATCGACGCCGGCCGGCTCGCCGCCGGTGCCACCATCAACGCCGAGACGCTCAAGGCCGCCGGCATGATCAAGTCGACGCGCGACGGCGTCCGGCTCCTTGCCAAGGGCAGCCTCAACGCCAAGATAACGATCGAGGTCGCCGGCGCATCGGGCGCCGCGATCGCGGCGGTCGAGAAGGCGGGGGGCAACGTGGTGGTCGCCACGGCCCCGGGAGCGACGGGCGCAGCGTAGCGGGATCAAGTCATGGCCTCCGCCGCCGAACAACTCGCCTCGAACATCAGCTTCGCCAATTTCGCCAAGGCAACGGAGCTGAAGAAGCGCATCTGGTTTGCGCTGGGCGCGCTCGTCGTCTATCGGCTCGGCACCTATATCCCGATTCCCGGGATCGACCCGACAGTCCTCGCCGAGATCTTCCAGCAGAACCGCGGCGGCATCCTCGGCATGTTCGACATGCTGGCCGGCGGCGCGCTCGGGCGGATGACGATCTTCGCCCTCAACATCATGCCGTATATCTCGGCAGCGATCATCGTCCAGCTCCTGACCGCGATCTCGCCGCATTTCGAGGCGCTCAAGAAGGAAGGCGAGGTCGGGCGCAAGAAGCTCAACCAGTACACCCGCTACGGCACCGTCGTCCTCGCCACCTTCCAGGCCTACGGCATCTCGATCGGGCTCGAGGGGATGAGCGGCTCGCTCGGGCCCGCGGTCGCGCAGCCCGGGCTCTTCTTCCGCGCTACCACCGTCATCACGCTGGTCGGCGGCACGATGTTCCTGATGTGGCTCGGCGAGCAGATCACCCAGCGCGGCGTCGGCAACGGCATCTCGCTGATCATCTTCGCCGGCATCGTCGCCAATCTGCCGGCGGCGATGGTCCAGACCCTCGAGCTCGGCCGCACCGGGGCGATGTCGGCGCTGTTCATCATCTTCCTGATGATCCTCGCCGTCGGCGTTGTGATGTTCGTCGTCTACATCGAGCGTGCGCAAAGGCGGATCGTAGTCCAGTATCCGAAGCGCCAGGTCGGCAACAAGATGTTTGGCGGCGACAGCTCGCATCTGCCGCTCAAGCTCAACACCTCGGGCGTCATCCCGCCGATCTTCGCGTCCTCGCTCCTCCTGATGCCCGCGACCATCGCCGGGTTCTCGCACGGGCAGGGGCCGGACTGGCTCACCACCATCGCGACCTATCTTGGCCACGGGCGGCCGCTTTATCTCATCCTCTACGCGTTGATGATCATCTTCTTCGCGTTCTTCTACACCTCCGTCGTGTTCAACCCGACCGAGACCGCCGACAACCTCAAGAAATATGGCGGCTTCGTGCCGGGCATCCGGCCGGGCAAGAACACCGCCGAGCACCTCGACTACATCCTGACGCGGCTCACCGTGATCGGTGCCGGCTATCTCGTCCTGGTCTGCCTCCTGCCCGAGATCCTGATCGCCAATTATTCGGTGCCGTTCTATTTCGGCGGCACCAGCCTCCTCATCGTCGTGACCGTGACGATGGACACCATCACCCAGGTGCAATCGCACCTCCTCGCGCACCAGTACGAAGGCCTCATCAAGAAATCGAAGCTCAAAGGCCGGCGTTGATGAACCTCATCCTGTTCGGGCCACCCGGCGCGGGCAAGGGAACCCAGGCCAAGCGCCTCGAGGATCGCCATGGGCTGATCCAGCTCTCGACCGGCGACATGCTGCGCGCCGCGGTCGCCGCCGGCACCGCGCTCGGCCTCAAGGCGAAGGCGGTGATGGAGGCCGGCCAGCTCGTCCCCGACGACGTGATGATCGCCATGATCGCCGAGCGCATCGCGCTCCCCGACTGCCGCGGCGGCTTCGTCCTCGACGGGTTTCCGCGCACCCTCGCCCAGGCGGCGGCGCTCGACACCATGCTCGACTCGAAGAGGCTCCGGCTCGACCGGGTGATCGAGATGCGGGTCGACGACGCGGCGCTGGTCCGGCGCGTCGCCGGCCGGTTCTCCTGCGCCCAGTGCGGGGCGGTCTATCACGACGACTTCAAGCCGACCCGGCAGGCCGGCGTGTGCGATTCCTGCGGCTCGACCAGCTTCACGCGGCGGAAGGACGACAACGCCGAGACCGTCAAGGCGCGGCTCGTCGCCTATCACGGCCAGACGGCGCCGCTTCTCCCCTATTATCGCGACAAGGGCATCCTCGTGACCGTCGACGGGACGGCGGACATCGACGCCGTCTCGGCCGCGATCGAGGACCTCGTCGCGCCGCGGCCGGGACCCCGTTGACTTGTTGACTTGATGTTCATGATCCCTATAATCGCTCGCCTCCGACCAGTCGTGCGACCGGTGGGCGCACGCCGTTGCGCCATCGTCGGGCGGCTGGCTCGAAATCCCTGAGACAGGAGCAGCCACGTGGCGCGCATCGCGGGAATCAATCTTCCCAACAAGCCGGTCGCCATCGCCCTCACCTATATCCACGGGATCGGGCGGACCCGCGCGCGGGAGATCTGCGGCAAGGCCTCCGTCGACGGCGCGGTTCGCGTCAATCAGATCAGCGAGGAAGAGGTGATCCGCATCCGCGAGATCATCGACCGCGACTACACGGTCGAGGGCGACCTCCGCCGCGAGGTCGCGATGAACGTCAAGCGGCTGATGGATCTCGGGTGCTATCGCGGGCTGCGGCACCGCCGCGGCCTGCCGGTCCGCGGCCAGCGCACCCACACCAATGCGCGCACCCGCAAGGGCCGCGCGCGACCGATCGCCGGCAAGGCGCAGGCGGGCAAGAAGTAGTCCGAGGGAACGGGGAGCAACATGGCCAAGCCAGCCGCTACGCGCGTCCGCCGTCGCGAGCGCAAGAACATCACCACGGGCGTCGCGCACGTGAACGCGTCGTTCAACAACACGATGATCACCATCACCGACGCGCAGGGCAATACCATCGCCTGGGCCTCGTCGGGCTCGCAGGGCTTCAAGGGCTCGCGCAAGTCGACGCCCTACGCGGCGCAGGTCGCGGCCGAGGACGCCGGCAAGAAGGCGATCGAGCACGGCATGAAGGCGCTCGAGATCGAGGTCAAGGGCCCCGGCTCGGGCCGCGAATCGGCGCTTCGCGCGCTGCAGGCGGTCGGCTTCACGATCACCTCGATCCGTGACGTGACGCCGATCCCGCACAACGGTTGCCGGCCGCGCAAGCGCCGGCGCGTCTGAACGGCGCCCGCGGGCGCGGCGGCGTGCCGTCCGGGTAACGTTTCCGGCCCGACGGCAGCCATTCATCCCGGCGGCGGACGAGCGAAAGGCCCGGTCGCCCGCGACGAACCGGCGAGACATTCCGGCGAGACATGAGGTCCCATTCGTGATTCAGAAGAACTGGCAGGAACTGATCAAGCCCAACAAGCTCGAGATCTCGCCCAACGCCGATCCCGCCCGCGTGGCGACGATCGTCGCGGAGCCGCTCGAACGCGGTTTCGGCGTGACGCTCGGCAACGCGCTCCGTCGCATTCTCCTCTCCTCGCTCCAGGGCGCGGCGGTGACGGCGATCCAGATCGACGGCGTTCTGCACGAGTTCTCGTCGATCCCCGGCGTGCACGAGGACGTCACCGACATCGTCCTCAACATCAAGACGCTCGCGCTCCGCATGCATGGCGACGGACCGAAGCGCATCACGCTGAACGCGACCGGCCCCGGCGCGATCACGGCGGGCATGATCCAGACCGGCCACGACATCGAGGTGATCGATCCCGATCTGGTGATCTGCACCCTCGATGACGGTGCCAAGATCAGCGTGGAAATGACCGTCAACACCGGCAAGGGCTACGTGCCGGCGAGCCAGTCGCGCGCCGAGGACGCCCCGATCGGGCTCATCCCGGTCGATGCCGTGTTCAGCCCGGTGCGTCGCGTCGCCTTCCGCATCGACAACACGCGCGTCGGCCAGGCGACCGACTACGACAAGCTGTCGCTCGACGTCGAGACCAACGGCGCGGTGAAGCCGGAGGACGCGGTCGCGCTCGCCGCGCGCATCCTCCAGGACCAACTCCAGCTCTTCATCAACTTCGAGGAGCCGCGTCACGCGCCGATCATCGAGCAGGCGGTCGAGCCGCTGTTCAACAAGAACCTCTTGCGCAAGGTCGACGAGCTCGAGCTGTCGGTCCGCTCGGCCAACTGTCTCAAGAACGACAACATCATCTATATCGGCGATCTGGTGCAGAAGAGCGAGCAGGAGATGCTGCGGACGCCGAATTTCGGTCGCAAGTCCCTGAACGAGATCAAGGAGGTCCTGCAGCAGATGGGCCTCCATCTCGGCATGGAGATCGCGAACTGGCCGCCCGAGAACATCGAAGAGCTCGCCAAGCGGCTCGAGGAACCGTATTGATCGGGCGCTGCCCCGGCGAAGCCCGATCTGAAGAGGGAGTTGTGTGATGCGTCACGGCGTGAGCGGTCGGAAGCTCAACCGCACCAGCGGACATCGCAAGGCGATGTTCGGCAACCTGGCGGCGACGCTGATCAAGCACGAGCAGATCAAGACGACACTGCCCAAGGCGAAGGAGCTCAAGCCCGTCGTTGACAAGCTGATCACGCTCGGCAAGCGCGGCGGGCTCCATGCGCGGCGCCAGGCGATCAGCCAGCTCCATGGCGATGCGGCGATCGCGAACAAGCTGTTCACGACGCTCGCCGAGCGCTATGCGAGCCGCGCCGGCGGCTATACGCGCGTCCTCAAGGCGGGCTTCCGCTACGGCGATTCGGCGCCGATGGCCGTCATCGAGCTGGTCGATCGCGATCCCGACGCGAAGGGCCAGGATTCGGGGCCGACCCAGAAGGACGATACGGCGGAGCCCCAGGAGGCCGCTTGATCCACCGCGCACACTCGGCGACAGGGAAAGAGGCAGCCTCGCGGGCTGCCTCTCTTGTCTCGAGGTCGCACCGGGCGGCAGCCCTTCTCGCCGCGTGCGCGATAGCCGTCGCCGCGGCGCCGGCGGCCGCGCAGCGCGTGCCGGAATCGCGCGGCGAAATCGCGCTCTCCTTCGCGCCGCTCGTCAAGCGGGCCGCCCCGGCGGTCGTCAACATCTACGCCAAGCGCGTCGTCCGCGCGCAGCCCACCTCGCCGTTCATGGACGACCCGTTCTTCCGACGCTTCTTCGGCGACAGCTTCTCGTTCGGCTTCCCGCGCGAGCGCATCCAGAACTCGCTCGGCTCGGGCGTCATCGTCGCCGCCGACGGGCTCGTCGTCACCAATTTCCACGTCATCGACAAGTCGGACGAGATCACGGTCGTCCTCGCCGACCGCCGCGAGTTCGATGTGACGCTCGTCGGCGCCGATCAGACGACCGATCTCGCCGTCCTCCGGATCAAGTCGTCGGGCGAGCGGTTTCCGTTTCTCGAGCTCCGCGATTCGGACGAGCTCGAGGTCGGCGACCTCGTGCTCGCGATCGGCAATCCGTTCGGCGTCGGTCAGACCGTGACCAACGGCATCGTCTCGGCGCTCGCCCGCACCGCGCGCGGGGTGTCTGATTTCGGGTTCTTCATCCAGACCGATGCGGCGATCAACCCGGGCAATTCCGGCGGCGCGCTGTTCGCCATGGATGGCCGCCTGATCGGCATCAACACCGCGATCTACACGCGGAGCGGCGGGTCCAACGGAATCGGCTTCGCGGCGCCCTCCAACATGGTGCGCGTCGTCCTCGACGGCGCGCTCGCCGGCGGCAAGCCGCGGCGGCCGTGGATGGCGCTCGCCGGCCAGGACGTGACGGCCGACATCGCGAGCTCGCTCAGTCTGCCGCGTCCGCTCGGCCTTCTCGTCAACGACGTCTTTCCGGGCGGTCCGGCCGCACGCGCCGGCATCCGCGTCGGCGACGTGATTGTCGCCGTCAACGGCCGCGAGGTCGCCGATGGTGCATCGTTCCGGTTCCGCATCGCGACGCTTCCCCTCGGGAGCGCAGCCGATGTCGCGGTCGTCCGGGCCGGCGCTGAGCGGCGGCTCGCGATGGCGCTCGAGGCGGCGCCGGAGACCCCGCCGCGGGCGACCGCCGAGCTCGACGGGCGCCATCCTTTCGCCGGCGCGACGGTCGCCAATCTGTCGCCCGCCTTGTCGGAGGGGATCGGGCTCGCGGGGCAGTACCGGGGCGTCGTCGTGCTCGATGTCCGCCGCGGCAGCGTCGCGGCACGGGTCGGCTTCCGCGGCGGCGATGTGATCGCGCAGGTGAACGGCGCCGATGTCGCCTCCGTCACCCAGCTCCGCCGTCTCGTCGAGCGCCCGGAGGCGCGCTGGCAGATCGCGTTCCGCCGCGACGGCGCGGTGCGCTCGGTCGTCATTCAGGGCTAGGCCGTGGCGGGGCCGCGCACCGGCGGGTTGTTCGAGGCCGACGCGCCGCGGCCGCTCGCCGATCGGCTCCGCCCGAAGACGCTCGCCGATGTTCTCGGTCAGGATCATCTCCTCGCGGCCGAAGCGCCGATCGGGCGCATGGTCGCGCTCCGCCGGCTGTCGTCGATGATCCTGTGGGGGCCGCCCGGCAGCGGAAAGACGACGATCGCGCGCCTCCTCGCCGACGTGACCGATTGCCACTTCGAGCCGCTGTCGGCGGTGTTCTCGGGCGTCGCCGATCTCCGCAAGATCTTCGCCGAGGCAGCCAAGCGACGGACGATGGGGCAGGGGACGCTCCTCTTCATCGACGAGATCCACCGCTTCAACCGCGCCCAGCAGGACGGATTCCTCCCCTTTGTCGAGGACGGCACGGTCATCCTGGTCGGCGCGACGACGGAGAACCCGTCCTTCGAGCTCAACGCGGCCCTCCTGTCGCGCTGCCAGGTCTTCGTCCTCAACCGGCTCGACGAGCGCGCGCTCGAAGCGCTCTTCGCGCGCGTCGAGACCGCGCTCGGCCGGACGCTCCCGTTGACGGCGGAGGCGCGCGCGAGCCTCAAGGCGATGGCCGACGGCGACGGCCGCTATCTGATCAATCTCGCCGAGGAGGTCGCGGCGCTGCCGATGGCGCCGGCGCTCGATTCCCAGGCCCTCGTCGCCGCCGTGCAGCGTCGCGCGGCGCTCTACGACAAGGCGCAGGAAGGCCATTTCAACCTGATCAGCGCGCTCCACAAGTCGCTCCGCGGCTCGGACACCGACGCGGCGCTCTACTGGCTCGCGCGCATGCTCGCGGGCGGCGAGGACCCGCGCTATATCGCCCGCCGGCTCGCGCGTTTCGCCGTCGAGGACGTCGGCCTCGCCGATCCCGGCGCGTTGACCCAGGCGATCGCGGCGTGGGAGGCCTATGAGCGGCTGGGCTCGCCCGAGGGCGAGCTCGCGATCGCCCAGCTCGTCGTCTATCTCGGGACGGCGCCCAAGTCGAACGCGCTCTATCGCGCCCTCGGCGATGCCGATGCGATCGCGCGCGAGACCGGATCGCTGATGCCGCCGAAGCACATCCTCAATGCCCCGACGCGGCTGATGAAGGACATCGGCTACGGCAAGGGCTATGTCTATGATCACGACACGCCGGAGGGATTCTCGGGCCAGAACTATTTTCCCGACGGCATGGCGCGCCGGCGGCTCTACACCCCGACTGACCGCGGCTTCGAGCGCGAGGTGGGCAAGCGTCTCGCCTACTGGGATCGCCTGCGCGCCGGCGGCAAGGACGAGGACTGAGCGTGTCGATCCGTCTTCTCCTCGCGATCGCGATCGGCGGCGGTCTTGGCTCGGTCGCGCGCCATCTGGTGGCGACCCAGGTCTATCACTGGACCGGTGCCGGCTTCCCGTGGGGCACTTTCGCGGTCAACGTCGCCGGTTCGTTCGTGATGGGTGTGCTCGCCGGCGCGATGGCGCTGCTGTGGTCGCCGTCGGCAGAGCTCCGCGCCGTCCTCACCGTCGGCTTCCTCGGCGGCTTCACGACATTCTCGGCGTTCTCGATGGATGCGATGCTCCTGATCGAGCGCGGGCGGACCGATCTCGCGCTCGGCTACATGGCGGGCTCGGTCGTCGTAGCGCTCGGCGCGCTGTTCGCGGGGCTTCGTCTCGTTCGCGCGGTCGCCGGCTGAGCGGGCGGCGATGAGCGGGGTTCGGGTGATCGAGGTGGGCGAGGCGGACCGCGACGTGCGGCTCGACCGCTGGTTCCGTCGCCACTTCCCCGATCTCGGCCATGCGCGGCTCGAGAAGCTCATCCGCACCGGCCAGGTCCGCGTCGACGGCGGGCGCGCCAAGGCGTCGTTCCGTCTCGAGGTCGGCATGAAGGTGCGCGTGCCGCCGCTCGGCGAGGACGCCGAGGCGCGGAGATCCGCACCCCCGCCGCGGCTCGATCCCGACGCGGTGGACTGGATGCGGAGCCTCGTCCTCCACATCGACGCCGACGTCATCGTCCTCGACAAGCCGCCCGGGATCGCGGTCCAGGGCGGCAGCAAGGTGGCGCGCCATCTCGACGGGCTCCTCGATGCGCTGCAATACGACGCGCCCGAGCGGCCGCGGCTCGTTCACCGGCTCGACCGCGACACGAGCGGCGTCCTCCTCCTCGGACGCAGCGCCACGGCGGCCGCCCTCCTCGCCGAGGCCTTTCGCGGCCGCGCGGCGGAAAAGACCTATTGGGCGCTCGTCGCGGGCGTCCCCAAGGAGCCGGCGGGCCGGATCGATCTCGCGCTCGCCAAGCGTCTCATCGGCGGCGAGGAGAAGGTCGTCGTCGATCACGCCGGCGGCAAGCGCGCAATCACGCTCTACCGGGTGATGGAGCGTGCCGGGCGGCGGGCCGCGTGGCTCGCGCTCCGGCCGCTGACCGGGCGCACGCACCAGCTCCGCGTCCATGCCGCGGCGATCGGGACGCCGATCATCGGCGACCGCAAATACGGCGACGCGAAGGCCTTCCCGGCCGGGATCGGCGATCCCGATATGCTGATGCTGCACGCGCGCGCGATCCGCCTCCCGCAGCTACGCCGCGGCACGCTCGCGGTGACCGCGCCTTTGCCGCCGGCGATGGCCGAGGCGTGGCGCTTCCTCGGCTTCGACCCCGGTCTCGACGGCGATCCGTTCGCGGGCCTCGACGACTGATCCCTTCGACCGCTGCCACCCCGGCCACTATGATGGACCGCGACCGAACACGACACCGCCCGATGCCGGACACCGATCTCCGCTTCGCCGTCTTCGATCTCGACGGCACCCTCCTCGACAGCGCGCAATCGATCGTGACGGGCGTCCTCGCCTGCTGGGAGTATTGCGGCTTCCCCGAGCCCGAGAGGCGCGCGGTGCAACGGATCATCGGCCTGCCCTGGGAGGACGGCATCCGGACGCTGATCCCGGGCGCCGGCGAGCGCGAGTTCAAAATGGTGCGCGACTATCACGACCGGGTCGCGCGCGGCGAGCTCACCCGCCCGCCGCGGAACGAGGCGCTGTTTCCCGGCGCGCGCGCGGTGCTCGACCGGCTCGAGGCCGACGGCTACGTCCTCGGCATCGTCACCAGCCGCGGCAACCGGCGTCTCCAAGAGCTTCTCGAATCGCAAGGCATCGCCCACCGCTTCGCGACCCTCAAGACCGTCGATCACGGGCCGGGCAAGCCCAATCCCTTTCTGCTCCTGCAGGCGATCGCGGAGGTCGGCGGCGCCAATGCCCAGACCGTGATGATCGGCGACACCACCTTCGACATCGAGATGGCGCGGAACGCGGGCACCGCGGCGATCGGCGTGTCGTGGGGGGTCCACGAGGTGCACGAGCTCGAGGCGGCGGGCGCGCACCGCGTCGTCGGCCTGTTCGATCAGCTGCCGCCGGCGATCGCCGCTCTCGTCGCGGGATGAACACGCCGCGGCCGCGTCGGTTCTGGAAAGTCGTGAGCGTCGTCGCGGCCGAGGGCGGCTTCGGGGTCGCGCTCGATGGGCGGCCGATCCGCACGCCCGCGCGCGCCGCGCTCGTCTTGCCGACGCGGGCGATGGCCGAGGCGGTCCGCGACGAGTGGGAGGCGCAAGGCCAGGAGCTCGACACGGCGTCGCTTCCGCTCACCCGCCTCGCCAACACGACGATCGACCGCGTGCCGGCAGAGCGCGGCGCGGTCGTCGCCGAGATCGCGGGCTATGGGCGCTCCGATCTCCTCTGCTATCGCGCCGAGGAGCCGGACGCGCTCGTCGCGCGCCAGGCCGGCGAATGGGACCCGCTGCTCGACTGGCTCGCCGACCGCTACGGGGCGCGGCTCGCGGTGACGCGGGGCATTCTGCCGGTCGAGCAGCCGACCGGCGCGCTCAACGCCGTCCTCGCCGCGATCGCAGCCTGCGACGACTTCATCCTGACGGGGCTGCACGCGACGACCAGCGCGACGGGCTCGGTCGTGATCGCGCTCGCCGTCCTCGAGGCGCGTCTCGACGCCGAGGCGGCCTCGGCGCTCTCGCTCCTCGACGAGCGCTTTCAGGCCGAGCGCTGGGGCGATGATGCGGCGGCCGCGGCGCGCCGCGCGCGGCTGCGTGCCGACATCGCGGCTGGCGCGCGGTTCATGGCGCTCGCGCAGGCGCGCTGACCCCGAGCGGGGGCGCGTCCTCGACCGGGCCGAAGGTGACGACGAAGGCCGCCCGCAGCGCCGCGTCGACCTCCTCCATCGTCACCGTGAGACCGAGGTCGACGAGCGAGGTGATGCCGTGCTCGGCGATCCCGCAGGGCACAATGCCGGCATAGTGGCCGAGGTCCGGCTCGACGTTGAGCGCGACGCCGTGAAAGCTGACCCAGCGGCGGAGACGGATGCCGATCGCCGCGATCTTGTCCTCCTGGCCCGGCTGGCCGTTCCAGGCCGTCCGATCGACCCAGATCCCGATGCGTCCGACACGGCGCTCGCCGCGCACCCCGAAGCGGTCGAGCGCGGCGATCAGCCACGCCTCGAGCCGGTGCACGAAGAGCCGCACGTCGCGGCCGCGCCGGTCGAGGTCGAGCATCACGTAGGCGACACGCTGACCCGGACCATGATAGGTGTACTGGCCGCCGCGCCCGCTGCGATGGACCGGGAAGCAATCCGCCTCGAGGAGGTCGTGGCCGCGCGCGCCGGTGCCGGCGGTGTAGAGGGGCGGGTGCTCGACCAGCCAGACGAGCTCGCGGGCCGCCTCGGCACGGATCGCGGCGACCCTCTCCTCCATGGCCGCGACCGCCGCTTCGTAAGCCGTGAGACCCGGCTCGATGCGCCATTCGACCGGACCGTGCACCGAAATCTTCGCTCCGTCAGCGGACTCTGCTCGCGACGCTTGCGGCTGGCGCCCGACTTCGCTATCAGAGGCCGATTATAGGGTCCGTTCGGATCGGCGCACCCAAAAAGCGGTCGTGGCGGAACTGGTAGACGCGCAGCGTTGAGGTCGCTGTGGGGGCAACCCCGTGGAAGTTCGAGTCTTCTCGACCGCACCAAACAACTAGCCCCGTCGCGCGCCGACGGCGCGACATCCGCCGCCCCGCCCGTTCGGCCGCGGTGGCGACGGCGGCGACGGCTCCGGTCCGATCGCGGGGCCATGGAACCTGTGCGATGCGCGTTCTCCGGCCGCCTCGGCCTTGAACGGTCCGGCATGTCGGTCGAGAGGGAGCGCGATGACCGATCCCGTTTCTGAGGCCGCCGACGTCAAGCCGGCCGCCGCGGTCAACGCGGAGGCGATCCTCGGTCTCGGACCCGATCTCGTCGCGACCGTCGAAGACGCGATCGATTCCAATTTCGCCTATGAGCTCAAGTCGCTGATCGCGCCGCTCCAGTATGGCGAGACCGCCGATCTGATCGAGCTCCTGACGCCGGAGCGGCGGGGTCGGCTGGTCGAGATCATGCGCGACCGGTTCGATCCCGAGATCCTGCCCGAGCTCGACGAGACGGTGCGCGACGAGGTCGCCTCGCAGCTCGGCACCGCGACCCTCGCGCAAGCGATCGCCCGGCTCGAATCCGACGATGCGCTCTATCTCCTGTCCTCGCTCGAGGAGACCAAGCAGCGCGCCGTCCTGTCGGCGATCCCGGCCGCGCTCCGCGCCACGCTCGAGGAGGGCCTCACCTATCCCGAGGACAGCGCGGGCCGGCTCATGCAGCGCGACTTCGTCGCCGTGCCGAGCTTCTGGACCGTCGGTGAGACGATCGACTTCGCGCGCGAGGCGACGACGCTACCCAACGACTTCTACGACATCTTCGTCGTCGATCCGCGCCACCGCCCGATCGGCACCGTCGCCCTGAGCCGGCTCCTCCGTTCGAAGCGCCCCGTCCGCATCGCCGACATCATGACGAGCCAGCCGGCGACGATTCCGGTCCGCATGGACCAGGAGGAGGTGGCCTTCGTCTTCAAGCAGCTCGACCTCGTCTCGGCGCCGGTCGTCGACGACGGCGGCCGGCTGATCGGGGCGATCATGGTCGACGACATCGTCGACGTGATCGAGGAAGAGGCGGGCGAGGACCTGATGCATCTCGGCGGCGTGCGCGAGGGCGATCTCTATGCCGCCGTCTTCGACACCGGCAAGGCGCGCTTCACCTGGCTCTTCGTCAATCTCCTGACGGCGTTCCTCGCCGCGGCGGTGATCGGCCAGTTCCGCGGCGCGATCGAACAGATCGTCATGCTCGCGGTGCTGATGCCGATCGTCGCCTCGATGGGCGGCAATGCCGGGACCCAGACGCTCACCGTCGTGGTGCGCGCGCTCGCGCTCAAGGAGGTGACGCGGAGCAATGCCCGCCGCGTCCTGACCAAGGAGATACTCGTCGGGCTGTTCAACGGCCTCCTGTTCGCCGTCCTCGTCGGCAGCGTCGCGTGGCTGTGGTCGAGCGAAATCGAGATCGGGCTCGTCATCGGCGCCGCCATGATCGTCAACATGCTGGCGGCCGGCCTCGCCGGCACGGCGATCCCGCTCGGGCTCAGCCGGTTCAAGATCGACCCCGCGCTCGCCTCGGGCGTATTCCTCACCACCGTCACCGACGTCGTCGGCTTCTGTGCCTTCCTCGGCCTCGCCGCCTGGTTGCTCCTCTGACATGGGTGGCCCGGGACGCCTCGCCCGGCTGATCGCAGCCGCACTCGTGGTCATCGCCGTCGCGCTGTGGTTCACGCCGCCGCCCGAGGGCGCGAACCCGCTCGCGCTCAAGGCCGCCGCGATCGTCCTCGTCTCCGTCGGCCTCTGGTCGACGGCGGCGCTCCCGGAATATCTCGCGGCGATCATCTTCTTCCTCCTCGCGGTCGCGACTGGCGTCGCGCCGGCGGCGGTCGTCTTCTCCGGCTTCCATTCGGGCGCGGTGTGGGTGATCTTCGGCGGCCTCGTGATCGGGGTCGCGGTGCAGGCGACCGGCCTCGGCGTCCGCCTCGCGTGCCGCCTCGTCGGGCTGTTCCAGGGCTCCTATCTCGGCATCATCACGGGCGTCGTCATGGTCGGGGTCGCGCTCGGCTTCGTGGTGCCGTCCTCGACCGGGCGCGTCGTCATCCTGATGCCGATCGTGATGGCGCTCGCCGACCGGCTCGGCTTCGTTTCGGGCACCACCGGGCGGATCGGCATGGCGCTCGCGGTCGGCGCGGGCACGCTGTTGCCGACCTTCGCGATCCTCCCCGCCGCGGTTCCCAATCTCGGCCTGGTCGGCGCGGCGGAGAGCATCTACGGCATCCACATCACCTACGGGACCTGGCTCAAGACGCATTTCCCGGTGATCGGTCTCCTCCCCATCATCGTGCTGCCGGTGCTGATCGCGCGCCTCTTCCCCGACACGGCGCGTCCGCCGGACCGGGGTGAGGCGATCGCGCCGCCCGGCGCGCGCGAGACGCGTCTCGCGGTGGTCCTCGTCGCCGCGCTCCTTCTCTGGATCACGGATTTCCTCCACGGCATCGCCCCGGCCTGGGTCGCGATGGCGGCCGCGGTGATGATCCTTCTGCCGCGCATCGGCGTCCTGCCGCCGACGACGCTGGTCGAGCGGGTCAATTACGGCCCGTGGTTCTTCGTCGCCGGCGTCGTCGGCATCGGGGCCTTCGTGACCCATACCGGGCTCGGCGCGCTTCTCGCCGAGCGCATCCTCGCCGCCGGCGCGCTCCAGCGCGGCGCCGATTTCGCCAACTACCTGATCATCGTCGCGTTCGGCATGGGCATGGGGCTCGTCGCCTCGATGCCGGGCCAGCCCGGCATCATGGTGCCGCTCGCGGGCGGGCTCGCCGAGGCGACCGGCTGGCCGGTCTACGACGTCCTGATGGCGATCGTCGCGAGCTGGCCGCTCGTCCTCTTCCCGTACGAGCTGCCGCCCGTCGTCGTCGCCTGCCATCTCGGCGGGGTCAGGTTCGCGACCGCGGCGCGCGTCCTCACGCTGTTCACGGCGATCGCCTGGGTGGTCCTGGTGCCGCTCCAGTATCTTTGGCTCAGGCTTCTTGGCCTATTGGGCGGCTGACTTAACCGACCCTTAAGCATGTCGGCCGCATCCTCGCGGCGTCGACCGGCCCCGCATCGCTGCCGGTCCGGCCCGCGAACATGCAAGCCCGATGACCACTCAGCCGCGCTTCGGCCTCGAAAAGCTCAGCGTCCTCATCGTCGACGACAACCGCCACATGCGGGCGCTCGTCCAGTCGATCCTGCACGCCCTCGGGATCAAGGCGATCCGCGAGGCCGGTGACGCCGCCGAGGCGTTCAAGGAGCTGCAGCACTTCTCGGCCGACGTCATCATCATCGACTGGCACATGGAGCCGCTCGACGGCCTTGACTTCGTCCGCCTGGTGCGAACGGCGAAGGACAGCCCGAACCCCTATGTCCCGATGATCATGCTGTCGGGTCATACCGAGCATCAACGGATCTGCGATGCCCGGGATGCCGGCGTCAACGAGTTCCTGGCCAACCCGATCTCGGCCAAGTCGCTCTATGCGCGGATCATCTCGATCATCGAGCATCCGCGCCCGTTCATCCGGACCAAGACCTATTTCGGCCCCGACCGACGGCGGCAGAATCTCGGTCCGCCGCGCTGGAGCGAGGAACGGCGGAAGGAGACGCCCGGCGGCAAGAACAAGGACGCCGCATCGCTGTCTTCGAGCGACATCGACGCTCTGATGCGCAAGTAGCCGCGCCAAGTAACCGACGGAAGGACAAACGATGGCCGATCGGAAGGACGATGTCGTGATCAGGCCCGCGTCAGGGGCCTTGAAGGCCAAGCTCTCGACCGGGCCGTCGGATGCGCCGAGCTTCGATGCGGCGCTCCTGCGCAAGGCCGAGGCGGCGGTGAAGGAGGTCGGCAAGAACTATGTCGATTGGGCGAACGAGGACCTCGCCGCGCTCGATACGGTCTACCGGAAGCTCGCCGCGACGCCCGACGAGCACGAGCCGCTGATCAAGCGGATCAACCGGCTCGCCTTCGAGATCAAGGGACAAGGCGGCAGCTTCGGCTACGATCTCGTCACCACCATCGGCGATTCGCTTGAGAAATTCACGCGGCAGGGTTGCGCACGCAATCCCCAGACGCTCGATGTGATCGGCGCGCACGTGCATGCGATGCGTGCGGTGCTCCGCGACAACCTGATCGGCGACGGCGGCGAACTCGGTCGCCAGATCCGCGAAGGCCTCGGCAAGGCGACGCTCGTCGTCACCAAGAAAACCTGAGACGCCGACGATCGCGCGCGCTTCTCGTCGACGCCGGGCGGTGCCATAGTAGGACGCGAAACGTGCCGGCGGTCGGCCATCGCACGGGGAGCGCGTCATGCCACTTCATCTCGTCAAGCTCGCGGTCGGCGCCGAGTCGGTCGAGGACATCGCGAAATTCCAGAAGCGCCGCGTCGCGGAGGCGCGTGCGGCCGGCCGGCCGGCGATCCTCCGCCATCTGACGCGCAACGTGCCGCGCCGCGCCGACGAGATCGTCGACGGCGGCTCGATCTATTGGGTCATCCGGGGCGCGATCCGCGCCCGTCAACGCATCATCCGGTTCGTCGACGGCGACCGGACGGGCGATGCGCATGGACGGGCGGCGATCGTCCTGCAACGGAAGCTTGTCGAGGTCGAGCCGCGACCGATGCGGGCGTTCCAGGGCTGGCGCTATCTCGAGGTCGCCGACGCACCGCCCGATATCGATCGCTCCGCCGCGGCGAAGCTGCCGCCGCGGCTCCGGGCCGAGCTCCGCGAGCTCGGTCTCCTCTAGCGGCGGCATGGCGGCCTCGGTTCCCTCGTTCCTTGGACCGCTGCCGGCCGACGATGCCGCGCTCCGTCCGATGCGCGAGGCGACGCGGGCCGACGAGACGGCCGCGGTGCGGGCGCGGCTCGCCGAGATCGGCCTCTCGGCGGCGGCGCGGAACGCGATCGCTGCGGTCGCGCGCGCTCGTCGCCGAGGCACGTCGGCGGCGATCGGCCTTCGGCGGGCTCGATGCCTTCCTCAACGCCTATGCGCTCTCGAGCCGCGAGGGCGTCGTCCTCATGTGTCTCGCCGAGGCGCTGCTCCGCATCCCCGACGCCGCAACCGCCGATCGGCTGATCCGCGACAAGCTCGCGGCCGCGGATTTCGAGCGCCATCTTGGCGGCAGCGAATCGGTGCTCGTCAATGCCCCGATCTGGGGCCTGATGCTGACCGGACGCCTGATCCGGCTCGACGACGACGAGGGCGGCATCGGGGGCTTCGTGCGCCGCCTGGTCGCGCGGAGCGGCGAGCCGGTGATCCGCCAGGCGATGATCCAGGCGACGCGCATCCTGAGCCGCCAGGTCGTGATGGGCCGGACCATCGAGGAGGCGCTCGAACGCTCGACCGAGTCCGACCACGTCGCCTATCGCCACTCGTTCGACATGCTGGGCGAGGCGGCGCACACGGCCGAGGATGCAGGGCGCTATCACGAGGCCTATGCGGCGGCGATCGATGCGGTGGCCGCCTGGGCCGACGGCCGGGGGCCGGTCGCCTCGCCCGGCATCTCGGTCAAGCAATCGGCCCTCCATCCGCGTTTCGAGACGGCGCAACGGACGCGCGTGATCGCCGAGCTCGCGCCCCGGCTCCTCGCACTCGCCCGCCGTACCCGCGATGTCGGCATCGGGCTCACGGTCGATGCCGAGGAGGCGCATCGCCGCGATCTGATGCTCGAGGTCGTCGGCATCGTCTTCGCCGAGCCCGCGCTCCGCGGCTGGGGCGGGTTCGGCCTCGCGGTCCAGGCCTATCAGAAGCGCGCCCCGCACGTGGTCGATCACCTGGCGCGGCTCGCGCGCGCGCGCGACGATCGGATCATGGTGCGCCTCGTCAAGGGCGCCTACTGGGATACCGAGATCAAGCGCGCGCAGGAACGCGGCCTCGACGGCTTCCCGGTCTATACGCGGAAGGCCTCGACCGATGTGTCCTACCTCGCGGTTGCGCGGCGCCTCCTCGATGCGGGCGAGCGCCTCTATCCGCAGTTCGCGACGCACAACGCCCACACGGTCGCCGCCATCGACGCGATCGCGGCCGGCCGCCCGTTCGAGTACCAGCGCCTCCACGGCATGGGCGAGGCGCTCTATGACCAGATCGTCGGCACGCGGCCGTGCCGGGTCTACGCGCCGGTCGGGAGCCACGAGGATCTCCTGCCTTATCTCGTACGCCGTCTCCTCGAGAATGGCGCCAATACGTCCTTCGTCAACCGCTGGATCGACGACGACGTGCCGATCGAGGCGGTGGTCGCCGACCCGGTCGGCCGAACCGAGACGCTCGTCGTGGTCCCACATCCGCGCATTCCGCTGCCGGTCGAGATCGCGGGCGGCGCGCGCCGGGTCGCGCGCGGGATCGACTTTGCCGACCCGCTCGCGCTCCATCCGCTCGCCGATGCGCTGGCACGCGCCGTCGCAACCGGGGCCGAGGCGGCGCCGATCGTCGATGGACGGATGGTGCCCGGACGCGCGCGTGACGTGACCGATCCGGCCGATCGCCGTCGCGTCGTCGGCATCGCGGTCGATGCCGACCGCGCCTCGCTCGATGCGGCGCTCACGGCCGCGGCGGCGGCGCAGAACGGCCGGGACGCGCTCGGCGGCGCGGCGCGGGCCAATATCCTCGACTGCGCCGGCGATCTACTCGAGGCGGAGATGCCGGCGCTCGCCGCGCTCGCAATCCGCGAGGGTGGCAAGACGGTCGCCGATGCGATCGCCGATGTGCGCGAGGCGGTCGACTATGCGCGCTTCTACGCCGATGCGGCGCGTCGGGACTTCGCCGCGCCGGCCGCGCTCCCCGGGCCGGCGGGGGAATCGAACCGGCTCGCGCTCCATGGTCGCGGCGTCTTCGCCTGCATCAGCCCGTGGAACTTCCCGATCGCGATCTTCGCCGGCCAGGTGATCGCCGCCCTCGCCGCCGGCAACGCGGTGATCGCGAAGCCGGCGGAGCAGACGCCGCTCGCGGCCGCCGCGGTCATCCGCCTCCTCCATCGCGCCGGCGTGCCGGGCGCGGTCGTCAACCTCGTGCCGGGCGACGGGGCGACGATCGGCGCAGCGCTCGTCGGCGACCCGCGCGTCGCGGGTGTCGCATTCACCGGCTCGACCGAGGTCGGCCGCCTCATCAACCGGACACTCGCCGGACGCGACGGCCCGATCGTGCCCTTGATCGCCGAGACCGGCGGCCAGAATGCGATGATCGTCGATTCGAGCGCGCTCGCCGAGCAGGTGGTGGCGGACGTCGTCATCTCGGCGTTCCTCTCCGCCGGTCAGCGCTGCTTGGCGCTCCGGGTGCTGTTCCTCCAGGACGACGTCGCCGATCGGGTGATCCGGATGCTGACGGGCGCGATGGCGGAGCTCTCGATCGGCGATCCGGTATTGCTCGCGACCGATGTCGGTCCGGTGATCGACGCCGATGCCCGGACGATGCTCGAGTCCCACGCCGGACGCATGGCGCGCGACGGGAGGTTCCTTTACGCCTGCGCGCTGCCGCCCGAGACGGCACATGGCACGTTCTTCGCGCCGCGGGCCTTCGCGATCGACCGCCTCGACATCCTCGACCGCGAGGTGTTCGGACCGATCCTCCACGTCGTCCGCTTCGCCGGCGACTGGCTCGAGGACGTGATCGGCGCGGTGCGGCGGACCGGCTACGGCCTCACGCTCGGCGTCCACAGCCGGATCGAATCGACGATCGAGGCGATCCGCCGCGCGCTCCCGGTCGGCAATGTCTACGTCAATCGCGCCATGATCGGCGCCGTCGTCGGCATGCAGCCCTTCGGTGGCGAGGGTCTCTCCGGCACCGGTCCGAAGGCGGGCGGACCGCATTATCTGCAGCGTTTCGCCCTCGAGCGCGCGGTCTCGGTGAATACGACCGCGAGCGGCGGCAATGTCGCGCTCCTGTCGCTCGAAGAGGACTGAGGGTGCCGCAGCCGCTCCTGATCGATTGCGATCCGGGCACCGATGACGCGGTCGCGCTTCTCCTCGCCTTCGCCGCCGCGGACCTTCTCGACATCCGCGCGGTCACGACCGTCGGCGGCAATGTCGATCTCGCGACGACGACCGCGAATGCCTGCCGGCTCCGGACGCTCGCCGGCCGCGAGGACGTGCCGGTCGCGGCCGGCTGTCCGGGCCCGATCCTCCGCCGGCTCGAGACCGCGACCCATGTCCACGGCACCGACGGTCTCGGCGGTGTCGCGCTCGCGCCGGCCGCGACGTCGGCCGATCCCCGCCACGCCGTCGATCTGATGGTCGAGACGGTCCGCGCGACGCCCGGGATCACGATCGCGGCACTCGGACCGCTGACCAATCTCGCGGTCGCGCTCGTCAAGGCGCCCGACATCGCCGCCCGCATCGGCGCGATCGTGTTCATGGGGGGCGCGATCGGCCGCGGCAACGTGACATCGTCGGCCGAGTTCAACGTTCACGCCGATCCGCATGCAGCGGCGGTCGTGCTCGCGAGCGGCGTCGGCGCGACGATGATCGGCCTCGACGTGACCCACCAGGTCATCGCGCACTGCGCGCGGATCGCCGCGCTCCGGCGGAGCGGCACGCGCGCGGCGGGCGTCGTCGCCGATATCATGACGACAGGCTTCGCGCGCACCGGCGGCGCCGGGGCGGCGATGCACGATCCATGCGTGATCGCCTATCTGATGGCGCCCCGCCTCTTCGCCGGCCGTGCCGCGCAGGTGGCGGTCGAGACCGCGAGCGCGCTCACCCTCGGTCGGACCGCGGTCGACTGGAAGGCTGAGAAGCCCAATTGCCACGTCCTCGAGACGGTCGATGCGGACGGGTTCTTCGCGCTCCTCATCGACCGGTTGGGCCGATCGTGAGCAGCGCCGCCAAGGAGATCGAGACCGCGCTCGGCGACCTCCGGGCGGGCCGCTTCGAGGCGGCGCGGAAGCGCGCGGCCCGTCTCGTCGCCGCCGATCGCCGGAACCCGACCGCGCGCGCGATCGAGGGCGAGGCGCTCCTTCGGCTCGGGCGGCCGGCGGATGCGCTCGCCGTCCTCGCCGGGCTCGCCCCGGACGTGACGGTCTCGGGCGAGTATCTCCACCTCCACGGCCTCGCGCTCGTCCAATGCGGACGGACGGACGATGCGGTCGCGACGCTGCGTCGGGTCGTCGCGCGCCTGCCGCATCCGGTGTCCTGCCTCCTCCATCTCGCCTTGATCCAGTTCACGGCGGGGCGCGCGGCGGACGCCGCGGTGACGGCCGCGGAGGCGGTCCGCCGGGCCCCGGAGGACGGTTTCGCCCATCACGTTCTGGGCACCGCGCTCGTGTCGGCGCGTCGCGATCTCGACGGCATCGCGGTCCTGCAACGGGCAATCGCGCTTCGTCCCGACGACGCCGAGACCTGGGACAATCTCGCCGCTGCGCTGATCCGGGTGCGCCGGATCGAGGAGGCGGAAGTGGCGGCGCGCGGCGCGATCGCGCGCGACCCGAGGCGGGCGGGCGCCCACAGCCATCTCGGTGTCGCGCTCCGGCATCTCGGCCGCTATGGCGAGGCGCTCGCCTCCTTCCGGACGGCGCTGGCGATCGATGCCGGCCTGGTCGAGGCGATGGGCAACGCTGCCAATGTTCATCTCATCACCGGCGATGCGACGGCGGCGGCGGCGCAATATCGGGCCGTCGTCGCGCACGCCCCGGGAAACGCCACCCTCCGCAGCAACGCGCTCCTCGCGAGCCTCTACCAGACCGATCAGACGGCCGCGATGCTGCGCACCGCGCACGAGCATTGGGCCCGGGACTTGAGCCTGCCGCCGCCCGCGCCGATGGCGAGACCGGCCAAGACCGCGCTGACGCTCGGCTTCGTGTCGGCCGATCTCGGCCAGCATCCGGTCGGGCTCTACACGGTCGCGGTCTTGGCGGCGCTGGCGCGCGTCGGCGTGCGGACGGTGTGCTACGCCGATCGCATCAACGACGATGCCGTGACGACGCGCATCCGGGCCGCTTCGGGCGGCTGGGTCGAGAGCGCGACGCTCGACGACGAGGCGCTCGCGGCGCGTATCCGCGCTGATGGCATCGATGTGCTCTTCGACCTCGCCGGCCACACCGACAACAACCGGCTCGGCATGTTCGCCCGCCGCGCCGCGCCGCTGCAGATCACCTGGATCGGCTATCCGGGGACGACGGGCGTCGCGGCGATCGATGTCATCCTCACCGATCGACACATGGTGCCTGAGGGCGCGGAGGCGAACTATTCCGAGCGTGTTCTCCGCCATCCCGAGAGCGCGTGGTGCTACGACGCGACCGGGCTCCGCCGCAATCCGGTCGTGCGCGCAGCCGACGGGCCGGTAGTGTTCGGCTGCTTCAACAGCCTCGCCAAGATCAATCCGGCCGTCGCGTCGGTCTGGGCCGAGATTCTCGCCGAGTTGCCCGGGAGCCGGCTCGTCCTGATGGCGCAGGGGCTCGCCGACGCGGCCGGTGTCGAGCGGATGCGGGCGCTGTTCGGTGCGGCCGGCCTCGCGCCCGAGCGGCTGGAACTCTCCGCCTTCGTGCCCCCCGAGGCGTATCTCGCCGCCTATGACGCGATCGACGTGGCGCTCGACCCGTTTCCGTTCGGCGGCTGCACGACGAGCTGCGATGCGCTCTCTCGCGGGGTTCCGGTCGTGACGCTCGTGGGCGACCGATTTGCCGGCCGAATGGGGCTCTCCTTCCTCGCCAATGTCGGGGCGGAGGCGCTCGCGGCCGAAGACCGCGCGCGTTATGTCGCGATCGCGGTCGGCCTCGCGGGCGATCCGGCGCGGCGGGCCGCACTTCGAACATCATTGCCGGCGCGCATGCGGGGCTCCGCGCTCGTCGATGCCGACCGCTTTGTCGCCGGCCTCATGCCGGTGCTGCGTGCGGCGTGGGCTATTTGAGGAGACCCTGGAGCTTCGTTGCGGGGTCGGCGAGGAGGGCGCGGTCGACGATTTTGCCCGCTTGCATGAGCCGGCGGACGAAGCGGACGTCGCGACCGGCGTTGATGGCGGCCGCGCTGTCGATGCGGCCGTCCTTGAGATAGAACGTGATGAACTGGTCGGCCGCCGGATCGCCGCGCGTGACGGCGTCGCGGGCATCGAGCGGCAGGCCGACGAGCTGGATGTTGAGGTCGTACTGGTCGGACCAGAACCACGGGATCTCGGCATAGGCGGTGCCCTTGCCGAGCATCGCGCGGGCGGCGTTGATCGCCTGGTTCTGCGCGTTCTCCCAGGATTCGAGGCGGATGCGCCGGCCGAGCTGCGCGTTCGGGTGATTGGTCACATCGCCGGCGGCATAGATCGACGGATCGGAGGTCCGGCCCATCTCGTCGACGACGATCCCGTTGTCGACGGCGAGCCCGGCGGCCTCGGCGATCTCGCAATTGGGGACGATGCCGATCCCGATCACCACGAGGTCGGCCGCGATCGTGGTGCCGTTGGCGAGGACAACGCCCGAGGCGCCGGGCTCGCCGGTGATCCGCGCGATGCCGGTGCCGAGACGTATGTCGGCGCCCTTGGCGCGGTGGCGGGCGAGGAGATAGGCGGAGAGGTCGGGCGTCAGCGCGCGGGCGCAGACGCGGTCGGCGGCCTCGACGACCGTCACCGCGGCGCCGAGCTTGATAGCGCCGGCCGCGACCTCGAGCCCGATCCAGCCGGCGCCGATCACGACGACGTTGCCGCCGGGGCGGATCGCAGCGCGGATCGCGCGGGTGTCGTCGATCGTCCGGAGATAGAAGACGCCCGGGAGGCGCGCGCCTGGAACCGGAAGCGGTCGTGCCCGGCTCCCGGTCGCGATCATCAGCTTGTCGTAGCCGAGCGTCTCGCCGGTGCCGAGATGGACGCGCTTGGCCGCCGGCTCGATCCGCGTCACCGCGACGCCGAGGCGGCACTCGATCGACTTCTCGCCATAGGAGGGCTCGGGGAAGACATAGGTCTTCTCGACCGGCATGTCGCCGAACAGAAGCTCCTTGGAGAGCGGCGGCCGCTCATAAGGCGGGTGGCGCTCGTCGCCGATCAGGACGATCCGCCCGGCGAAGCCCTCGTCGCGGAGCGTACGCGCCGTCCAGGCGCCGGACTGTCCGGTGCCGATGACGAGGTAGGTTTCCGCGCTCATCGGCGGACGCGATGCGGCCGGGCGGTCAGCCGCGCGGCAGGCCGACGAAGATCTGATCGCCCTCGATCTTGACCGTGTAGGTCTTCAGGTCCTCGACGCAAGGCGGAGTGCAGGCCTTGCCGGTCTTGATCTCGAAGCAGCCGCCATGCAGCGGGCACTCGACCCGGTCGCCCTCGATATAGCCGTCGGCGAGCGAGGCATAGGCGTGGGTGCAGATGTCATCGGTGGCGTAGAACGCGCCCTCGAGGTTATAGATCGCGATCTCCTTGCGGCCGATCAGCACCTGCTTCGCCTCGCCGGGATCGAGGTCGGAGGTCTTGAGGACGGCATGGAATTCGAGGTCGGACATCGTTCACCTTTCCGGGGTCCAGACAAAGCGGCCGGAGTTTACAACCGGCCTCGGGCCCTGCCAACGGCGAATGCCCGATCGGTGCGCCGTCGCGCCGCAGCCAGCGCCGACGCGCGGTCGCCTATGGTATTCTCGCACAGGCATTTACCAGTCCACGGGGCATCGCATGGCCACCGCCTATGACCGGATCGTCTGGCCTGGGGAGGGCGTGAGCGCCGTCCCCTACCAGATCTACACCGACCCCACGGTCTACGCCGAGGAACAGGCGCGCATCTTTCGCGGCCCGGCGTGGAGTTTCGTCGGGCTCGAGCAGGAGGTCCCGCAGCCCGGCGACTTCAAGACCAACTATGTCGGCGACACGCCGGTCGTGATGGTGCGCGGCCGCGACGGGCGGATCAACGTGCTCGTCAACCGTTGCGCCCATCGCGGCAATCTCGTCTGCATCCAGAAGGAAGGGAAGAACCTCGAGCGGCTGACCTGCGTCTACCACAACTGGACCTACGATCTCGACGGCGCGCTCAACTCGGTCGCCTTCCGGCGCGGGCTCAACAACAAGGGCGGCATGCCTGACGACTTCGACATGTCGAAGCACGGCATGCGGCGGCTGCGGAGCGAGTCCTTCGCCGGTCTCGTCTTCGCGACCTATAGCCCGTCGGCGCCCTCGCTCTTCGACTATATCGGCGCCGAGATGCGGCCCAATGTCGAGCGCGTGGTCGGGCGGCGGATGAAGGTGATCGGCACCTACAGCCAATACATGCCGAACAACTGGAAGCTCTACATGGAGAACGTGCGTGATTCCTATCACGCGAGCCTCCTCCATCTGTTCCAGGCCACCTTCCGCATCAACCGGCTGTCGATGGACGGCGGCATCAAGCTCTCCGACCGCGGCTGGCACCATATCAGCTACTCGATCGGGGCGACCGACCGCGAGGAGGAGCAGTACGCGGCCGACAAGCTCCGCGCGGTCGACGACGAATACCGCCTCGCCGATCCGTCGCTGATCGACAAGTGGGCCGAGTTCAGCTGCGGCACCACGCTCGCGATCCAGAGCATCTTCCCCAACTTCGTCGTACAGCAGATCTCGAACTCGCTCGCGGTGCGGCTCTGCCTGCCGCGGGGACCGGAGGCGTGCGAGCTGATGTGGTGGGTGCTCGGCACCGAGGACGATACGCCCGCACAGCACGCGATCCGGGTCCGCCAGTCGAACATGGTCGGCCCCGGCGGGCTGATCTCGATGGAGGACGGCGTCGTCGGCGGCTGGGTCCAGCGCGGCACGCGCGGCGATCGCGACAAGGCGACGATCCTCGAGATGGGCGGGCGCACCGTCGAGCCGAGCCGGGATTCGCGCGCGACGGAGGTCTCGATCCGCGGCTTCTGGAACGGCTATCGCGACTGCATGGAAGGACGTGCCGGCCGATGACGCGCGAGGAGACCCGGCGCGCGATCGAGGATCTTCTCGCCGACTATGCGCACGCGATCGACGACGACCGGCTCGAGGAATGGCCGTCGTTCTTCACCGCCGACGGCACCTACACGATCATTCCGCGCGAGAACCAGGCCAAGGGCCAGGTCGTCGGCATCATGAATTGCACGAGCCCGGGCATGATGCGCGACCGCGTCCTCGCCTATCGCCGCGCCAACATCTACGAGCCGCACTGGTACCGCCATCTCGTGAGCGCGCTCCGCATCGTCGACGAGACGGCGGGCGTCTATACGGTGTGGTCGGGCTATGCGGTCATCCGCACCATGCAGGAAGGCGACATCGCGGTGTTCAGCTCCGGCAAATGCATCGACCGCGTCGTATTCGAGGCCGGCAAGGCGCGGTTCAAGGAGCGGTTGGTGATCTGCGATTCGGCGCGCATCGATACGCTGATCGTGCTGCCGATCTGAAAGGGGAGCGCGTGCCACCCGTCATCGCGATCACGCCGGGCGACCCGGCCGGCATCGGGCCCGAGATCGCGCTCAAGGCGATGATTGACCCGCGCGTTCGCGGGGCGTTGCGGCCGATTCTCGTCGCCGATGCGGCGCTCGCCCGGTGGTGGATCGCGCATCTCGCGCTGCCGCTCGAGGTCCGGCCGTGCCCGAGCGTCGCCGCGGCCGCATTCGCGCCGGGGACGGTCGATGTGATCGAAGCGGCGCCGTTTCCGCTCGCCGGCTTCGCGCCCGCGACGCTCCGGGCCGAGAACGGGCGGGCGATCCTCGACTGGGCGGGGCGCGCAGTCGAGCTCGCGCAGGCGGGCGCGATTGCGGCGATCGTCGCCGCGCCGCAGACGCAGAAGGCGATCGAAATCGCCGGCATCGCCTTCGACGGCTATCCCGGCTTCATCGCCCTGCGCACCGGGACCGCGCCCGAGGACGTGTTCCTGATGCTCGCGAACGAGGAGCGTCGGATCGCCCATGTCACCCTCCATGTCGGGCTCCGCCGCGCGCTCGCGCTGATCGATCGCCCGCGCATCCTCCGCTGCCTCGCCGCGACCGACGACGCGCTCCGCCGGCTCGGCATCGCGCGGCCCCGGATCGCGGTCTCGGGCGTCAACCCGCATGCCGGCGAAGGCGGGCTGTTCGGCCGCGAGGAGATCGAGACCGTGGTGCCCGCGATCGCCGCGGCGAAGGCCGCGGGCATCGGCGCCGACGGCCCGTTCGGCGCCGATATCATGTTCCTCAAGCCCGGCTATGACGGCTTCGTCGTCATGATCCACGACCAGGGCCATATCCCGGCCAAGCTCACCGGCTTCGACCGGACCGCAGCGTTCACCATCGGGACGCCGGTCTTCTTCGCCTCCGTCGCGCACGGCTCGGCCTATGACATCGCCGGCCGCGGCATCGCCGATCCGTCGGCGCTGATCGCGACCCTTCTCGCCATGAGCGGGGTCTCAGGCGTAGTCTAGGGCGCCGACACCCGACGGGGAGCGATGCCATGCTGCCGATGCCGATTGCCGATTTCGCGCCGATCTGCGGCGAGCTCACCCGGTCGGGCAAGCGCGTCCACGTCCTCTGGCAACGCCCGGAATCGCTCGCCTTCATCGCGCGCGGGCGCGAGTACCGGAGCGAGTTCCACGTGAACGCCTCCGACGAGGTCATGTACATGATCAAGGGCGACATGCGGCTCCACTACCGCACGCCCGAGGGCAAGGAGGCGGTTGACGTGCTGCACGAGGGGCAGGCGATCTACACCGCCGCCGGCGTGCCCCACTCGCCGCGCTTCCCGCCGGATGCCTTCCTGTTGGTGATCGAGCGGATGCGCAAGCCGGGCGAGATCGACCGGTTCCACTGGTTCTGCCCGGCCTGCGACAATTTCCTGCACGAGGAGACGTTCACGGTCGCCGACTACCGGAGCGATCCGGTGTCGAAGGCCTATCAGAACTTCTTCGAGAGCGAGAAGGCGCGGACCTGCACGAATTGCGGCACCGTGATGCCACGCCCAGATCAGGTCTGAAGGGCGCCGCTACAAAAGGGCGCCGCTACAAGGCGTCCCACGCCGCGGCCATCGTCCGCCGCATCGCCTCGTCGGGGATCGGGCCGGCGCCCGCATCCACCCAGTCGCGCGCGTGATCGGGATCGCCCGAGGCCGGGATCGCGACCGTGATCGCCGGGTGGCCGAGGATGAACTTGAGGAAGAACGCGGCCCAGCTCTGGCAGCCGAGCGCTTTGGCGACGGGCGGCAGTTTCCGGCCGCGGGCGCGGCGGAAGAGGGCGCCGGTGTCGAACGGCTTGTTCGCGATCACCGCGACGCCGCGGTCGGCGCAGAGCGGCAAGAGGCGTCGCTCGGCCTCGCGCGTGCCGATCGAGTAGACCGTCTGCACGAAATCGATGTCGCGTCGGGCGACGATGTCGGCGAGCGCATTGAGCGCGCCGGTCGTGTAGTGGGTGATCCCGACATAGCGGACCGCACCCTCCTTCTTCCAGCCGGCGAGCGTGTCGAGATGGGTTTCGCAATCGACGAGGTTGTGGACCTGGATGAGATCGAGCGCCGGCTTTCGGAGCTTCCGCGCCGAGGACCGCATCTGCTCGATGCCGGCGGCCTTGCCGGTCGTCCACACCTTGGTCGCGATCCAGGCTGCGCCCCGTTGGCCGGTCGCATCGAGGAGATCGCCGACCACGGTCTCGGCCTTGCCGTACATGGGCGAGGAATCGATCACGCGCCCGCCGGCCGCGAAGAAGAGATCGAGCACGCCCTTGGGCCCGGCGCGGTCGCGCATCTGAGCGCCGACGTCGAAGGCGTTCCAGGTGCCGAGCCCGAGCGCCGGGATCGCTTCCCCGGTCTTCAGGATCGCGCGCATCAGCATCGCCGGTCGCTCCCTCGCGCGGGGTGTCGCGAATGCCGGGTCGCCGCGATGCGCGCTAGCCCGCCGAGACCGTGAAGCTCACGAAGCCGAGCGTCTCGACGATGTGGCGGACATGGACGCCGGGCTTCAACGCCTCGGCCGCCGTCGCACCGCCCGCCATGACGATCCAGCCGGCCTGCAGGCCTTCCTCGGCCTCGTGCGTCAGCCGCGCGGCGGCGACGAGCGAGCGGATCGGGTTGCCGAGAATCGCCGCCGACGAGCCGATCTGCACCGGGCGGCCGTCGAACTCGAGCACCATGCCGAGATTGGTCAGATCCCCGTCGGCCTTCTGCCACGGCCCGACGACGAAGCCCGACGACGACGAGTTGTCGGCGACGACGTCCTCGAGCGAGAACTTGAAGTTCTTGTAGCGGGAATCGATGATCTCCATCGCCGGCGCGACGGCCTCGACCGCGGCGAGCGCCTCGGCGCCGGTGACCGGCCAGCCGAGCGGGCGTTTGAGGAGGAAGGCCACCTCCGGCTCGACGCGCGGATGGACGTAGTTCTTGAACGCGAGAACGCCGCCGTCCTCGATCACCATCTGGTCGGTGAGCCGGCCCCAGACGAGATCCGAAAGCCCCATCTGCACCATCTTGGCGCGGCTGGTGAAGCCCATCTTCATGCCGACGCGCTTCTCGCCGCGGTCGAGGCGGCGGCGGATCAGCGTGCGCTGCACCTCGTAGGCCTCGGGCAGGGTCATCTTGTCGTAGTTGGAAATCTGCTCGATCGCCTCGGCATGGCGCGCGGCGTTGTCGAGCGTCTCGGCGATCTTGACGACATTGGCCATCATCAGGCTCCCTTGCTCGCGCCGCGGCCCTTGGTGAGATCGAGCGCGACGTCGACGATCATATCCTCCTGGCCGCCGACCATGCGCCGCTTGCCGAGCTCGACCAGGATCTCGCGGGTATCGATGCCGTAGTTCTTGGAGGCCGTCTCGGCATGGCGGAGGAAGCTCGAATAGACGCCGGCATAGCCGAGCGTGAGCGTCTCGCGGTCGACCCGGACCGGGCGATCCTGGAGCGGCCGGACGAGCTCCTCGCAGGCATCCATCAGCTTGAAGACGTCGCAGCCGTGGTTGAGGCCCATGCGGTCGGCGACGGCGATGAAGACCTCGAGCGGCGCATTGCCGGCGCCGGCGCCCATGCCGCCGAGCGAGGCATCGATGCGCGTCGCGCCGTGGTCGAGCGCGACGATCGAGTTGGCGACGCCGAGCGACAGATTGTGGTGCGCGTGCATGCCGGTCTGCGTCGTCGGCTTCAGGACGTCCTGGAACACCTTGAAGCGCTCGGCGACGCCCTCCATCAGGAGCGCACCGCCCGAATCGGTGACATAGACGCAATGCGCGCCATAGGACTCCATGAGCTTCGCCTGCGCGCCGAGCTCCTTCGCCGGGCTCATATGCGCCATCATCAGGAAGCCGGCGACGTCCATCCCGATCTCGCGCGCATACTCCATGTGCTGCTTGGAGATGTCGGCCTCGGTGCAATGGGTCGCGATGCGGACCGAGCGCGCGCCCGCCTCATAGGCCTCGCGGAGATCGTGCACCGTGCCGATGCCCGGGATCAGGAGCGTCGCGATCTTCGCGTTCTTGGTCACAGACGCGGCCGCCTCGATATATTCGAGATCGGTGTTCTTGGCGAAGCCGTAGTTGAACGACATGCCGGCGAGCCCGTCGCCATGGCTTATCTCGATCGCGGACACGTTCGCCGCGTCGAGCACCTGGCAGATCGCCTTGATATGGTCGAGGCCGTATTGGTGACGGATCGCGTGCATGCCGTCGCGGAGCGTCACATCCTGGACGTAGATCTTCTTCGCCTTGTCGATCGCCATCGCGGTTCTCCTAGGCGGCGAGATGCCGCTCGACCAGGCGCTCCGCCGTCTTGAGCGCGGCCGAGGTCATGATGTCGAGATTGCCGGCGTAGTTGGGAAGGTAGTGGCCGGCGCCCTCGACCTCGAGGAAGACCGACGATTTGATGCCGCGGAACTCGCCGAGACCGGGGATGCGGAGCGGGTTGTTCGAGCCGAAGCGCTCGAACTGCACCTCCTGCTTGAGCCGGTAGCCCGGCACATAGGCCTGGACCTCCTTGACCATGTCCTTGACCGATTTCGCGATCGCATCGGTGTCGGCGTCGCCGGAGAGGACATAGACGGTATCGCGCATGATCAGCGGTGGCTCGGCCGGGTTGAGCACGATGATCGCCTTGCCCTTGTCGGCGCTGCCGACGATCTCGAGCCCCTTCGAGGTCGTCTCGGTGAACTCGTCGATATTGGCGCGCGTGCCGGGGCCGGCCGACTTGGAGGCGATCGAGGCGACGATCTCGGCATAATGGACCGGCGCGACGCGGGCGACGGCGTGGACGATCGGGATCGTCGCCTGGCCGCCGCAGCTCACCATGTTGATGTTGGGCGCCGCGAGATGCTCGTCCATGTTGACGACCGGCACCACATAGGGGCCGATCGCGGCCGGCGTCAGATCGATGATTTTCTTGCCCGCCTTCACGCAGACATCGGAATTGTGCTTGTGCGCCTTCGCCGACGTGGCGTCGAAGACGATCGCGATCTCCTTCCATTCCGCCATCGCGACGAGACCATCGATGCCCTTGTCGGTGGTCGCCACACCGAGACGCTTCGCGCGCGCGAGCCCGTCGGAGGACGGATCGACGCCGACGAGGACGCCCATCTCGAGGACCTTCGAGGTGCGCATCACCTTGATCATCAGATCGGTGCCGATATTGCCCGAGCCGATGATCGCGACCTTGGTCTTCGCCATGTCCGGTCTCCGATCAGGCCGCGAAGGCGGCCCGCACTGAGCCGAGGCCCGAGATGCGCGCCTCGATCACGTCGCCCGGCGCGATCGGGGCCATCGGGCCGAGCGCGCCGGTGAGGATGGTGTCGCCCGCCTTGAGCGGCATGCCGACATCGACCATCTTGCGCGCGAGCCAGAGCGCCGCGTTGAGCGGATTGCCGAGACAGGCGAGCCCGGCGCCGACCGAGACCGGCTCGCCCTTCTTCTCGAGCGACATGCCGCACAGCCGGAGGTCGATCCGGTCGAGCGTGACGGGCGAGGTGCCGAGGACATAGAGCCCGGACGAGGCGTTGTCGGCGATGGTGTCGACGATCTTGATGTCCCAGTTGGCGATGCGGCTCCCGACCACCTCGATCGCCGGCAGCGCGTAGGCGGTGGCGGCGATCAGGTCGATCAGCGTGAGCTGGCGGTCGGTGAGGTCCTTCTCGAGGACGAGCGCGATCTCGGCCTCGGCGCGCGGCTGGAGCACGCGCCCGGCCGCGATCTCGTCGCCGTCGACGACCTCCATGTCGGCGTAGAGGATGCCGTAGTCGGGCTGGTCGACGCCGAGCTGCTTCTGCACCGCCTTGGCGGTGAGACCGATCTTGCGCCCTGACGGCCGGCGGCCGGTCGCGATCCAGTGCCGCGTGTTGCGGCTCTGGACGGCATAGGCCGCGGCGACGTCGCCGGCGGGAAGCGAATCGCGCACCGCCGGAATGGCCTTGCCCGTCTCCCACGCGGTGCGGATGTCGCGCGCCGCCGTCTCGATCGCTGCTTCGGTCATGACTGTCCCTAAAGCTTGATGCAGATATTGCGCTGCTCGGAATAGAAGTTGAGCGCGTGCTGGCCGCCCTCGCGGCCGATGCCGGAGAGCTTCATGCCGCCGAACGGCGTGCGGAGGTCGCGGAGGAACCAGCAATTGACCCAGGTGATGCCGGCGAGGACCTGCTGCGACACGCGATGCGCGCGGGTGAGGTTGGTGGTCCAGATCACCGCGGCGAGGCCGTAGTCGGTGTCGTTGGCCATGCGCACGGCGTCCTCCTCGCGGTCGAACGGCGTGATGTGGCAGACGGGGCCGAAGATCTCCTCCTTCTGGACGCGCGAGGCCTCGGACAATCCGGTGAAGATCGTCGGATCGACATAAGCGCCGCCGTCGCGCTCGTCGCCGAAGCGCGGCGCGCCGCCGCCGGTGACGACGGTTGCGCCCTCGGCCTTGGCGAGGGTGTAGTAGGACAACACCTTGTCGCGGTGCTCGCGCGAGATCAGGGGGCCCATCTGCGTCGATGCGTCCTCGGGCCGACCGATCTTCATCGTCTCCGCGCGCGCCTTGAGCGCGGCGACGAACCGGTCGAAGATCGGCCGCTCGACATAGACCCGCTCGGACGACAGACAGACCTGGCCGCAATTGGCGAAGACCGAGCGCGTCGTGCCGTCGATCGCCGCGTCGAAGTCGCAGTCGGCGAACACGATCGCCGGGTTCTTGCCGCCGAGCTCGAACGAGAGCGCCTTCACGTTGGCCGACGCCGAGCGCATGATCTCCGAGCCCGTCCGCGTCTCGCCGGTGAAGGTGAGGGCGTCGATGCCGCGGTGTCTCGCGATGAACTCGCCGGCGGAATTGGGGCCGAACCCGTGCACGACATTGAAGGCACCCGGCGGGATGCCCACCTCGTGCATGACCTCGGCGAGGAGCGTCGCCGTGGTCGGGGTCTCCTCCGACGGCTTCAGGATCACGCAATTGCCGCTCGCCATGGCGGGCGCGATCTTCCACGTCGAGAGGAGAAGCGGCAGGTTCCACGGCGAGATCACGCCGACGACGCCGTGTGGCTGGCGGATCGTGTAGTTGAGCGCACCCTTTCCGTCGGGCGTGTCCATCGGGTAGCACTCGGTGCCGACCGACTTGATCAGGTCGGCGAAGATGCGGAAATTCGCGGCGCCGCGCGGGATGTCGAGATGGGACGAGAGCGAGCGCGGCTTGCCGGTGTCGGCCGATTCGGCCGCGACGAACTCGTCGAAGCGCTTCTCGATGCCGTCGGCGACGGCGTACAGAAGCTTGGCCCGGCCCTCGACCGGCATGCGGCCCCAGACCTTCTCGTAGGTCTCGCGCGCGGCGAGGACCGCCCGGTCGACGGTCGCCTGATCGGCCTCGTGCACCCGCGCGAGGAGCGTGCCGTCGACCGGCGTAATGTTGTCGAAGGTCCGCGTGCCGTCGACGAAGGATCCGCCGACATAGTTCCGGAGCTCCCTGACGTTGTGCGGCGTGTCGGTTGTCCGGCTGGCCACGATTGCCTCCTCGGGCGACGCTGCGCGATGTCGGTGTTGCGGCGCCGGCGGAGCGCCTGGCACCGTCGCGGAAGCTAGGCGAGGCCCCCCAGGCTGTCAACAAACCGGCCCCGCGCGGCCTTTCGGTCGCGGTCGAGTTGGCGTATGACGGGCCGAATTGGGGCGAGGATCGTCGAAAGGACCATGCCATGGCCGAAACGGGCGGCGCGCTCGCCGGGATACGGGTCGTCGACCTGACGCGCGTTCTGGCGGGCCCCTATTGCACGCAGCTCCTCGGCGATCTCGGCGCCGACGTGATCAAGATCGAGCGGCCCGGCGCGGGCGACGACACGCGGCGGTTCGGTCCGCCCTTCCTCAAGGGCACCGACGGCAAGGAGACGCGCGAGAGCGCCTATTTCATGAGCGCGAACCGCAACAAGCGCTCGCTCGCGCTCGACATCACCCATCCCGAGGGCCAGGCGATCGTGCGGCGGCTGATCGCCAAGGCCGACGTCGTCGTCGAGAATTTCAAGACCGGCAACCTCGCCAAATACGGCCTCGGCTATGACGACCTCAGGAAGGAGCACCCCGGCCTCGTCTATTGCTCGATCACCGGCTTCGGCCAGACCGGCCCCTATGCCGAGCGGCCCGGCTACGACTTCCTGATCCAGGCCATGGGCGGGATCATGAGCCTCACCGGCGAGCCGGACGGTGATCCGCAGAAGGTCGGCGTGCCGATCGCTGACCTGATGGCGGGCATGTTCGCGACCGTCTCGGTGATCGCCGCGATCCGCCATCGCGATCGCACCGGCGAGGGCCAGTACATCGATATCGGCATGCTCGACACCCAGGTCGCCTGGCTCGCCAACGCGGCGATGAACTATCTCTACTCGGGCGATCTCGGCCGCCTCGGCAATGCGCACCCGAACATCGTCCCCTACCAGGTGTTTCCGACCGCCGACGGGTTCATCGTGGTCGCGGTCGGCAATGACAGCCAGTTCGCCCGCTTCTGCGAGGTCGCGGCCGTCGCCGATCTCGCCGCCGCCCCGCGCTTTGCGACCAACGACGCCCGGGTCCGCAACCGGGCCGAGCTGGTGCCGAAGCTCCGCGCCGTATTCGCGACGCGGACATCGGCGGATTGGCTCGCGGCCCTCGAGGCGGAGGGGATCGGCTGCGGGCCGATCAACACGCTCGCTCAGGTCTTCGCCGACCCGCACGTGATCGACCGCGGCATGGTCGTCGAGGTGCCGCACCCGGCGATCGGCGGCGCGCCGGCGCGGATCATCGGGAGCCCGTTGCGGCTCTCGGCCACGCCGGTCGCCTACCGCCGGCATCCGCCGCGCGTCGGCGAGCATACGCTGGCCGTCCTCGGCGAGGAGCTCGGGCTCGGAAAGGACGAGATCGCAAGGCTCAAGGAGGCCAAGGTTATCTGATTTCTGAGGATAAGATTGTTTTCTGAGAGAATTGAACTACTTGCCGACGGGCCTTTTGATTCACCCCCAGGGTTGTTCACGGCTTTCTCACAGCCCGGCCCGCCACCCTTAAGACTCCCTTAACCCGGCTTAAGCCAGTCTTAACCCACGTGAACGGGCGCATCGCCGCCGGTGTTCACGTTTCGCCAACCGGGATGTCGATCCGCGGCGACGCGTCGGCAAAGGGGGACTAAAGAGTGACCAATCGGGTGGACTGCGCGCGGAATGAGAAATATGGGCTCGGCATGCGGGATGCGGTGCGCGCGGCAGTAGCCGCCGCCGCGGTGCTTGCAGGGCTGTCTTTCCTAGGCGGATGCGCCGGCTCGGTGATCGGTTCCGCCGATGCCCGTGACGAGGCCTCGTCCAGTTTCGAGATCGCGGGCTCGGCCGAGCCGACGCCACCCGCGGCGCGACCGGAGCCGCTGCCGCGGAGCCCAAAGCCACGGCCGGCGCCGCGCCGGCACGACGTCCAGCCGACCCAGCCGTCGATGCCGCTCGTGTCAGGCGCGGACGCTCCCGCCGTCTCGATCGAGCCGGGGGCGCTGTCGGCCCGGCGGCCGCCGGCGAGCGCCGATCCCAGCGTGCTGATCGGCCTCACCGAGGCCGAGGCGGCGAAGCTCATCGGGCCGCCGGCGCGGAGCCGCGAGCTGCCGCCGGCGCGGGTGTGGTCCTATGATGCGCATGGCTGCGCGTTCCAGCTCTTCTTCTATTACGACCTCGGCCGACAGGCCTACCGCTCGCTCCTCTATGCGACCGAGCGCGAGGATGTGCCGTCGTCCGATCTCGGGCGCGGCCTCGGCTCTCTGATCGCGGCGACGAAGGATCGCGCCTGATGGCGGCGCGTCCGACGACAAGCGACGAGCGCCATCTCGCGCCGGCGCCGGTCGGGCCGCGCGGCGCCGCGGTCGCGGGCTCGCTGCGCGGCCTCGTAGGGAAGCTCCTCCTCCTCGTCGTCTTCGCAGCCGTCCCGATCATCGTCTACGGCCAGTTCCGCGAGGCCGATCGCGAGAAGGCGCAGCTCGTTCTCCGCGCGACCCAGGAGCAGAGCCGCCTCATCGCGCACGCGATCCAGCCACTCCTCGTCTCCGGCGCGGGCACGCTTCCGATGATGATGGACCGGCTGAAGGAGCTCGCCGGTCCCAACGTCAACGTCAAGGTCCTGTTCCGGCCGGCGGGTGCGTCGGACGCGAGCGCGTTCTTCTATGTCGCGGGCAATCCGCCGGTCGCCAATGAGCATCTCGCGGAGCTCCGTCACCGGCTCCTCCAGCAGGGCGTCCTCGACCAGCTCGACGACACCTGCGATCAGGATGTGCCGCTCGCGCACCGCTATCGCGCCCCGCACGGGCGCGAGGAGCTGATGACCTCGATCCGGCCGGTTCAGACCGCGCAGGGCTGCTGGGCGGTCGTCACCTCGCTCAGCGGCACCGAGATCCTCGACACCTCGATCGGCAAGGCCTACTGGCAGGCGACCGAGGTCCAGCTCACCATCGCGATCTATTTCGGCATGGCCGCGCTCGTGATCGCGATCCTGATCCAGATCTGGCGGAGCCTCCACCGCTTCAGCCGGCTGGCCGGCGAGATCCGCCGCAACGGCGGCAACGCCACCTCGTTCCGCGACCAGAATACGCTGCCCGAGCTCGATTCTGTCGCCGCCGCCTTCGACGGCATGGTCGATACGCTGCGCAAGCTCTCCGACGCGATCGAGCACAGCCCGAGCGCGATCGTGCTCACCGACCGCAACGGGACGATCGAGTACGTCAATCCGGCCTTCACCGAGATCAGCGGCTACAGCCACGACGAGGTCGTGGGGCGGAGCTCGAACATCCTGCGATCGGGCGAAACGCCGCCTGAGACCTATGACGAGCTGTGGCGGACGATCGAGATGGGCCGCGTCTGGCGCGGCGAGATCCAGAACCGGCGCAAAGACGGCCGGCTCTACTGGGCCCATCTCTCGATCTGGTCGAGCCGCAAGCCCTCGGGCGAGATCACCCACTTCATCGGTATCCACGAGGACGTCACCGAGCAGAAGATCGCGGATCTCGCGCTCGAGGAGGCGAAGAGCCAGGCCGAGGTCGCCAATCGCGCGAAGTCGGATTTCCTCGCCAATGTCAGCCACGAGCTCCGGACGCAGCTCAACGCGATCCTCGGCTTCTCCGAGATCGTCGGCAGCGAGATGCTCGGCAACTGCAATGTGCCGCAATATATCGAGTACGCCCGCGACATCCACGTCAGCGGCCAGCATCTTCTCGAGGTCATCAACGACATCCTCGATCTGTCGAAGCTCGAGGCCGGCAAGATGGAGCTGCACGAGCAGGTGCTCGATCTCGGCGAGCTGGTCCAGGCGGCGCTGCGGCTGGTCCACGAGCGCGCCGCGCATCATGGCGTCGCTCTCGATGTCGAGGCGCGGCCGACCCTGATGGTGCGCGGCGATCAGCGCATCCTGAAGCAGGCGCTCCTCAACCTCCTGTCGAACGCGATCAAGTTCACCCCGCGCGGCGGCCACGTCACGGTGCGGACGGGCCTCGACGCGGCCGGCGCGATCACGATGGAGGTCGCCGACACCGGGATCGGCATCGCGCCCGAGGATCTCGGCCGCGTCATGGAGCCCTACGGCCAGGCGCACAGCGACGTGGTGCGCCGCCACACCGGCACCGGGCTCGGGCTGCCGCTGGTGAAGAAGCTGGTCGAGCTCCACGGCGGCACGATGGCGATCGCGAGCCGGGTCGGCGAGGGGACGACGGTGTCGCTCCGCATGCCCGCAGACCGGGTCGTCGCGACGGACCCCGACCTCGCCGCGGTCGCGGCCGCGTGAGGTGCGCCGAAACGAAAAGCGCCCCGGCGGGGGCGCTTCCGACCTTGTTTAGGCTATGGGCTAGAGGTCAGGGCTCGCGCTTGGCGCCGCGCCAGCCGGTGTGGTTGACGTCGAAGATGATGCCGTTGGGGTCGGTGAACTTCATCTCGTAGAACGAATTGCTCACCACGACCGGCGGTCCCATCAGGAACTCGCCGCCATTGCCCTGCACCGCGGACTTGGTCGCATCAACGTCGTCGACCCAGAAGCCGAAGTGATGCAGGCCGACATAGTCGAGACCTTGCCGCTCGCCCGCCGCCTTCTCGGACTTGTAGCGGAGGATCGCCAAGTTGACGACGCCATCCGAGAGATAGACGCCGCTCGCGATGCTCGAATCGGTGGTGCCGACGCGCTCCAGACCGAAGGTCTTCTGGTAGAAGAGCGCGGTCGCCTCCGGGTCCGGAACCGTGATCGCGAGGTGACGGAGCTTCGCCATGGGTGGATCCTTCATCGCGGCCGACAGGACGCCAGCATAGCAGCGTCGGTCGCAACCTCAAAGCCGGCGCGCGGGGGGACGGGATCAGCGCGTCTGGTGGCGCCAGCGCTCGATGGTCTTCTCGAGGACGCCGGTTGCGGGCGGCGCCCCCTGCCAGGCCTCGGTGAACCGGCTCGTCGCGCTGCGCGGCCGGCGCTCATCGGCGACATCGTCGAAACGGAGCCGCATCGACACCGGCACGCCTTCCCCGACCGCAACCGCCTCCTGTCCGCCCATCGCGGTCAGCGCGTTCATCAGGCTGAGCGCGCTTTCGGGGAGCACGCGGCGGACCAGTTCCTGATCCCGGTCGTTGCCGAGCCGCAAGGCGAACAGGGTGTTGCACTGAGAGAGGATCTCGGCCGAGAGCTCGGCCGGGCGCTGGCTGACGAGGAGGAGCGAGACGCCGTATTTGCGCCCTTCCTTGGCGATCCGCGCGATCGCCCGCTTGGTCGGCCCGAAACCGAGATCATCGCGCGCCGGGACGTAGCGGTGCGCCTCCTCGCATACCAGGAGGACCGGCAGCGATCCCGGCGCCTCGCTCCATACCGCGACGTCGAAGATCATGCGGCACAGCACCGAAACGACGACATCGACGATCTCGGCCGGGATGCCCGCGAGGTTGATCACGGTGATCGGCTTGCCGTCGACCGGCACGCGGATGATCCGCGAGACGATCGCGGCCAGGTTGTCGCGGACGACGAGGCCCGGAAACAGGAAGCGGAAACGGCGATCGATCTTGAGGCTCTCGATCCGCGCCTTGAGGCGGAGATAGGGGGCGCTGTCCTCGGGCTTGTCGAGCTGACCCATCGCGGCGTCGATGCCGTGGATCAGCTCGCTCAGCGAGTACGGCACCGGCGTGTCGACGGTCACCGTCTTCGCCGCCTCGGTGGCGCCGAGGAACTTCTTCTTCGCCGCGAGGATCGCCGTCGCGAGGATGCCGCTCTCGGCCTCCGCCGCCCCGACCGCATAGGCGGTGAAGAGCGCGCGCGCTTCCTCGAAATCGAGGAGCCAGTACGGAAGCTGCAGCGTGTCGGGGTTGAGGATTTCGGCCTTGTCACCGAACGCGCCGGCGTACTCGCTGTGCGGATCGAGGAGCACGATGTGGCCGTTCGGATGCTGATCGAGGATCGCCGACAGGATCAGCGAGACCGCGCAGGACTTGCCGCTGCCGGTCGTGCCGAGGACCGCGCAATGCTTGCCGAGGAGTTCGTCGGTCCGGGCGAAGACCGGGATGTCGGGGTCCTGGAACAGCGTGCCGATCCGGATGGTCGAGCGGTCGGGGCGGGCGTAGACGAGCGCGAGGTCGTCGTGGCTCGCCACGTGAACCGCCTGACCGAGCGTCGGATAGCGCGACACGCCGCGACGGAACGTCGATGTGCCCTCGGCGATCTCGCCCAGGAACTCGATCTCGGCGACGGCGTGGGGCGCACCGGCGGCGATGTTGCTGACGAGGCCGAAGACGGTCGATCGGCCGGTCGCGAGCTGCACGATGGCGCCGAGGGCGAGGCCGGCGCCGGCTTCCTCGATGGTCGCCGTCAGTCGCGCGCCGGTCACCGTGACCACGTGGCCGAGGGCAGGCGACGGGGAGCCGAGCCCCAGTTCGCGGATCACGCGGTCGGGCATGAGGCGAAGGCTCCAGTCGCGGGCGGTTTCGGTTATGACGGTTATCCGGTCAGAATGACGCGGGGGGCGCGTCGGGCATGGCCGATGGTCGCGCCGGCGCATTAACCGCGGGTAAAGCACCGGGCGGTCCTCGCGCGTGGGTAGAAACGCGGGGCCCGGCCCTGTCTCGCGCGGGCAGGGGGATCGAGGCGGAAGGGGGATTGAAGGCGGAAGGCGGATTGGAGCGGGCGATGGGAGTCGAACCCACGACATTCAGCTTGGGAAGCTGACGTTCTACCGCTGAACTACGCCCGCGCTTCCCGCATTCTAACCGTTCGCGGCGCGTGGGCAAGGGAAAGGGCCGCGCGGGAATCCGCTGGACCGCGCCAGCCATCCTCCGCATGTTCGTCCCAGCATTAGGCCGAGGCGACGGGACACGCGCGATGACGAGCATCGTTCTGACGGGCCGCCTCGCGACCGGGGTCGGCGAGGGCAGGCACTTCACCGGCCTCGACTGGGCGCGCGCGCAGTTCGTCGCGACGCTCGGCATCGATCCTTTTCCCGGCACCGTCAATCTCGTCGTCGACGACATTGTCGGACGTGCCGGCTGGGCCGCGATCCGCGCCCGGCCGGGCCTCGTGATCCGCCCGCCCGACCCGCAATGGTGCGACGGCTATTGCTACCGCGTCCGCATCGCCGGCCGCATCGACGGCGCGATCGTGGTGCCCGCCGTCGCGGGCTATCCGGCCGACCAGATCGAGATCATTGCCCCGGTCGCGGTGCGCGCGGCGCTCGGCATCGCCGACGGCGATCGCGTCGAGATCGCGGCACCGCTGGTCTCGACTTAAGGCGTCCGCGATGTCCGTGACGATCATCGGCGCCGAGACGACGCTTCTCCGCTTCCCGCTCGCCGGGCCGACCGGCGGCTCCGGCATCACCGCGGTCGATGTGATCGTCGTCGACCTCGCTGATTCCGACGGCAATACCGGCACCGGGTTCTCCTATGTGCTCGGCGGCGGCGGCGACACGGTCGCGGCGACCGCGTCCTCGCTCCTCGAGCGCTTCGTCCGCGGCCGGCCCGCGATCCCGCCGCCCGCGCTCTGGCGCCTCCTCGCTGACTCGCTCAACCGGCTCGGCCGCGGCACCGGCTATCTCGCGATCGCCGCGATCGACGTCGCGGCCTGGGATCGCCAGGCCAAGGCGGCGCGGATGCCGCTCTATGCGGCGCTCGGCGGCACGGCGCGCGCAATGCCGGTCTATGGCTCGGGCGGGTTCGGCCCGACCCAGGCGCCGGACTCCGCGGTCGAGCGCGCGCGGGCCTATGTGGCGATGGGCTGCACGGCGGTGAAGCTCCGCGTCGCCGGCAACCGCGCCGATCTCGCCCGGCTCCGCGCCGTGCGCGAGGCGCTGCCCGACCATGTCGATCTGATGGCGGACGCCAACGAGAAATGCGATCTCGCGCGCGCCCAATGGCTCGCCGGCGCTTGCGCCGAGTTCGGCCTCCTCTGGCTCGAGGAGCCGTTGCCGGTCGCCGACACCGGCGGCTATGCGGCGCTCGCCCGCACCGCGCCGGTGCCGATCGCTGCCGGCGAGCACCACCAGGGTCTCGTCGAGCTCGCGGCCCTTCTCGACGACCGGAGCGTCGCGGTTCTCCAGCCCGATCTCGCGATGATCGGCGGCATCACGGAATCGATGCGCGTCGCGACCGTCGCCGAGCACTATGGCCTCTCGGTATCGCCGCATTTCCTGCCGGCGCTCTACGTCCATCTCGCGTGCGCGGCGCCGTCGGTGCGCTGGCTCGAGCATTTCCCGCTGCTCGAACCTCTGTTCGCCGATCCCGTCACACTCGCCGCCGACGGCACGCTCGCGCCGTCGGAGGTGCCCGGACATGGGCTCCGCTGGGCGGATGGCGTGCGCGAGCGCTACCGCGTCGCCGGCTGAACGCGTCTCGGCTAGACTGGGCCGTCGCAACAGACGGGATCCGCCGTGGCCGTCCCTGAGACTTCCGTCCCTGAGACTTCCGAACGGCTCGACTATTACCGCCGCATCGGCGCGCACCACATCCTGCCGCTCTGGGTCGAAACGCAGAGATTCGTGCCGATGCGCCCGACGCCGACCTATGTGCCGGCGCTCTGGCGCTATGACGACATCCGTCCGCTGCTGCTCGAGGCGGGCCGCCTCGTGACCGCCGAGGAGGCGACGCGGCGCGTCCTCGTGCTGCAGAACCCGGCGCTCGACGGGTTCCAGGGAACGACGCGGAGCCTCTATGCCTGTCTCCAGCTGATCATGCCCGGCGAGACCGCGCCCGATCACCGTCACACCCAGTCGGCGCTCCGCTTCATCGTCGAGGGCGAGGGCGCCTATACGATGGTCGACGGCGAGCGCATCCCGATGGCCGCGGGCGACTTCATCATCACGCCGAGCTGGACCTGGCATGGTCACGGCCATGACGGCGACCAGCCGATGGTCTGGCTCGACGGCCTCGACAACGGGCTCCTCGCGCTCCTCGACACCACCTTCTTCGAGCCGGCGCGTCCGGGCGGCGCGGCGGCGACGCGGCCGGCCGGCGATACGCTGGCGCGGTTCGGGTCGAACATGCTGCCCGAGACCTTCCGCCCCGACCGCGCGACCTCGCCGCTCGTTCATTACCCCTTCGCGCGGAGCCGCGCCGCGCTCGCGGCCATGGCCGCCGCCGCGCCGCCCGATCTCTGCCACGGCCACAAGATGCGCTTCGTGAACCCGGCGACGGGTGGCGATGCGATGCCGACGATGGGCGTCTTCCTGCAGCGCCTGCCCGCGGGCTTCCGTGGCGCGCCCTACCGCTCGACCGACGGCGCGATCTTCATGGTGGCGGAAGGATCGGGGCGCACCGTGATCGGCGCGCGCAGCTTCGCCTGGGGACCGCGCGACATCTTCGTCGTGCCGAGCTGGGCGAGCCACGCGCACGAGGCGGACGAGACCGCGATCCTGTTCAGCTTCTCCGACCGCGCGACGCAGGAGAAGCTCGGCCTCTGGCGCGAAGAGCGGCCATGAACGCCGCCGATCCGCCGGTCACCATCCGGCCGGCGCGCGAGGCCGATCTCGACGCCGTCGCCCGCGTCCACCGTCTCGCGTTCGGCACCTTCTTCGGCCTCCCCGATCCGACCAAGTTCCGCGCCGATGCCGATACCGTCCGCACCCGCTACCGCACCGATCCGGCGCTGCTCTTCGTCGCCGATGTCCACGGCGCCGTGATCGGCTCGGTGATCGGCATGCACTGGGGCTCGGCCGGAATCCTCGGCCCGATCACCGTCCACCCCGACTGGTGGAGCAAGGGGATCGCGCGGCTCCTGATGCCGGCGATGGTCGCCGAGTTCGATCGTCGGGGCGTCGGCTTCGTCGGCCTGTTCACCCATCCGCAGAGCACGAGGCACATCCGCCTCTACGAGACCTATGGCTTCTGGCCGGCGGCGATGACGGCGGTGATGGAAAAACCGGTCGGCCACGCAACGCCTGATTCTGCCACGGTGTCGTTCTCGACGCTCGATCGTGCGGCGCGGGCCGCCGCGCTCGACGGCTGCCGTGCCGTCGCCGACCGCGTGCACCGCGGTCTCGACCTCGGTCGCGAGATCGAGCATTGCGTCGCCCAGGGGATCGGCGATGGGCTCCTCCTCTACGAGAGCGGGGCCATCGCCGGCTTCGCCGTCTGTCACATCGGCGCCGGATCGGAGGCCGGTGGCGGCACGTTCTATGTGAAGTTCGCCGTGGTCTCTGATAGTTCGGGCTCAGACGGTTCGGGCTCAGATGGTTCGGGCTCAGATGGTTCGGGCGCCGATGGTGCGGGCGCGGGCGAGCGTTTCTCGCGCCTCCTCGCCGCCGCCGAGGCGGCCGCCGCGACGGCCGGGCAGAAACGCCTCGTCGCCGGCTGCAACGCCAACCGGCATGACGCCTACCGGCGGATGCGGGACGCAGGCTATCGCAGCTTCATGAACGGCATCGCGATGTTCCGTCCGCACGCGGCCGGCTACAACCGCGCGGGCGTCTACGTCGCCGACGACTGGCGCTGACGACCCCGGTCGAGAAGGCCGAGGAGCGCGGCGACGGAATCGGTTGCGGGCGTCGCGAGACCGTGGCGACGGGCGAGGCGCTGGACGGTGCCGGCGAACGCATCGGCCTCGAGCGGGCGCCCGGCCGCTAGATCCTCGGCCATCGACGAGCCGATGTCGGTCCGCGCCGCGAGGGCGAGAACGGCCTCGCGCGCGGCCTCATCGATCGGAGCGCCGGCAGCGCGGCCCGCGCGGTAGGCCTCGTCGACGAGCGCGGTGAAGAGCCGCGCGCCCTCGGCGTCGGCCATGATCGCGCCGAGGCGCACACCGGCGACGGCGGAGAGCGGGTTGAGTCCGCAGTTGAAGAGAAACTTCTGCCATTTGGCGCGAAGCACATCGGTCTCGACCGCGCAGTCGATGCCGGCGCGTGCGAACATGGCGGCGAGGGCCGCGACGGGTGCGGCCGCGTCGGCGCCGCCGCGGCCCATCACGATGCGGGCGCCGGTGCGCGCCGCGACGACGCCGGGTGCCGTGCGCGCGACACCGATATAGAGGCTCCCCGACATCACGCGATCCGGCCCGAGCGCCGCGGCGAGGATGGTCTCGTTCTCGATCCCGTTCTGGAGCGTCAGCACGTAGCCGCGCACGCCGATCAGGGCCGGCAGGAGGGCGTGCACGCCGTCGGTGTCGTAGGACTTGACGAGCAGGATCACGACGTCAGTCGGCGGCGGGCGGTCGCCGGCGGCGAAGAGGCGCGCCGGCCGCGCGCGCAGTGTTCCATCGGGCCCCTCGATGCGGATGCCGTCGGCGCCGATCGCGGCGAGGCTCGCGCCGCGCGCGAGAAGTGCGACCGGAATGCCGGCCGCAGCCATGCGCCCGGCGAGATAGCACCCCGTCGCGCCGGCGCCGACGATCGTGACCGCGGGCTCTTCCGCCATCGCCTCACCCTCAACGAAGAAGGGCCGGCGCGGGCCGGCCCTCCGTCTCGGTCGCGACCGCGCCCGTCCTCAGGCGGCGATCTTCTTCTTGGTCGCGGGCACCTTCAGCTTGAACAGCTTCGAGGCGCTCATGCCGAGGATGTTGCGCTTGGCCTGCTCGTCGAGGAACGGCAGGTCCCAGATCGTCGACGGCGCATCGAAGTCCCAGTGCGGCCAGTCCGACGCGTAGAGAAGCGAGTTCTTCGCGTCGATCATGTCGAAGGTGCACTCGACCGCCTTCATGTGGTCGAGCTCGAGCGGTTGCGAGGTGTAGAACATCTCGCGCATATACTCGCTCGGCTTGCGCTTGAGGAGCGGCGCCTCCGAGGTCCGCATCATGTAGGTGTGGTCGAGGCGCTGCATCAGCCACGGCACCCAGGAGAGGCCGGATTCGATCCACACCGGCTTGAGCCCGGGGAAGCGCTCGGGCAGGCCGTTCATGACCCAGTTGGTCATGTGCAGCACGTTGCACCACACGAACGAGAGCGCGTGCATCGAGCCGAAGCGGTTCACCTGGAGCATCGAGGGGTCCTGCCAGTAGTAGCCGGCGTGGAACCCGATCGGCAGACCGCGCTCCTCGAGCGCGCGGTAGATCTTCATGTACTGGTTGTGATGGATCGGCTTGAAGCGGACGGAGGTGACCATGAAGCCGATGACGCCGGGTGCGCCGCCGAACTCCTCGATCGTCCGCATGCAGGCATCGGGATCGCCGAACGGCAGATAGGCCATGATCTTGAGCTTGTCGTCGGCCTTGAGCACGTTCTCGACGGTCCAGCGGTTGTAGGCGTCGCCGAGATAGACCTCCATCTCGGGCTGCGGATGGACCCCGAGGAACAGCATCGGGGTCGGGAAGATGATCTGGTAGTCGAGCCCGAGGCTCTCATAGGCGCGGCGCGCCAGTGTCACGTCGCGGTGGACGCTGGTGTCCTCGACCTTCTCGCGCCGGGACGACTGATGCGGCACGCGGCCGCCGATGTCCTGGTAGCGCAGGCCGAAATCGCCGTTGAGGCCGTATGGCGGCGCGCCGGTGCGGCTCGACTGGTACTCCATCGCCTGCGCGCGGAGGACCGGATCGGAGATGAACTTGATGATCTCGTGCCAGTGCTCGGTCTCGGTGTGGTGCGAATCGATGTCGCAGATGAACACGTCCTCGAGCTTGTTCTTGACCGCGTATTTCCGGGCGCGGGCCAGGATGTCACGCGTGTCGGTGTAGACGTCGATCTGCTTGATCGGGATTTCCTTGACCTGCTCGATGCCCGTGTCCATTCACTATCTCCATCGGCATCGCGCGCGATGCCCTCCAGGTTGATCCGTCCCAGTCTGTTCGATGTTCAGTCTGTTCGATGTTCCGTCGTCAGGTCGCGTTCGCTCGCGGGGCCGGTTCAGGGCGCGTCGTCCGGACGCGGCCGGCGGAACCACATCGCGAGGTCGAAGGTATTGAGGTTCACCGCGCGCAGCATCTCCGACACCGTGACCACCACGTCGGTCGCCGTCGCCGCATCGCGCGAGATGAAGGGCAGGAAGAACTTCTCCTCCATCTCGATCTTGTTGGCGAACAGGCGGGCGCCCGCGGTCAGGAGGCGTTGGACCGCCTCGCGCGAGATCTGGTCGGTCGTGCCCTCGGCGAGCGCCTTCTCGGCGACCGCCAGGGCGGTCAGGGCCGCCGCCTCGATGCTCGCGGCGCCGTCGGATTGATCCTGCGGTTGCGGCTTAGACGACAACATACACGTCTCCGTTCTTCACCTTCACCTCGTACGGCTTCAGCCGCACGTTGCGGTCGCCGGGGTGGCGGCCGGTCTTGATGTTGTATTCGTAGCCGTGCCAGGGGCAGACGATGTGGGTGTCGGTCTCGGAGAACTTGAGCCCCTTGCTGGTCTTGTCGGGGCCGAGAATCTCCTCGACCCTGCCCAGGATCTTGCCCTGGCAGATCGGGCCGCCCTGGTGGACGCAATTGTTCTCCCAGGCATAGAACTGACCGTCGAGCCGGAATATGCCGATCTCGAGCTCGCCCTGGGCGATGATCTTGCGATCGCGTTCGCCGAACTCAGTTTCCTTGCCCACGAACAGCTCAGCCACGTCCTGGTTCTCCTGATCTTGCCCGACGGCGACGCATCGGTTCTTGGTTAACGAATTTTCGTCTGCTGATATGCGATGACGCCGACGATACACCAGAGGCCGCGAGCGCCCCAACCGAGATTCGGCAAAAAAACACTTTGACCCGTCGGCCGATTGGTCTAAGTGGCACGAGGGTGATTGGACAAACTCGATGCCCTGTCCGTCGTCGGCGATCAATCCGACGGCGTTCGCGACGGCACCTCTTCGCGCACGCCCAGGACAACAAGCAGCGAGATCGAGGTCGCTTTGCGGTCGAGCCGCACGCGTACCACCGTGCCGTCGAGGATCAATCGCACAATCGGCTCCCCAGCCAGCGAGCGGGTGTTCCAGGCGTCCCAATCGCCCTTCACCTTGCGCCACGTCCGGCTCACGATGTCCTTGCCGACCGCGCCGCCAAACAGGGCGCCCAGCGCCCGGCGCACCCGGCGCGTGTTGGTGCCGGCGAGGTAGCAGCCCGCGATCAGCGCCTCGGCGGCAAGCGTGCGCCGCTGATACGCCCGCAGCCCCTCGCTCTTCCACTCCGTCGTCTT
>Ga0194132_10000998_pt1 | contig 57443 bp, 51 predicted proteins | sample TA2KigOf80mmetaG_FD_148612 | JGI IMG/M metagenome (GOLD analysis project Ga0194132, IMG submission 148612) | Freshwater microbial communities from Lake Tanganyika, Tanzania - TA2015054 Kigoma Offshore 80m | ecosystem: Environmental > Aquatic > Freshwater > Lake | place: Tanzania: Lake... | reverse complement strand
GCGCGATCATGCCGCAGCCTCTCGCTCGCCGGCCAGCTCGCTCCACCGGATGCAGCGGACGCGATGATCCTCCGATGCCTCGTCCAGATGCGGCGGTGCGGCAGTGCAGGCGGGCAAGGCATGTGGGCAGCGCGGCGCGAAACGGCAGCCGGACGGAAACGCATGGGGCTGCGGCACGACGCCGGGAATGCCGACCGGCGCCGTGTCGGCTTCGTGCACGGCCGCGAGCAGCGCCCGCGTGTAGGGATGCAGCGGCTTGCCGAAGACTCGCGCGACCGGCCCCTCCTCCACCACCTGGCCCGCATACATGACGGTGACTCGGTCGGCGATCTCGGCGACGACCGCGAGGCTGTGGGTGATGAAGATCAGCGCCGTGCCGGTCTCGCGCTTGAGCTCGGCCAGGAGGTCGAGGATCTGCGCCTGCACAGTGACGTCGAGCGCAGTCGTCGGCTCATCGGCGATCAGGAGGGCCGGGCGGTTCGCCAGCGCCATCGCGATCATGACGCGCTGGCGCATGCCGCCGGAAAGCTCGTGCGGATAGGCTCGGAGCCGCCGCTCGGGATCGGCGATGCCGACGCGGCGGAACAGCTCGAGCGCACGGACCTGCGCTTCAGCGACGCTCACCGGCTGATGCGCGCGGATCGCCTCGGCCACCTGATCGCCAGCGCGATGCACCGGGTTCAGGCTGCTCATCGGATCCTGGAAGATCATGGCGATTGCGCCGCCGCGCAGGCGCCGGAGCTCCGGCTCCGAGAGACGAAGCAGATCGCGCTCGCCGAACCACGCGGCGCCCGCGATCGGCCTCGCCGCCGGCGGCAGGAGGCCGATGACCGAGGTCGCGGTCAGCGACTTGCCGGAGCCGCTCTCTCCGACGAGCGCCACCGTCTCGCCAGCCTTCACGGTCAGCGACACGTCGTCGACCGGACGGATGGTGCCCAAGGGCGTCTCGATCGCGACCGTCAGGCCGCGGACGTCGAGAACGGTCTCGGGCCGCGGCGCCGGCGGCGGCAGGAGACCGGGCAGCAGACGGTCGACCAGGCGAAGCCTGAGGCGCTGCCCGGGCGTTCGAGGATCGACCGCATCGCGGAGCGCGTCGCACAGCAGGTTCATCGCAAGTATGGTCAGGGTCAGCGCGGCGCAGGGCCACAGCAGCATCAGCGGCGCCTGCTCCATGGTCGCGCGAGCGCCGCGGATCATTAGGCCCCAGGAAGGCGCCGGCGGCACGACGCCGAGGCCGAGGAAGGAAAGACCGCTCTCGACGACGACGGCGGCGGCGACCGCGAGCGAGAACTGGACCAGCACCGGCCCGGCGATGTTGGGCAGCACCGTGCGCAGAAGAATGCGGCCGGTGGAAGCACCGAGCGCGCGGACGGCTTCCACATAATCGTTGCTGCGCGCCGAGAGCACTTCGGCATAGGCGACACGGGCGAAGCCCGGCACATAGAGAATGGAGAGAACCAGGATCAGCGTCGGCGCCCCGGGGCCGAGGAGCGTCACCACCAGGAGCGCCAGCAGGATCGGCGGGAAGCACAGGATGACATCGACCAGACGCACGGTCAGGAGTTCGCCGATGCCGCGAAACCAGCCGCCGATCAGGCCGATCATCGTGCCGATGATGCCGGCGATGAGGGCGGACGCGAAGGCGACGCCAAGGCTGGTACGGGCGCCCCAGATCAGGCGGGAGAGCACGTCGCGTCCGAACTCGTCGCGGCCGAGCGGAGATCCCGGGATCGGGCCTGAGAGCCGCCGCGCAACGTCCTGTCGGATCGGATTGGGCAGGTCTAGGAGCGGCGCCAGCAGCGCGACCAGGATGATCGCGGCGACGAACGCCCCCGGGATCCAGAGCCGCTTCAAGCGGCCCGCGTCCTGGGATCGAGCGCGGCGTAGAGAAGGTCCATGATCAGGTTGATCAGGAGGAAGAGGCCGGAGATCGTAAGCACGATGCCGACCACCATCGGATAGTCGCGCGCCTCGACGGCGCGGAGCAGCGGCGTCGACAACCCCGGCCAGTTGAACACGTATTCGACCAGCACGGTACCGCCGAGAAGCGTGCCCATATGCAGGCCAAGCACGGTCAGGACCGGCGTCAGCGCGTTGCGGACGACGTGACGCATCAGCACGCGCGCCGGCTTGAGGCCCTTGGCCCTCGCCGTGCGCACGAAGTCGCGCGACAGGGCATCCAGCACCGAGGCGCGCGTCATCCGGAACACCACGGCGGCGAGGCTCTTGGCGATGGCGATCGCCGGCAGAGCCAGCAGCGTGAAGTGCTTCGCCGGATCCTGCGCCAGCGGCACATAGCCGCCGGCCGGCATCAGCTTCAGGGTCTGGGCCAGCAGCAGCACGAGGAGCGTGCCGACGACGAAGACCGGTATAGCAAGGAGAAGCGCCGCCGCGCCCGAGACGATGCGGTCGAAGAGACCGCCCCGGTGAAGCGCGGCGTAGGTGCCGGCCGGAATCCCGAGGATGACCGCGATCAAGGTGCCGGCGAGGATCAGCTCCAGCGTACGCGGCAACCGGAGAGCGATCTCCTTGGTGACGGGGTAATCGTCAACGAGCGAGGCCCCCAGGTCGCCGCGCATGACGCCGCTCAAGAACGTCATGTACTGGTCGAGCAGAGGCCGTTCGAGGCCGAGCCTGATGCGCAGCTCCTTCACCGCGACCGGATCGGCCGCGATTCCGCCGGTCGACAGCAGCAGCTCGGCCGGATCGCCCGGCACGACATGCAGCGTCATGAACACGACCAGCGAAACGGCCCAGGCCAGCACCAGGCAGGTGGCGATGCGGCGCAGGAACCAGCGCATCAGCCGAACGACACCTCGTCGAGCAGAGCGCCCGAAGCTGTGGTCAGGGCGCCAGGCAAGGTCTTGAAGCCCTGAACGCGCTTGTCCATGCCGTAGCCCTGGCTGCGCCAGGCGAGCCCGATGATCGGCACCTCCTCGAGGGCGGCGCGCTGCATCTCCTTGTAGATTTCGACGCGCTTGGCGTGATCGAACTCGGCACGGCCCTTGGCGAAGGCCTCCGAGGTGCGCGGCGCCTTGAGACCGAAGGAGCGGCTGTAGGTCGGCGACAGAGACGTATCCATGACGACGCTCAAGCCATCGGGATCGTTGTTGTCTCCGGAGACGCCGTGGATCGAGATCTCGTACTGGCCGCGCGAGCCCATGGCGACGCGGGTCGACCAGTCGGGCAGCTGAAGCTCGCACTGGATGCCGATCTGCGCCAGGTGCTGCTGCACGACTTCGGCGGTGTCCTTGTGCATGCCGAACTGGGCGGTCGCCAGCATCTTGCAGGAGAAACCCTTGGCGTAGTTGGCCTGGGACAGGAGCGCCTTGGCGCGCTCCGGATCGTAGTTCCAGCCCTTGGCCAGATCCTTGTCGTACCAGGGCGTTCCTTCGACGATCGGCACGCCTTCGAGCGGACGGCCGCGGCCGAAGAAGGCGACCTTGACGATATCCTCGCGGCGGACGGCATGCGCGACGGCCCGCCGGACACGCGGGTCCGCGAACGGTCCCTGCGTGGCGTTGAACAGCACGTCCATGAACGGCCCGTCCTCGGCATCGAGCTTGAGGCGCGGATCCTTCTCGGTCGTCTCCATCGACTGCCAGGGCACGTACTCGATCATGTCCATATCGCCGGACTGAAGCGCGGCGAAGCGGAGGTTCTCGTCGGCATAGACGACGAACTTGATGCCCTTGAGCTTCGGGAAGCCGGGCTTGTGGTATTTTTCGAAGGCGACGAGGTCGAGCGAGGTGCCGCGTTCCTGACCGGCGAGCTTGAACGGTCCGGCGCCGATCGGAGCGTTGGCCTCGGACTTCCGCGAGATCACACCCATGTTGTAGTTGCCGAACCAGTGCGGCAGCGTCGCCACCGGCGCCTTGGTGATCAGGCGGACCGTATGCGGGTCCGGCGTCTCGATCTTGGCGACCAGCTGGAACTGCGCGCGCATATACGCGGTCGACTTTTCGCCGGCGATCTGCTCGATCATCCACTTGATGTCTTCGGAGGTGACCGGATCGCCATTGTGGAAGAAGGCGTTCCGCTTGAGCTTGAATACCCAGGCGCCGTCGGCCGGATCGCGGGCGAATGACTCGGCGATCTCGCCGATGAGCTCGCCCTTCCTGTCGTAGCCGACCAAGCGGCCGTAGGTGAGCATCTTGACCGTGCCGGCCGAGGCGCCGGTCGAGACCCAAGGCTGCAGGTTCGGCGGCCAGGCCGAAAGACCGCAGCGAAGGATACCGGCTGCCGGCTGCGCACGCAGCGGCGACGGCAGGAACGCCAGCGCGCCGCCAGCTGCCAGGATGGTACGTCGGGTAAAGTTCATCGTGGCCTCCAGGCTCGGGGCCGCTCTTGCGGCGGCAATTCCGGAGGCAAGAGTGGCGCGCCCGGCCTTGCGTGGCAAGGTCGCAACGCGAACGACACCTGTTCCCGGGAAGTGACGGGTCTGCTGGCGTCAGCGCAACCGTTCGAGGTGCTGAACGAGGGTGCGGCTCGCGGTGTCGACGAGCCGGACGGCCTGGAAGTAACCCTCGGCGAAATGAAGGAAGTAGGAGTCGAAAAAGATCGACGATGCAAAGTAACCCAACAGCGCCTCCCTCTTCGGGAAGTCCGCAAATCCGGGTGCGAAGACGAAGGGACAGCGTGCGCTCAGCTCCCAGGCCAGAATGAGGTTGAATCGAGGTGGAAGGATTGCGTCGACGCCAGCCGAAAGCAGCGCCTCGTTGAGCGCCGGCTGCTCGTAGGACCGCGTAGCCGGCACCGTCTCGGCCAGGTGGAACACCTCCCGGAAGAGTGCGCGGTTGGGGCCAGGTTCGCAGAGGATGACACCCGTGTTGTAGATCTCGCGGTTGCCAGGACCGATGGCCGCGTCGAAAGACTCCCTCGTCAGGTCGTAGGCAAGCTGGCCGTCCCTCACCTGCTGGCGCAGCTCAGGCGGTGCGGAGGAAAAGTATTTGTTGAGCTGGAGGTATCGCGTCCGGCGCTCAAAGTCGTACTCGCTGCCGCGAAAGTGATGGGTCAGGTTGACGACGCCGACCCGGCCCGGAACCGCGTAATCGAAGATGTCGGGCGCGCTATGATGGTTGATCAGGACATCCGCATCGATCCAGCAGACGAGATCGTAGGCGAGCGAGGCATCGTCCGAGAGCGCCAGGAGCTTGTACCAGGGAATGCCGATACGGCTGTCGGTGGTGCGGCCGAGCTCGGCGCTGGTCGCGACCCGGATGTCGGCGCCGATCCGGTCCGCGTAGGCCCTCCAGGTCGGCAACGCGAAGGTCTCGAAGAGGAAGCGGTACTCATCGCCATCGGCGATAGTGACGATCAGCTTCCTGGGCATGGACGGGGAAACATCTTCGAGATCGTGCAAACTGCATGTGGAGCGAGCTTAGAAAACTTAACATTCGTCCGTGACCGCCGGAACCCCAGATACGCCAGCACGGTCGAGATGACCGGGGAGAGAGCAGCCATGCGCTTCGAGGATCGAACGGCGGTCGTGACCGGTGGCGGCAGCGGCATCGGCAAGGCGATCGCCAAGGAGCTCACAGCCGAAGGCGCGCGCGTCGCGATCGTTGATATCGATGCCGGCCGCGCCGAGGCCGTCGCGCGCGAGCTCGGCGGTAGCTCGGTCGCGATCCAGGCGGATGTCAGCCGGCCCGAGGATGCTGCCTGCCTTGCCGCCGACGCCGCCCGGCAACTCGGGAAGATCGACATACTCATTCATAGCGCCGGCGTCGGCGCCGAGCGCAGCTTCCTCGACACCACGCCGGAGGAATGGCGGCGGATCATCGACATTGACCTCTCGGGCACCTTCTACACCTGCCAGGCCGTGGCGAAGGTGATGGCGGAGCGCCGCTACGGCCGCATCGTGACCCTGGCCTCGACCGCCGGCATCCGAGGCGGCACCGGCCGCACTGCGTATGGCGCGGCGAAGGGCGGTGTCATCACTCTCACCAAGGTCATGGCGGTCGAGCTGGCGCCGTACGGCATCACCGCCAACACGCTGGCGCCCGGCGCCATCGAGACCGAGCTGGTCAAGAGGATGCACTCGCCGGAAACGCGGGTCGTCTATCGGCGCGGCATACCGCTCGACCGCTACGGCGTGCCCGAAGAGGTTGCCGCCGCGGCGCTGTTCCTCGCCAGCGATGAAGCCCGCTACGTGACCGGATCCGTGCTTGCCGTCGACGGAGGCTTCCTCGCCGCAGGCGTCATGCACGTCAAATCAGGCGGATAGACCAGGGAGAAAGTCGATTTGTGCAGGAGGGGTCGGTGGTGCCCAGGGACGGAATTGAACCGCCGACACTGCGATTTTCAGTCGCATGCTCTACCAACTGAGCTACCTGGGCGCCCGACAGGGCGAGGCTTATAGAAGAGAATGCGGGGCCTGTCCACCCTCTGGGAACGCTAGGGAATCCGCGCCTCGGCGATCCCGATCATGGTGTCGCGGGTGACGATGGCGGCGAGCTTCTCCTCGCTCCAGCCTTCTGTTCCCTTCGGCCGCTTCGGCAACACCAGATAGCGCATGTCGGCAGTCGAGTCGTGCACCCGGACGGCGATGTCGTCGGGGATCTCGAGGCCGAACTCGGACATGACCTTGCGCGGCTCGCGTACGGCGCGGCTGCGATAGGCCCGGCTCTTGTACCAGTCGGGCGGCAATCCCAGGATCGAGCGCGGGTAGCAGGAGCAGAGCGTGCAGACGACGAGGTTGTGGACCTTGTCGGTGTTCTCGACGACCACGAGCTTGGTGACGCCCGGATCGACGCCGAGTTCGAGCGACGCCTCCCGGGGCTCGGTGAGCAGCTTCTTCTTGTAGGCGGGATCGGCCCAGGCGTGGGCGACGATACGCGCGCCCTGCGCCGGCGTGCGCGCATCCATCGCCTCGATCGCGCGGCGGACCTCGTCGGCGGTGACGATACCTTTTTCGATCAGGAGCTCGCGGACGGCGATCTCGAGTCGCTGATGATAAGTCAGCGGCCCGTCGACATCCGGCTGCGTCGGATGCTTATGGTCGTGGTGATCGTGGTCGTGGTCGTGATGCGTGCTCATGATCCCCTCACGCCTTGTCGAGCCAGTGCTCGTAGATCTCGACGTCGACGGTGTCGCCCGCCGGGCCTTGATAGTCGGGCCAGACCTTCTTCTGGTCGAAGCGCACGCGGTAGAGCGCGCGCTTGGGCAGGCCGTGGCGATTGTAGGCGAGCTCTTCCGGGTTGGCGAAGAAGCCGCAAATCCGCTCGACCTCTCCCTCGTGGCCGCGGATATAGCGGGGCGTACGCATATGCCCGACCACCTCGGCGTTCCTAACCTTGACCCGGTCGCCCGGCTGGAAGCGCGCCTGGCTCACAGGAGCCCCTCCTTCTCGCGCCGTTCCACGTCGGCGAGCTTGCGGGAAAGCTCTTCGGCGGTGATGGCACCCCGCTGCAGCAGGTTCGCCGTGACCGAGGTGATCCAGCGCTCGTAGTAGCTCATCTTCTCGTAGGCATCGGGGCCGATCGCCTCGATGTTCTTTCGGAGCTCGTCGGTCCGGATCAAGCTGCGCTCGCGGTCGGAGAGCAGGACCAGGAGCGCGTCGACCCGCTTCTCCCAGGGCGCGTAGTCGTGCTCGGTCTTCTCGACCCTGCCCGCGGGCTCGCCGCCCATGTCGTGGTGCTGCCGCATCGTCACCTCTTCGCGTATTGGGCCTTGCCGAACAGGTTCTCGCGCGACTTCTCGTCGATCGGCCCCTGGCGCTGGCGGTCGGCGAGGACGGCGACACCCTTCCTGACCGCCGGCCGCTCGTTGATGGCGGTGAACCAGCGCTTGAAGTTCGGGATGTCGTCGAGCTTTTGGCCATGGCGCTCCCAGCCGCGCGACCAGGGGAACACCGCCATGTCGGCGACGCCATAGTCGCCGGCGAGGTATTCGACTTCGCCCAGGCGCTTGTCGAGCACGCGGTAGAGGCGCCCGGCCTCGTTCGCGTAGCGGTCGATGGCGTAGGGCAGCGGCTCCGGCGCGTAGTTCTTGAAGTGGCCGAGCTGGCCCAGCATCGGGCCGAAGCCGGCCATCTGCCACATCACCCACTGCACGGCCGTCCAGTAGCCCGGCTTGTCCTTCGGGATGAACCTTCCGGTCTTCTCCGCGAGGTAGAGCAGGATGGCGCCGGACTCGAACAGCGAAATCGGCCTGCCGCCGGGACCGTCGGTGTCGACGAGCGCCGGCATCTTGTTGTTGGGGCTGATCTTAAGGAAGTCCGGCGCAAACTGGTCGCCGGCCCCGATGTCGATCGCATGCACGTTGTACGGCATGCCGAGCTCTTCAAGCATGATCGAGACCTTGAACCCGTTCGGCGTCGGCCAGGTGTAGAGCTCGATCATCGCTTTTCTCCTTTTCCGATCAGTAGGCCTGCTCGCTGAAGACCGGGTCGACCGAGCGGTTCCAGCGCGTCTCGTAGGCTTCCAGCATCATATCCGACGCCGTGCGCCCCGACTCCGCGATCGCCTGGAGGGAGTCGAGGAAATGCGTCTCGTCGGCGGCGCCCATGCGATCGAGCGCATTGCGCGCCTTGAGGCCCGCGCGCGCGATCCTGAGCACGTCGAGCGCGACCTCGCGCACCGTGCGGCCCTTGAACGGCGTCTTAAGTCCCAATCGCGGCACATCGCGGCGGAGCTGCTCGTGGTCGGCAAGCGTCCAGTCCTTGATCAGCTGGCTCGCCTGGTCGAGAGCGCCCTGGTCGTAAAGAAGGCCGACCCACAGCGCCGGCAGCGCACAAAGGCGCTTCCAGGGGCCGCCATCGGCACCACGCATCTCGAGGAAGCGCTTCATGCGCACTTCCGGGAAAACCGTCGTCAGGTGATCGGTGAAGTCGGTGATGCGCGGCTCGTCCTTGACCTCGTCGCGGAAGCGCCCGGCCATGAAGTCGCGGAACGAGCGGCCGGAGAAGTCGAGGTACTGGTCGTTGCGGTAGACGAAGTACATGGGCACGTCGAGCAGGTAGTCGACATAGCGCTCGAAGCTCATCCCCGGCTCGAAGACGAAGGGCAGGATGCCGCAGCGGTCGGGGTCGGTATCGGTCCAGATATGGCTGCGATAGCTCTGGAAGCCGTTGGGCTTGCCTTCGGTGAAGGGCGAGTTCGCGAAGAGCGCGGTCGCGATCGGCTGGAGCGCGAGGCTGGCGCGGAACTTCTCGACCATGTCGGCTTCGCTCGAGAAGTCGAGATTCACCTGCACGGTATAGGTGCGCGTCATCATGTCGAGACCGAGGCTGCCCTTCTTCGGCATGTAGGCGCGCATGATCTTGTAGCGGCCCTTCGGCATCCACGGGATCTCGTCGCGCTTCCACTTCGGATTGAAGCCGAGCCCCATCATCGCGGTGCCGAGCTCGTTGTCGATCTCGCGCACCTGGTCGAGATGCTCGTTCACCTCGTCGCAGGTCTGATGGATGGTCTTGAGCGGCGCCCCGGAAAGCTCGAACTGTCCGCCGGGCTCGAGGGTGATCGCACCGGCGTCCTTGGAGAGCGCGATGGTCTTGCCGTTCTCCTGAACGCGTTCCCAGCCGAAGCGGGTCATGCCTTCAAGGATGGCGCCGATGCCGTCCGGCCCGTCATAGGGCAGCGGCTTCAGATCGGAGCGACGATAAGCGAATTTCTCGTGCTCGGTCCCGATCCTCCAGGCGTCCTTGGGCTTGTTGCCCTTCTCGATGTACTCGATCAGCTGGCGCTTCGATGTGATCGGAGCGCCCTGGGCCTCAGGCGGACGGGACATGCTGTGGGGATTCCAGCGGTTTGTAGTTTTCAGGCGATATGGGCGTGGCCCGACCGACCGGCAAGGGGAGGTTGCGCCAGCGCCTGCCACAGGGCCATCGCCGCCACCGCCGCCGTGTCCGCACGCAGGATGCGTGGGCCGAGGTCGACCAGGCTAGCGAACCCCGTTTGGGCCAAGTGGTCAAGCTCCGCCGGATCGAAGCCGCCTTCCGGGCCGATCAGGATCGCCGCCGGCGCGCCATCCGCACGAATCGCTTCGGCCATCGGTACGGCACCACGCCGTTCCGCCGCGACATACAGATGACGTTCCTTCGGCCACGCGCCGACGACAGTTTCGAGCGATTCCAAATTGCGCACCGCCGGAGCTGTCAACCGCTCGCATTGCTCGGCGGCCTCGACAGCGTGTGCCTGGAGGCGCTCCCGATTGACGCGCGAGACGACCGTGCGTCGGGTGAGCACGGGTCGGATCTCGGTCGCGCCGAGCTCTGCGGCCTTCTCGACGAGCCAGTCGATCCGCGGGCCCTTGATCGGAGCGAAGAGCAACCAGACATCAGGCTCCGTCGGCTGCGGACGCAGGCGCTCGCCGATGATGATCGTCACGCTCCGCTTGGCCAGGGCGGCGAGGCGCGCCGACCACTCCCCGTCACGTCCGTTGAAGAGCGCGATGAGGTCGCCTTCGGCGAGCCTCAGAACGTTCCTCAGCTGATGCGAATGCGACTCGCCGAGCGCGATCTCCATGCCGGAGGCCAGCGGCGTATCGACGAAGAGACGGGTCGCAAGACTGCGTGGCACCATCAACATCCTCAAAGGGCCTGCAGATTACGCGGAGTGCGCGATCGTCGCGAGCGGCTGCCTTGAAGGCGAAGGGACGCCCGCCTACCCTCGGCAGAGGGGGGAGTTGCTTCGAGTAGGTCCGGGCACTTGCGTATCTTCCTTCTCATCCTAACGATTCTCGTCTCCGGTTTCGCACCCGCCGGCGCGAACACCGGCGTCGTCACGCGCAGCCATACGCCCAGCGCGCTGCAGCCGGCGATCGCACCGGCTTCCGCCGATCTGCCCTCGCCTACCGCCGGAACCCGCGGCGAGGTGGTCCGCATCCTCGCCCAGTTTGGCGCCACCACCCGCCTCTGCTCCGGCGTGATGGTGGCGCCGCGGATCGCGATGACCGCCGGCCGCTGCGTCCATCAGGGCGCGGGCGGCGAATTCGCCCTCGACTATTGGGTCCAGCCAGGCTCCGACGGCAGCAATACGCCTTTCGGCCAGGCCTTCGGCTCGCTGTTGATCACCTTCATCGAATGGACCGAGCGCGGCGACCCCGCTTTCGACATCGGTTTCGTCGTGCTCGACCGCGCGCTCGGCGACCGTTCCGGCTACGTCTCGCCGGCGCGCACCGAGGGCTGCACGAGCTATGTCACCGCGGCCCATTCATGGGCTGGCTACGTCTCCGCGACTTCGGGCCAGGTCGAGGAGAGCGGTGCCTTGATCTGCAGCGACGACGTCCTGACCGCCCTGTCGTCTCAGACCTACGCCGCCGGCACGCCGCTCTTCGCCCCGGACGGCCGCGTCCACGCCTTTGCCTCGACACGAGCAGACGGCCAGGTCCGCTTCACCCGGCTCAACAACCGCGTTCTCGGCTACTTCCTCAATTCGCTCGTGAACGCGCTCGATCCCTGCGACCTGCGGGTCGAGACCGATCTGGTCGAGTTCGGCGCCGGCGCCGGCGAGGCGCTGGTTTCGGTCACCACCGGCCAGGGCTGCGCCTGGACCGTCGAAGGGACGCAGCCCTCCTGGCTCGAGGTGCTCTCCGGCAGCGGCGCAAGCTTCGGCCGGCCGATCTTTCGCGTCCCCGCCAACACCGGCGGCGCGCGTTCGACGACCGTATCATTGGAAGGAAAATCGCTCACGATCGCGCAGGCCGCCGCGGGCCGAGCCGGCAACGCGCTCTTCGCCAACGCATCGCGCATGGGCGCAGGCATCGTCAGCACCGTGGTCGATACTACAGGTGCCACACGTGACCCGAACGCTCCGACACCTGCCGGCGCGACCGGAGGCGCCGGCGCATGGTGGCGGTGGACAGCGCCGACGACGACCTTCGCCACGGCGATGGCGACCAGCGACCAGTTCTCGCCGGCCATCGGCGTCTATACCGGCAGCGCGGATGCGCTGACGCTCGTTGCCGAGGGCCGTGAGATGGCGTCCTTCACCGGGGTCGCCAGCACCACCTACCTGATCTATGTCGCAGGCCTCTCCGGCGGCGAAGGCTCGGTCCGCCTGCAGGTCCAGCAGCTCTTCCCCGGCGCCGAAGCGCAGACCGGATGGTGGTGGAATCCCGACGAGCCGGGACGCGGGCTCTTCCTCGAGACCAATGGCGCGGCCGCGTTCCTCGGATGGTTCGCCTATGAGAGCGCGGGCGACTGGCTCTGGCAGGTCAGCCGCGCCGAGATCCTGACCCGGCGATTCTTCCGTGGATCGCTTTCCACCTTCCGCAACGGCCAGGTCCTAGGCGGTTCCTACAAGGCGCCGACGTCGCTCTCCGGTGGCACCGCCTTCGACTTCTCGCTTTCCTCCGCGACGCGCGCGACAATGACCGCAGGCGGCACCAACGTCGCGCTCGAACGCTTCACCTTTGCCAACGGCGGGATCGGCGCCGACCGCGCCTCGTTCGTTCCGGAGACGGGCTGGTGGTGGACACCGAGCGAAGGCGGGACCGGCTACGCGATCGAGGTCCAAGGCAACCGCCTGATGCTCGGCGTCTTCCACTATGACTCGGACGGTAGCTCCCGCTGGTCCATATCCATGGCGACGATGACGAGCCCGCATGTCTTCGAGGGCACGCTCGTCTCGTATCGGGGCGGTCAGGCGCTTGGACAGAGCTTCCGCGAGCCGGATTCGGCGACCCAGACCGGCCACATCACGGTGATGTTCAGCGATACGACCCACGCGATCGTGCTGCTGCCAGGCGGACGCCAGGTTCTGATCGAGCGCTATCGTTTCTGATCGCGGTTGCATCGTCGCTCGCCGTGCTTTACGGCGGCCGGGTGACTGCTTCGGATATCCGCGCCGGCGACTGGGTCGATCGCTTCCTGCCCGAGGGCGCACGGCCCTATGCCCGGCTTGCGCGCTTCGACCGGCCCATCGGCACCTGGCTCCTGCTGCTGCCATGCTGGTGGGGAACGGCGCTCGCGCCGGGCGGCGATACGCGCTGGGACCTTTTCCTTCTCTTCGGCATCGGCGCGCTGGTCATGCGCGGCGCCGGCTGCGTCATCAACGATTTCTGGGATCGCGACATCGACGCCAAGGTGGCGCGCACCGCCGACCGGCCGCTCGCTTCCGGACGCATCGGCCTGCCGGCCGCGTTCGTCTTCCTCGCCGTCCTGCTGCTGATCGGCTTGGCCGTCCTGCTGCAGCTCAACCGCGCCGCCATCGTCACCGGCTTCGCGGTGATGGGCGTCGTCGTGCTGTATCCGCTGGCCAAGCGCGTGACTTTCTGGCCGCAGCTCGTGCTCGGCGTCGCCTTCAACTGGGGCGCGCTGGTCGGCTGGGCCGCAGTCAGCGGCGCGATCGAGACGCCGGCGATCATTCTCTACGCCGCCGGCATCTTCTGGACGCTCGGCTACGACACGATCTACGCGCATCAGGACAAGGCGGACGACGCGAAGATCGGCGTGAAGTCGACAGCGCTCCTGCTCGGCCGCTCGACCAAGCCTTGGCTCGTATTCTTCTACGCCGGCGCGACCGCGTTGCTGGTCGCCGCAGGTATCGCGGCCGAGGCCGCCTGGCCCTACTACGCCGCGCTCGCTGCCGCGGTGCTGCATTTCGTCTGGCAGGCAAAGACCGTGGATCTCGACGATCCCAAGGACTGCCTCGCCAAGTTCAAAAGCAACCGCGACGCCGGCCTCGCCATCACGATCGCCTGTCTGATCGCATGAGCGATCCGGCGCGCTTCATCCGCGCGAACACCGTTGTCACCGCGGCGTCGATGGTGCCCGAGCTGCGGCTGCATCTCGCGACCGAGGTCGTGCCCCTCTGGCAGGCGACCGAGGCTATGCTGGAGAAGGCCGGGCTACCGCCGCCTTACTGGGCCTTTGCTTGGCCCGGCGGACAGGCGGTCGCGCGCCACGTGCTCGACAATCCGCGGCTCGTCGCCGGCCGGCGCGTGCTCGACCTCGCGGCCGGCTGCGGCATCGCCGCGGTCGCCGCAGCGAAGGTCGGCGCCAAGGCATCGGCGAGCGAGATCGACCGCTTCGCGCTGGCCGCGATCGCGCTCAACGCCGCGCTCAACCATGTCGAGGTGACGCCGATCGATCGCGACGTGCTCGACGATCCGCCCGGCGACTGGGACACGGTGCTGGCCGGCGACCTCTGCTACGAGCGGCCGATGGCCGATCGTGTCGCATCCTGGGTAAGGGCCCAGGCCCGTGCCGGCGTCACCGTGTTTATGGGAGATCCCGGCCGCGCCTACAAGCCCACGGACGGCTTCGCGGAAGTTGCCCGCTACGCGGTGCCGACCTCGAAGGACCTGGAAGACCGTGAGATCCGGGAGACGATCGTCTGGCGCGCGCTCGGCTAGGAGACGTTACTCCTCGACGATTCGATAGCGCACCAGGCAGTGGTCGATGGTGGCGAAGGCGCGCGAGGCCCAGGCGTCGCGCGCCTCCTTGAAGGTCGAGAACGGGCCGAGGCGCTCTTCAGCCTTGCCGGTAGCGACGCGCTTGAAGTCGGTGTCCGTGTATTCGCCGCCGAGAACCCAATACGACATCTGCAAGCCCCTTGTTCGATAAGGATGTAGGTATGCAGGTCCGGCGGAGCAAGGGATGCGGCCGGTTGACACGGCCGAGGCTCCTCAAGCTAATCCGGCCATGGCCTATTCCAGCCTGCGCGACTTCCTCGACCGGCTCGAAAAATCGGGGCGGCTCAAGCGCGTAACCGCGCCGGTCTCGCCCTTCCTGGAGATGACCGAGATCCAGACCCGGCTCCTCGCCGAGCAGGGACCGGCGGTGCTGTTCGAGGATGTGCGGCGCCTCGACGGCAGCCGCTACGACATGCCGGTGCTGGTCAACCTGTTCGGCACCGTCGAGCGCGTCGCCTGGGGCATGGACCGCGAGCCCTCGCAGCTGCGCGAGGTCGGCGAGACCCTCGCCTTCCTCAAGCAGCCGGAGCCACCCGGCGGCTGGCGCGAGGCGCTGGAGATGCTGCCGCTGCTCAAGACGGTGATGGCCATGCGTCCGCGCTCGGTCAGCCGCGCCCCCTGCCAGGAGGTCGTGCTGCAGGGCGACGACATCGATCTCGGCGCGCTGCCGATCCAGACCTGCTGGCCGGGCGAGCCGGCGCCTCTGATCACCTGGCCGCTGGTCGTGACCAAAGGCCCGTCATCAAAGCGCGAGGACGCCTTCAACCTCGGCATCTACCGCATGCAGGTGACGGGCAGGAACACGACGCTGATGCGCTGGCTCAAGCATCGCGGCGGCGCCCAGCATCACGCGCGCTGGTCGAAGGAGAAGTCGGAACCCCTGCCCGCCGCCGCCGTGATCGGCGCCGATCCCGGTACGATCCTCGCCGCGGTGACGCCGGTGCCGGACACGCTCTCGGAGTACCAGTTCGCCGGCCTGCTGCGCGGCTCGAAGGTCGATCTCGTCGATTGCGTGACCCAGCCGCTGAAGGTGCCGGCCGAGGCCGAGATCGTGCTCGAAGGCACGGTGTCGCTCTCGGATTACGGCGACGAGGGTCCCTACGGCGACCACACCGGCTACTACAACTCGGTCGAGAGCTTCCCAGTGTTCACGGTCACCGCGATCACGCGACGCCGACAGCCGATCTACCTTTCCACCTTCACCGGCCGACCGCCGGACGAGCCGTCGGTGCTGGGCGAGGCGCTCAACGAGGTGTTCATCCCTCTGCTGGCGCAGCAATTCCCCGAGATCGTCGATTTCTGGCTTCCGCCGGAAGGCTGCAGCTACCGGATCGCCGTGGTCTCGATCCGGAAGGCCTATGCCGGCCACGCCAAGCGCGCGATGATGGGCGTGTGGTCTTTCCTCCGGCAGTTCGTCTACACGAAATTCGTCATCGTCGTGGACGATGATATCGATGCACGCGACTGGAAGGACGTGATGTGGGCGATGTCGACGCGCATGGACCCGGCCCGCGACATCACCGTGGTCGAGAACACCCCGATCGACTATCTCGATTTCGCCTCGCCCGAGAGCGGGCTCGGCGGCAAGATCGGGCTGGATGCGACCAACAAATGGCCGCCCGAGACCAAGCGGGAATGGGGCCGGAAGATCCGGATGGCCGATGACGTGATCGAGCAGGTGACGAAGCGCTGGGGCGAGTACGGCCTGCCCGGCTCCGGAAGGCCGATCTGGAAATGATCCAGATCCTGAAGAACCTGCAGTACGGCATCGGCTTCCTGGTCGGCCTATTCGCCATGCTGTTGCTCGGCATCGGCGTGATTGCCGGCATCGAGGCGTTGATCGAGAAACCGCTCGCCTTCAAGATTCCGATCCTCCTGGTGCTGGCCGTCGGCATGGGCGTTCTCGTCGCGCGCTGGGCCGGCCAGCACGACCTCTCGCGCTTCGTCACCGCGCGCGAGAAGAGGCCGGAGGCGCCTCCGCCGCCGCCCAAGGTCCGGCCGGCAACGAAGAAGCGTCCCTGGACCTTCTATCTGGTCGGCACGCTGATCGCCTTCTGGGGCCTGTCGGTGGCGATGATCATCCTGCTGTTCGGCCCCTTCGGCTTCGCCGACGATCCTTCTCTCGGTATCAGGCTGGCGAAGATGGCGGCCTGCACGGTGGCGATCGTCGGGCTCGGCGGCTTCCTCTTGCGGAAGGAGTTCGCCAAGCTCATGTCAGAGCCGCAGAAATAGCGTTCCCGGAGCCTCCATGCCCGCGCCCCTCGAAATCCTGACCGATCTCGTCGCCTTTGCCCGCAAGGCCGGCGCCGATGCCGCCGATGCCGTGATGTTCAAATCGGCGCATCTCGGATTGCGCCAGCGCCTGGGCAAGCCGGAGATGCTGGAACGGTCGGAGTCGCAGGATCTCGGGCTCCGCGTCTTCATCGGCAAGCGCCAGGCCTCGGTCTCGTCGACCGATCCCTCGCCCAGGGCACTCGCCGAGCTGGTCGAGCGCGCCGTCGCGATGGCCAGGCTGGCGCCCGAGGACAAGTATTGCGGGATCGCCGAGGCCGAGGCGATCGCGCGCAAATTCCCCGACCTCGATCTCAACGACCCGGGCGAGCCTTCGCCGGAATCGCTGGAGGCGCGCGCCCGCGAGACCGAGGAAGCCGCGCGTGCGGTTCCCGGCATCACCAACTCCGAAGGCGCCGAGGCAACCTGGTCGCGCTCGGAGATCGCGATCGCCGCGAGCAACGGGTTCGCCGGCACCTATTCGCGCTCCGGCCATGGCGTCAGCGTCTCGGTCATCGCCGGCGAAGGCGCCGGCATGGAGACCGACTACGACTATTCGAGCTCGGTCCACGGCAGGGATCTCGAAGCAGCGGCGCTGGTCGGCAAGCGCGCCGGCGAGCGCACGGTCCGCCGCCTCAACCCGCGCAAGGCCGAGACCGCCAAGGTCCCGGTGGTGTTCGAGCCGCGTGTCGCCGCCTCGCTGGTCTCGCATATCGCTGGCGCCATCGCCGGCCCCTCGATCGCGCGCAAGGCGAGCTTCCTCAAGGACAGCATGGGGAAGCAGATCCTGGCATCCGGCCTCAACGTCATCGACGATCCGCTGAAGCCGCGCGGGCTCCGCTCGCGCCCCTTCGACGGCGAAGGCATCGCCGCGCGCCGCTGGGCGCTGGTCGAGCATGGCGTGCTCAAATCCTGGCTGCTCGACCTCGCCTCGGCGCGACAGCTCGGCCTCGTCACCACCGGACACGCGTCGCGCGGCACGTCGGGTCCGCCGGGACCGTCGGCGACCAACCTCTATCTGGAAGCCGGCAAGGCGTCGCCCGATGAGCTGATGGCCGACATCAAGAGCGGCTTCTACGTCACCAGCCTGATGGGAAGCGGCGTCAACATGGTGACCGGCGACTACAGCCGCGGCGCCGCCGGCTTCTGGATCGAGAACGGCAAGCTGGCATATCCGGTGAGCGAGGTGACCGTCGCCGGCAATCTCAAGGACATGTTCCTGAAAATAACGCCGGCCAACGATCTCGAGTTCAAGATGTCGGTGAACGCGCCGACGATCCGCGTCGAGGGCATGACGGTCGCCGGGCGGTAGCGCTTAGAGCATCTTCCCCTCGAACGGATGACGGCCCTTCGGATCGTCGACCTCGAGCACCCAGAGGTCGGAGTCATACTTGATCTGGCGGGCGATGTAGGCGTCGGCCTCGGGCTCCGGCACCAGCTTGCCTTCGAGCGCCGCCATCCAGCCGGGCTCGCCGTCGGGGCCGGTCATGCGCGTCATGACACGGCAACCCTGGCCGGCGAGGTAGAGCTTCACCAGGACCGCGCCGCCGGTCGGATCGCCCTTGCGGACCACGGTCGCGCCGATGCCCTCGACCGTGCAGCGCCGCACATGGGCGGCGATCCAGATCTCGGTGGTGAGGGTCGCCACTACTCCAGCGTCTCGAACAGGCGGACCCACATCTTGGCGCGCGGCTCGAGCGAGGAGAAATAGATCTGCTCGTAATCGGTATGCGCGCCCTTGCCGTCTGCGCCGAGGCCGTCGAGCGTCGGAATGCCGAGCGCCGCGGTGAAGTTGCCGTCGCTGCCGCCGCCGGTCAGCTTCACGTCCTGGAGGTCGAGGCCGAACTCGGCGCAGACCTTCTTCGCGTGATCGAACAGCGCGCCGATCTTGGCATCCTTGGTATAGGGCGGGCGGTTGAGGCCGCCGGTCACGGTCAGCTTCACATCGGGATCGACGGATTTAAGCCCAAGGATCTTCGCGCACATCTCGTCCGCGGTCGCCTGGTCGGGCACGCGCATGTCGATCTCGGCCGAGCAGAATTGCGGGACGACATTGACGCCGGTGCCTCCCGAGACGAGGCCCACCGAGGTCGTGATCTGGCGAGTGTAGTCGGTCATCGCCTCGACCGCGAGGATCTGGCGAGCCATCTCGCGGATGGCGCTGCGGCCGTCCTCGTGCCGTGCGCCGGCGTGGGCGGGGCGACCCTCGGTCTTCATGACGAAGCGGGCGACGCCCTTGCGGCTGGTGACGATCTTGCCGCCGTCGCGCGCCGGCTCGGTCACCAGCACGTATTTGGCGTTCCTGGCCTCCTTCTCGATCAGCGCGCGGCTGGTCGGGCTTCCGACCTCCTCCTCCGGCACGAAGAAGAAGCGGATCGGAAGCTTGGTCTTCTGCCCCATCCGGATCAGGTGCCTGTACGCGTAGTAGGCGAGATAGGCGCCGGCCTTCATGTCGTAGATGCCCGGGCCGTAGACGACGTCGCCCTCGCGCTTGAAGGGCAGCGTGTCCTTGAGGAAGCCGATCGGGTGGACGGTGTCGATATGCGAGAGGACCAGGATGCCCGGCCCGTCGCCGCCCCAGGGGCTCCGCGCCATCAGGATGTCGCCGAAGCCGTCGCGGCCGGGGATGCGCGTGGTGATCGCGCCGACCTCCTGCATCGCTCCTTCGACCTCGCTCGCCATCCGGTTGACGGCGGCCGCGTCGTGGGAGGGCGACTCGATCTCGATCCAGCGCTTGACCCCGGCCAGGATCTCCTCGCCGTCGATCTTCGGCTGGTTGGTCATGTCGGCCATGTCGGCAAATCCTTGGAATGCGGAAAGGCGGTGATTTAGGCTCGGATCGGCAACCGGGGTCAACCCGGTGCCGCATCAAATGAGGAGACGCCCATGCGTGGTCGGATGATGGATTGGCCGCTGTTGATCTCGAGCATGATCGAGCATGCGGCGCAGAACCATGCGGATGCGGAGATCGTCTCCCGCTCGGTCGAGGGGCCGATTCACCGCACCACCTATGGCGAGGTCAGCCGGCGGTCGAAGCAGCTGGCCCATTCTTTGATGAAGAAGCTCGGCGTCGGCTTCGGCGACCGCGTGGCGACGCTCGCCTGGAACGGCTACCGCCATGTCGAGCTCTATTACGCGATCTCCGGCATCGGCGCGGTCTGCCACACGGTCAACCCGCGGCTCTTCGCCGACCAGCTCATCTACATCTTCAACCACGCCGCCGACAAAGTCCTGTTCCTCGACCTCACCTTCCTGCCGCTGGTCGAGAAGCTGGCGCCGCAGATGAAGACGGTGAAGCACGTCGTGCTGATGACCGACCGCGCTCATATGCCGGCATCGAGCCCGCTGAACCTTCTTTGCTACGAGGAGCTGCTGGCGGCCGAGAGCGACGATCTCGTCTGGCCGCGCTTCGACGAACAGACCGCCTCCTCGCTCTGCTACACATCCGGCACCACCGGCAATCCCAAGGGCGCGCTGTTCACGCATCGCTCGACGGTGATCCACGCGCTCACCTGCTGCGCCACCGACGTCTTCAGCATGTCCGCCGAGGATTCGGTCTGCCCGATCGTGCCGATGTTCCACGTCAATGGCTGGGCCGTGCCCTATGCCGCGGCGATGAGCGGCACGCGCCTCGTGATGCCCGGCCCGGCGCTCGACGGCGCCAGCGTCGCCAAGCTGTTCAACGAGGAGGGCGTGACCTTCTCGCTCGGCGTGCCGACCGTATGGCTCGGGCTGATCAAGCACATGGACGAAACCGGCGGGAAGTTCCGCACCTTCAAGCGCATGCTGGTCGGCGGCTCGGCGATCGCGCCCTCGCTGGTCGAGGCCTTCCAGAAGAAATACGGCGTCAACGTCCGGCACGGCTGGGGCATGACCGAGATGAGCCCGGTCGGCACCACCGGCACGCTCAAGCGCAAGCATATGGGTCTCTCCGAGGACGAGAAGATCCAGGTGCAGCTGAAGCAGGGCCGTGCGCTCTACGGCGTCGAGATGAAGATCGTCGATGCCGAGGGCAAGCGCCTGCCGCTTGACGGCAAGGCGCAGGGCGAGCTCCTGGTGCGCGGCCCCGGCATCGTCAGCGGCTATTTCAACGACGAGGAAGCGAGCAAGGCCTGCCTCGACGAAGAAGGATGGTTCCGCACCGGCGATGTCGGCACCATCGATTCCGACGGCTACCTGCAGATCACCGATCGCCGCAAGGACGTGATCAAGTCGGGCGGCGAGTGGATCAGCTCGATCGACATAGAGAACCTCGCCATCGGCCATCCCGACATCCAGGAAGCCGCGGTGATCGGCCTGCCGCACTCGAAGTGGGGCGAGCGCCCGCTGCTGATCGCGGTGCCGAAGGAAGGCAAGTCGCCGAGCAAGGATTCAGTGATCAAGTTCATCTCGGCCAAGGTCGAAAAATGGATGGTCCCCGACGACGTCGTCTTCGTGAAGGAGCTGCCGCACACCGCCACCGGCAAGCTGCTCAAGACCAAGCTCCGCGAGGACTTCAAGGCGCACACCTTGCCAGGGGCGTGATCTTTCCACGCCGAGACAGATCGCCTTGCGCGGCGGGTGCAATGCGTCCGTGATGCCGTCCTGCTGTTCGTTCTCCAGAGGTCCCTGACATGCCCCTTCCCGATTTCGGCTCGGTCAAGCGCATCGGCATCATCGGTGCCGGCACGATCGGCGCGTCCTGGTCGGCCTATTTCCTGTCGCGCGGCTACGAGGTCGCGGCCCAGGACCCGAATCCGAAGGGCGAGGCCTTCCTCAAAGGCTTCATCGAGCGCGCCTGGCCGGCGCTGGAGAAGCTGGGCCTGGCGCCGAACGCGAATCCGAGCCGCGTCACCTTCACCGCCGATCCGGCCAAGGCCGTCGAGGGCGCCGATTTCGTGCAGGAACAGGCTCCCGAGCGCCTGGATCTCAAGCAGGCGCTGCTGGCCGGCATCGACGCGGTGCTGCCGGCCGACCGCGTCATCTCCTCCTCGACTTCCTCCTTCCCGCCCTCACAGCTGGCCCGTCTCGTCAAGCACAAGACGCGCCTGATCGTCGGGCACCCCTTCAACCCGCCGCATCTGATCCCGTTGGTCGAGGTCGCTGGCGGCCCGACGGCATCTTCTGAAGTCGTCGACTGGTCGATCGGCTTCTACCGTCATGTCGGCAAGGTCGCGATCCGGCTCAACAAGGAGATTCCCGGCCACGTCTCCAACCGCCTGCAGATGGCGATCTTCCGCGAGGCGCTCCACCTAGTGCTCGAAGGCGTGGTCTCGGTCGAGGATGTCGACTCCGCGATCTCGGACGGTCCGGGCCTTCGCTGGGCGATCATGGGACCGATGCAGACCTTCGCGCTCGCCGGCGGCGAAGGCGGCATGCCGCATTTCGTCGACCACCTGGGCGGCATGATCCAGGGACTGTTCAAGCAGCTCGGCAGCCCCGAGTTCGACGAAGCGACGATCAAGAAGCTGCTGCCGGCGGTCGAGGTTGCGGTCAAGGGCAAGCCGGTGCGCGAGCGCGCCGCGGCGCGCGACAAGGCGCTGATCGGCATCCTCTCCGCCCTCAAGGAAGCGAGGAAGTCCTGACATGGCCGCCCCGATCCTGCTGACCCGCGAGACGGTCACCTACAAGGTCGACAAGACCGAGACGCCCAGGCTCGAGGTGCAGCCTGGCACCGAGCTCATGATCGAGACCCATGACGCGCGCGCCGGGCGCCTCAAGCGGCCCGAGCAGGTCATGGAGACCGCGCCCGATTTCCGCGACAAGTACCCGAAGAGCAACCCCGCCACCGGCCCGATCAAGGTGACCGGTGCCGAGCCCGGCGACGCGCTGGTCGTCGACGTCATCGGCATCGCGCTCGACGATTACGGCTTCCTGCTGGTGAAGCCGGATTTCGGCCTGGTGCGCAACCTCGTCAACGACCCGATCGCCAAGATCCTTCCGGTGAAGGACGGCGTCGTTCATTTCGACAATCTGCGCTTCCCCGTCCGCCCGATGATCGGCGTGATGGCGACCGCGCCCGCCGGCGAGCCTATCGGCACCGCCTATTGCGGCAAGCACGGCGGCAACATGGACAACAACGCGATCGCCGTCGGCGCCCGCGTCCATCTGCCGGTGCGCGTGCCCGGCGGGCTCTTCTACATCGGCGACGTGCACGCCTCGATGGGCGACGGCGAGGTCAGCGGCACCGGCGTCGAGATCGGCGCCCGCGTCCATGTCCGCATCGGCCTCGAGAAGGGCAAGGCGCGCGACTGGCCGTGGCTGGAAACGCCCGACCTCCTGATCCAGACCGCCTCGGCCAAGACTTACGAGGAAGCCTCCGAGATTGCCGTCATGGAGATGATGAAACACCTCGAGGAGCGGCTGGGCCTCAAGCCCACGGACGCCTTCATGCTGGTCAGCGCCGTCGGCCATGTGCGGGTCAACCAGGCCTGCCGCTCACCGATCGATGTCAGCGTCCGCTGCGAGATGCCCAAGCTGAATGCCGGCCTGACCAGCGTTTGACCGGATATTTATGATCAGAAAGCCGCGATGACGATAAAGCGGCTTGGAGGCACCCCGGCGGTCCTTTAGGATATTCCTATCGGAAACTCCAGGGGATCGCCGCGATGACTCGTTCTCTCTATGGCCTGAAGGCGCTCGGCGCTGCAGCCGCGCTCGCCTTTCTGCTCGCCTCGCCCGCCCAAGCCCAGACGCTGAAGATCGTCGCGCAGGCGGACCTCAAGATCATCGACCCGATCGTGACCACGGCCGATGTCACCGCGGCGCATGCCTACAACATCTACGACGTGATCTTCGCCGAGAACGAGAAGTTCGGCCCGGCGCCGCAGATGGCGGAAAGCTGGACGAAGAGCGCCGATGGCCTCACCTGGTCGTTCAAGCTGCGCTCGGGCCTGAAGTTCCACGACGGCACGCCGGTCACGTCCAAGGACGCCGTCGCGTCGCTGAAGCGCTGGGGCGTGAAGATCATCGGCGCGCAGATCATGTTCTCGAAGATCGCCGACATCACGGCGACCGGGGCGGACACCTTCGAGATCAAGTTCAAGGAAGCCTTCGGGCCGGTCCTCGAGGTCCTGTCCAACTCGGGCAACCCCGCCTTCGTCATGCGCGAGAAGGAGGCGATGACCGACCCCAACACGGCGGTGACCGAGACGATCGGCTCCGGCCCCTTCACCTTCGTGAAGGAGGAATGGGTCCCGGGCAGCAAGGTCGTCTACAAAAAGAACGCCGCCTATGTGCCGCGCTCGGACAAGCCGGACGGCTATGGCGGCGCCAAGACGGTGCGCATCGACCGCCTGGAATGGATGTACATCCCCGACCCGGCCACCGGCGTGCAGGCGCTTGGCGCCGGCGAGGTCGACGTCATGGAGTATTTCCCCGTCGATCTGGAAAGGCTGGTCGCGTCCAACCCGCAGGTCGAGACCCGCGTCATCAACAAGCTCGGCAACCAGCTCGTCTGGCGCGCCAACCACCTGATCCCGCCCTTCAACAATCCGAAGGTCCGGCAGGTGCTGCTCTACGCCCTCGACCAGAAGGCGTTCCTCGACGTCATCGCCGGTCCGCCCGATCTGCAGAAGATCTGCTGGTCGCCCTATGTCTGCAACTCGCCGCTCGAGACCAATGCCGGCCTCGGCGACTGGACGACGCTGCCCGTGGCCGCGAAGAAAGAGAAGGCGCGTCAGCTTCTCAAGGAGCTCGGCTACAAGGACGAGCCGATCATCATCCTCAGCGCCTCCGACAACAAGATCGTCGGCGAGATGGCGCTGCTGACCGACCAGGCCCTCAAGGAGGTCGGCTTCAAGACCGACCTGCAGACGATGGACTGGAGCACGATCCTGACGCGTCGCCAAAACCGCGAGGCGCCATCGGCGACCAATCGCGCCGCCTGGAACGTGCTGTTCTCCTACGCGCCGGGCAACTTCATGGGTAACCCGATCACCAACACCACCGCGCCGACGCCCTGCGACGGCAAGAACTGGTTCGGCTGGCCCTGCGACGAGCAGCTCGAGAAGATCCGTCTGGAGTTCCTGACGATCAGCGGCGACGCGCAGCGCAAGGACTGGATCGACCGCTTCCAGAAGCGCTTCTACGAGGTCGTGCCCTACATCCCGATGGGCCAGTACCTCGCGAAGATCGGCTACCGGAAGAACGTGACCGGCATCCTCGACCTGCCGCGCATGGTCTACTGGAACCTCGAGAAGAAGTCGTAAGACAGGGTATCGTCGTCGACGAGCGGGCGCCTTCGGGCGCCCGTTTCGTTTCGGGCCTCAGACCGAGGTGACGAGGCCGCCGTCGACAGTCAGCAGGTGGCCGTTGACGTAGGAGCCGGCCTTGGAGGCCAGGAACACGGCGGCGCCGCCCAGCTCCTTCGGATCGGCCCAACGGCCGAGCGGCACGCGCCCTTCGATCCAGGACTTGAACTGAGGGTTCTCGACCAGCGCCGTGTTCATGTCGGTCACGAAGAAGCCGGGCGCGATCGCATTCACGTTGATGCCCTTGGGGCCGAGCTCGGCCGCCATGGTGCGTGTCAGGCCCCAGAGGCCGCTCTTCGCCGCGGTGTAGGCATGCACCGTCGGCCGCGCCAGGGTCGACATGATCGAGCCGATCATGATGATGCGGCCGGTGCCGCGCGGAATCATGTGCCTGGCCGCTTCCTGTCCCAGCACGAAGGCCGAGGTCAGATGCGTGTCCATCAGGCTGTGCCACGCATCGAGGTCCCACTCGATCAGCGGCTTCCGGTGCTGGTTGCCGGCGTTGCAGACCAGGATGTCGAGTTTGCCGTGGCGGGCGATGACGTCGGCGATCGCCTTCCGGCAGGCCGCCGGATCGGTCACGTCGAAGGGCGAGGCGGATGCCTTCAGCCCTTTGGCGGCGAGTTCCCTGACCTTGACGTCGAGCGTGGCCGCGGTGCGGCCATTGAGCGCGACGGTAGCCCCGGCCTCGGCCATGGCTTCCGCCATGGCAAGGCCGAGGCCTTTAGACGCGCCGGTCACCAGGGCCACCTGGCCCGCGAGCGAGAACAGGTCCTGACCCATGGCGCTTCCCCCCGAACGGCGTCGGCCGGAGTGTGCCTCGCGTGCCCGTGATCGGCCAAGCGCGGTCCGATAGGGATGAAATGCCGTAGAAGTTTCGGATCGGGGTCCCGGCAGTCGCGCCCGGCCCGGAGATGTGTCAAAGTTCACAAGCCCGCCGGGTGATTTTCGCGTAGAGGATCATCCGTTGGCGACCCTTCATTCTGTACTATTTTAGGCGTATCCTAACTTTAACCCAGGGGTCGGGGATGCGGCATCGGCGGGGGCCGGTGCCGGGAGGACGGGGGTAGTGTGATGTCGGCGACCGAGGCGCCGGAGCGGCAGCGCGTGACGCACACGCAGTTGCGCGACATTCTGGATGCCCACCTCAAATTCACCCTGAGCAAGCCGGGCGGTCGCCGGGCGGCGTTGCAGTTCCACGACCTGAGCGGCCTCATCATGGCCGGCAGCAATCTCAAGGGCGCCGACTTCACCGGCGCTTCGCTGGTCGGGGCCGATCTCTCCCAGTGCAATCTCGATGAAGCCGTGTTCTTCGCCGCGGACCTGACCGAGGCCAATCTCGAAGGCACGCGGCTGGTCGGCGCCGATCTTCGCGGCTGCCGCCTCAGGGGCGCGGTGCTTGTCCGTGCCAATCTGCATCGTGCCGACCTCCGCGAAGGATCGATCACCAAGCGCGTCAAGGGCGGCAATCTCTCGCGCATGACCACCGATCTCGGCGCCTGCGACCTGACCGGCGCCGATGTCAGCGAGGCCTATGCGGCGCAGACGGACTTCACCGACGCGATCATGGTTGGCTGCCAGCTCTCGCGGACCGACCTCCGCAGCGCCAACCTGTCCGGCGTCAACCTGCAGGGCGCCAATCTCGCCTCGGCCAATCTCCGCGGCGCCAAGCTCGAGAACGCGATCTTGACCGGCGCCAAGCTCGAGAATGCGGATCTCTCCAGCGCGAACATGGCCGGTGCGCTGACCGACAAGCCGCAGGGCCGGACCGTCGCCGAGCTGTCCAAACCGATCCCCGAGATGCTGCGGCTGCATGATCTCTGGGTCCGAACCTCCGGCCGCGAGGGCGAGGTCTGCGACCTCTCCGACGTCGATCTCCGCGGCGGTCCCGCGCTCGACGGCATGCACCTGACCGGGCTGGTCGCGCGCAATACTGTCTTCTACGGCATCTCCATGCGCGGCATCTCGCTGCAGGGGGCACGCCTCCAGGGCGCCGACATGCGCGGCTGCCGCATGGATGGCGCCGATCTCCGCGGCGCCAACCTGACCGGCGCCCGGCTCAACTTCGCCGACCTTCGCGACGCCGACATTTCGCCGCTGATCCTTCCGGGCAACCGGCTCTTCCCCTCGGTCCTCGACAACGCGGTCCTGAGGCGCGCCGATCTTCGCAGCGCCAAGCTGACGCGCGCGAAGCTCAGCGGCGCCGACCTCACCGAAGCACAGCTCCACAACACCGACTTCGAGGGCGCCGTGACCGAGGGCGCGAAGCTTCCGGCGATCAAGCGCCGCGCGGCCTAAAGTGAGATGAGATGAGCTACCGCGAGGCGGTTGCCGAATCTCTGCGCGAACTCGATCTCGCGATCAACGCCACATGGCGTCTCGGCCAGTACATGGTCGTCGGCTGGAGCCACGAAGGCCAGACCGTCCATCTCTGCGTCGTCCCGACCCAGCGCGTGTTCGAGGCATCGGTCACCGTGCCGCAGGTCTTCCAGGGCCAGCGGCACATGGCCTCGGAGCCCTTCCTCAACCTGTGCAAGGACCTGCAGGCGCGGCCGACGAAGATCGTGGTGCCCCTGCCGATCGGCGACGGCCGGGAGGAGCTGCCGCCGGCGGTGATCGACAACCTGATCCGCCGCTACTCGGTCACGCGCACCGGCTTTCGCGCCGTGATGCTGTTCGACATCGTAGGCTTCAGCCGCGCCTCCTCTATCGAGCAGGTGGCGCAGCTCAACTCGCTCGAATACAGCATCAACGGCGCCACCAAGAAGCTGCGCCAGATCGGCATCGAGGCCGAGCTGGCGCGCTCGACGGTCGGCGACGGCTTCTACGTCTGGAACCGATCGACCGGGCTCCAGGCCGACATCTCCACATACATCTCGCTGATCCTGATTCTCGCCGACAATGCGCGCGCGCTGCGCGAAGGGCAGAAGGGCTTCGTGCCCGTGCTGCGCGCCTGCTTCACCATCGGCCCGCACTACTCCTATCACCAGGTCGAGGGCACGAGCCCGCGCGGCTTCGAATACATCGTCGGCGAAGTGACGATCACGCTCGCCCGGTTGATCTCGAAGACGCTTTCGAGCCAGGTGCTGATCGGCGCCTTCCGCCGCCCGCTCGACAACGTTCCGGGCCGCGAGGTCGACACGCCGATGTTCATGACCCAGGCGGCCGCGGCAATGGCGAAGCTGTCCGGCCTCGAAGTCGGCGACTTCCCGCTGACCGAGCTCCGCTCCTACCTAACCGGCGCCGAGCTCAAGGAGGGGCGCTACGGCGTCGAGGGATTCAAGATCGAGGACAAGCACGGCTATCTGCACGAGTGCTTCAACGCCAACGTCGTGATGGTCGACGAGATGGGCACGCGCACCGAGCTCGGCGTCAAGCGCAGCGAGCTCGACAAGTTCGAGGCGGAGAAGTTCCGCTACGACCTCTCGGCCGAGCAGATGGTCAAGATGTTCGCCCAGATGCGCGAGGCCGCGCCCGCCGGCAGCTGATCGCCGGCGCCGCCTACTTGACGACGGTCACCGCCGCTTCGCTTTCACGCACGACTTCCTGCGCGACCGAGCCCAGGACCAGCCGGAGCGCGGCACCGAGGCCATGGGTTCCCATGACGATCTGACCGCAGCCGAGCTTCTTGGCGAAGGCGACGATGGCAGGCGCCGGCTGGCCGACACCGACATGCTCCTTGAAGGCGATGCCGGCGGCCTTGAACAGCTTGCGCGCGCTGTCGAGCGCTTTGTCGGCTTCCTCGCGGTGATAGTCGTCGCGCGTCGGCTTGTCGACGAAGCTGGCGACGTCGCCCGAGAGCGGCGGCTGCACATTGAGCAGATGCATCTCTCGCACCTGGCCGATCTTATGCAGTTCGATCGCGTGCCTGACGGCACGCTCGGCCTGCGGCGAGCCGTCGACCGTGACCAGGACCTTCGACAGATCGCCCGTCATTTGCGCTCTCCTTCGGAAAGATCCTCGACCTCATGAACCGGCGCGCCGGAAGCACGGCGCCAGGCGATCGTCTTGCCGATGGCGATGACGACCACGGCACCGATCGGCTTCGCCCAGAAATGCAGCCATGCCGCATTGGCGTCGACCCATGGCTCGAGCGCCGGATCCCCGGCGATGACCTCGCCCGCGATCCAGCCGAGAAGACCACCGCCGGCGATCACCAGGATCGGATACTTGATCAGGATTTTCAGGATCAACTGCGAGCCGACGATGATCAGCGGGATCGAGATCGCAAGCCCGACCACCAGCAGCGTGAAGCTTCCGCGCGCAGCCGCCGCAATGGCGATGACGTTGTCCAGGCTCATCACCGCATCGGCGATGACAACGGTCCGGATCGCTCCCCACAGGCTTCCCGAGCCCTCGATGCCGTCGCCGTGCTCGCCTTCGGGCACGATCAGCTTGACGCCGATCCACAGCAGCAGGACGCCGCCGATGAGCTTGAGCCAGGGGAAGGACATCAGCTCGACGACGAAGACCGAGAAGATGATGCGGAGGATGATCGCGCCGGCCGATCCGGCGACGATCGCCTTGTTGCGGTAGCGTTCCGGCAGGTTCCGACAGGCAAGCGCGATCACCACCGCGTTGTCGCCCGAGAGAATGATGTTGATGCCGATGATCTGGCCGAGAGCGGTCCAGAAGGCAGGATCGAAGGTCATTTCGGCCAGGTCGGAGTATCGGGTTGGGCCGGGACTATAAGGGGTGGTCTCCGCGCACCGCTAGCGAAACCGGACATGCATCCGCGCGCGCGTTGCGGACGGACGGTCGATTTCCTCGAAACCGGCCTCCCGGAACATCTCGGCGAAGCCATGGAAGCCACGAGCCGGGTTGGCACGCCCGTGCGCGATCACGGGATAGGCCTCGACGGTCCGGGCTCCTTTCTTCCGGGCATAGGCAACGGCCGCGTCGATCAGGGGCCGGCTGAGGCCGCTGCGCCGATAGTCCCGATGAATGAACAGGCAGGTGATCGCCCAGAGCTTGGCCTCGCCCGTCGGCGGGAACAGCCGCGAGCCGACGAGGGTCGTGTAGTCCTCGCGCGGCGCCACGGCACACCAGCCCGCCGGCGCCCCGTCGACATAGGCGAGCACACCCAGCGGCGCCTCTTCGTCGACGAGCTTCTTGAATGCCGCGCGGTTGCCCTTGCTGCGCGCCTGCTGCCACTCCTTGCGCGGACGGCGGAACCACATGCACCAGCAGCCCGAGTTGGCACCGTTGGGACCGAAGACGGTCTCGAGATCGCCCCAGCGCGCGGGCGCCAGCGGATGACAGCGGATCTTATTCTCGGTCATTTCCAGTCCACGCCGCAGGGTTGTGAAGCCTCTCTTAACCGTGCCAGAGTGCCGCCGCCCCGCCAAGCCGCCCCTCCCCCGACGAGGCTAAAGCGCCCTCATGTCTTCCACGCGCACTTCGACCGGCGTCGCCTGCATCCGACTGCTCGAGGCCTACGGCGTCGACCTCGCCTTCGGCATTCCGGGCGTGCATACGCTCGAGCTCTATCGCGGTCTCGAGAACAGCAAGATCCGCCACGTGACGCCGCGTCACGAGCAGGGCGGCGCCTTCATGGCCGATGGCTATGCGCGCGTCTCCGGAAAGCCGGGCGTCTGCCTCTTCACCACCGGTCCTGGCGTCACCAACGCCGCGACGCCGATCGCCCAGGCCTTCTCCGACAGCCAGCCGATGCTGGTGATCTCCTCCGTCGCCGCGCGCGCCGATCTCGGTGCCGGCCGAGGGCGCCTGCACGAGATCACCAACCAGCAGGCGGCGATGGCGCCGCTGACCGCCTTCAGCCAGACCATTCTCGATCCGGACGAGCTGCCGGACGCGATCGGCCGCGCCTTCTCGGTGTTCTCGGGCGCCCGCCCGCGCCCGGTGCATATCGAGATCCCGCTCGACGTGCTCGACATGCCGGCCGAGTTTCCGATCAAGGCCCGGACGCCGGTCGGATACCCCTCACCCAACGCCGACGCGATTGAGCAGGCCGCGGCGCTGATCCGCGGCGCCGCCAGTCCCTTCGTCATCATCGGCGGCGGCGCCAACCGCGTCGGCTCGCCGATGCTGAAGCTGATCGAGATGATCGGCGGCCCCGTGGCACCGACCAAGGCCGGCAAGGGCACGATCCCGGACACGCACCCGCTCTCTCTCGGCGCCAACCTCATCTACAAGCCGATCCGCGACCTTCTGGCCAAGGCGGACGTCGTCATCGTGATCGGCTCCGAGCTCGCCGAGACCGATCACTATTCGGGCTACCTGCCGATCGAGGGCAAGCTCATCCGCATCGATGTCGACGTGCAGCACTTCAATCGCGACTATCCGGCCGAGGTGCCGATCCTCGCCGACGCCGGACGCGCAGTGAAGGCGCTGGTCGCTGCGCTCGAAGCCGATCCGCCGCCGAGCCACGCGAAGGTATCCGCCGCTGCTGTCGCCGAGGCGCGCAGCCGCCTGCATGGCGGGCTGCCGCCGCTCCGCCAGACCCACAAGAAGGTGCTGGATGCGCTCCGCGCCGCGATGCCCGCCGATGGCATCGTCGTCAGCGACATGACCCAGATCGCCTATGCCGGCAACCAGCTCTATCCCTGCGCCGGGCCGCGCACCTGGTTCCATCCGAGCGGCTACGGCACGCTGGGCTTCGGCTTGCCGGCGGCGATCGGCGCCAAACTCGCGATGCCGGAGAAGGCAGTCGCGGCGCTCGTGGGCGACGGCGGCCTGCTCTTCACCGTGCAGGAGCTGGCGACCGCGGTCGAGCTCGAGATGCCGCTCGCCGTGATCATGTGGAACAATGACGGCTACGGCCAGATCCGCGACGGCCTCGTGCAGCGCGGCGTCGCCGAGATCGGCGTCAATCTTCGCAACCCCGATCATTTGATGCTGGCGCGCGCCTTCGGCTGCGAGGCGCTCCGCCCGACCAGCCTCGACGGCTTCAAGGCCGCGGTCGCCGGCTCGACAAAGTCCAAGACGCCGACCTTCATCGAAGTCCGCCAGGACGCGCCTTTCCTTGCCTAACCGGCCTGCGCTGACGGCGGGGCGGGCCTGGCTCGCCTGGACTGCCGCGGCCGTCTTCTTCTTCTACGCCTTCGTGCTGCGCGTCAGCCCGAGCGTCATGGTCGGCGAGCTGATGGCCGAGTTTCAGGTCGGCGGTGCCATCTTCGGCACGCTCTCCTCGCTCTACTTCTTCACCTACGCGCCGCTGCAGCTGCCCGTCGGCATGCTGATGGACAAGTACGGCCCGCGGCTGATGATCTCGATCGCGATCGGGATCGCGGCGATTGGAAGCGTCCTCTTCGCCTTCGCGCCCACGCTCGAGATCGCCTATCTCGGCCGGCTCCTGATCGGCTTCGGCTCGGGATTCAGCTTCGTCGGCGCGCTGACCGTTTCGACCCAGCTCTTCCCGCCGGAGCGCTTCGCGGTGATGGCGGGGCTGGTTCAGGGCCTCGGCATCCTCGGCGGCATCGCCGGCCAAGCGCCGCTCGGCATCGCGGTCGAGCATCTCGGCTGGCGCGGCGCCATGGGCATGCTCGCCGTTATCGGCGCCGGGCTTGCCGTCATCGCCTTCCTCGCTATCCGCGACCGCGTAAGCACCGCCGCCGCGGCCTCGCCGATGGCCGGGCTCCGCCTCGTCGCCGCCAATCGCGAAACCTGGTGGTGCGCCGCCTTCGGCCTTGCCAAGACTGCGCCGATGCTCACATTCGGCGGCCTCTGGGCCGTGCCTTTCGTGATGACGGTCTACGGCGTCGAGCGCGCCACCGCCGCCTCGCTGTCCTCGCTCCTCTTCCTCGGCTGGGGCCTCGGTGCGCCGGTGAATGGCTGGATCTCCGACAAGCTTGGCCTCCGGCGCCTGCCGATGCTGGTCTCGAGCGTCATCGCGACGCTGGCGATGGCGGCGATCGTCGGTCTGCCCAGCCTCTCCTTCGCGACCATGGGCGCGCTCTTCTTCGTCAACGGCTTCGCCTCGTGCTCGATGATCCTCGCCTTCGCTCTCGTGCGCGAGCACAACCCGCCCGGCACCACCGGCGCCGCCTATGGGCTGGTCAACACCTTCGTTGTCGGCTCGGGCGCCATCTTCCAGCCCCTCGTCGGCTGGCTGCTCGATCTCGGCTGGGACGGCGCGCTGGCTGGGGGCGCCCGCGTCTATCTCGAGGAGACCTATCGCGCGGCGCTTTGGACGCTGCCCGCGGTCTCCGCGCTCGGCATCCTCGCCGCGCTGCTGATGACGGAATCGAAGCGGTCTTAGGTCAGCGCGCCGCGCGCCAAGATCGGCCACAGCGCCTCGACCTTGCCGTCGCGCACGCCTACGAACCAGTCATGCATGTTGACCGTCGGATCGACATGGCCGGGGATGATGCGGACCTTGTCGCCGATCGCCGGAGCCTCGCCCGCATCGGCGTAGAGCCAGCCGGAGTGATCGTCCCCGCCCCTCACCCACTCCGCCCGCGAATTGCCGTCGAGCGCCGGCGGGCCTGAGTCGATGCTGACCGCTTTCAAGCCGGCATCGCAGATGGCGCGCGTCGGCTCCGGCCGGCTCATCACCGTCGACAGCACGAAGAGGCTGTGCTGCCAGTCGTCGAGCGGCCCGCCGGAGGGCCCGCGGAGCTTGGCGTAGTCGAGATCCATGAACAGGTAGGATCCCGCCTGCAGCTCGTTGTAGATGCCGCTCTGCCCTTCGATCGTGAAGGTGCCCGTGCCCGCGCCGCCGATGTAGAGGCAGTCGTACCCCACCTTCTTCAGCGCTTCACGCGTGGCGCGTGCATCGGAGACGGTCTGCGTCGCGGCGACCAAGCGTTCCATATGCATGTAGATATGCTGGGCCTTGCCGTTATAGGCCTGCAGCCCCTCGAAGCGCAGATTGGGCAGCGCCGTGATCTGGGTCGCGAGGTCTATGGCCGAGACGCCCGGCGGCACGCCGCAGCGGTTGCCGACGCGGATCTCGACGCGCACGCCGAGGCTGACGCCGAACTTTCGTGCCGCCGTGCTCAGCGGCTCGACCTGGTCCGGGTGATCGACGCAGGTCGACATGCGCGCGCGCCGCGCCAGCGCCGCCAGGCGATCGACCTTCTGACGCCCGACCACCTCGTTCGAGACGTAGACGTCGCCGATCCCGGCATCGACCATGACCTCGGCCTCGGAGACCTTCTGGCAGCAGACGCCGATTGCGCCGGCGCGTATCTGCAGATGTGCGATCGCGGGGCATTTGTGCGTCTTGGCGTGCGGCCGAAGATGGACGCCGTACTCCTTGGCGAGCCGCGCCATCTTCTGGAGATTGGCCTCGAAGGCGCCCAGCTCCACGATCAGTGCCGGCGTGTCGACGTCTTCGACCGGCTGGCCGATCTCGGCGGGGGGACGCTGCATCGCCTGCCTTCTCCAGGTGCGGGGCGCGGATGATGGCCCAGGCGAACCCGGCGCGCGACAAATTTTCCGACCCGGAAGGGGCCCTCAGGGTTGTCCGTGGGCGTGCCGCATGGGAGCATGGCCCCACCCCGTTCGATGACCACCACGCTTCCTTCGCCTGCCGCCGCGGAGCGCCCGTCTCCCGGCCCCTGGACCTTCGCCGGGATCTATACGCTCGAATCGGCTGTCCGCGCGCTGACCGCGACGGTGATCCCGATCCAGGCCTACATCATCCTGGGCGAGGCGCGGCTGGTGAGCATCGTCTACCTGGTGATCTCGATCGCCAGCCTGGTCGGCGGCTTCGTCATTCCCTTCGCCATCCACCGCTTCGGCCGCGGGCGCGTCTACGGCTTCGGTGCCTCGGTCCTCGTCGTCTTCCCGATGCTGCTGGCGACCGGAACCCTCGAAGGCCAGATCGCCGGCATGGCGGGGCGTGCGCTGGCCTCGGTCTGCACGGTGATCACCTTCCAACTCTACGTGATGGACTACATCGCCAAGCGCGATCTCGTGCGCTCTGAGCCCCTGCGCTTCCAGATGGGCTCGCTGATGTGGGCCGTTGGGCCGGCGCTAGGCGTCTTCCTCTACGAGCGCTTCGGCGCGATCGAGGCCATGGCGCTGCCGGCCTTCTTCGGCGCCCTGGTGCTGCTGAATTTCCTGAGGCTCGGGCTCGAGGAGCGCACCAAGGCGAAGCCGCCCGGCAACCCGCTCGCCAATGTCCGGCGTTTCCTCGAGCAGCCGCGGCTCCGGCTCGCCTGGAGCATCGCCTTCTGCCGCTCGATCTGGTGGAGCATGTGCATGGTCTACATGCCGCTTTACCTGCTGCGCGCCGGCGAACCGCCGCTGGCCGGTGCCATCGCCTCCTCGCTTGCCGTGGGCCTGCTCTTCTTCACCCCGGTCTGGGGGCGCGTCGCCATGCGCTTCGGCATCCGCCGCAGCCTCACCGTCTGCTTCGCGTCCCTGGGTCTCGCGACCGTGGCGGCGGCCTTCGTCGACAACCCCTACCTGGGCGCGGGGCTGATCGTGCTCGGGGGCCTTCCGGCCGGCGGGCTGGACGGCGTCGGCGGCATCCCCTTCCTGCGCGCCGTACGGACCTATGAGCGCCCGCAGATGGCGGGGATCTACCGCACCTATATCGAGAGCAGCGAGCTGATCGGCTCCGCGATCTATGCGGTGCTGCTCAGCTTCTTCGACATTCCCGCCGTCTTCATCGCCGCCGGGTGCTTCGCCTTCATCGGCGTCGCGCTCTGCCGCTATCTCCCCCGCAGCCTTTAAGGAGCCCTTCTTGGACCAGAGCTACACCGTCGCCGGCCTCAAGGAGCCGGCGGAGATCATCGTCGATCGCTGGGGCATCCCGCACATCTATGCCAAGAGCGAGCACGACGTGTTCCTGGCCCAGGGCTTCAATGCGGCACGCGACCGGCTCTGGCAGATCGACCTCTGGCGCCGCCGCGGCCTCGGGCTTCTCTCGGAGGCTTTCGGCCCCGCCTACGTCGCCAAGGACCGCGCCGCCCGCCTCTTCCTCTATCGCGGCGACATGAAGCCGGAATGGAACTCCTACGGCGCCAGCGCCGAAGCCTGGACCACCGCCTTCGCCGCCGGGATCAATGCCTATGTCGGCTGGGCCTCGGCGGATCCATCGCGGCTGCCGGTCGAGTTCAAGCTGATGGGGCATAAGCCTGCTCTCTGGCAGGCTTCCGATGTCGTCCGCATCCGCAGCCATGCGCGTATCCGCAACATCGAGCACGAGGTACAGCGCATGGAGATCGGCCAGCGCTTCGGCCTCGCCGCCGATCGCTGGCGGAAGGATCTCGAGCCCAAGCACGCGCTGACGCTGCCGGAAGGAACGCCGCTGGAGGCGCTGCCGCCGGAGGTGATGGCAACCTATCGGCTCGGCACCGAACCCGCCGTCTTCGGCAAGGACCAGGTCGGCAAATACGCCGACACCGCCGCGCTCGAAGGCTCGAACAACTGGGTCGTGGCGGGACATCGCAGCACCACGGGCCGTCCCATCCTCGCAAGCGATCCGCATCGCGTGCACGAGATGCCGAACCTCCGCTACGTCCAGCATCTCTCGGCGCCGGGCCTCGACGTGGTCGGTGCCGGCGAGCCCTGCGTGCCGGGCGTCTCGCTCGGCCATAACGACCGGATCGCCTTCGGCCTCACCATCTTCCCGGTCGACCAGGAAGATGTGCATTTCTACGATCTGCATCCGGACGACCCGACGAAGTATCGCTATCGCGGCGAATGGGAGCCCTTCCGCGTGCTGCGCGAGGAGATCCCGGTGCGCGGGCAGAGCGCAGAGACGGCGGAGCTGCTGTTCACGCGCCACGGTCCGGTATTGCACATCGACAAGGCGAAAAAGAAGGCTTGGGCCTTGCGCTCGGCCTGGCTCGATGCCGGCACCGCGCCTTACCTTGCGAGCCTCGACTACCTGAAGGCTGGGAACTGGGAGCGCTTCGTCCAGGCGCTCGACGGCTGGGGCTGCCCGACGGTCAACCAGGTCTATGCCGATGTCGACGGCAATATCGGCTGGATCAGCGCCGGCTTCGCGCCGAAGCGCCCGAACTGGGACGGCACCATGCCGGTCTCGGGCGATGGCCGCTACGAATGGGATGGATACCATCCGCATTCGCGCCATCCGCGCCTCCACAATCCGAAGGATGGCTGGGTCGGCACCGCGAACCAGATGAATCTGCCGGACGACTTCGACAATGAGAGCCATAAATTCGGCTTCGAATGGGCGGACCGCTCGCGCTTCCTCCGCATCAAGGAGGCGCTGGCCGCGAAGGTGAAGCACTCGCCCGAGGACATGCTGGCCCTGCAAGTCGACTTCACCGCGATCGCCGGCCGCCGCCTCTGCAAGCTGCTGCCACGGCATTCCTTCGCGCGCGAGGCGCGCGACGCGGCCGATATGCTGGCCAAATGGCATCATCGCCTCGACCCGGATTCAGGTGCCGCGGCGCTGTTCGAGATCTGGTTCATGCGCCACCTGATCCCGGCGCATATCGAGCATCACGCGCCCGGCGCCTCTGCGGCCATCGCCGTGCCCGACACCTGGTCCGCTGTCGACGGCATCGAGGAGATGCCGCCTGAGCTCCGCGCCCCCCTGCTGCAGATCTCACTCGCCCGCGCCTGGACCGAGGCGACAAAGCTGATGGGCAAGCCCGAGACCTGGGCCTGGGGCCGGCTGCACCACGCCTATTTCGAGCACGCGCTGTCGCCGATCGCCGGCAAGAAGCTCGATGTCGGGCCGCATCCCAAGGGCGGCAGCGGCCTCACCGTGAACAACAACGGCTATCGCGCCACCGATTTCCGCGTCACCTCCGGCGTCAGCTTCCGCATGGTCTGCGATATCGGCGACTGGGACAGATCGGTCGTGGTCAACACTCCCGGCCAGTCCGGCGACCACAAATCGCCACACCACCACGACCTGTTCAAGGTGTGGGCCGAGGAGAAGGCCGTGCCGATGGTCTACAGCCGTAAGGCCGTGGAGGAGGCCGCCGATTTCAGGATCGCGCTGACGCCGGCGATGTAGCGCCTACTCGGCCGCTACAGGCTGGCTGAGCTTCTCGACCTTGGCGGCGCAGTACTTGAACTCGGGGATCTTCCCGAAGGGATCGAGCTGCGGGCTGGTCAGGATGTTGGCGGCCGCCTCGGCGTAACAGAACGGGATGAACACCATCCCTTTCGGCACCGCCTCGTCGATGCGCACCGAGAGCTCGATCGCGCCGCGGCGGGTCGAGACTCGGATCGTGTCGCCGCCGCGTACGTCGAAGGTGCGCATGTCCTTCGGGGACAGGCAGGCGATGGCGGAAGGCTCGATCGCATCGAGCACGGTGGCGCGGCGCGTCATCGCGCCGGTGTGCCAGTGCTCGAGCTGGCGGCCGGTGGTCAGCACCATCGGGTACTCGGCATCGACCGGCTCTCCGGGCGCGGTGTACTCCGCCGGCACGAGCTTGCCGCGCTTGGTCGGCGTCGGGAACAGCCCGTCGCCAAACACGATGTCCTGGCCCGGATCGTCGGGCCCCAGGCTGGGATATGTGACGACGCTCTCGCGCTCCAGCCGCTCCCAGGTGATGTTGTTCATCGATGGCATGGCGCGCGCCATCTCGGCGAAGATGTCGCGCGGATGCGTGTACTTCCAATCGCGACCGAGCCTGCGGGCCAGCTCCTGGATCAGCTCCCAGTCCTGCCGCGCCTCGCCCGGCAGCGGCAGCGCGATGCGGCCGAGCTGGACCTGGCGGTTGGTGTTGGTGACGGTTCCGGTCTTCTCGGGCCAGGCCGAGGCCGGCAGCACCACGTCGGCGCAATAGGCGGTTTCGGTCAGGAAGATATCCTGCACGACGAGATGCTCCAGCCTGCACAGCGCCTCGCGCGCGTGATGCGCGTCGGGGTCGGACATCGCCGGGTTCTCGCCCATGACATACATGCCGCGGATCTGGCCGGCGATCGTCGCATTGACGATCTCGACCACGGTCAGCCCGCGCTTCGGCTGGATCGGCGACTGCCAGAGCTCCTCGAAGCGCGCGCGGATCTCCGGGTTCTCGACCGACTGGTAGTCGGGGAGGAACATCGGGATCAGGCCGGCGTCGGAGGCACCCTGCACGTTGTTCTGGCCGCGGAGCGGATGCAGCCCGGTGCCGGGGCGGCCGACCTGGCCGGTGGTGAGGGCGAGCGCGATCAGGCAGCGCGCATTGTTGGTGCCATGCACGCTCTGCGAGATGCCCATGCCCCAGAAGATGATCGATGCCTCGGCGCGGGCATAGAGGCGCGCGACCTCGCGGATCATCTCAGGCTCGATGCCGCATTCGGGCGCCATCTTCTCCGGCGGGTAGTCGACGATATGCGCCTTCAGCTTCTCGAAATCGGCGGTGTGCGCCTGGACGTATTGCTGGTCGTATAGGCCTTCGGTCACGATGACGTTGAGCATCGCGTTCAGCAGCGCCACGTCTTTGTTCGGCTTGAACTGCAGCATGTGCGTGGCATGCCGCTTCAGCGCATGGCCGCGCGGATCCATGACGATCAGCTTGGCACCGCGCTTCGCCGCGTTCTTGAAGAAGGTCGCGGCGACAGGGTGGTTCTCGGTCGGGTTGGCACCGATGACGATGATCACCTCGGCATCCTTGGCCGCGGTGAACGGTGCCGTAACCGCCGCCGTGCCGATGCCTTCGAACAGGGCGGCGACCGACGAGGCATGGCAGAGTCGCGTGCAGTGGTCGACGTTGTTGGTGGCGAAGCCGGTGCGCACCAACTTCTGGAAGAGATAGGCCTCTTCGTTCGAACCCTTGGCCGAGCCGAAGCCGGCGAGCGCGTTGCCGCCATGGGTGTCGCGGATGCGCTTCAGGCCCGAGGCCGCCTTCTCCAGCGCCTCTTCCCAGGTCGCCTTGCGGAAATGCGTCCAGGGATTGGCCGGATCGACGATATCGTCCGGGTTCTTCGGCACGCCGTCCTTGCGGATCAGCGGCACCGTCAGGCGCTCGGGATTGTGGACGTAGTCGAAGCCGAAGCGGCCTTTGACGCAGAGCCGGTTCTCGTTGGCCGGGCCATCGCGCCCCTCGACATAGAGGAGCTTGTCGTCCTTGACGTTATAGGTGAGCTGGCAGCCGACGCCGCAATAGGGGCAGACGCTGTCGACCTTGCGGTCCGGTTCCTCGGTCTTCACGCCCGCCATATCGAGCAGCGTCGCTGGCATCAAAGCGCCGGTCGGGCAGGCCTGCACGCATTCGCCGCAAGCGACGCAGGTCGACTGGCCCATCGGGTCGTCGAAGTCGAAGACGATCTTCTCGTGATGGCCGCGGCCGGCCATGCCGATCACGTCGTTGACCTGGACTTCGCGGCAGGCGCGAACGCAGAGATTGCAGTGGATGCAGGCGTCCAGGTTGACGCGCATCGCGACATGGCTCGGATCCGGCGCCGGCGCGGCGCGCTCCTCGAAGCGGCTGTCCTCGACGCCGATATGGTCCGACCATCTCCAGAAGCGCGAGTCCGGGTCATGCGCGATCTCGCGCTCCGGCTGGTCGGCCATCAGCAGCTCGAACACCATCTTGCGCGAAGCCTTGGCACGCTCGCTCGCGGTCTTCACCTTCATGCCCGGCGTGGGCTTGCGGATGCAGCTTGCCGCCAGCACGCGCTCGCCCTCGACCTCGACCATGCAGGCGCGGCAATTGCCGTCGGCGCGGTATCCGGGCTTCGGCGAGTAGCAGAGATGCGGGATCTCGGTACCCTGGCGGCTGGCGACCTGCCAGATGGTCTCGCCGGGCCTGGCCTCGACCTCGACCCCGTCGAGCAGAAACTTGATCGGCTCGCTCACAGGACGTCCTCGCGGAAGTGCTTGAGCACGGACTTTACCGGATTGGCAGCCGCCTGACCCAGGCCGCAGATCGAGGCGTCGGTCATCGCCGCCGACAGCTCATTGATCAGCGGCTCGTCCCATTTCGGCTTCGCCATCAGCTTGACCGCCTTCTCGGTTCCCACGCGGCAGGGCGTGCACTGGCCACAGCTCTCATCCTCGAAGAAGCGCATCAAGTTGATCGCAACATCCTTCATGTTGTCCTTGTCGGACAGGATGACAACGGCGTGCGATCCGACGAAGCAGCCATATTGCTCGAGCGTGCCGAAATCGAGCGGCACATCGGCCATCGAGGCCGGCAGGATGCCACCTGAAGCGCCGCCCGGCAGGTAGCCCTTGAAGCTGTGCCCGTCGAGCATGCCGCCGCAGAACTCCTCGACCAGCTCGCGCGCGCTCACCCCGGCCGGGGCCAGGATCACGCCCGGCTTCTTCACGCGGCCGGAGACCGAGAATGAGCGGAGCCCCTTGCGGTCGCGGCGGCCGTGGCCGGTGAACCAGGCAGCGCCCTTCTCGGCGATGTCGCGCACCCACCACAGCGTCTCGATGTTCTGGACGAGCGTCGGGCGGCCGAAGAGGCCGACCTGGGCGACATAGGGCGGCCGGTGTCGCGGCAGCCCGCGCTTGCCCTCGATGCTCTCGATCATCGCCGACTCTTCGCCGCAGATATAGGCGCCGGCGCCACGTCGGAGATGGATCCTGGTCACGCGCGACAGGCCGGCTGCCTCGAGCTTGGGGATCTCGGCCAGCAGCATCGCGCGCAGCTCGGGATACTCGTCGCGAAGATAGATGTAGACGTCGGGCGCCTCGACCACCCAGGCGGCGATCAGCATGCCTTCGAGGAAGCGATGCGGATCGATGTTGAGGTAGTGGCGGTCCTTGAAGGTGCCGACCTCGCCCTCGTCGCCGTTGACGCACATCAGGCGCGGCCCTTGCTCCTGGCGCACCAGCTTCCACTTGCGGCCGGTGGGGAAGCCGGCACCGCCGAGGCCACGGAGGCCGGCATCGTCGATGCGCTTGATCATGTCGTCGCGCGTGAGCTTGCCCCCGAGGCAGTCGCCGAGCAGCTTGTATCCGCCCTCGGCGAGATAGGCGGCGTAGTCCTTCCCCGGCTTCGCCTCATGGTGATCGTGCGACGCGAGCGCCGCCTGGACCTTCGCCGGCGTCGCGTTGAACACCTGCTCATGGCCGACGGCGCAGGCCGGCGCCTGGTCGCAGGCGCCCATGCAGGGGGCGCGGATCACGCGGATCTTCTTCGGGTCGAGCGTCGCCTCGAGATCCTTTAGCAGCTTCTGCGCCCCGAACATCTCGCAGGAGAGGCTGTCGCAGACGCGGATGGTTTTCGGCGGCGGCATCTCGCCTTCGCGCACGATATCGAAATGCGCGTAGAAGGACGCGACCTCGTAAACCTCGGCCTGGGCCAGCTTCATCTCATAGGCGAGCGCCGCGAGATGCGCGGCCGAGAGATGGCCGTAGCGGTCCTGGATCAGGTGCAGATATTCGATCAGGAGATCGCGCTGCCGCGGCTTGTCGCCGAGCAGAGCCTGGACCTCACCGAGCGCGTCGGCATCGATCTGGCGGCCCTTGGGCTCGGAGCGCGCCTTGCGACGGCCCTCGCCCCCGCGGGCGTGCTTGCGGATCTCGCCAGTTGGTTGCGCCATGGCCCGGAACCTACTCGGGGCCGGGCTAGTAGCCCAGCATTTCCTCTAGCGGACCCTTCGGCAGGGGCACGAGGAACCAGACCTCGAACATGAGGAACAACACCAGAGAGATAGCGATGCCGATTGGCGCGCCCTTGGTCAGCGGGTACTTGCCGAAGTGCCACATGAAGAGCGCGATGTAGATCGCCGAGGCCACATAGATGCCGATGAAGCCGAGAACGACGATATAGACGATGAGCGGGATCAGCACGGCCAATACCTGGCCGAAGGCCTTCTTGGTGACGAAGGTCTGGCCACCGGCCGGCTTGTCCATCACGGCCCGGATCAGCGTGACCGCACTCGAAAGAGCAAGGATCAGGCCGATATAGAACGGGAAGTATCCCGCCGCCGGGCCTTCGATCGGGCGCCAGCGTACACCGAGACGCAGGCTGTCGGTGATTACCACGCCCGCCGCCGCTATCAGCACCAGCGCGACGACGATGTCCATCGTGCGCACTGATACGAGCCGCGGTGAGTTGTCCGTGTCGCCGTCGTGGCCGCTCATGCTGAAGATGTCCCCACCCTTCAAGGAACGGCCCGCCGCGCCACTTACGGCACGACGGGCCCAAGGCAAACGCGCTTACTTATGCAGGAAGTCCGCTTCCTTCATCAGGTCGAAGTGCGTCTTCTCTGCCGTCTCGACCCACTTCCGATACTCGTTGCCGGTAAGGACTGTCGGATTGAATGCGCCCTGCTCCATGAAGGTGCGCCAGTCCGGCGTCTGCATGACCTTGGTCATCAGATTCACGTAGAAGTCGGTCTGGTCCTTGGTAATGCCGCCCGCAGCGAAGATGCCCCGCAGCATCTGATACTCGACATTGACGCCCGACTCCTTGCAGGTCGGGATGTCGCTCCACGCCATGGTCGAGGTCACCTTATCGGTGTAGGTGCTGCGCTTGGCGTCGAAGAGGCAGAGCGGCCGGAGCGCGCCTGCCTTCCACTGCGCCACTGCCTCGATCGGGTTGTTTACCGTCGAGTCGACGTGCTTGCCGACCAGCTGCACCGCGACGGCGCCGCCGCCGGCGAAGGGCACATAGGTGAACTTCTTGCCGCCGGTGACCCGTTCGAGCGCGACCGTGATGATCTGATCTTCCTGCTTGGAGCCGGTGCCTCCCATTTTATACTGGCGGTCGGCGCCAGCCTTCACCGCGTTCAGATATTCCTGCGCGGTCTTATGGGGAGACTCGGCGTTCACCCACAGCACGAACTGGTCGAGGGCCAACATCGCGACCGGCGTCAGATCCTTCCAGTTGAAGGGTGTGCCGGTGGCCAGCGGCGTCGTGAAGAGATTCGACAGCGTGATGATGATCTTGTGCGGATCCTTTGGCGATCCCTTGATGTCGAGGAAGCCCTCGGCGCCGGCGCCGCCGGCCTTGTTCACGACGATCAGGTTCTGCCTCATAAGATTGTGCTTCTTGACGACACCGTCGATGAAGCGCGCCATCTGATCCGCACCGCCGCCGGTGCCTGCCGGAATCAGGAAAGTGACCGGACGGGTCGGCTCCCAGGCTGCCTGAGCCGGAGCCACGGCAAGCGCCGCAAGAGCGACCATGCCGAGCAGCAATTTCTTGATCCTCATGTTTCCTCCTCCTCCTTTACGGTTGATCGGCCTTAACTATTCTTGTTCGTTCGCCTCGCGCACGACTACGACGAGCCTAGTTGCCGTCGCCGCCAGCGTCCAGCGGCGATGCCGTCACGCCGTCTTTCCCTGCCGAGCCATCCCCATCAGCCAGCTGATTACCGGCCAGAACAGAAGGATCACCCCGAGGCCGAAGATCGTCCCCACAAGCCCGTTCGACCAGAAAATCGACAGATCGCCTTGGGACAGCAGCATCGACTGCCTGAACGAGCTTTCAGCCATGTCTCCCAGCACCAGAGCCAGAACCATCGGCGGCAACGGGTATTTCAGCTTGTTGAAGAGATAGCCGATGACCCCGAACACTCCCATCATCCATACGTCGAACATGGCGTTGTTGATGGTGTAGGCGCCGACCGCGCAGATGACCATGATCACCGGGGCGATGATGCTGAACGGGACGCGCAGGATCGCGGCGAACAGCGGCACGCAGGTCAGCACGATAACCAAGCCGACGATGTTACCGAGATACATGCTGGCGATCAGGCCCCAGACGAAATCCTTCTGCTCGATGAAGAGCAGCGGCCCGGGCTGCAGGCCCCAGATCAGCAGGCCGCCAAGCAGCACGGCGGCGGTCGGCGAGCCCGGGATGCCGAGCGTGAGCATCGGCAGCAGCGCGCTGGTGCCGGCGGCATGCGCTCCGGTTTCCGGCGCGATGACACCTTCGATCTGGCCGGTCCCGAACTTGTGGCCATCCTTGGAGAAGCGCTTGGCGAGGCCGTAGCTCATGAACGAGGCCGGCGTGGCGCCGCCCGGCGTGATGCCCATCCAGCAGCCGATGATGCAGCTGCGAAGCGAGGTCATCCAATACTGCGGCAGCTTCTTCCAGGTCTCGAGAACCGCGTTGAGGCGGAGCCGTGCATGCGCGCCGGTGAAGGCAAGCCCGGTCTCCATCGAGCCCAGGATCTCGCCGATGCCGAAGAGACCGATCACCGCCACCAGGAACTTGAAGCCGGTGAGGAGTTCAGCCGTGCCGAAGGTCATGCGCAGCTGGCCGGTCACGCTGTCGAGACCGACGGAGGCGAGCGCGAATCCCAACGTCATCGACGCCAATGTCTTGAATGGCGAGCCTTTGCCCATGCCGATGAAGCTGGCGAAGGTCAGGAACTGGACCGCGAAGAACTCCGCCGGTCCGAATTTGAGCGCGAACTTGGCGACCAGCGGCGCGAGGAAGGTGATGACCAGCACGGCGACCAAGGCGCCGACGAAGGACGAGGTGAAAGCCGCGGTCAGCGCCTCGTCCGCCCGGCCCTTCCTGGCCATCGGGTGGCCGTCGAAGGTGGTTGCGACCGACCAGGGCTCGCCGGGGATGTTGAACAGGATCGAGGTGATGGCGCCACCGAACAGCGCGCCCCAATAAATGCAGGACAGCATGATGATCGCCGAGGTCGGCGACATCGAGAAAGTGAGCGGCAAGAGGATCGCGACGCCGTTGGCGCCGCCGAGGCCCGGAAGCACGCCGATGATCACGCCCAACAGGATGCCGACGAGCATCAGCATCAGGTTGAACGGGCTCAGGACGACCAGAAATCCGCCCATCAACGAGGATAGTTCTTCCAACGCAGCCCCCCCTCATCCGGGCATCGTTCTTACGAGCCCGCGGACCTTTCCGGTCCTTGTACCGTCGACGGTATCTGGTATACAAAATGCCGAAGCAAGCGCGTTTGGTAAAGTCGAAATGAATGGCACCGCGCGGGCGAATTCATGAAAGCTGGCGGATAACGCCGGTCTCTCGGGGGGATAGGGGCGTAGTCACGCAATGACGACGGCGTTGAAGCTCGCGGTGCGGCCCATCGAGGCCGAACCGAGTTTCCGGGACCGCGCCTATGCGGCCCTGAAGCAGGCCATCACCACGATGGACATCTACGCCACGCGCGAGCCCATTCGCCTCGACGAACGCCAGCTTTCCCAGGATCTCGGCATCAGCCGCACGCCGATCCGCGAGGCGCTCAACCGGCTCGAGCAGGAAGGCTTCATCCGCTCGATCCCGCGCAAGGGCAGCTTCATCGTCCGCAAGACCAAGCAGGAGATCATCGAGATCATCGGGGTCTGGGCGGCACTCGAGTCGATGGCGGCGCGTCTGATCACGCAGCACGCCACCGACGAGGAGATCCGCGAGCTCCGCCGCCTCTTCGTCGAGTTCGAAGGGCCAGGTCACGATCCAAGCCTGCATATCGACGAGTATTCGGAAGCCAATATCCGCTTCCACCAGGCGATCGTGAATCTGAGCCGCAACCGGCTCCTGATCGAGACGATGGAGAATCTCTTCATCCACATGCGCTCGATCCGTCGCCAGACGATCTCCGAGAGCGACCGCGCGACGCGCTCGATCAAGGATCACCTGAAGATCATCGAGGCGCTGGAGCGGCGCGACACCGAGCGTGCCGAGCGCCTTGTGCGCCAGCACAGCCTCGATCTCGCCACCCACGTCGAGAAAAACGTCGACTACCTGGACTGAAAGCCGCGCTGAAGCGGCTGCCGATTGGAGGAGGAACGCCGTGACTGCAACCAAAGAGAAGCCCGCCGCCGCCCCGGCCGCAGAATCGACCGAGGAGCTGACTGACGGCTTTCATCTCATCATCGATGCGCTGAAACTGAATGGGCTCACCACGATCTACGGCGTGCCCGGCATCCCGATCACCGATTTCGGGCGCATGGCGCAGGCCTCGGGCATCCGCGTGCTCTCCTTCCGCCATGAGCAGAATGCCGGCTACGCCGCTGCGATCGCGGGCTTCCTCACCAAGAAGCCGGGCATCTGCCTAACCGTCTCGGCGCCGGGCTTCCTCAACGGCCTGACCGCGCTCGCTCATGCGACGACCAACTGCTTCCCGATGATCCTGATCTCCGGCTCCTCGGAGCGTGAGATCGTCGACCTGCAGCAGGGCGACTATGAGGAGATGGACCAGCTCGCCATCGCTAAGCCGCTCTGCAAGGCGGCCTATCGCGTGCTGCATGCCGCCGATATCGGCATCGGCATCGCGCGCGCCATCCGCTCCGCCGTCTCGGGTCGCCCGGGCGGCGTCTATCTCGACCTGCCGGCCAAGCTGTTCGGCCAGGTCATGAATGCCGAGAAGGGGCGCAGGTCACTGGTGAAGGTCGTCGACCCGGCGCCGGCGCAGATCCCCGCCCCGGACGCGATCAAGCGCGCCCTCGACGTGCTCAAGAGCGCCAAGAAGCCGCTGATCATCCTCGGCAAGGGCGCGTCGTACGCGCAGGCCGACGATCTGGTGAGGAGCTTCGTCGAGAAGTCGGGCGTTCCCTTCCTGCCGATGAGCATGGCCAAGGGCCTGCTGCCCGACACGCATCCTCAATGCGCGGGCGCGGCCCGCTCGACCGTGCTCAAGGATTCCGACGTCGTCGTGATGATCGGCGCCCGCCTCAACTGGCTGCTCTCGCACGGCAAGGGCAAGACCTGGGGCGACGCGCCCAAGAAGTTCATCCAGATCGACATCGAGCCCAAGGAGATGGACTCGAACGTCGAGATCGCGGCACCCGTCGTCGGCGACCTCGGCTCCTGCCTCCAGGCGATGCTCGACCAGATGGGCTCGGGCTGGGTGAAGCCTCCGGCCGACTGGACCGGCGCGGTCAGCGCCAAGCGCGAAGAGAACGTCGCCAAGATGGCGCCGCGCCTGATGAACAACAACGTCCCGATGGACTATCACGGCGCGCTCGGCGTGCTCCGCACCGTCATCAAGGAGCGGCCGGAGACGATCCTGGTCAACGAAGGCGCCAACACGCTCGACCTCGCGCGCGGCGTCATCGACATCTACAAGCCGCGCAAGCGTCTCGATGTCGGCACCTGGGGCGTCATGGGCATCGGCATGGGCCAGGCGATCGCCGCCGCGGTCGAGACCGGCAACAAGGTGCTCGCGGTCGAAGGCGACAGCGCCTTCGGCTTCTCGGGCATGGAGGTGGAGACGATCTGCCGGTACAAGCTCCCGGTCTGCGTCGTCATCTTCAACAACAACGGCATCTATCGCGGCACCGACGTCAACAAGGCGAGCGACGATCCGGCGACGACCGTGTTCGTCGCGGGTGCGCGCTACGACAAGATGATGGAGGCGTTCGGCGGCGTCGGCGTCAACGCCACCTCGCCGGATGAGCTCAAGCGCGCTGTCAACGAGGCGCTGGATTCCGGCAAGCCGACGCTGGTCAACGCGGTCATCGATCCGCAGGCCGGCTCGGAGAGCGGCCGCATCGGCAATCTCAACCCGCAGAGCGCGCTGCAGAAGAAGAAGTAACCCATTCCCGGAGGCATCCGGGTTCCAGACAGATCGAGGGGAGCAAGAGATGGCGAAGGCGAAGAAGTCCGCGAAGAGGCCGGCGAAGAAGGCGGCAGCCAAGAAGCCGGTGAAGAACCTCGCAAAGAAGCCGGCCAAGGCGCCGGCGAAGAAGGCCGCCAAGAAGCCCGCTAAAGCGGCGCCGAAGAAGGTCGCGAAGGTGGCCGGCAACGGCCTGCCCAAGCGGTCGACCAAGCCCTTCGGCATGGACGGCAAGGCGCTCGACGGCGTGCGCGTGCTCGACTTCACGCACGTGCAGTCGGGCCCGACCTGCACGCAGCTTCTCGCCTGGTTCGGCGCCGACGTGATTAAGATCGAGCGTCCCGGCGTCGGCGACATCACGCGCGGGCAGCTGCAGGACGTGAAGGGCGCGGACAGCCTCTACTTCACGATGCTGAACCACAACAAGCGCTCGATTACGATCGATTCCAAGAACCCGCAGGGCAAGCGGGTCATCGACGAACTGATCAAGAATTGCGACGTGCTGGTCGAGAACTTCGCGCCGGGCGCGCTCGATCGCATGGGCTTCACCTGGGAATACATCCACAAGCTCAACCCGCGCATGATCGTCGCCTCGGTGAAGGGCTTCGGCCCCGGCCCGTACGAGGACTGCAAGGTCTACGAGAACGTCGCCCAATGCACCGGCGGCTCGGCTTCGACCACCGGCTTCCTCGACGGCCCGCCGCTCGTCACCGGCGCGCAGATCGGCGATTCCGGCACCGGACTGCATCTCGCGCTCGGCATCGTCTCGGCACTGTTCCAGCGCAATCGCACCGGCCGCGGCCAGAAGGTGCTCTGCGCCATGCAGGACGGCGTGCTCAATCTCTGCCGCGTCAAGCTGCGCGACCAGCAGCGCCTCGCGCATGGTCCGCTCAAGGAATACAGCCAGTACGGGCAGAACATCCCGTTCGGCGAGGCGACGCCGCGCGCCGGCAACGATTCCGGCGGCGGCCAGCCGGGCTGGATCATCAAGTGCAAGGGCTGGGAGACCGACCCCAACGCCTACATCTACTTCATCACCCAGGCGCCGGTGTGGGAGGCGATCTGCGACGTGATCGGCGAGCCCACCTGGAAGACCCATCCCGACTACGCGACGCCGCCAGCGCGCCTGCCGCGGCTCAAGTCGATCTTCGAGCGTATCGAGCAGTGGACCATGACCAAGACCAAGTTCGAGGCCATGGACATCCTCAACAAGTACGACATCCCCTGCGGTCCGATCCTGTCGCTGAAGGAGATCGCCGATGACGAGTCGCTGAGAAAGACCGGCACGGTGGTCGAGGTCGATCACCCGACGCGCGGCAAGTACCTGACCGTCGGCAACCCGATCAAGCTCTCGGACTCGATCTCCGAGGTGAAGCGCTCGCCGCTGCTCGGCGAGCACACCGACGAGATTCTGAAGGATGTCCTAAAGTTCAAGGACAGCGAGATCGCCGAGATCAAGAACTCGGGCGCGCTGACGCCGCCGCCGAAGAAAGAAGCAGCCAAGGCCGCCTGAGCCTTAGGGGGATCGAAGATGCGGATCGTAGTCCATGGCCAGCAGGCCTTCGGTAAAGCCGTTCTCGAAGCGCTGCTGAAGCGCGGCGAGAATATCGTCGGCGTTTATGTCGCCCCGGAGAAGCCTGGGCAGAAGGCGGACCCGCTCAAGGAGGCGGCGCTGGCGGCGAAGCTGCCGGTGTTCCAGCCGAAGTCCTACCGCCAGCCCGGACCGGTCTGGGACGAGTTCAAGGCGCTGAAGCCGGACCTGCAGGTCATGGCCTTCGTGACGCTGTTCGTGCCGTCGGGATTCCTCAATATCCCCACCCACGGCTCGATCCAGTACCATCCCTCCCTGCTGCCGCTGCATCGGGGCCCGTCCTCGATCAATTGGCCGATCATCCAGGGCCGCACCGAGACCGGGCTTTCCATCTTCTGGCCGGATGACGGGCTCGATACCGGCCCGATCCTGATCCAGAAGAAGACGCCGATCTCGGACGACGACTCGCTCGGTTCCGTCTACTTCGACCGCCTGTTCCCGATGGGCGTGGAGGCGATGCTCGAAGGCGTCGACTTGGTGAAGGCCGGCAAGGCCCCTCGGGTCGAGCAGGATCACTCGAAGGCGACCTACGAAGGCTGGTGCACGCCGGACAACGCGCGCATCGACTGGGGCCGCCAGGGCTACCACATCCACAACCTCGTGCGCGGCACCAACCCGGCGCCGGGCGCCTGGACCACGCTCGAGGGCAAGAAGATCCAGATCTTCGAGACCAGGAAGATCCCGGCGATCGATCCTAAGGGCATCGGCGGTGCGATGGGCCAGGTCATGGAAATCGACGACAAGGGCTTCACCGTCGCCTGCGCCGATGGCCGCATCCAGGTTCTCCGCGTACGCGGAGAGGCCGGCAAGGTCACCGGTGCCGAGTTCGCCGCTGCCGGCGGCGTCAAGGTGGGCGACAAGCTGGGGAGCTGAGGCTCCCCCGCATTCTTTTTCCGTCACGCTCGGGCGCGATCAGGCCAGCCCTCGGCATGGCCTTCGGATCAAGGTCGGGAAACACGTCCATGAGGAAGGTTGGGGGGAAGGGCCATGCGTAATCCTGCCGAGCAGCACGCCAAGCCGAAGTCGGACATCGAGATCTCGCAGGCCGCGACGATGCGGCCCGTGGTCGAGGTCGCGACGGAGAAGCTCGGCATCGACGCGAAGAACCTCGAGCCCTACGGCCACTACAAGGCCAAGGTGTCGCTCGACTACGTCAACTCGCTCAAGGGCAATAAGGACGGCAAGCTGATCCTGGTCAGCGCCATCACTCCGACGCCGGCGGGCGAAGGTAAGACCACGACCACGGTCGGTCTCGGCGACGCGCTCAACCACATCGGCAAGAAGGCGATCATCTGCCTGCGCGAGCCGAGCCTCGGCCCCTGCTTCGGCGTCAAAGGCGGTGCAGCCGGTGGCGGCTATGCCCAGGTCGTGCCGATGGAGGACATCAACCTCCATTTCACCGGCGATTTCCACGCCATCGGTGCCGCCAACAACCTTCTGGCCGCCCTCGTCGACAACCACATCTACTGGGGTAACGAGCTGGGCTTCGACTCACGCCGCGTCACCTGGCGCCGCGTGCTCGACATGAACGATCGCGCGCTCCGCGAGATTACCTCCTCGCTCGGCGGCGTCGCCAACGGCTTCCCTAGGGTCGACGGCTTCGACATCGTCGTGGCGTCCGAGGTCATGGCGATCTTCTGCCTCGCCACCTCGCTCGACGACCTGCAGAAGCGCCTCGGCAACATCATCGTGGGATACACGCGCGACCGTAAGCCGATCCGCGCGCATCAGCTCAAGGCCGCCGGCCCGATGACAGCGCTGCTCAAGGACGCGCTGGCGCCGAATCTGGTGCAGACGCTGGAGAACAACCCCGCCTTCATCCATGGCGGCCCCTTCGCCAACATCGCCCATGGCTGCAACACGGTGCTGGCGACCACGACCGCGCTCAAGCTCGGCGACTACGTGGTGACCGAAGCCGGCTTCGGCGCCGACCTGGGTGCGGAGAAGTTCTTCGACATCAAATGCCGGAAGGCAGGCCTCGAGCCCGCCTGCGCCGTGCTGGTGGCGACGATCCGCGCGCTCAAGATGCATGGCGGCGTCGCCAAGGACGACCTCAAGAAGGAGAACCTCGACGCGCTCAAGAAGGGCCTGTCGAACCTCCAGCGCCACGTCACCAACGTGCAGAAGTACGGCGTTCCAGTCGTCGTCTCGATCAACCGCTTCTCGGCCGACACCCCGGCCGAGATCGATCTGGTCAGGTCGGCCTGCGCCGAGCTCGGTGTCGAGGCCTTCATGGCCGATCACTGGGCCGGCGGCGGCGCCGGCGCGGCCGATGTCGCCAAGGCGGTGGTCAAGCTCTGCGAGTCGGGCAAGTCGAGCTTCAAGGTCCTCTATCCGGACGACATGCCGCTCTGGGACAAGATGAAGACCATCGCCCAGCAGATCTACGGCGCGGCCGACATCACCGCCGAGAAGAGCGTGCGCGACCAGGTCGCGGGCCTGCAGAAGGAGGGCTTCGGCCATTTCCCGATCTGCGTCGCCAAGACCCAGTACAGCTTCTCGACCGATGCCAACGCCAAGGGCGCGCCGTCGGGCCATATCATCCCGATCCGCGAAGTCCGCGTCTCCGCCGGTGCGGAGTTCCTGGTCTTCATCTGCGGCGAGATCATGACGATGCCGGGTCTGCCCAAGGTGCCGGCGGCGAACAGCATCGAAGTGAACGCGCAGGGCAAGATCGTCGGTCTCTTCTAGCGTTTGCCTCCGTCATGGCGGCCGCGCTAGCGTGGCCGCCATGACCCGCGACGTCGAAATCTGCGAAGTCGGACCGCGCGACGGTCTGCAGATGCTGAAAGGCATCATGCCGACCGAGAGGAAGAAGGCGTGGATCGCCGCGCTCGCCGCCGCCGGCTTGCCCGAGATCGAGGTCGGCTCCTTCGTTCCGCCCAAGCTCCTGCCGCAGATGGCGGACGCATCCGAGATCGTCGCCTATGCGCGAACACTGCCCGGCCTCGAGGTCGCGGTGCTGGCACCCAACGCCAAGGGGACGGCGCGCGCGATCGAAGCCGGCGCGCACAAGATCACCATGCCGCTCTCGGTCAGCCGCTCCCACTCGATGGCCAATGTGCGGAAGACCCCGGACGAGATGATCGAGGAGATCCGCGAGTCGTCCCGGCTCCGCGGCGAGGCGCTGTCTCAGCCGGTCATCGAGGCCGGACTTTCGACCGCCTTCGGCTGCACGATCGAGGGCCGGATTTCCGGCTCGGAGGTGGTGCGCCTGGCCGTCGCCGCGATCGCGGCCGGTGCCGACGAAATCGGCCTCGCCGACACCACCGGCATGGCCAACCCGCAGCAGATCAAGCAGGTCATCACTGATGTCCGCCGCGAGATCGGCGACCGGCTGACCGGCGTCCATCTGCACAACACCTACGGCCTCGGGCTCGCCAATGCGCTTGCCGCTTACGACGTCGGCATCCGCACCTTCGATTCATCGCAAGCCGGGCTCGGCGGCTGCCCCTATGCGCCGGGCGCCAGCGGCAATGTCGTGACCGAGGACCTCGTCTACATGCTCGAGAGCATGGGCGTCAGAACCGGCATCGACCTCGACAGGCTGGCCGAGGCGCGCCGCATCGTCACCGCAGCCTTCCCCGGCGAGACGGTCTACGGCCACGTCCCGGCGGTCGGCCTGCCCAAGAACTTCATCCCTGCCTGACATGACCGAGAAGCTCGCGCTCGACGGCATCCGCGTCGTCGAGTTCACCCACATGGTGATGGGCCCGACCTGCGGCATGATCCTCGGCGATCTCGGCGCCGACGTGATCAAGGTCGAGCCGGTACCGAAGGGCGACAACACGCGCCGCCTGGTCGGTGCCGGCGCCGGCTTCTTCATGAACTTCAACCGCAACAAGCGCTCGATCGCGCTCGACCTCAGATCGCCGTCCGGCAAGGAGGTGGTGACCCGCCTCGTCTCCTCCGCCGACATCGTGACCGAGAATTTCCGGCCGGGCGCCATGGAGGGGCTCGGGCTCGGCTATGACGATGTCGCCACGCTGAACCCAAAGGTGATCTACGCCTCGCTCAAGGGCTTCCTCGCCGGGCCTTACGAGCACCGCGCCGCGCTCGACGAGATCGTGCAGATGATGGGCGGCCTCGCCTACATGACCGGGCCTGAGGGCCGCCCGCTACGCGCCGGCTCGTCGGTCAACGACATCATGGGCGGCATGTTCGCCGCGATCGCGATCCTGGCCGCGCTCAACCAGCGCCGCGACACCGGCAAGGGCCAGTATGTGAAGAGCGCGCTGTTCGAGAATTGCGCGCTGCTGGTCGGCCAGCACATGGCGCAGCAGGCGGTGACGGGCAAGGCGCCGGCGCCTATGCCGAACCGCATCTCGCCCTGGGCGGTCTACGATCTCTTCGACACCAAGGATGGCGAGAAGCTGTTCATCGGCGTCGTCACCGACGCACAGTGGAAGCTGTTCTGCGAGGAGTTCAAGCGGCCAGATCTGCAGAACGATCCCAACCTCGCGACCAACAGTCAGCGCGTCCATGCGCGCGCGACGATGATCCCCGAGATCCAGGCGATGGTCGGCGTCTACACCCGCGCCGAGCTGATGGCGGTCTTCGAGCGTATCGGCCTTCCCTTCGCGCCGATCACCAAGCCGGCTGACCTCTTCGACGATCCGCACCTGAATGCCTCCGGCGCCATGGTGACGCTGACCAATCCGGAGAACGGCGCCAAGGCGTCCCTTCCGGGCCTTCCCGTCGAGATGGATGGCCGCCGCCTGCCGCTCCGCCGCGACGTGCCCAAGCTCGGCGAGCACACCCGCGAAATCCTGGCCGAGCTCGGCTTCGCCGGCGACGAGATCGACCGGATCGCCGGTGGATGAACCTCCGGCGCATCACGCATAGCGACACCGAGTGGCATGAGCGCTTCTTCGCGTTCGTGGAAACCGCGTTCCGCTCGGCAGGCACCTTTCGGCCCTGGGCCGCACGCGGCGGATGGCGCCCGGGATATGAGATCTTCGTCCTCGAGCGAGACGGTCAGATCCTCAGCACCGCCGGACGCCAGACCATGCGCCTCATCGTCGATGGGCAGGAGCATGCCGGCTACCAGCTGGGCGCCGTCGCATCGAGCAAGGACCATCGCAATCGGGGACTCTCGCGGCGCCTGCTGACCTGGCTCCTGAGCGAGGACGATGCCGCCACGCGGCCGATCATCCTCTTCGGCAACAGGTCGGTCCTCGATTTCTATCCGCGCTTCGGCTTCACGCGGATCATGCAAACGCAGTTTACCACGCCGATCGAGATCGAGCCCGGTGCGGCCCGCGCACCGACGCTCGACCTGGACAATGCTAGCGACCGTGCTCGGTTGGCGGAACTGTGCGGGCGAGCACGTGCCCCCGGCACGGTGTTTTCCGCATGCGACTACTACCCGGCCTTGCTATGGCTGCTGACCCATAAGCCGAGGACGGTGTTCTGGCTCGACGAACTCGACGCGGCAGTGGTGGCAAGCGTCGAAGATGGCCGGCTCATCCTCCACGACGTCATCGCGACAAGGCCGTTCGACCTCCGCCCGATCCTGCCGAGAGTGACCCCGAGCCGCGTGCGAATGCTGGAATTCGGTTTCGGGCCGGAAGCGTGGTGGCCGTCTGCAGAGGCCTCACCCGACGATGATATCGACTCGCCCTTCTTCGTCCGCGGCCTGCCATCCCTGCCGGTCGGGTCGTTCCGCTTCCCGGATCTGGCCCAGACCTAGGTCGCCAGGAAGCGCCGCTCGCCTCCCTCCAGCACCAGCGCGGTCAGGTGGCCGCTGAAGCAGGCGCCGGTATCGATGCCGATCCGGTTATGCCGCACCTCCGGCTCGCGCCGGATCGAGTGACCATGGACGACGACGCAGCCGTGATTGGCGTCGGAATAGAGGAACTCGTCGCGGATCCAGAGGAGATCGTCGCGCCGTTGGCGCTCGAGCTCGATGCGCGGGCGGATGCCGGCATGGACGAAGAGATAGCCGCCTTCCCGATGCCAGAGGCGGAGGTTCTCGAGAAACGTCAGGTGTCGCTCAGGCAATCCCTCGCGAAGCGCCTTCTGCGCCGCCGTGAGCCACGCATGACGGGACAGCCCCGTATCAGGCGTGATGCCGTAGCTTCGTAGCGTCTCGCGGCCGCCGAAGCTCATCCACGGTTCGCCCATCCAGATGTCATCGAGGAACTGCCGCATGGCGTCCTCGTGATTGCCGAGGAGATGGACGATCTCGTTGACAGGCAGCGGATGATCGAGCAGATGGTCGATGACGCCGCGCGAGTTTGGGCCACGATCGACATAGTCGCCGAGGTAGACCACGGCGGTCCGCTCGGGCCGCCAGCGGCCCAGGTCCTCGATGATCTTCGCCTCGAGCGCCACCAGCAGGTCGAGGCGACCATGGATGTCGCCGATGGCGTAGACGCGCCGGCCGGGTTCGATCACCGCGGTGATCTCAGCGCCTGTACGTAGCGGGGCAGCATGCGCCCCGGAATGGCATCGGATGGCACATCCTCGACATGTAGGGCGCCCATGGCGGCATAGAAGGCCTTGGCGAAGGGATCGGCGACGATGCTGAGCTCGCGGCAGCCGGCCGCCAGCGCGATGTCCTCGGCATGGCGGTAGAGCCGCCGGCCGATTCCGGTCCCGATCGCCGGCGGGTCGACGAACATGAGGTCAAGATCGGCAGTCGGTCCGCTGACCGAGACCTGATGGACGCCGACCGGCCGGCCATCGGCGAGCGCGACGAAGGCGAGCCCCTTCCGGATAGCCTCGGGGCTCACGCGCAGATGCGGCACGCAGCGCGCCATGAACTCGGCATCGTAGCCCCAATGCGCCTTAGAGCGGACACAAAGCGCGTTCAGCGCCTCGACTTCGGCCAGGCGTGCCTGCCGTATCGTCGCCACGGTCACTTGTCGCGTGCCAGGGCCGCCGTCTCGCGTTCGAGGATCTTGAGCGAGGCCTGGTCTTCGCTGTTGGTGATGATGTTCGCGACCTTGAAGCAGACGACGAGATTGCCGGCGACCGACCCGTTCGGCCCGCCCTCGATCGCGCTTTCGAGGATGGCGAGAAGCGCCCGCTCGGCCTCGAGCTCGGCGGATTTCACGATCTCGCGCACCACTTCCGATCTCTGGCGCGGCATGCCCTCGGGCCCGACCTTGAGCCGGCGGCGAAGACGGCGGAGCGGCCGCACCACCTCGAAGCGCCAGGGCTGGGTCATCGAGACCAGGCGAGTGACCTCCTCGGCCGAGATCGAACGCGACATCGTCCCGAGCCAGCAGGCATGCAGGAGCAGCGCCACGTCGAAGCTCCGCCGGTCCTGCAGATCGAGGCAGGCCATCGCCACGCCCGGACGGGCATAAAGCGCCTCGGCGAAGCTCGGAAACCCCTGCGTCATCACCCTTTCCGAGGCCGGGTTTGCCCTTCCCGGCCAGTTGCGCTGGTCCTGTCCAGAATCTTTCGCACATTTGATCAGGCGGCGGCTCCGGATTGTGGGACCTGCGGCTGATAGAGTGGCCGCATGTTCATGTAGCACCTGGCTGACCACGCCGATCCTGCGATATAGCGCAGCCGCGCAGCCGCCAAGTTGAGACAGGACTGACCATCAGGGAAGGCACCGACGACACGGGTTCGTCGGCGGATCTCTTTCATGATCCGCTCGAGTGGGTTGTTGGTGCGGATCTTCTGCCAGTGGATGTCTGGGAAGGCGAAGTAGGTCA
>Ga0194132_10000997_pt1 | contig 57467 bp, 48 predicted proteins | sample TA2KigOf80mmetaG_FD_148612 | JGI IMG/M metagenome (GOLD analysis project Ga0194132, IMG submission 148612) | Freshwater microbial communities from Lake Tanganyika, Tanzania - TA2015054 Kigoma Offshore 80m | ecosystem: Environmental > Aquatic > Freshwater > Lake | place: Tanzania: Lake... | reverse complement strand
CGCTGCCCATGCTGGCGGCGACGCTGCTGACGCGTGATGAGGTGGTCGTCGATAACCTCCCGGTGATCGACGATATCCGCCGGATGCTCGCGCTCCTGGAGCGCCTGGGAGTAGACGTCGACCTCGACGAAGAGAACCACAGCGTGCGTATCCGCGCTCGCGATCTGACCTCGAGCGAGATCGACGCCGCGCCCGCCACGGCAATGCGGGCGTCCTTCCTCCTCATCGGCCCGCTTCTGGCCCGCACAGGCCACGGCATCGCTCCCGCGCCGGGGGGCTGCGCGATCGGCCGCCGACCCGTCAACGTCGACATCAAGGGGTTTACCGAGATGGGTGCCGACGTCCGGGAGATCGACGGGCGATACGAGATTCGGGCGCCACGCCTCCGCGGCGAGCGCGTTTATCTCGATTATCCCAGCCACACCGGCACAGAGAATTTGATGATGGCTGCGTGTCTGGCCCGTGGCCGCACGTTGATCAAGCACGCCTCCGCCGAACCAGAGGTCGTCGCGCTCGCCGGGTGTCTCAACCAGATGGGGGCGCGCATCACCGGTGCCGGATCGAGCCTGATCGAGATCGAAGGGGTCCGCGAGCTACGTGGCGCGCACCTGCACTGCCTTCCTGATCGCATCGAGGCGGGGACGTTCGCGATCGCCGCGCTCATCAGTCAGGGCGACGTAACCATCCACGACGTGTATGTCCCTCACATGGACCCCGTGACCCATAAGTTGATCGACGTCGGCGGCATCGTCGATGAGGATCAGGACGCCGGTTGCGTCCGCGTCCGCGCCAACGGCCACCTCCGGGCCTGCGAACTGCAGACGCTTCCCTACCCCGGGTTCCCTACCGACCTGCAGTCCTGTTTCGCGACTCTGCTCACCCAGGCGGACGGCACGAGTTTCGTCCACGAGCGTATCTTCGACGACCGGCTCGGCTACGTGGGCGAACTGCGCAAACTCGGCGCCGACGTCTCGATCACCGGTGGGCAGACAGCGCTGATCCACGGTCCCAGCCGTCTCCGCGGCGGTGTGACCCGGACGAGCGATCTGCGCGCGGGCGCCGCGCTCATCCTGGCCGGGCTCGTGGCGGAGGGTGAGACGACCATCACCGATGTCCACCACATCGAGCGCGGCTACGAGGGGATCGACGCCAAGCTCGGTGGCCTTGGCGCGCGGATCGAAAGGGTGCGGGAACCCGAGCCTGCCGCGACTCTCCGCTAGTACACTCCTCGAACCTCACATCCGCAGGGCGTCTCTCTGATGTTCTCCCGCCAGATCGGCATCGACCTCGGTACTGCCAACGTCCTTGTCTATGTGAAGGGGCGCGGTATCGTCCTCGAGGAGCCCTCGGTCGTGGCGATGTCGAACACCGAGAACGAGATCCTCGCCGTCGGCCGCCAGGCTCAGATGATGCTGGGGCGGACGCCCGGAACCGTCACCGTCATCCGCCCCATGCGCGACGGGGTTATCGCCGATTTCCTCGTCACCGAGGCGATGCTCCGCTACTTCATTGAGAAGATCACCGGCTCGTTCAAGATCCTGCCGATCGATGTGATGATCTGCATCCCCGCCGGGGTGACCAGCGTGGAGCAGCGAGCGGTCCACGACGCGGTGAAGCAGGCGGGGGCCCGTCACGCGTGGCTGATCGAGGAGCCGCTCGCCGCAGCGATCGGTGCGCAACTGCCCATTCACGACCCGAATGGGAACATGGTCGTCGACATCGGCGGCGGTACCACCGAGGCGGCGGTGATCTCCCTCAACGGCATCGTCGTCAGTACGTCGGTGCGCGTGGGCGGTAACCGAATGGACGAGGCGATCGCGACCTACATCAAACGCAAGTACAACTTGATGATCGGCGATCGGATGGCTGAGGAGGTCAAGATTCAGATCGGTTCGGCGTTGCCGCGCGAGCAAGAGTTGACAATGGAGGTGCGCGGGCGCGACTACGTCGGCGGCCTCCCTAAGACTGTTACGGTGCGATCGAGTGAGGTCCGCGAGGCGATTGCCGAACCCCTCTCTCAAATCGTCGCCGCGGCGCGCACTGTGCTCGAGCAGACGCCGCCCGAACTGGCGTCCGATGTCATTGATCGTGGGATCGTGCTCACCGGTGGCGGCGCCCAACTCCACGGAATCGAAAGGCTGCTCACGCTCGAGACCAACGTGCCCTGCTACGTCGCCGAGAACCCGCTCCAGTGCGTCGCGATTGGCGCCGGCCTGGCGCTCGAGCGAATCGACGTCCTGCGCCGCCAGCTTCCCACGATCGACAGCTGAGCGCCCGGCGGGGGTTTCCCCGCTTGTTTGCATCCGCGGGCGCAACTTGAGAATAACTTTGGTCTAATGGACGTAACGCGGCCGTTTACCCGCGCCTTATCGGGGCGTCCGGAGAATCGCCTCCGCGAGGAGGACAGCATCGCAGTGCAAACTGACATCGAGCGGTATTTGAACCACCTGGTGGTGGAGCGAGCCGCCTCTGAGAACACCGTCGCGGCCTATCGCAACGACCTCACGCAACTGCACGAGTTCCTTCGCAGCAGCCGCACCGGGAGAGCCCTTTCCATCGTCGGCTTCGATGGCGGCTTCAACTGGGCCGGGGTGGGCAAGGAACGGCTCAATGGGTTCGTCGCGCACCAGCGGGAAAAGGGGTACGCGTCGGCGACCCTCGCCCGGAAGATTGCCGCGGTCAAGTCCTACTTCCACTGGCTGACCAGTGAAGGCACTATCAAACTGGACCCGACCGACGCGCTCGACTCGCCGAAAGTCGGCAAGACGGTGCCGCGCGTGCTCAGCGGCGACGAGGTGGAGGCGTTGCTCGCCGCCCCGTCGGTGAGGATGGGGCCCGAGGCTGTCCGCGATTCGGCCATGCTCCGTCTGCTCTTCGCGACCGGAATGCGCGTCTCCGAAATGATGTCGCTCAATCTCGACGACGTCGACCTGCACTCGGACTACGTGCGCTGTCTCGGAAAGGGCGGGCGCGAACGACATATTCCGTTCGACTTCCGCACCCAGAAAGCGCTCGAGGATTACCTGGGGAGCGCCCGGCCGACAATGACGCGGCACGGCGAAACCGCCGCTCTGTTCGTGAACCACCGCGGGGAGCGACTCACCCGGCAGGGATTCTGGCTCATCCTGAAGGGCCACGCGCGTTCCGCCGGACTCACCGGCAGCATCACGCCGCACACCCTGCGCCACTCCTTTGCGATCCATCTGCTGAGCAACAACGCGAACCTACGCGATGTCCAGGAGTTGCTTGGGCACGCCAACATCGCCACGACCCAGATCTACAGCCACATGGTGGGCGAGGCCCAGCGCAAGACTGGCTGAGCCGGATGCCGCACCCGCGAACTCCGGGCATCACGCCCGGAGTTCGCTCTACGGGTCGACGTACGCGACGGTGGGTCGGGCGAACCCGTTGAACTCTGACGCGTAGCTCAACGTGTAGGCCCCCGTTGCCATCACGTAGACCCGATCGCCGATCTCCACCTCCGGCATGGGGACACCCGTCTGAATTGTGTCGACGCTATCGCAACTCGGGCCTGCCAGGGTCACGATGCGGCTCTCCGCGGTGCGCTCGGTGAGAAACTCGTACCGGATTCCGCCGATCGTCTCCATCAGCCCGTTGAAGACTCCTGCGTCGAGGAACGCCCAGCGTTCGTCGCCACGGTCGGCCAGGCCGATCACCTCCGCGACCAGGACCCCGGCGCTGCCGACCAGGCCACGACCCGGCTCGGCAGCGACGCGGATGTCCGCCGGAAACAGTTCGCGGATGTGATGGCGGACGACCTGACCGATCTCCTCAGCCTCGGGTACCTGGGTAAGATGGCGCACCGGAAACCCGCCTCCGATGTTCAGCAGCGAGAGGGCGATGCCGTGCCGCTCGGCTTCGTCCCAGATCCGCGCGCAATGCAGCAAGGCACCACGCCAGGCGTGCGGCGAGAGGCACTGCGATCCCACGTGGAACGTCACGCCGATTGGGTGCAGGCCCTGGCGGGCCGCGCCGCCCAGTAGTGCGATGGCCTCGTTCGGATCCGCGCCGTGCTTCCGCGAGAGAGGCCAGGCGCTCTCCGAGTTATCTACCGCGATGCGGACGTACACATCTGAGCCGGGGGCGTGGTGGGCGATCTTTTCGACCTCGGCGGGAGAGTCGATGGCGAACGCGCGCACGCCCACGGCGCGCGCGGCGGCGACGAACGACGGCGGCTTCACGGGATTGGAGGAGGTGATCCGACCTGGCGCCGCGCCGGCGTCGAGTGCCAGCCTCATCTCCGCCTCCGAGGCGACCTCGAAGTCGCACCCTTCGACGGCCAGAGTGGCGAGGATCCCGGGGTCCGGATTGGCCTTCACCGCGTACGACACGGTGCACGGCGCCAGCGCGCCGAGCAGGCGTCTGTAATTCGCGCGCACGATCCGGCGATCGACCATCAGATGCGGCGTCGGGAGCAACCGGCTCCGGCCGAGGAGTTCCTCGGTGAGTCGGAGTTCGAGGGCGTCGGTGATGGTCTGCACGGTCAGTACGCGATGAACGGGGCGGCGTCGGTGATCGGCCGGGCTGCGCTCGCGATCGCCTCGCGGACGTAGCGTGGCGACGCAAACATGTGCCGATGTGAGATGCCGTCGTAGTGCTGCAGCGTCAGGCCGCGCTGCGCGACCCGCGCATCGATCTCATCGCCATCGAGCGACGCCGGATCGATGGCGTCGCTGGCGGTCGCAAAGCCCCATGGTTCTCCGAAGGCGGGCACGAAGGTGGCATAGCTGCACACGATCGGGAAGGCCTCGCGCAGCGTCCGTACGATCGCGGCGTGACCGCCGACGATGGGCCCGGCGACCGACTCCGCCTGCAGCGAGAGGATACCGCCGGGGTTCAGGTGTTCGCGGACGATGCGATAGAACTCGAGCGTGAACAGCAAATAGGCAGGCCCGCCCGCGATCGGATCGGTTACATCGATGACGATCGCATCGAATCGCTCGTTCGTGCGCTCGAGGGCGGCGCGGGCATCGCCGATCACAACCTCGGCGCGTGGATCGTCGAACGCGCCGCGATGGAATGCGTGGAGATGCTGGCGCGCGAAGTCCACGGCGTCGGGGTCGATGTCGACCATCACCGCACGGCGGACCGACGGCTGGCGCAGCACTTCGCGCAGCGTCGCGCCCTCGCCTCCTCCGGCGATAAAGACGGACCTGGGAGCGGGGTGCGCCAGCAGCGCGGGGTGCACGAGCGACTCGTGGTAGATGTGCTCGTCGCGCTCCGCCGACTGGATCTTCCCATCGAGGAACAGCGCCCGGCCGAACGTGTCCGTATCGCAGATGGAGAGGCGCTGGAACGGCGTCTGCCGCGCGACTAGCTCCTGCTCGACGTTGAAGGTGACCGCGTAGCCGGGCCAGAGATGGACGGTCTGCGCCGTGGTCAAGCCACGCTCCCGGCGGTCTGGAGGATGACACCCCGTTCGATCTCGCGGGTCTCCACGCGACGCGCTCGAACACGACCGGCGATGAAGTCCACGACGTCCGTCGGGCGCATGGTCGGGCTACAGGTGAAGATGTCCACCGCGGCGTAGGCATGCTCCGGCCACGTGTGGATCGTCAGATGGGACTCGGCGATCATGACGATCGCGGTGACCCCCATCGGCTGAAACTTGTGGCTAGAGACACTGAGGACCGTCGAGCGCAACTGTTCGGCCGACCGGACCAGTGTCTCGCAGATCAGTCTCTCATCGTCGAGCGCGTATTCCGAACACTCGTGGAGTTCGATGAGGAGATGACGTCCCAGGGCCATTCCTTATCCCCAAGGCGTATACCTCGTCATTTGCCCATCGGCCGCTCGCGGTGGCGAACGGGTATGCGGACGGTGAGCTCACGCTCGCGAGGGATGCCAGAATCTGCTTGCTCGAGAAGCCTCCTCAAGGCTGCCGTATCAAGGCCGGCAATTGTACCAGCGATATCGGTCCGATTCAAATAGATCCGGCTACATTCGGCGCGGAGGTGCGCCGATGCGGTGGGGGGCGGCGATCTCACTCACGGTCACATTCCCATCGGGTAGGGCGTCCCCGGTGCGCGGTGAAGGGCGGTTCGCGACGGCGGCGCGGAAAGACTGGGAGAGGGACGTTTTTCCTCGTTGGCGGAACGCGTCGTAGAGCGCCTCGGCCAGCTTCAGGGCCTGATTCCGCGCGACCTCGGTCGATCTCCGATCCATCGTCGCCGCCGGTCACGCTCCCCACCGCATCGTGACTCCGTGCGCGGGTCACGCTCCGCTGAGAACGATCTGGACATCGAGTTCGGCATCATCCCCCGTGGGCGAGTCGATCCCGCAGAGCGTGATGCAGGACAGGCTGCTCGTGCGACGGCCTCGGGACTCGCGCTGGGTCCCGAACCGGCAGTTCTTCAGGGCCGCGATGGAGGGCTGTCCGTTCAGCGATCTCACCCAGGCAGTCGCGGCGATTCCGGGATACCCGGCTTTAGAGCTCGGGGACCTAGGCCTCAGTCCCACCGTTCGCCAGCGCCTCGTAGGTGCTCAGGTACCGGACTCGGCGTGGCGCGTGTTGACACTCTTGATGATAGGCGTGGCATACGTGACATGGATACCCGCACTCGCGACCACCCCGGCGGTTGTGTCAGAGGCGCGAACAGGCTCGCAGCAGCGTTCGGGTCGCCGTAGATCCCGTCGTACGGCGCGATGAAGTCGACCATCTGGTCGATGTCTCGCGCGCCTCGGGGAAGCGGGTCAATGTTCCTTGCATCGTTGGCCGGCCGGGAGTCCGATTCAAACAGTCCTGTCTACAATCGCCGCCGGTGGCAATCGACCGGACCACAGACCTCGCCCGCGTCTACGACCACACCACCGTCGAGCAGCGGATCTACGCCGCGTGGGAGGTCTCGGGCGCATTCACTCCGGAGATCGTGACCGATGCCGAGACCGAGGCTCTGCCCTTCGCGATCGTGATCCCGCCGCCGAACGTGACCGGCGTGCTCCACCACGGGTCCGCGTTCTTCGTGACGCTCCAGGACCTCATGACACGCTGGAGGCGGATGCAGGGTCGGCGGACCCTGTGGCTGCCCGGCACCGATCACGCCGGGATCGCCACCCAGAACGTCGTCGAGGATGCGCTGGCGCGCGAGGGGCTCAGCCGGTTCGATCTGGGCCGCGACCGCTTCGTCGAGCGGGTCTGGCAGTGGAAGGAGCAGTACGGCTCGATCATCACCTCCCAGTTGCGGCGCATGGGCGCCTCCGTCGACTGGACTCGCGAGCGGTTCACGCTTGACGAAGGGCTTTCCCGCGCCGTCCGCGAGGCGTTCGTCCGCCTCTACGAGAAGGGCCTGATTTACCGCGGCAGCTACCTGGTGAACTGGTGCCCGCGTTGTACGACCGTGCTCTCGGACCTCGAGGTGGATCACGTCGAGACTGATGGCCAGCTCTGGCACATTCGCTATCCGGTCGCCGATGGATCGGGTCGCGGCGTGGTGGTGGCGACGACGCGACCAGAGACGATGCTCGGCGATACGGCGGTCGCCGTACACCCCGACGACGAACGGTACACTGATCTCGTCGGTCTCACCGTCACGCTGCCGCTCGTGGAACGGGAGATCCCGCTCATCTCCGACTCGATGGTCGATCGTGCGTTCGGCACGGGTGCCGTCAAGATCACGCCCGCCCACGATCCCGCCGACTACGAGACCGGACGACGCCATTGCCTGCCCTCGGTGACCGTGATCGACAGTGACGCGCGGATGACCGCCGACGCGGGACCGTACGTGGGTGTCGATCGCTACGAGGCCCGAAAGCGGATCGTCGCCGATTTGGACGCGCGCGGACTCCTCGTGCGAGTGGAGGCGCACCGCAGCAACGTCTCGCAGTGCAGTCGGTGCGACACGGTACTCGAGCCGAGGATCAGCGAGCAGTGGTTCGTGCGGACGAAGCCGCTCGCCGATCCAGCAATCGCGGCGGTACGCAATGGGCGCATCCGCATCATCCCGGAGCGGTTCGAGCGGACCTATTACCACTGGATGGAGAACATCCGAGACTGGGTCATCTCGCGCCAGTTGTGGTGGGGGCATCGTATCCCCGTCTGGTACTGCGCTCACGGGCACATGACGGTGATGCGCACGGACCCGACCGCCTGTGCGACGTGTGGCGGGAACGTCCGTCAGGACGAGGATGTCCTCGATACGTGGTTCAGTTCCGCGCTGTGGCCATTCTCGACGCTCGGCTGGCCGGAGGAGACGCGCGACCTGAAGTACTTCTATCCGACCTCGGTGATGGAGACCGGGTACGACATCATCTTCTTCTGGGTCGCACGCATGATCATGACCGGGCTCGAGTTCATGGGAGAGGTGCCGTTCCGGACGGTCTACCTGCACGGGATGGTGCGCCACGCCGACGGCACGAAGGTATCCAAGTCCGACTATCGGCCCGGCGATGATCCGGTTGAAGTGATCGAACAGTACGGCGCGGATGCGCTGCGGTTCGTCCTGGCGACGGCGTCCACGCCGGGCAACGACCTACGCCTCTCATTCAAGCGGGTGGAGGGTGCACGAAACTTCACGAACAAGCTCTGGAACGCGGCACGTTTTGTCCTCAGCACGGGTGCGGAGGGGGAAGAGGCGGGCCAGCCCGGAATCTTCGATCTCTGGATCGAACGGCGAGCCGATGAGGTCACCGACGAGGTCACGCGGCATCTTGAAGAGTTCAACTTCGGCGAGGCGGGCCGCCTGCTGTACGACTTCGTCTGGAGCGAGTACTGCGACTGGTACCTCGAGATCGCCAAGCTTTCGCTCCGGGGCGCGGATAGTTGCCGGGCGACCGCGACGCGACGCGCTCTGCACCGCGTGCTGCGGCGCGTGGTGACGCTGCTCCACCCTTTCATCCCCTTCGTGACCGAGGAGATCTGGCGATCGATATCCCCGGATGGCCGTCTGCTCATTCAAGAGCGCTGGCCCAGTGGAGCTGCGGTGCCGGCACCGCGGGAGCCACTGGTGGACCTGGTGTTTGACATCATCCGATCGGTTCGTGGCGCCCGCGCGGAGAAGAAGGTCGAGGCGGCGCGGCGCATCGACGCCATCATCGAGGCCCCCGAATCCGCTCCCGCGCTCCGGGAGCAGTCCGCGGTAATCGCCAGCCTGGCGTCGATCGCGTGGCTAGAGATCGTCGATCGGTTGGCCGCACCGCCGGCCGACTCCCTCCGCCTCGTCGTCGGTGCCGCGACCGTACACGTACCGATGGCTGGATTGGTCGATGCGGCGGCGGAGCGGCTGCGAGTTGCGCGCGAACTTGAGGAGGCGACACAGCAGAGGGATCGCGTCGCCGCGCTCTTGGCGAACGAGACTTTCGTGGCGCGCGCGCGGCCCGATGTGGTCGCGCGCGAACGGGAGAGACTGCGCGATGCAGAGGAGCGCACCGCGCGTTTGCGCGATGCGCTCCTCAACCCGAGCCGCTGAGCCTCGAGCGCCACGCGGCACTTCGGTGCCCGTGGCGCTCGGATGGCTCAGGAGATGCTGAACACCACCCGCACCCGACCGATCACGCCAACCTCGCCGGGCGAGACCGGAACGGAGGCCATATCAGCGGCCATCGCCAGCCTCGGCGCGGCCACCGGGCTGGGCATCCCGGCCGCCTCATCCGTGATCGACACGATCGGGCCGAGCCGTATTCCGGCTGCGTTCGCGATCGTCTTTGCGCGTCGCTGCGCGTCCTTGACCGCCTCGGCCGTGGCCTGCTCGCGCGCTGCGACCGAGTTCGTGAGGCCGAAACGGATACCCCCGGCCGTGTTCGCACCTGCCCGGACAGCCGAATCGAGAATGTGCCCCACGCGGCTCATGTCCCGTACGGTAACGGAGACTTGGCTTGTCACGACGTAGCCGGTGATTCCGGTGCCATCGCGGCTGGCCGTCGGGTTGATGCTCAGGCCGCTCGTCTGAATGTCTCGATCGTTGACGCCGAGCGCCTTTATCTGTGCGATCACGGCGGTCATCAGTCGGCTGTTCTCGGCCTGGGCTTCGGCGGCCGTGGCGGCGCGCGTCTGCACCCCTGTTATCACGGTGGCCATGTCGGGTGCGATCGCCAGGGTCGCCTCGCCGGGCACGTGAATCCCCTCAGTGCCTGAGGAGCCCACGACGCCGGACGCCCGGGCGAACTCGGCGGCCCGGCTCGTTGCCGAGGCGGCGCCGCCGCCGACCGTGCGTGAGCCCGCGGCACCAGGCGCGAGTGTGGTGCAGCCGAGGCCAGTCAGCGCGGCTGCGAGCAGCGGAATGATGAGTGTGTGTCTCTTCACGGTGGTCCTCCTTCGATCGAGGATGAGACGTCCCGCGCTTCCGAAAAGTTCCCGACTTCTCGGTCAGACTCGGAAGTTTCGATGGAATCGGCTCGGCGCGGGGTCCTCGTCACCCTGATATTTGCTCGCCAGACTCGCCGAACCGTACGGGCGATCGACTTCCGTGGTCAGTCGCATGAAGGAGATCTGCGCGATCGGCATGCCGGCGTAGAGCGTGATCGGCAGATTCAGGATGTTCGCCAGCTCGAGGGTCAGGCGACCGCTCCAACCGGGATCGACGAATCCCGCCGTCGAGTGGATGAGTAATCCCAGTCGGCCAAGCGAGCTCTTGCCCTCGAGCCGACCTACGATGTCGTGGGGAAGGCGCACGCGTTCGTGGGTGATACCCAGGACGAACTCGTGGGGGTGGAGGATGAAGGGCTGGTCTGGCTCCAGCTCGATCATCTCGGTCAGGTCGTCCGCCGGCGCCCGGACGTCAACCATCGCGAAGCGATGGTTGTTCGTGAAAACCCTGATGCGATTGCCCAGGCAGAGGTCGACGCTCGACGGCTGAATACGGTCGAGATCAAGTGGATCGATCGCGATCGCGTTGCTCGAGAGCATCTCGCGGATGGTGCGATCGCTGAGAACGCTCAGGCGGTGCTCCCCACTGGCGCCAGGTCCTCAACCGGCGCGGCAGTCGTGACCGGCTCGGCCACCGTGGCCCGGGCGGTCGTGTCCTGCCCGGGCCACGTTCCGCGAAGCGCGCTCAGGGAGACGAGATCCCAGTACCGACCCCGTGCGAAGAACCGTTCGCGCAGTGTCCCCTCGATCTGGAACCCCGCCTTCTGGAAGACGTGCAGTGCCCGCTCGTTGAAGGTCGGTATGAGTGCCTCGACGCTGTTGAGATTCAGTTCCTCGAACGCGAATCGGGCCGCTGCGCGGAGCGCATCGGTGCCGTAGCCCCGATTCCACTCGCCACGTTCGGCGATGAGGATGATGATGCTGGCGCTCCGATTGAACTCGTGCACGTTTCCCACGCCAAGAACGCCGATGAGCGAGCGATCCTTACCGACGATGGCGAGCACGCGGCCATCGCGCAGGCGGAACATCTCGGCCAGTTTGTCGGGATCGACTGACGCGATCGGGATGGGTCGGCCCCCCATCGCGTGGATCAGGTCGGAGTCGGAGAGCCATTCCTTGATGTGCTCCCCGTCCTCCTTCTCGAGGGCGCGCAGAGCGACGAGTTTACCGTGGAGCATCCATCCTCCTAGGCCGGACGCGCTGCCGCGCGCTGCGCCGGTGCGGCGAGCACCGTCGTCTGCTGCTTACCCCGGGCGGGGTGCGGAACGACCTTCCAGAAGCGTGGCAGGAACGACTCCCACCGCGCCAGTATGTCCCGCGCGCGTGGGCTCTTGGTCTCACTGGCGTGGCGTTCAACGATCGTGCGGAGCACCATCGCGTCGTCCGCATCGGTGACCCGCTCGATACCCACCAGATCCGGGTTGTAGCGCCGCGAGAACTGGTCACCCTCGTCAAGCACGTAGGCCAGTCCGTTAGACATGCCAGCGCCGAAGTTCCGTCCGGTCTCGCCCAAAATTACCGCGATCCCGGCGGTCATGTACTCGCAGCAGTGATCGCCCACGCCCTCCACAACCGCGAGCGCGCCGGAGTTGCGCACGCAGAACCGCTCGCCGGCACGGCCCGCTGCGAAGAGGGCGCCACCGGTCGCGCCGTAGAGGACTGTGTTCCCAATGATCGTGTTCTCGTGCCATTCGTACCGTGCCGACTCATCGGGTCGGATGACGATCTCGCCGCCAGAGAGACCCTTCCCCACGTAGTCGTTCGCCTCGCCCCGGACAATCAGCTTCATGCCTCGTGTGGCGAACGCGCCGAAACTCTGCCCGGCCGTGCCCCGGAAATGAAGTTCGATCAGGCCGTCGGGAAGGCCCTCGGCACCGTACTGATAGGCGATCTCACCGGCGATCCGCGTGCCGACCGCGCGATGGTTGTTGCGCAGGTCGTAGTCGCGCACGACCCGCTGCGCGGCGGCGATCGCGGGGCCGATCTCGGCCAGGATCTGATCGTCGAGCGGCGGTTCGCCTCGATCGTTCCGCGTGACGAGCGACCGCACCGGTCGCTCGAACGTCGGGTCGGCCGGGTGGATGATCGGGCTCAGGTCGAGGTCGCCACGTCGCGAGCCGGGACCCGCCTCGATCTGTTCGAGCAGGTCCGACCGGCCGACGATCTCGTCCAGCGAGCGATACCCCAGGTCGGCGAGGATCTCGCGTACCTGGTGGGCGACTCCGGTGAGGAACCCGATCAATTGCTCGGGCTGCCCCGAAAACTTCGCCCGCAGATCCTCGCGCTGGGTCGCGATGCCGGTCGGGCAGGTATTGAGGTGGCAGGCGCGAGCCATATCGCAGCCGATCGCGACAACCGCGGCGGTGCCGAACCCGTACTCCTCCGCGCCGAGCATCGCCGCCACGACGACATCGCGCCCCGTTTTGAATCCGCCGTCGGTCCGAACCCGGATGCGCCCACGAAGGTCGTTGAGGACGAGCACCTGCTGCGTCTCGGCGAGACCCAGTTCCCACGGACACCCAGCGCCCTTGATCGATGACAGGGGAGACGCGCCCGTGCCCCCGGAGTGACCAGAGATGAGAACGTAGTCCGCGTACGCCTTGGCCACGCCGGCAGCGATGGTGCCGACGCCACTCTCCGATACGAGCTTAACGCCGATCCGCGCCCGCGGGTTCACAGTCTTCAGGTCGTAGATCAGTTGCGCCAAATCCTCAATCGAGTAGATGTCGTGGTGCGGCGGAGGCGAGATGAGTGGTATGCCGGGAACGGAGTGCCGGAGGCGCGCGATCAACTCCGACACCTTATGGCCTGGCAGTTGGCCTCCCTCACCGGGTTTCGACCCCTGCGCCATCTTGATCTCGATCTCGTAGGCGTGAGCGAGATATTCGGTGGTGACCCCGAAGCGGCCGGACGCCACCTGCTTGGTCTTGTTGTCAGCCGAGTCGCCATCGCCTCGCCGCCGGTACCAGACGGGATCCTCACCGCCCTCGCCGGTGTTGGATCGCCCGTCGATCCTGTTCATCGCGATGGAGATCGTGGAGTGCGCTTCCGGCGAAAGCGCGCCGAGAGACATCGCCTGGGTGGTGAACCGGCGTCGGATCGCCTCGATTGGCTCAACGTCGTCAACCGGAATCGGCGCGCGCTGCGAACGGAACCGCAGGAGGTCGCGCACGGTCACCGGTGGGCGGGTGTGGACCAACTCCGCATAGGCCCGGAAGTCGGCGTACTCGCCCGAGTCGGCGGCCTTCTGAAGCGCTCGGACGACCCGCGGGTTGTAGTCGTGGTACTCACCCTCGCGTCGGAACCGGTACTGGCCGGGATCGCTCAGGCGCTTATCGAACGCACCGGCAAAGGCATCGCGATGGCGCGCCACAACGTCGGCCGCGATCGCATCGAAGCCAATACCACTGATGCGGGAGGCGGTGCCTGTAAAGCAGGAGTCCACGACATCAGGGCTGAGCCCGATGATCTCGAAGATCTGCCCGCCGCGGTAGCTTGTGAGGGTGGAGATGCCCATCTTCGAGAGAATCTTCAAGAGGCCGTCACTGATCGCCTGGCGAAGATTCGCCATCGCCTTCGCCGCAGTGAGTCCCTCGATGCCGAGTTCGTCGACGAGCGCCGCGACTGTCTCCAGCGTCAGGTACGGGTGGACCGCGCTCGCACCGAACCCGATCAGACAGGCGAACTGATGGACGTCCCACCCCTCACCCGTCTCGGCGATCAGATCCGCCAGGGTCCGCCGATTTGCGCGGATCAACCCGTGGTGCACCGCACCGACGGCGAGGAGCATCGGAATCGGCGCGTGCTCGCGATCGACTCCCTCATCGGAGAGGATCAGAATGGTCGCACCCCGATCGACTTCCGCGATTGCCCGGGCCACGAGATCGTCGAGCGCGGCGCGGAGCGCCGCCCCGTCGCCCGCGGCATCAAACAGGGTGTTAAGGGTGACCGCGCGATGCGGAGGGGCGACCTCCCGGAGCGCGGAGATCTGCTCCCGAAGAAGCAGCGGATGATCGAGGTGGACCAGGGCGGCGTGCTCGGCAGACTCCGTGAGGAACGAACGCCGTCGACCGACATACGAGTCGAGCGACATCACGATCGACTCGCGCAGCGGATCGATGGGCGGATTGGTCACCTGGGCAAAGCGCTGGCGGAAGAAGTGATAGAGAGTCCGGCTCTGGTCGGACAGGACGGCGAGCGGGGCGTCATCCCCCATCGACCATGTGGCCTCTTTGCCGTCGACCCCCATGGGTTCGATAACGAACTTGATTTCCTCGTTCGTGAAGCCGAATACGTGCTGTAGGGGGCGCAGTGCACCGTTCAGGGTCACGACCGGCGGCTCCGATCGCACGTGCTCGGTCAGGCGCCAGTACCGCTTGCCCCACTCGGCATAGGGCTGCCGCCCACAGACCTCATCCTTGATTCGGTCGTTGTGGAGCAGAGCCCTGCGCCGGGTATCGACCGCGATCATCTGGCCTGGGCCGAGACGACCCTTCTCGACGATCGATTCCTCCGCCAGATCGAGCGTGCCGACCTCCGATGCGACGACAACCGTTCCGCCGGCCGTCACTTTGTATCGTGCCGGCCGAAGCCCGTTGCGGTCCAGCGCCGCGGCGGCGATGTGGCCATCCGAAAACGCGAATGCGCCCGGTCCGTCCCACGGCTCGATCAGCGCGGCGTGGTATGCGTAGAAAGCCCGCCAGGACGGGACCATGTCCGGCATGCTCTCCCACGCTTCGGGGATGAGCATCATCGCAGCATGGAGCAGGTCGCGCCCAGAGAGTTCGAGGAGTTCCAGTGCCTCGTCGATACTCGCCGTATCGGAGCCATCGCGCCAAATGACCGGGCTCAGCTCACGAACCGCCTCGCCCCAGATCGGCGACGCGAGCGTGCCCTCGCGCGCCCGCATCCAGTTCCGATTGCCGTCGATCGTATTGATCTCGCCGTTGTGAGCGATCGTGCGGAACGGCTGCGAGAGCTGCCAGTTAGGGAACGTGTTCGTCGCGTACCGCTGGTGGAACACCGCCAGCGCGGACTCGAACAGCGGGTTGGCCAGGTCTCGGTAGAAGGCGGCGAGCTGGGGGGCGACAAACAGACCCTTGTATGAGACTGTCCTGCAGGAGAACGACGGGATGTACAGGTCGAGAATGTGCTCCGCGCGGGCTCGCCGCTCGGTCGCCTTCCGGACGAGAAGCAGTTGTCGGTCGAACGTTCGCTCGTCGGTGAGGCTATCGCCCTGCACGGCGGCCTGCTCGATGGTGGGCATGGTGCGGAAGGCCTTCTCGCCCAGCACCTGTGGGTCGACAGGCACCGTCCGCCAGTCGATCAGGCGCAGGCCACGCGCGGCGATCTCCTCAGCGGCGATCGCCCGAACGCGCGCGGCCGCTGCGGCATCGCGGGGAAGGAAGAACATACCGATCGCGAGCAGTTCGGATGCATCCCCGGCGAGCCCTTCCGCAGCGAGCAACCGGCGGGGAATCTGTGTCAGGATCCCCGCGCCATCGCCAGACTTCGCGTCGGCTGAGACGGCGCCGCGGTGCGTCAGGTTGATCACCGACGTCAGGGCGTCCTGCACGATGCGATGCGTCGCCTCCCCTGAAATGCCGGCGACGAATCCAACTCCACATGAATCGTGCTCAAAACGACTGTCGTAGAGTGTGCCTTCGGCGCCCTGCGGTCGGTGAGGCTGCATCCTGATTCCGATTCCTGACTCTCGGGATAAAACAAGAGACGCCCACGCCGATCGATGGCATCGAACGGACCGTGGACGTCGTCGTCGTACGGAAGTCCAGAACTGGACTCATCAGATTGTAGGCACGCCCCCCCCCGCTCCGACAAGGCTGCCCACCGTGCGGGTTCGCCCGGAGCCGAACCCTATACTCACCCGCCGTGGCGCGTGTCGCGATCCCGGATGCGCCACTTTCGGGTGAGAGCCGGACCTGCACCGCGCGCCTCGCCATCGCCGTGGCGCTCTCTATCGTCTTCATCGCCAACCTGGCGACTCTCATTCTCCAACTCGTCGCCGGACGTTTTCTCGCGCCTGCGGTGGGATCGTCGCTCTACACCTGGACCTCCATCATCGGTGTGACGCTAGCCGGGATTAGCGCCGGGAACTGGGTGGGCGGTCGATGGGCGACGCGGGGCCGACCGGCGCGGAAGGCCCTCTGGCTCTTGCTTGCGGGCGCGCTGTGCTGCGCTCTCGCACCGGTATTCGTTCGAGGCGTCGCGGCCATCCCGGGCTTCATCGACCTGGACCTGTTGGTGCGCATCGCGGTGCTCACCGTTATCGGGATCTTCCCCTCTGCGTTCGTTCTTGCTGCCGCGACTCCTCTGATGATCGCGCTCAGCGTGCGAGGCCTCTCGCGTTCCGGCCAGACGATCGGGCTGATATACGCGGTGTCCACGCTGGGCAGTCTTTTCGGCAACTACGCGACCGGCTTCTTCCTCACCGCCTACTTCGGCGTCACGACCATCCTCTGGGCGACCGCGGCAGTCGTTGCCGCCGCCGCGGTTCTGCTCCTGCGGATAGGGCGTACCGATCGTCTCGCCGGGGCGCCTGCCACCGACCATGGGACTGAGGCGCACGCCCGCCCCGCTGGAAGGGGACCGCTGGCGCTTGCCGGTAACCGCCCCCTGGCCTGCGCCATTGTCGCCGCAGCGAGCTTCGCGACGATGACGGTCGAACTCTCGGCCAGCCGCGTCCTAGCGCCATCGGTCGGTCTGAGCCTCTATAGCTGGACCGGCATTATCGGCGTGGTCCTCGCCGCGATCGCGCTTGGAAACTACCTAGGCGGCGTTCTGGCGGATCGGACGCGCAGCCAGATCGTCCTGGGGCTGACGCTCCTGGCCGGCGCGGCCGGAGTCTTCCTGATCCTGTTCGCCGCGACCATCCTGAACGAACGTGCGCTCTGGGGCGCGCTTCCCCTGGTCGAGCGGATCCTCGTGCTGACCTTCGCCCTCTTCTTTCTCCCGATCTTGCTCCTCGGGATGGTGTCGCCCCAGGTCATTCGGCTGACGATCGACGATTCCCGAAACGCCGGACGCCTCAGCGGCGAGATCTACGCTTGGTCGACCCTCGGTGCGATCGTCGGTACGTTCGTGACCGGCTGGTTCCTGATCTCGGCGCTGGGCGTGTACATGGTGATCTTCGCGATGGCGGCGATCCTCGCCGTGCTTGGCGTGATCGTCCTGCAGTCCGAGCGCCGCGCGTTGCCCGCCGCTGCATCCATTGCCGTGATGGGCGCAATCGCGTTCGCGTTGTGGTCGCGCGGGTTGGCCGAGTCGCGGTGCACGATGGAGACAAACTACTTCTGTATCAAGGTCGGCACTCAGGATCGCCCCGGTGTGGGCGAAGTCAAGACGCTCGTCCTCGATCACTTGCTCCACTCGTTTGTGAAGGTGGGCGACCCGGGCTACCTCGGCTATGCGCACGAGGAGGTCCAGGCCGAGATCACCCGGCATTACGCACAAGTATCGGGGCCGCCCTACGTTCTCGTGATCGGCGGCGGTGGTTACACCTATCCGCGCTGGGTCGACGACCGAATTGCCGGCGCCCGCGTCGACGTCGTGGAGATTGACCCCGGAGTGACGCGTATCGCGTACGAGCACTTCGGGTTGCCCCAGAACACGCGCATACGGTCGCTGAACATGGATGGCCGTCAGTTCGTGCAGGCGTTGGCGGCCCCCGAATCGTACGACCTGGTCGTTCAGGACGCGGTAAACGACATCTCCGTCCCGTACCACATCATGGTCAAGGAGTACAACGATGCAGTGCGCGCCATGCTTCGGCCCGGGGGTGCGTATCTGTTGACCGTGATCGACTTCTATCGCGATGGTGAGCTTCTGCGCGCCGCGGGACGCACTCTGCGACAGAGTTTCAACCAGGTCCAGTTGCTCGCGGCCGGCGAGGTCTGGCACGGCGGTGGAGCAAACGTCTGGGTCCTGGCCGGGTCCGATGTGGGTATTGATGTTGCGGCGGTGCGAGCGAGTTACGCTCGGCTTGGGTTGGCCGCGCGCATCGCCGAACTCCCTGCCGCCGAGTTCGATGCGTATCTGGGCGAGGGCGAGCAGATCATCCTCACCGACGAATACTCTCCGGTCGATAACCTGATCGCTGGCCTCTTCCGGCACCGCAACTAGGTGGTCGCGCGCGAAACAGGGCGGCGTCAACTCGGTCCGGGTGCATCGGTTGGATCGCTCGACTTCATCGTCGATGGCATGCTGTTTCCGCGGCGCCAGTCGCGCACCGAGCATGGACTGACGCGTCTGGCGCGACACCGGGTTCGAGCGGACTGGGATAGTCAGGTGCGCCGACTCGAAGATCCGGCGCAGGTCGATCACGCGATCCCGAGCGAGCGGGAGGTCTTCACTTACATCTCGCCGACGATGGCCCGCATCCTCCGGCGAATCGCCTCCGTGTCGACCGCCGCTGGCGAGCATCGCGGCTTCGTACTGCTCTTCGGCCCGACCGGGTGCGGGAAGACGACCATCGCCAAGACCTTCGCGTGGCTCGCCAATCAGCCGCTGACGGAGATCGCCTTCAGCGGCGACACCAGTCTCAGCGACTTCTATCGATCGGTGGAAGTGGTTCGGACGTCAGGTGGCGGTCAGTCCACGGTGACGGTACCGGGGCCCGCAGTCGAGGCGATGCTCCACGGCAAGCGCCTGCTGATCAACGAGATCAACATGGTTCCCGCCGATGTGCTGGTGATCTTCTCACAGGCCATGGACACCGGCCGGCTGGTGATCTCCGGGACGGAGCGGGGCAATGTGGAGATCGAGGTGCATCGCGACTTCGGCATCATCGGAACCGCGAACCCGAACTACGTCGGGACGATCGACATCGGCCGGGCGATGGAGCGTCGCTTCGGCCGCGGTGTCGGCTACATCGAGATGACGTTCATCCCGCCGGATGAGGAGGCGGCAGCGATCGTCGCCGAGTTTGGGCGGACTCCGCCGTTCGCCGAGTACGGCGTAGAACTCGAACCCGCCCTGGCTGGGAGGATTGCGCGGTTGGCGGCGGAACTGCGCGCCGACCCGCAGGTGGGCGCGGTGATTACCAATCGCCTCTCCACGCGGGCGCTCCTGCACTGGCTCGGGCTCTCGGCACTGACGGGCCAGTCGCTCGCCGGGCTGGCGGAGCGTGCCCTGCTGACGACCCTGCCCGACGAGGCGCGCGATCGTGCTGCGCGGACGATTGGCGCACGTCTCGGTGACCTCGTCGTCGCGGGTAAGGCAGCCATCGCGGATCTGGGAGTCACCTGGCCCGTCCTCACCGGAGCGCGCACCACCGCCGTGGATGCGGCGACCCGACCTCGACGTGTTCTGCACGCGGCGCCACGATCGAGCGCACCCGTCCTCCACGCAATCGACTTCGAGAGGCGGTTTCCTGACGGCACGCGCGTGCTCGTGGGCGAGCCGTTTCACCGGATCGACGGTCGCCGCTACGGCATCGGCGTGCGTCTCCGTGTCTACGATCGAGAGAACCGGCAGGTGCGCGATCGCGATCGCATCGAAGAGGTGGAGCGCGCGCTGCGCGACGAGGGCGTGAACGTGCCGCATCGCATCGGCCGTCGGCCGCGTCGCGCCGAGATCCTGCCGTGTCTGACGCCCTCCTCCATCAGGAATCTCGCCATCGCGGAGGCGGCGCTGCATATGGGACGCCCCGTCTTCCTGGCCGGGCCCACCGGTTGCGGGAAATCCTCGCTTGCCCGAACGCTCGCCTACCTCCGCAATCGCTCTCTTGTGGAGTTCTCGCTGACCGGCGAAACCGCCAAGGGTGACTTGACCGCGAGCCGTCGGCTTGTGGACGGTGTCACCCGCTGGACGACGCAGGCCTTCCTCGAGGCGCTAGACCGCGGTGACGTCGTACTCATCAACGATTACAACATGGCGTACCCGGACGTTCACTCGCTCATCAACGGCCTCTTCGACAAGGGCGCGTCGTTTACTCTGCCGGATGGCACCCGCTTCACGACTCACCCGTCGGCGTGGGTGATCGCGACCGGGGCGCTGGAGGGACCCGGGGTCAAGCCGCTCAATGAGGCGGTCGAGAACCGTTTCGGCGCGATCGTCGATGTCAGGTATCCTCCGCCGGCCGAGGAGATCGCGATCCTCGGCCACGTGTCTCCCCGCCTTGCGCCCGGGCCCGTCCTGACGAATGCGATCCAACTGGTCGATTTTTGTCGGAGGGTCGCGGCCGGTGAGGTCGATTCCGCGCTCGTGAGCGGTCTTTCGCGCGCCGGCCAGGAGGCGCTGCGGCAGGCCGCTCGTGGGGCAGCGCTGTCGACCGCTGAACTCGTCGCGATTGCCCGGGTCAGCAACGATGCGGCCGAGTTCACCGCCAGGCTGCGTCAGGGCGTCCTCGAGGGTTCCTCCGATCTGGCGCGGCGCGTCCTGGAGCCGGTGCTCCTCCAATATGGCGTTGGCTGAGAGACCCGCGAGTTCGGACTCAGGTTCGGCCGCGGAGGTCGTGGTCGAGGCACTGGAGTCGACTCGCTATAGAGCGTCCGAGGTGGAGACGATCGGGCGCTTGCTCTTGCGCGAGCGTCCAACTCGTATCGTGCCCGGCGACTGGTGGGCCTTCGCGCCGGAGATCGACACACTCATCTACCCGGCTCGTCTGCTTGGCGAGTGGTCGGGCACGCGCATCGTCGGCGGCCTGATTCACGAGGTCGCCGAGGCCAGCTACGCCGGCTCGGGTGGCGTGGAGGGGATCGCTGCGTTCCTCGGCCAGGCGGCGCGGCACGGCATCCAGAATGCCAGTGCGCTCCTCCTACTGAACGTCGTTAACGACCTTCGTGTGAACTCGCGCTATCTCGTCGACTATCCAGGCGCCGATCGGTTCCTGCGCTCGCTCTATGGAGAAGCGATCGATATGCACGCTAAGAACGACGTGCGGGGACGACGCAGCGGCGCGGACCCACTGCGGCACCACCTGTTTCTCGATGCGCTCATCGGGAACTGGGCCAGGACGCGGTGGCCGGAGATCCGTCGCCCGGCTAGCCCGTTCGATGGCCAGATGCCGGAGGTGTGGCCTCTGCTCGGTCCCGCGCTCGCCGCCGAACACCTCGCGGGATGCGCCGCGGCGCTGGCGGAGATCCTGCCGCGTTATGGCGCGCTCGTGGAAGCATCGAAGCGGCAGCTCGAGGAGGAGGCGCGCCGGGCAGTTCCTCCCGAACTGGGATCGGACGAACCACTTCGTCCATCGCCCGAGGACGATTCCGAAGATGCGTTCTCACCGGACGGCCGCGCGAGCGGCGCCGGTGAGGACGAGGAGGCCTCGAGCAAGGACGGCGTCCTCTTCTTTGTCCGCGAGGACGCGCCCATAGGTGTCGAAGACCCGGGCGGACCCGAGACCGAGCAGGGCCGTCGCTCGGGAGGGTCGACCGATCAGAGCAGAACTCCCCGACCTTTTCAGGCCAACGAGTTCGACAGCGGGCCGCGCTGGGTCGCCGGCGTCATCCAGCGCATCCGTCGTTTCCGTCCTCGCGGCGGCATCGACTACACCCAGTTCGACTACATTCAGCGGGTTCGCGAACTCGAACCCCTCATCGACGCGGCAGTTCACGGGCGGGGAGATGGCCCCGGCCTGGCGCAGATTCTCGCCCTCCGGCGATTCGGGACGATCGACCCCTTCCGCCGGCCGCGCCGCTTCCGCCGCGGCGATACCGGTGACATCGACGAGGATCGCCCCGAGAACCTGCTGATCGATCCCGGGCTCGCCTTCCTCCATCGCGCTCGCCAGGTGCGTGACGACAGCGTCAAGGACTTCGCCAATGCGATCCTCCTGGATATCTCCGGCAGCGTGATCCAGAAGGGGTATCCCTCGCGGAAGTTCGACCAGACGGTCGACACCGCGGTCCTCTTTGTTGAGATCCATGAGCGGCTCAAGTTGCCGTACGAGGTGATCGCCTTTTCCGAAGCACCCCGAGTTCTGCGTTCCTTGACGGACACACTGGGCGATTCCTCGCGGGTCGCCCCGGCCAGCCGATACGTGGTGAAGGACTTCTCCTATCTCATCCGCGAGATGTATGAACTGGAACACGCCGAGACGCGAGAGGCGATCGCGATTCAGGCCGCGATCGCCGATATCGAAGGGCAGATCGGCCTGAAGACCGTGTTGATGGTGACCGACGGCATCAGCAGCGATCGAGTCGCGCTCGTGGATGTTCTGACGGGCATCGAAGAGCGGAACTCGGTGCGCGCGGTGAGGGACCGGCTCGGTCTGCTCGCCTTCGGCGTCGGACTCGCGGAGGGAGAGTTTCGCGCGTCGTACGAGCCGCATATCGAAGGAGCGCCTATCTCCTGTGCGAGCGGGCTACTCGTGCCCAATATCGATGCGCTGCCGCCGCTGATCTGCCAGGCGATCGAGCGCCGCATCCTGGGGGATGGCTGAAGCCCGCCTACCGACGGCCGAAGTCTCGATCCAGCTGCAGTGCAGGTAGACGCACAACGGTCGGCCGCCCGTGCGGGCAGAACGCCCTGATATCCGTGCCCTCCAATCGCTCGATCAGTTCCCGCATGAGTTCCGGGGCCAGTGGATCACCGAAGCGCACCGCGGAATGGCAGGCGATGGTCGCGATCACGCGGTCGAACGCGTCGGTCGGAGCGGAGGGCGACTCCAGCGCGTCAATAACGGACGCGATCACCGGCACGAGATCGCCAGTGGGGCGCACGCCCCTGGGGACGGATCGCACGATGGCGTGCCTAGTCCCGAACTGCTCCACATCGAAGCCGCGATCCCGAAGTGCCTGGCGATGCTCGTCGATCGATCCGAGGAGGCTCGCCGCGACCTCGACGACCTGCGGTTCGAGTAGCAACTGAGCCGCGGTCTCACCGTGATCGCGCATCAGACCCTCGTACAGCACCCGCTCGTGCGCGGCGTGCTGGTCGATGAAGTACACGCCATCCGGCCCCTCGCATACGATGTAGGCATTCTGGATCTGCCCGAGGATGCGCATGGGCGGCAGACGGTTGCCCGCCACTGACGCACCAGGAGATGGGGTCGCGGTGTCGGCCGGTCGAACCTCGGCGGTGAGCCTCGCTAGCGATCCGAGCAGCGGCCCGGGGTCACCGAGGTGTGGCGCGCGCATCGGTGCCTCGACGCGCGCCGACGGGAACAGAGGGGTATCGGTCCGATTCGCAGCCGGAGAGGTGAGCCACTCGGGGGGTGAGCGCAGCGGCGCCGATACGGCCGGTGGAGACGCGGTCGCGACCAGCATTTGGCGGATGGCCCGCTGCAGCGTCCCGTACACGAGACGGTCGCGCCGGAAGCGTACGTCGCTCTTTGATGGGTGGACGTTCACATCCACCTCCCCCGGGGGAACCGTGATGTCCAGCACCACGAAGGGGAACCTCCCATCGGGGATGAAGCCCCGATATCCTTCGATGACCGCGTGCATCAGGGCCCGGTTCTGGACTGGTCGACGGTTGACGAGGAGGAGGACGTCGCCGCGCGAACCTCGTGTCAGGTCTGGTGGGCTCATCAGGCCGCAGACACTGACGCCGCCATCTTCGGCCCCCACTTCGATCGCCGCCTGGGCCGCGTCAGGACCGTGCACCGCCACCAGTGCGCCGCGTCGGTCGGTCCCGTCGGTGGTGAGGGCGTTCCGTCCATCGACCACGAACGAGAAGCGGATCTCGGGGTAACCGAGCGCGTAGACGGCCACCAGATGCGCGATGTGTGCGGCCTCGCTCCCCGGTGTCCTCTGGAATGCAAGCCGCGCGGGCAGGTTGCCGAAGAGCCTCCGCACCGTGATCTGCGTGCCGATAGGTGCCCCACGGCGTCCCCGTTCGAGGGTCTCACCGTACGCCACTTCCGCGAACGCTCCCGCTTCCTCCTGCGGCGGCCGGGAGATCACGGTGAGGGCCGCGATTGCGGCGATACTGGGCAACGCCTCTCCCCGGAACCCCAGCGTCCGGACCGCCTCCAGGTCGTCGACAGTGCGTAGCTTGCTCGTCGCGTGGCGCGCCAGAGCGAGGCCGAGGTCCGCCGGGTCAATGCCACAGCCATCATCGGCGACCCGGATGAACTCCAACCCCCCGCCGCGGATTTCGACTGTGATGGCAGGCGGGCCCACGGGTGCATCCATCCCATCGGGCCTGACCAGAATCGCGTCGATCGCGTTCTCGACCAGTTCCTTGACGACGTCGCCCGGTCGCTGGATCACCTCGCCGGCCGCGACCTTCTCCGCGACCTCGCGCGGCAGCGCACCGATGCGCGGTCCAGCCATGCCGTGCCATGCTACCAGGCACACGCAACGTGATCGGGGATCGCTGGCACATCTTCCTCGAGCCGCATTTCGATGATGCCGCGCTCTCGTGCGGTGGGACGATCGCGCGCCTCGTCGACGCGGGCGCTGACGTTCTGGTCGTGACCGTGTTCGGCGGGAAGCCGGAGGACGAATCGGTCCTGGGCGCCTTTGCGCGGATTCAGCACGCCCGGTGGCGCCTGGGGGATGCCGTCGAGGAGCGCCTACGCGAACACCGCTCGGCGATGGCCGTCCTCGGATGCGCGCACCGAGTGCTGCCCTTTCCTGATGCGATCTACCGCGGTGCGCTCTACCAGAGCGAGGATGCATTGTTCGGCCAGGTTTCATCGGATGAATGCCCATTGATCGGTCAGATCTCCCGCATCCTTGAAGAGCTGCACGGGGAGCGTCCGAGGGTACGGTTCTACGCGCCGCTCACCGTGGGACATCACGTCGACCACCAGATCGCGCTCGCGGCCCTGCCGTCCGCTGCCGAGACGAGCCTCTACGAGGACTTCCCCTACGCAGCGCGCGAGGCGCGCGCGGTCGCAGACGCGACAGCACGCGTAGGGGCGGTGCACGAGCGGGACGTCCCGGTCGGCGCAACACTGGCGCGGCGCATCGACGCGATCCGCTGCTACGCGAGTCAGATGGGCACGCTGTTCGGATCCACCGATCGGATGGAGAGGACGGTCGCGGAGTATGCGGGACGCACGGGTGAACCGATCGAGCGGTACTGGTGTCGCGGTGTTCCCCCGGATCTCTAGAGTGGATGCATCGTTCCTATGACCCTGGCACCGGCTGTACCGACTGCCGCGTATGTGAGGGAGCGATGGGCCACGGGTGGGCCGGCCCGATTGCTTCGTGCGGCGGCGTGGGCGACTGTCCTCGAGCCTCTTGTCCGCGCCTTCTATCGCGTCCGAGCCGAGGGGGTTGCCAACCTCGAGGCGCTTCGGGGACCGGTCCTGTTCGCCGCGAATCACTGCGCCCACCTGGACACTTGCTTCATCATCGCGAGCCTGCCGTGGCGTTGGCGGAGTCGTCTCTCGGTCGCGGCGTCGGCGTCGAAGATCTTCGGCCCGCGCCTGTTCGGCCTTCCCATGAAGGGGGCCCTGGCCGCGCTTCTGGGAAATGCCTTCCCGCTTGCTCTGCCGAGAGGCCACCCGCGCGATAACCTGCTCACCGTGATGGTCGCCGCCGGATGGTCGGTGCTGCTGTATCCCGAGGGCCGCCTCTGCCTGAGTGGTACGATCGAGCGCTTTCGCGGCGGAGTCGGAATCGTCGTGATCGCGACCGGTGCGGAAGTCGTTCCGGTGCGTGTGGCTGTGGACCGGCCCGGTCTGTGGGAGGGCAACCGGTTCGGCCGTGGCGATGTCCGCGTGGTGTTTGGCGAGCCGCGCCGCTTCGGTAATGAGAATCCGCCGTCGGACGTGGCGCGGGAACTGGAGGCGACGGTGCGCAGCCTGGGTGCGTGGCGGTGATCGGCGCCTGGCAGATTCTTCTGGTTCTCTACATTCTGATTCTCGCACTCGGACCGCGACGTGTCGTGCGCTGGTGGCGCATCTGGAACCGGTTTCTGGCGCGCATGCAGGGCTTGCCGCCGCCGACGGAACGATCCGAACCCGCGTGGCTCCGGGCGATCGCGGTCTTCGAACACTCATCCAAGATCGGATGGGCCTGTGTTGCCTTGGGGGTCGGACTGATCGTCGTCGACGGTGTCTGCCGTCAGACCGGGTGCGCTTTCACCGGTCCGGTGATGCTCGTCATGGCGATGATCCTTTTCTTCGTTGCGCCCTGGATGATCTGATCCTGCCGCCGGGAATCGAGCAAGAATCAGATCGGCATGTGTCGCCCGGCATCGATCACGAGCGTCTGACCAGTCATTGAGTCGTTTTCGCACAGGAAGACAACGCCAGCCGCGATATCGTGCAGGCTCGGATAGCGCCCGAGCGGCGCCTCACGGGCCATGCGGTCGAGTGCCTCCTGGCCCCATCGCGCGCCCCATCGCGTATCCATGATCCCGGGCGCCACGGTGTTGACGGTGATATCGGGTGCCAGTGCCAGGGCGAGACAGCGCGAGAGCATCTGCATCCCCGCTTTGGACACGGCGTAGGCGATCGAACTCCCACCTGCCCGCAGGCCGGAGATCGAGGTCGTGAGGACGATCCGGCCTCCGCCCGCGCGCCGCATGTGCGGAGCTGCCGCCCGGGCGCAGAGCCAGGACCCCTTGACATTCACATCCTGTAGGCGGTCCCAGTCCGCCTCGGTGATCCCCTGCAGGTCCTTGAACGGAACGAACACGGTCGTTCCCGCGTTGTTGACGAGGATCTGCAGACTCCCCAGGTCGCCGACGACGCGGGAAACCATGGCGTCGATCTGCCGAGCGTCCGCGACATCGGCCTGAACGGCGATCGAGCGACGGCCGAGCGCGCGGATCTCCGCGACGGTCGCTTCGGCATCCGCCACCGACCGGGAGTAGTTGACCGCCACGTCAACGCCACGGCCGGCGAGTTGCAGCGAGATCTCACGACCGAGTCCGGTTCCTCCGCCGGTCACCAGCGCGACTTTGCCAGCGAGATCCAAGGCAGCCTCCTCGCGTGGATAGTCTCTTGCGATATGAGCCGGAATATGGTCGCGCCGTGTCTGCCACCGACGTGAGCGGACGCGCCCCGGCGGGCCCGAACGGCTCGCCCGATGTGACCGAGACCCTGGGCCACGGCGATCGCAGGACCGTGTTCCGCATGGCCTGGCCGGCCATCGTTGAGAACTCGCTCCACACGCTTCTGGGCATCGTCGATACCATCATTGTCGGCCAGTTCGGCGCGGTCGCCCTCGCCGCGGTCGGCGCGGGGATACAGTGGCTCTTTCTCTCCCTATCGATCCTGTTCGGGCTGATGATGGGCGCGATCGTCCTTGTCGCATGGGCGATCGGTGCGGGGGATCCCGAAAGCGCCGCGCGAGCAGCGCGCCAGTCGATGCTGCTCGCGGGCGGGCTGGGCGTGCTCTACCTCGTTCTCGGTGTTCTCGGTGCCGAGGGCGCCGTGCGGATTCTCGGTGCCGATGAGCAGGTTGTCGCGGTCGGTGGCCGCTTCCTCAGGATCATCTCGTACTGCGCCGTCCTGACCACGCTCACCATCGGGGCGAGTTCGCTCCTGCGCGCCGCCGGCGACACACGCACGCCCATGATCTCGACGGCGGTAGCCAACGTGGTCAACGCGGTCGCGGCCTACCTCCTGGTGTTCGGCGTCGCCGGCCTGCCGCAAATGGGCGTCGATGGATCTGGCTGGGGCACGAACATCGCCCGAGCCGTCGGCTTCGCGATCGTCATCCGGGCGATCGCGCGCCATCCTGTGCTTCGGGTGACGCTCTTCGGCGACTGGCGACCGGTGGACCGCGTGATCCGTCGCATCATCGATTTCGGATCGCCCGCCGTACTCGAGCAGGTCCTGATGATGGGCAGCTTCATGGTCTACGCGGTCATCGCGCTGCAACTGGGCACGACCACGTTCGCGGCTCAGCGCGTGACGTTCAATGCCCTGACGATCTCTATTCTCCCCGCCTTCGGCTTCGCCATCGCCGTGACGACCTTGTGCGGTCAGTACCTCGGCGCGGGTCGGCACGACCTCGCCGACCGCAGCACCTGGGTCGGCGTCCAGCTCGCCGCGGGGGGATGTCGGCGATGGGAGTAGTCTACCTGATCGCGCCGGAGCCTCTCATCGCTCTCTTCACTTCGGATCGTGCGATCATCGAAGAGGGCATACCCGCGATGCGGATGGTTGGCCTGGCCAGGCCGATCTGGGCGCTGCCGATGGTGCTCTCCGGTACGCTGCGCGGAGCGGGCGACACGAGATTCCCTCTTGTGATGTCATTCGTCTGCGGCTGGCTCATCCGCGTGCCGTTCGGCTACCTGCTCGGCATCACCGTGGGCCTTGGACTCTGGGGGATCTACGCCGGGATGGTCGCCGATGCAGTCGTGGGCGGCCTCATGACACTCTGGCGGTACCGTCGGGGTGCGTGGCGCGACGTCCGTGTCGAGCTGGACTGACCGCGGCGGCCCGCCTCAGAAGTTCACGTCGCGGCTGACCTGCCGCTGACCGCGAGTGAAGGTGATGGAGATGCGGCCTCCGGGAGCCACCGCCGCCAGAGCGTCCTCCACGCCCTGTGCGTTAGCGATCGTGCGAAGACCGATGCCGGTGATGATGTCCCCCGGCTGAAGCCCGGCGCGCTCCGCCGGCGATCCCGGCGCGATCTTACCCACCAGCGCCCCAAATACGGGCACCTGACCCCTTCGGGCGAGGTAGCCGGCGGCATCGGCCACGGCGGCTCCGAACCTGGGCCGCGACGCGTTGCGCTCAGCGAGGAGACGCTCGAGTCGCGGTCGATCGAAGCCCACGACGACGTCTGATCCGACCGTGATGACCGGCACGCCACTCTGCCCGGAGAGGCGCACCATTTCCTCTGCGGCCCGGGCGTCCGCAGCCACGTCGCGCTCAGCGAACGGTATACCCTGCTGGGTGAGGAACTCCTTCGCCCGGTTGCACCAGGGGCACGTCGGAGTGGTGTAGACGGTGACGTTCATCGCAGAAAATGATATCGGTCCCCCGGTTCGGCTTCATCCGTTCCGCTGGCGCTCTCGCGCGCGCTCGACGACTTCGTAGAGCGTCTGCAGCGCCTGGAGTGGCGTGAGGTTCTCCACACTGAGACCGGCCAGGTGATCGACGAGCGGATCGACTGGAGGGGTGAAGAGCGTCGCCCCGAAGTCGGCGGCCGGAGCGGCCTCGCGCTGCCGCGATCGACCGCGTTCGAGTTCGCGCAGGATCTTCCGCGATCGCAGGACGATCGAGCGGGGGAGACCGGCGATCTGCGCCACATGCACTCCGTACGAGCGATCGGTTCCTCCGGGGATGACGCGGTGGAGGAACGTGACGCTGTCACCCTTTTCGACGACCTCCACTCGCGCGTTTCGCACTCGTGTCAGTGTCTCCGCCAGGGCCGTGAGTTCGTGATAGTGGGTCGCAAGCAGGGTTCGGCAGCCCAGTCGCGGATCGTCGTGCAGGTGTTCGACGATCGCCCGCGCGATGGCCATGCCATCGAATGTGGAGGTGCCGCGACCGATCTCGTCGAGGATCACCAGGCTGTGCGGCGTCGCCTGGTGAAGGATCGCGGCGGTCTCCGCCATCTCTACCATGAAGGTCGACTGCCCCGAGTAGATCTCATCCTGGGCCCCGACCCGCGTGAAGACGCGATCGACGACGCCGATTGTCGCGCTCTCCGCGGGAACGTATGCACCGATCTGCGCGAGGATCACGATCAAGCCGACCTGACGCAGGAAGGTGGACTTTCCGGCCATGTTTGGCCCCGTGATCACGATGATCTGCTCGTTCTCGCCGTCCAGCCGGCAGTCGTTGGGAACGAATGCGCTCGCGTCTGCGCGTCGTTCAAGGGTGGGATGTCTCCCGCCGACGATCTCAATCGCCCGGTCCCGGTCGTGGACCAGAGGCCGCACGTAGTTGAACTCGACGGCGAGATCCGCCCAGCCCACCAGGACGTCCAGTTCGGCCAGCGCCGCGATCGTGGAATTGATCCCGGCGATCCGCTCCGCAATCTGGCGGAGAAGGTCGCCGAACAATCGCTCTTCGAGCGCGCCCTGCGCCTCCGACGCCTCCATAACCTGTCGTTCGTATACCTTGAGGTCGGGGAGGGTGAAGCGCTCGGCGCCAATGAGCGTTTGCTTGCGGACGTAACCGAACTCGCTCGCCAGCAGGTCCTCGACCGTCGCCCCGGCCGAGTGCCCTGAGGTCTCGCCCATCTCGGGCGGTGGCGGGTTGCGGAGCGCCGCGGCGCTGATCTCCACGTAGTATCCGAACACCCGATTGAAGCCCACCTTGAGGGTGCGGATGCCCGTTCGGGCGCGTTCGCGCGGTTCAAGATCGGCGATCCAGTGACGGGCGTCGGCCGTGGTCGCCAGCAGATCGCGGAGTTCCGGGCTGAAGTCGGGGCGAATCACACCAGAATCCCGCGCCTGCGGCGCAGGTTCCTCGAGGATCGCACCATCGATGAGGCTCTCGATAGGGCTGAGGTCGACCATTTCGGTCGCGAGGGTGGGTAGCCGCCCCGCGTCGAGCGCCGCCATTGGGGCGATCACGCCCCGAACGTGAGCCGCCCGCGCCAGTCCGGCCCGAAACGCCCGGAGTTCACGGGGAAGAGCGCGCCCGGCAACAATGCGGGCGGCGATCCTCTCGAGGTCGGGGATGCCGTGCAGGAGGGCGCCGAGGCGTGTTCGCGCGACCGGATCGCTGCGCAGCGCCGCGATCGTATTCTGTCGCTCGGCGATAGGCGCGATGTCGCGCAGTGGCGCGGAAAGCCAGGCACGGGTCAGGCGGGCGCCCGGGGCGGTCCGTGCTCTATCGATCAGTTCGAGCAGGGTGCCGCGAGAGGAATTGCCGCGACCTGCCTGGGTCAACTCCAGTCCCCGCCGGGTCGCGCTATCGAGGATCATGAAGGAGTCTAGGGCGTAGCGCCCGGGTGGCCGCAGGGAAGGGAGCGCGCTCGCAGCCGTCTGTCCGAGATAGGCAACCAGCGCGCCGCACGCCCCGCGGGCGGCGCCAGAGTCCGTCAGGCCAAACGGTTCGAGTGTCACCACGCCGAATTGGCGACGCAGCGCACCGGAAGCCTCGGCGTCATCGAAGCGCCACGCGGGATAGGGTGTGAGGGTAGGACCACCATCCAGCCGGCTGGCCCACGGCGGGACTCCGGCACGGGGGTCCTCCGAGGGGAGCAGGAGTTCCGAGGGTGCCCAGCGCTCGATCTCGCGCAGAAGCACCGTCGGCGGTTCGTCGGGATCGTCCCGCCGACGTGGTACCGCCTCGATCTCGCAGACACGAAATGACCCGGTGGAGGCATCCACCATTGCGAGTGCCCATCGATCGCCGTTCAGCGCGATCGCGCCGAGATGGGCGCTCGTACGCGCGTCCAGGAGGCCAGGTTCGATCAGCGTGCCAGGCGTCACAACCCTCACCACGGCGCGCTCGACTAGACCGCGACCGACGCCGGGTTCGGTGATCTGGTCGCAGATGGCTACCCGATGTCCGGCCGCGACGAGTCGGCCCAGGTAGGACTCCAGCGCGTGGTAGGGGATGCCTGCCAGTGGATGCCGCCGCCCCCGACCCATCTCCCGTGAGGTCAGAACGATCTCCAGTTCGCGAGCGACGATCTCGGCATCGGCATCGAACGTCTCGTAGAAGTCGCCCATACGAAAGAGGAGGAGGGCGTCCGGATGCGCGGCTTTCAGGCTCTGATACTGCTGCCAGATGGGGGGATCGCTCCGGTCCGTTGGCACGTCGGAAACGTATCAGTCGCGGCGGCAGAGCGATGCGTGCTGGCGTGCGACAATCGCACGGCCGCGCCCCGGCGCGAGGCCACGTGCAGGAGATGTCCCCGTGACTGAAGTCGTTCGCACCGATCGCGCCGCGGCGCCCATCGGCCCGTACTCTCAGGCGATTCGGGCGGGCGGATTCGTCTTTGTCGCCGGCGAGAAGGGTATCGATCCGCGGACGAATCGCATCGTGAGCGGCGGCATTCAGGCGGAGACGAGGCAGACCCTCGAGAACATCAAGGCGATCCTCGAGGCGGCCGGGACGTCATTCGATCGCGCGGTGCAGTCGGTGGTCTATCTGACCGACATTGGAGAATTCGCGGCGATGAACGAGGTGTACGCCGCGTACTTTCGCGTGAACCCGCCAGGCAGGACGACGGTGGGTGTCACCGCGCTGCCTGCCGGCGCGCGCGTCGAAATCACGGTCACCGCGCTGGCGTAGCCGCCAAGCGCGCCATCCTGCTCATCACGACGAGGTCGGCGCGAGCATCCGCTAGGTCCGTCTCCGGCCGTGTGCCCGTCGTCACATTGTGATGAAACGCACGTAGCTCCTCTTTGAAGGCCTCCTCGTACGACACGATGAGACGGGTTTCGGCCGCGGCGCCATCGTCGGTCCGGCTCACGAAGAGCTCGGTTGGCATGTTGCGGAGGAACGGCGAAGGGAACACGATCCGCACCCGAGCGTTGCCTCCGTAGAAGGCCAGCTCCTCGCGATAGTCGCGCGGCTCCGGCAGGTAGAGGAAGCTGTAGGCGCAGCGCAGATTGCTGCCGAAAGCGAAGAGCGTGTGGATGCACCCGCCATCGTGGGTCGCATCGCAGGCGAGCACATCCGTCGGCTCGCCCAGCACGCCGCGCAGAGCGTTCACATCGTGACACAGCGAGGTCAGGATGACCTTCGCCGTGGCGTACCCCGCGTCATCTGTCGCAAACCCGATGAATTCGCGCAGGAGATTCAGTTCTGTCGAAGTGTGCATCGATGGATCTCCGACCCGGATCGCTCGCGGATACGGGGCATACGATCGCGTCGGTGACTCGTGCCTTCCGCGTCGGATCGGGATGTGGCTCCAGAACAGCTCGCTTGTCGGGTGCAGAGTCGTGATCTGAACGAAGCGAAGATCGGCCAGGCTCCGGGCGAGTTCCGCGCCACGCCGATACGCCGGGTCGTACCGTTTCATGTAGCCGACCTGGAGGACCGTTCCCGCAGCGGTGGCGGCGGTTTCGATCGCATCGATCTCGCGGGGGGTGTACGCGAGAGGCTTCTCGACGAACACGTGACGGCCGGACCGCATGGCCGCGATCGCCGCCTCGGCGTGCGACCCGGGGGTGAGGATCATGACCGCGTCGACCGCGGCGTCCAGGAGTCCGTCGAGATCGCGAGAGCGCACAGGGATGCCGTAGTGCGACGCGACCGCATCGAGCGTCTCCTCGTGCGCATCCGCCACGGCTACGATGTCGAATAGTGTGTCGAGTTCACGCAGGAAGGGCAGGTGCATGATCTGGGCGACAGCTCCGCACCCGAGCAGTCCCACGCGCACTTTCATCGAGTCCTCGCCCACGCCGTGTCGCGGCGATGCCTGCGCGGCATCGCGTTATCTACAGAACCGCTCGCTCGGTCTCCCGATCGAAGAGGTGCATCTTATACGTGTCTACGACCAGCATAACGCGCTCCCCGCGCCGGAGATCCGCATCGGCGTTGAGCCGTGCCGTAAACAACTGCCCCGCGGTCGTCAGGTAGACGAAGACCTCGTTCCCCATCGGTTCCACGACGTCGACGACAGCCTCGAGCGAGGAACCAGGCGGGGCGGACTCGACCTCTGACCGTTCGTAGAGATGCTCCGGCCGGACTCCGAGCACGATCTCGTGTCCCGCGTACCGATCCAGGCCGCGGGCGCGTTCGGGCGGCACGAGGATCTCAAGGCCTGACCCTTCCACGAAGAGCGCCTCGTCTCGCGAGGCCAGGCGCGCCTCGAAGAAGTTCATGGCCGGTGATCCGATAAACCCCGCGACAAAGAGGTTCGCCGGGCGTTCGTAGACAATTTGCGGCGCGCCCAGTTGCTGCAACATACCGCCGTTCAAAACCGCGATGCGGTCGCCGAGCGTCATCGCCTCCTGCTGATCGTGCGTCACGTACACGATTGTCGATCGCAGACGTTCGTGAAGTCGGATGAGTTCGGCACGCGTCCGCACGCGCAACTTCGCGTCGAGGTTGGAGAGAGGCTCGTCCATCAGGAACACTTGCGGGTCGCGCACGATCGCCCGTCCCAGAGCGACTCGCTGCCGCTGCCCGCCGGAGAGTTCGCGCGGCTTGCGGTTGAGGAGTTCCTCAATGGAGAGCATCTCCGCCACCCGTCGCACGCGCTGTTCGACTTCGGCGCGCGAAACCCTACGCAACTGGAGAGGGTGCGCCAGATTGTCGAACACATTCATGTGCGGGTACAGCGCGTAGCTCTGAAAGACCATCGCGACATCGCGGTCCCTAGGCTCGATCTCGTTCACCATCCGGTCGCCGATGAAGATCCGTCCAGAGGTTGCCTCCTCCAGCCCGGCGATGAGGCGCAACGCGGTCGACTTACCCGAACCGGACGGCCCGACCATGACCAGGAACTCGCGGTCGTGGACATCGAGGTCGAAGTCGCGCAGCGCTATGACATCGCCGAAATACTTCGAGACCCGATCGAAGATGACCCGAGCCAACTACGCGCGCTCCTCTCGAGTAGGCAAGTAGAGTAGCAGTTCAAATTGCCCCCCCACAACGAACGACTTCGGGCGCAGAGGCGACTCCCTAGAATCGGCCGCCGTGGTCGAAGTGGAGGGGCGGGTCGGCGACCAGACCGCCGCGCGCGCGTCGTGGGTGAGGCTGCTTCTCGCGCTCACTGTCCTCCACGCACTGAACGACTTCTACGGGCTGCTCCTGCCCCCACTGCTACCGGCCCTACGAGAAGCATTGAATCTCTCTTACACCCAGCTCGGTGTGATCCCCTTCGTCGGTACGGCCGTGTCGTCGCTCCTGCAGCCGACGCTCGGCTACCTGGCGGATCGGCGCCGTACGCGCCGCGCGTCGTTGATCGCCGGATTTGGCGGGTACATCGTGGCGATGGTGTGGCTTTCCGGCGCCAACTCGTACGCACTCGTGCTCGTGGGTGCGGCGATCCTTGGCGTCGCGTCCAGCACCTATCACCCGCAGAGCGCCACCTACATCGTCCACGGGTTTCCGAGTAATCGGGGCTTTGCCATGGGAATCCATGGTCTCGGGAACACCGCGGGCTTTCTGGCTGCTCCGATTGTGATCACGATGCTTCTGCCGACCATCGGTCTCAGTCAGACGCTCCTGGTGCTCGCGCTCCCGGCCGCGATCGCGATCGTGCTCTGCGCGATCGCGATCAAGGAGCCGGCCGAGCGCGGAGCCCACGGGATGTTCGCCGGGATCACCGGCCCAGTCGTGTTGCTCACCATCGTTCATGGCGTTGGTGGCGCGGCGGCGCTCGGGTTTCTCACATGGCTTCCGTCGTACTACGGATATCTCGAGTATTCGCTTCCTCAGGCCGGTCTTCTCACGGCGGTGATGGTCGCATCCGGTGCGATCGCTCAACCGCTGGGGGGCGTTATCTCCGATCGCTTGAGCCGACGCAGCGTCCTCATCGCGGCGCTCGTCGGTGTGGCGCTCTTTCAGGGTGCGTTTGTCTTCACGACATGGCTGCCCGCGATGATCGTCCTCTCGATCGCGGCCGGGTTCGCGGGCGCGTTCCTTGGTCCGGTGGTGCTGGCGTACGCTGGCGAACTTGCGCGCGGCGGGCGCACTGGTACCTCGGTCGGCTTCGTCTGGGGGATCGGGATCAGTGTCGCCTCGCTCGCGCCGCTCGTCTCGGGCGCGATGATCGATGCGTACGGTTTCGGGGTCAGCTACCTCGCCCTAGCGGCCCTCGCCGTGTTCGCGGCTGCCCTCGGCCTGCGCCTGCCCAGGTCGTAGTATCTTGTCCGGCGGGCATCGGAGTGCCGTCGTCGCGCTTCTGATTGGGGCGGCGTTACTGCGCCTGCATCGACTGGATGACCTTCCGCCTGGGCTGTATCACGACATTGGCGTAAACGGCCTCGATGCGCTCGACGTTCTGGCGGGCCATTTCCCGATCTTCTTCGCACGCAACTTCGGTCGCGAAGCTCTGTTCATCTACGTCCAGACGCTCTTCGTCGCGCTAGGCGGATTCCACCCCCTGGTATTCAATCTGGCCGGCGTTTCGTTCTCGATGCTGTCGGTCGCGCTCGCCTATCGGCTCTTCCGCGATTGGTTTGGCCACGAGGTCGCGATCGGAGCGGCCGGACTCTTCGCGTTCTCGCTATGGGCCGTCATTGTCGGACGGATCGGTCTCCGCGCGACTGTCGTACCCGCGTTCACGCTTGTATCGCTGTTGCTCCTGAGCCGTACCCTGCGGGACCGGCGGCCTGCGGTCACGATCGCCAGCGGCGTTGCGGCGGGTCTTTCCCTCTACACGTATCTCTCCGCGCGGCTGATCCCTTTCATCTTGGCCGCGTTTCTGCTGCTCTCGTCGCGCCGAGCCATCGCGGCTCGCCGCCAGATCGCACTGGCTGCCCTCGTCGGTGGACTGACTTTCCTGCCCGAGGCGGCATACTTCGTTCTGCATCGCGAGACGTTGCTCCAGCGCGCCACCGACGTCTGGGTGTTCAATTCGCGGCCAGAGATCGAGGGCGAAGCGACGACACCATCCCGCGCGATTCTCAACACGGCCGGGATGTTCGCGTTTGTCGGCGATGCGAACCGGCGCCACAACATCCCGGGTCGACCTGCCTTCGAGTGGCCGGTCGCCCTCCTGTTCGGCGGCGGCCTGCTGATCGCGACGTGGCGCGCGCGTTCTCGACCCGAGTATGGCCTGTGCCTGGCCTGGCTGGGGATCGGATCGTTGGCGAGTGCGCTGACGCACGAGAGCCCGTCGTCATTCAGGGCATTCCTGGTTGCGCCGGTCGCCGCGCTGTTTCCGGCCGTTGCGATCGAGGTAGTTCGCCGGCGCCTGGCACGCTGGTCGGTGCGTCTCGCGAGCGCGGCGCTGGGCGCAATCCTGCTCCTGTACGGCGCCAGGACCGCGGATCTGTATTTCCGGGTATGGGGGGATCACCCTGATACCTACACCGCGTTCAATACCCACCTCACGAGGATCGCGGCCCTCACGGAGACGCGCCCGGAGACGCATCTTGTTGTCGCCGTCGATCTTCGTGCCCCCGTTCAGATCCTGTCCCCCCGCGCCCGGGCGGGCTGGTGGCAGCGAGAGGAGAGTGTCGGCATCATCGTGCCCGAAACCGAATCTGGCGACGTCCTCTATGTCTCCGACCCGGACGCATCATTTCCACGCGTCGTGCCGGACTCGTTGCCCGGTGTGGCCGACCTACCGTTCTCGCGGGCGCCCGATTACCGGCCCGACTTCAGGGCTTTCGTGTGGCGTGAGGAGGATCGGCGGGCCTTCCGGCGCGCGTTCCAGGTCCTCAACGGGGAGGAACAGGGCGAGGCGTTCGCCGTCGAGGCTGTGTCACTCCGCCGCGATGGGCTCCGCGCTCCGCGCCTCGATGTTCTGTGGCGGCCGAATGGCGCGCAGGGCCCATTCGACCTCTACACGCGCCTTCGCGACTCCCCCCGGGGGGGGGCTCGCCGCGGAGAGCGACCATCTTGTCTGGCCACCGGACTACGGCGGCGCCACGGCCTTTCTCGTGATGACTTCTTCCCGGATCCCCGGTCTTCCCCCGGGCGCCTACGACTTGGAGATCGGCGTGGTCCGCCGCTCCGTCGAGGATCGCGCACGATTGCTGGGGGGCCCGATCCGAGAGCCGTTCCGTACCACCGCGATCCTCAGTGACTGATCGGTCAGTCGCCTACGGGGCAGGCCGCTATCGTGGGTGTGGGCGAGCGCGGCGCTCGGGGTCAGGGTCATCCGCGAGTTCGCCAAAGGCCGCGTCACCCGGTGCCGGCGATCGCCACCACCGCTGGTTGAACCGGTTCAGCACCGCCTGCACGGCCTGCTCGGGGCTATCGGTGCAGGTCAGCAGGTCAAGGTCGAATGCCGCGATCTTTCCCGAAGCCAGCATGACCTCGCGGACCCAGCCGAGCAATCCTCCCCAGTATTGGGTGTTGAACAGGACCACCGGGAAGTCACGGACCTTGCGGGTCTGGATGAGTGTCAGCGCTTCGAACAACTCGTCGAGCGTACCGAAACCGCCCGGAAAGATGATGAAACCCTCGGAGTACTTTACAAACATGGTCTTGCGGACGAAGAAGTACCGGAAGGTTATGGAGAGATCGACGTAGGCGTTGAGGCTCTGTTCGAAAGGAAGTTCGATATTGCAGCCGACAGAGAGCCCGTTGCCCTCCCGGGCGCCCCGGTTCGCCGCTTCCATGATCCCGGGCCCGCCCCCCGTGATCGTCGCGAAGCCGCTCAGCGCGAGCAGCCGACCCACCTCGCGCGCCGCTTGATAGTCCGGGTCACTCTCCACCGTCCGGGCAGAGCCGAAGACGGAGATCGCCGGACCGACGTGGGTCAGCCGGTCGAAGCCGTCGACGAACTCGCCGGTCATCCGCATGATGCGCCAGGGATCCGTGTGGGTGAAGTCGGTCCCCTCCGTGATCCGCGGCGCCTGGAGCAGCCGCTCGTCGTCGGTGCGGCCGTTCCGCGAGGGGTGCAGGCCGGTCTCGCGGCGTTCCCGGCTCACCATTGACTCATGTGTGCCCTGACCTTCCGAATCGCCCACCTCCGTCACGCGCACACTCTCTAGATCTGTCGAAAGCCGGGCCTGAAAAAGTAGACCCAGAGCGCGCCCACGTAGCAGATCAGGCCACCTAGGAAGATCGAGACCGGCGTGCCGTGGATCTCAGCGATCCATCCCGCGGGGAGCGTGCCCAGAGGCATCAGTCCAAACGTGAACAAGTAGACGCTCATCACGCGGCCTCGCAGATGATCGGGTACGACCTGCTGGATGATCGTTTGGTTGAGGGCCATGAGGACCGCGCTGCTCGCTCCGGCGAAGGCCAGGAGGAGCATCGCCAGCGCCGGCGCGCGCACGAACGAGAGGACGCACAGACTTGCGCCGTACGCAATCGCCGACACGAGCAGGAACGTCCCGCGTGCGCTTCTGGCGCTCGAAGCCGCGATGAACACCGAGCCGGCGATCGCGCCCGCACCCGTCGCGGTCATCAGTAGTCCGAAGCCATCCGCGCCCATCCCCAGCACGTCGCGCGCGAGCGCGGGGAGCAACTGCATGTACTGCATGCCGAACACGGAGACCAGCACGGCCATCAGCAGCATGCCGAAAACAGATTTCTGCTCGTAGCAGTAGCGGAAGCCCTCGATGAGATTCTGGACCACCGACGCCGAGGCAGCACGTCGCGTCACCGCGGGCACCTTGATCTGCACGACGTTCACGACCGACCACAGGTACGCCCCCGCGTGCAGGAACAGGCATCCGCCGATGCCGATGATCCCGATCAGGCCGCCGGCCAATGCAGGACCGATGACCCGACTCGAGTTCATGCTCATCGAGTTCAAGGCGATGGCGTTCGGCAACTGCTCTCGTGTCACCAGTTGGCCCACCATCGCCTGGCGGGCGGGCATGTTGACCGCCATCGCCGCGCCCATCAGGAACGAGGCGACGAGGAGGTGCCAGGGCCGCGCCTGCCCGATCGCGACGAGGAAGGCCAGACCTCCCGAAATGACCGCGGTGCCAAGCTGACTCTGGAGCAGGATCTGCCGTCGGTCCAGGCGATCGGCCAGGACGCCCCCGAACGGCGAGACCACGAGCATCGGCAGGGCGCGGAAGAACGCGGTGAGGCCCAGATAGAACGGCGAATCGGTCAGCGTGAGAACGAGCCACCCGAACGCGACCTGCTGCATCCACATGCCGATCTGCGTCACGAGCGTTCCCTGAAAGAACAGACTGAAGTTCGGCGACGTCAGGGCGCTGAATCGCTCGGCGAACCATCCGCTGGGGCGTGGTGGCGCGACGGTTCTCGCGTCGGCCCCCGCGTCCGCGGTCGGCGTATGTTCGGTGGCCGGGAGGATCTCTGCCGGTGCGCTCATCGACGAACCGCCCGTGGCGGCTGATCGGCGGCCCCCACGCCCGCTGTGGGCGAAAACCGATCGACCGCATCCCCGTCGATCCGCCATCCGAAGCCAGGCGTCTCGTCGATCGTGATGTGTCCGCGCACAGCCTGGGGCTCGCCCTGCAACACTAGGCGGTTCAGGGCGTTGCCCGCAGGAGTGTCCCCCTCGTCGGTGCGCGGAAAGTACTCGCCGATCGGACAGTTCGGAAAGGCCGTCATGAGGTGGTAGGAGTGAAGCCAGCCCTGATGAAAGCACACGGGCAGTCCGTGTGCCGCAGCGATCGCGACAATGCGCCGCGCCTCGGTGATCCCGCCCACGCGATTCACGTCCGGCTGAAGGACGGTGACGCATTCCCGCTCGATCAGTTCGACAAACGGATAGCGCGTGTACTCGTGCTCGCCCGCGGCGATGGGGACATCGAGCGCACGGCTTAGCCGCGCGTAGCCAGCGCGATCCTCGAACTGGATGGGTTCCTCGATCCATCTCAGCCCGAGATCAGCAACGCCCCGCGCGTAGGCGAGCGTGAACGGCACGTCCCAGCGCAGGTGCGGATCGACCATAAGATCGACCGCCTCGCCGATCGCGCCGCGTACCAGCCTGGTCGCCTCGACGCACCGCCGAAGCGCGCCCTCGCCGTGGTCAGGACCGCGTCCGAAGAACAGTTTCACGGCCGAGAATCCCGCCGCGACATCGGCTCGGGCCGCGGCCTCGAGTCGGGCCGGTGCCCAGGTGTCCCGCAGGTGACTGGCGTACACGGGCACGGTGGCGCGGGTGCGCCCGCCCAGAAGACGAAAGACCGGCAGGCCCGTGGCGCGCCCCAGGAGATCCCAGAGGGCGATGTCCACCCCGGAGATCGCCTCGATCGCGGCTCCACGGCCCCCATACCGCAGCGTCGCGCGATACATGATCTCCCAGAGTCGCTCGATGTCCCGCGCGTCCTCGCCGATGAGGAGATCTCTGAGGTGACCGCGGATGATCTCGGTCGCCGCGGCGCAGAAACCGCCGACTGTCCCCGCGCCCGAGGCCCCCTCCGAGGTGATGATCTCGACGATGACGAGGGCGATCGGCTCGGGCACCGCGCGGGTCGGGGCCCCGGGGGACCGCTGTGCTTCACCGTCCCGGTCTGTGTTCCGGATGGGGTGGGCACGCACGTCCGCGATTCTCATTCCCAACTTCTCAGAGCGCGCGGTCCTGCGGTCCGGTATCGGCGGGGCGGCGGGATTCGCCAGGGCATCAGCTCGCCGCCGACGGCGCCGTATCGGGAACGGACTGGCGGCGCAGAGGGATGCGCTGCGTCGCGATGATGGAGGCCAGGATGAAGAAGGCGCCGAGCAGGAATGGCAACTGGTAGCCGAAGCTCTCCCAGAGCACACCGCCCAGCGGCGGCAGAATCACCGCGGAGATGTGCATCGTGGTAAGTCCCATGGCCAGCGTGGGCCGGACATCGCGCCCCGGGGCGATGCGCTTCAGGTAGGTCCGGATACCGATGCTGAACAGGAGGACAACGTTGTACAGCACGTAGAGTCCCATCGCGATCTGCGCCGACGGGAAGAACACGAACCCGAGGAAGATGAAGAAGAGGATCGCGTACGAGAACGTCAGGGTCGGCCGCTCCCCGACCGTATCGATCAGTTTGCCGACCGAGGGCGAGAGCACCATGTTCAGGACGCTCGAGACGATAAAGAGGATCGTCATCGTGCGGACGTCGATCTGATAGATGCGCACGAGCAGATAGACGCCGAACGCCTGGAACACCTCCATGCGGCAGCCGTCGAGGAAGTTCAGGACGTAATAGAGGTTGTAGCGCCGCTTGAACACCATGCTCTGTTCGCGCTCGGCACTGCCCAGTTCGCGGGGGAAAAACAGGATCGCGATCAGTCCGAGGATCAGGATGAAGCCCGAGGCGAAGAATGTCTCCCGGTAGCCGAGTTCGATGGGTACGAGTGGCAGCATGGGTTCCGGCTGGGCGGGTGTGCTGATCGTGAGGAGAACCAGAAGCATCGCGGTCAGACTGGCCGCGAAACCGATCGAGACGATGCGGCCCAGAGTCTGCCCGGCGTTCTCCTGGCGGCCGATGGAGAGGCCAAACGCCTCGCTGATAGGGATCCAGAGGTGGAAGCCGGCCGAGGCGATCATCACCGCTGGGTAGAGGGTGGAGAACGTGGTGGCGTAGCCGTATGTCGCGTACCCGAAGGCCATGATCGCGAAGCAGGCCGCGGCGACCTTCTGCGGGGCGAACCGCATGGTGATCGCGGCGAGGACGAATCCCGCGAGTCCTAGCACCTCGCGGAGCGCGGTGAGCCATCCCATTTCATCCGCGCGCAGGCCAATGACCTCGACGATGAAGTTCGTCTGGACCGACCGGCTCAGCCCGAACGAGAACTGAAAGGCGAAGGCCGCCAGCGCCAGTGCAATGAAGGCCTTACGGATCGGCGTCAAACAGAAGTCCCCTTCTCAGGGAGCCGATTCTATGCTCGGGCTATCCGCCACGCGGTCAGGAGATCGCCCGAGGCCCCGCACTAGTTGACATAACTGAATACCTGGGCGATTACATTGACATAATGCCGGGTCCCTGGCCGGTTATATTTACATAACTATGCCCCCCACCCCCCCCCCAGGGGGGGGCTGCTGCCTTGGTCCTGGGCGAGATGAGATGCCCCCCATGCGCGGTTTTCGTGTCGGAAACCGCTTCGCGACCGGGGCGATTCTCTCGGACCTTCAATGTTCCAGTTTCTATGATCGCGACCGTCCGCCATGAGCCTGATCGGTCCGGAGCAGCGCGAGAACCTCACCGGGATGCGTGATGTCTGGTGCTGGGCGCTCTCCTGGTTTCTGAAGCCCCCGACGAGCCCGGAGAAACGGGCGAAGCAGGCGGCGCTCGTGCAGGCGATCAAGAGCGAATTGCGTCACGTTCACACGGCGGACGACCTTCACGATTTCTATACGGGCGACTCGCGCTGGTGTTTGCAGATCGCACGACAGGAGTTCCCCCGCGAGTGGCCTACCCTTGGCGTCCACGCCGCGACCGCCGCCGCCTACGGTCTGCGATTCGTAGAGATCATGACGGGCCACGATGTCGATGCGCGCGAGTTGCTGCCGCGCTGGCTTGGCGAATGGGCGATCTGGTAGGCATCGCGCGGGAGGCCGTGGTCCGGTTACCGTGAGCCGCGATACACTCAGCGCCCCGAAAGGAGGTGTTGGCGGCCGTGGCTAATCGTGTGGATGCCCAGGAACCGTTCAAGCGAGTATCGATCGACGAGGCGAAGCGTTTGATTGCCAGCGGCATTCAGATCGTCGACGTGCGAACGCTTGCCGAGTACGCCGCGGGACACCTGCCTGAGGCACGCCTGGTTCCGCTGGATTCCATCATTGCCCGCCCGCGCGACTTGCTCAAGGGGTCGAACATCCTGTTCGTGTGCGCGGTGGGGCAACGCAGCGCGCTCGCCGCGGAGATGGCCGCGGCGATCGGCCTCACCGACCTCTTCAACCTCGAGGGTGGGACCGACGCCTGGGCGCGCGCCGGAGAGCCGATCGTCCGCTGACGCGGGCGTCAGGCGCCCTACGGGATCGGACGAAGAGACTCCACACCCAGTCGCATCCACTCGCCGATCACCAGACGGCGAAAAGTGGGATCGAGCCACCAGCGTGTCACGGAGTCGCCCGATGGTGCCGCGGCCAGGCTCCAGGCGATACCGGCACGATCGAGCGTACGGCTGGCGATCGCCGAGATCCGTCGCGTGTGCCACCAGTCGCTGATGAGGATGACGCGCCGCCAACCGGCGAGAACGGCGTGATCGCGGAGTTCCGTGATCTCCCCAACGGTCCCGGAACCGGACGCGATCTCGATGATCCGGTCCGCACCGACACCGAGACGATCCAGGCGTCGCGCCGAGGCCCGTGCGTACGTCCCATTCGGGCCCCCTGGGGGCAGCCTACCCCCGAGCGTCACCACGATCGGCGCGATCCCGGAGTGCAACAGTTCGCGAGCGATGGCCGCGCGCGTCCCCACCGCGTCCCCGCCGCCGTGAATCGCCAGCACGTCCGCCGATAACGGCGCTTCGCCCCGGTGCACCAGAGTTTCGGCCACGCCCGTCATGGCGCGTTCGGTCGCCGCGGTCAGCGTGAGAACTCCGCCAGGATCAGCCCGACAACGGCGAGCGCGGCGAACCCCTCACCCCCTCGCACGGGATCGGTCCTGCCTCAGGGCGCCGCGTCGAGCGTCAGATCACGATCGAGAAACTCCATCAGCCCCTGTGCGATACCGAGCGCCAGACGGTCGCTCTGATGGAACAGGATCTCGCGACCGACTGGGCTGGACATAAAACCAGCCTCCAGAATCAACTGGGGAACGCCCGGTGCGACCGCATGCTGATACCGACGCGAATTGAACGCGTAGTAGTTGATCATCCGGTGGCTGATGCGCACCGAGTCATCCGGGAGCCCACTCACCCGACCGTAGACGCGGTGCATGATCTCCGCATACCGGTCATCGACCTCCGGAATGCTGGAGAAACCAGGTCGGGCCACCTTGTAGCCGCGAAGCGAGGGATCAGTATTGCCGTCGGCGTGGATAGACAGGAATGCGTGGGCCCGATAGCGGATCGGGATCGTCGCGGGCAGGATGTCGACCTCGATGCCCTGCGCGCGCAGGATGTCGGCGGTCCTCTCGGCAAGGTCCAGGTTCACTTCCCACTCGATGCGTCCGCCTCCGAGCGCGCCTGGATTGGAGCGCACGCTGCCGCAGTTCCTTCGGGGCATTGCCGTGCTCGTAGTGACCGCCCTGGATCCCGACACGGCGCACGCCGGGCGGGTTCCAGAGTTCGACGCGCGGCAGTGGGCGACCGAACGCCGATGGCCCGCCAGATGACAGACCCAAGGGGATGGGGTCACCGTCAGGAATCGGGACGAGAGTCGAGTCGATATAGCGCGCCAAGGCTGCGTACTGGGCGAGGGAGTCGTAGTCGGGTGTGTCCGCCGGAAAGGCGCCGTCATCGGGGAGTTCTTGCGCCCGGATGATCGGGACCGTTGCCAGGGCGCCGAGGACGAGGACGAGGAGGACGAGCCGACGGAGCTGCATCCCGTGCACTATGGGACGGCCGTCGGACGCACTGCAACTGACTATGATGCCGCCATGAAACTTGAGGGCAAGGTCGCGCTCGTGACGGGCGCATCGCGAGGGATCGGTCAGGCGTGCGCCGTGGCGCTAGCCGCGCAGGGGGCGCGTGTGTTCGTCAATTTCCATCGCACCGCCGAAGGTGCGGAAGAGACCCTCCGTCGCATTCGGGAGTCGGGCGGAGAGGCCGACGCCCTCCAAGCCGACATGGGGGATTCCGCGCAGATAGCGGCGCTGGTGGCGGCGTGCGTCAGCCGCTTCGGACGCCTGGACGTCTACATCAACAATGCCAACGCGGGTGAGCGGCGGCCTGGTCAGCGCGGATCGTTCCTTGATGTGACGCCGGAGATGCTCTACCAGCAGTTTCTCCTGCCCTATCAGGCCTGCTACGCCGGCGGGCAGACCGCGGCGAAGCAGATGATCGCTCAGGGCGGCGGCGGGGCGATCGTCAACATCAGTTCGATCCATCAGGAACGCGCCTGGGGGGCCGACTCGATCTACGGGTCGATGAAGGCCGCGGTCAGCCGCCTCACCAGGAGTCAGGCGCGAGAACTCGCCCCGTATGGGATTCGCGCCAACTGCATCGCCCCCGGCTTCATCGATATCCGCGCCTTTCCGGGCGAACGGGGCGATCGGTACGATGTCTACAACCAGCGCGCCGAGGTCGAGATCCCGCTCGGCCGCGGCGTCCCCGACGATATCGCCAATGGCGTCATCTACTTCTCGTCATCCGACGCGCGCTACGTCACCGGGCAGACCCTCTTCATCGAAGGCGGCTATCTGCTGGTGCCGATCTCGGAGATCTAGGAGTGAGGTGAACGAGACTATGACGGCACCCTTGCGCATTGGCATTCTTGGCTGTGGACGCATTCTGCCGGCGCATCTGCGCGGCTATCGCCTGCTCAAGGAGGCGGGGTACGACGATTTCCGCATCACGGGACTCATGTCGCGCAATCGCGACGACGCGGTGATGTTCCGCAAGCGCGGCGAAGGCCCGACGCCCCGGGTGCCGGTAAGCAAGAACCCGGGCGATCCGCTGAGCGCACCTCACATCTATGTCTCCGACTTCCAGACCGATGTGGACGCGAAGGTGTACACCTCGGTCGAGGAGATGCTCGCCGATGACAATGTCGACGTCCTCGACATTCCGGCGACGCTGCACGCCCACCACACGCACGCGCTTGCCGGCATCGCGCGCGGCAAGCATTGCATCGTCCAGAAGCCGTTTGCGGTCTCCGTGAAGGCCGGGCAGAAGATGGTCGATGCCGCGAAAGCGCGGGGCGTCCAGCTTGGCGTGGTCGAAAACGTCCGGTACGGCGAAGGGACGCGCATCGCCCGCTGGCTCATCGATGAGGGGTACCTCGGCAACATCCAGATGGTGGCGTACTGGGATGTCGGCACGCTGGAGTGGTCGCCGGACAAGATCGTCGCCGAGACGCCCTGGCGCCATCAGAAACTGATCGGGGGCGCCGGTTCGTCACTCGATATCGGCGTTCACTGGTTCGACCGTCTGCGCTACCTGGTCGGTGAGATCAAGGACTTCAGCGCGGTCACCCGGACCTTCGAGAAGAAGCGGTACACGCGAGATGCCACGGGCCGCGTGACGCAGGAGGTTGATTGCGACGTGGACGACGCGTTCTTCGCGTCGCTGCAGTTCGAGAATGGCGCGATCGGTCAGATGTCGTTCACTTGGGCTGGCCACGGCGAGATGACGAACCTGCCATTCGGGATGGTGCTATACGGATCGAAGGGCGTACTGAAGGGCGACGCACTGATCCTCGATGGTGGGGAGAAGCACTCCGCGAAGGCTCTCTTCGAGGCGCGCGCCTCCGACGCGATCAAGAGTCTCTACTTCCCGTTCGGCCTCAAGGATGCGTTCGCGCTCGGCTACTACGACTTCCTGCGTGGCATTCGCGAGGGGCGCGATCCGGAGACCAGCGGCGTGGAGGGCGTTCGGGACTTGGCGGCGAGTTTCGCGATCTGTGAGGCGGCCGAGCTCGGTAGGCCGGTGACCATGGATGAAGTCCTCAGCGGGCGCGCGGAGGTCTATCAGGCTCCGATCAATCAGCACTACGGTCTGTAGAGATCATTCCCGCGCGCACGATCGCTTTCGCCTCTCGCATGACTCCCATCGCGTCGCAGTCCCGATAGATTGAGTACGTGGCCTTACGGATGAGCGCCGTCTCCTGCTCGGAGAAGGCGAGATGGCGCTCGCCGTACCGTCCCAACAGCACCAGGCGCTGCAGGCGCTTGAGGAAGACCCGCTGTATCGGAGTCTGACGGGAGAGGCGCGGAAAGACCGGTTCGCGGAGGCGGCGTCCCTCCATATCGACCAGTTCGCCACGGCTGTTATCTCGATCCCGCTGCATGAAGCGCGGCGGATTATCCCGGCGCCCCTGGCGCCCACGTATCAGGGGTTCCTTTAGCGCCTTTCTAACGCGGCCCTCATAAAAGCAGCCTAAAGAGTCAACATAAGTGATTAGCGCGTTCGGAGTTCAGTCGCGGCTCGGTTGAGGCGGCGGGACAGCGACCGATGCTCGATACTCGCGCCGTGCGATTGATCGTTCTGGACATCGATGGGACGATCGTTGGGCCCGGCACAGGAGTCACGTCGCGCCTGCGCGCCGCGCTGGTCAGCGCCCGCGACCGGGGCATACAGGTCGTCCTTGCGACCGGTCGGTGGATGCCCTCGGCGCGGCCTCTCGCCCAGGAACTCGGCCTGACTGGAGCGATCATCCTTCACAACGGGGCGGTCGTCGCCGAGGCCTGCACCGGTGCGTTTATCACGCGCCTGCCCTTGCCCCATCGAGAGGCGCGTGAGGCGATCGACCGAGTCCTTGCCTGCGGGGGCCAACCGATCGTCTACGAATCCCCCCTTACCGGCGGTGGCATCGTGGTGGGTGTTGAGGCGCAGGACTCGGTCGATGCCCGCCGCTATCTGGCGTCGAAGCAAGGGGTTCGGCGCGTGGATCTCACCGCCGAGCCGTTGGTCCCCGATCCCACCCAGATCGTGATCGCCGACCGCGGGGATCGCGTGGCGTCAATTGTCCGTGTCCTGACGGATGGCCCCTGGCAGATGGTGGAGTCGATGTCGGTCGCCGTTCCGGAGGCCCGATTCATCGAGATCCTTGCGCGGGGGGCGACGAAGGGGCGCGCAGCAGCGCGCCTGGCCGCGGGTCTGGGAATCACCAGGGAGGGGGTCCTCGCGATCGGCGACAACTTCAACGATCTCGATCTCATTCAGTGGAGTGGCGTCGGAGTCGCAATGGGCGACGCGCCCGATCCCGTGCGGCGGGCGGCAGACTGGGTTGCGCCACCACTGGCAGAGGATGGCGCGGCGATTGCCATCGAGCGGTTCGCGCTCGGCATCACGGGTCGTCGCGCGCCCGCCGCCGCAGGAGGCTCGAGAGGATGAAACGCTCGACGTGGGTCGGCGGTGCGCCGGTGGCAGACATGAATCGCCGGTCGAACGCCAGCAGAAAGAGCGTCGCCTCGCGAGGCGTCCAGGCCGCGGCCTCTCGCAGGAGGACGTCCATCGACCGGCCTGAAGGCTGTTGCTCGCTCGCCGGAAACGCCATCTCACCACCCGAGAACAGATGTTCGACGAGACGATACTCGACCGGTGCCGCAGTAGTCAAAGCATGGGGCTGATCGTCACACCTGTCGATCGAGCGCACCGTTATCGCTTCTATCGCCCCTCCTGGATCGGGCGGAACGACATGGAGTGGTTCGTCGATTGCGGCGAATGGCTCCCCCGAGATGATCTCAGACCGCCGCTACTCGCGCTGGAGCAGGCCGACCTCGCGGACCGTCGCGTGCATCCGTTCTACCGGGATGCCGAGGCCGAGATGTTTCTGGCCCGCCTCGACGGGCAGGTCGTGGGCAGGATCGCCGCAATCGTCGGCCATCCGTTCCGGGATGGCGATCGTGTATCGGCGGCACATCAGGGCTACTTCGGCTTTTACGAGGCGATCGATGATCAAGCCGTGGCGGGCGCGCTACTTGGCGCCGCAGCCGCCTGGCTGCGCGGGCGCGGACTGACCCATCTTCTGGGGCCGGCGAGCCCCTCGCACAACTACTACTTCGGCGCACGGTGCCTCGGCGACGAGGTCCCGCCGCATACGCCCACCCGGTTCCTGGAGACGTATGACCCGGAGTACCACCATCGTCACTTCACTTCCTGGGGGCTCGCGCCCGCCAGGCGGCTGCTCGGATACGACTGCTATGTAGGTGGCGCGATGGGGGAGTCGATCATCGCTCGTTTCGATCGGGCGATAAATCGTACCATCGACTACACCGGACTCACGATTCGCGCGCTCGACCTGGACAATTTCGACGCCGACATCAGCCTCGCGACCGACCTGCTCAACCGGTCCCTAGCCGAGAACTGGGGCTTCACGCCGATGAGTCCGGCGGAGCTGCTGTACATGGCGGCCCAGCTGAAACCGCTGATCGATCCGACGCTCGTGCTCTTCGCAGAACTCGAAGGTGAGCCAGTTGGCATCTCTCTGGCGATGCCAGACTACAACCAGGTGTTCGCGGCGATGGAAGGGCGGCTCCGCCATCTCGCGCGCGTGTTCACGTTCGAGAACCTCCCACTCCTTCGACGGCTGTGGCCGAACTCACACCCGTGGGCCCACCGCAGGATCGATAGCGCCCGGGTGATCGCGCTTGGGGTTGTGCCGACCCTGAAACAGGGAACCCGCACGACACGCCGCGAACAGCTGCGCATCGGCCCGGCGCTGATCTACCGAACCTTTACCAACCTGCGTGATGCAGGGTACGACACTCTCACCGCCTCGTGGATTCTCGAGGAGAACCGCGCGATGCGCGCGCCGATGCAGATCGCGGGTATCGAGCCATCGCGCGTCTGGCGGATCTACGCGTGCGATCTCGCTGCCGTGTGACTCCTGACCCGGGAGGCTCGCTACCGCCGTAAGAAAGAGCAGGGGGTGCGCCTGGCGCACCCCCTGCTCCGTTCGCGGCTCTCGCCGCAAGCGTGCCCCGGTCTAGTACTCCGGCATCGGAGGAGCGGCTGGCTTCTCCTTCTCCGGGATCTCCGTGATGAGCGCCTCGGTGGTCAGGATCATCCCGGCGATCGAGGACGCGTTCTCGAGCGCGGTTCGGGTGACCTTGGCCGGGTCGATGATGCCCTTCTTGACCATGTCGACGTACTCGGCGCCGATCACGTCGTAGCCCATGTTCTTGTTCTTCGTCTCGGCCGACTTTCGCCGGATCGTATCGACGAGAACCGAGCCATCGAGGCCGGCGTTGAAGCCGATGTGCCGCATGGGCTCCTCGAGCGCACGGCGCAAGATCGTCGCGCCGGTGGCCTCATCGCCTTCGAGCTTGACCGAGTCGAGCACCTTGCTGGCATTGACCAGCGCCACGCCGCCGCCAGGGACGATGCCCTCCTCGACCGCAGCACGCGTCGCCGACAGCGCGTCCTCGACGCGGTGCTTCTTCTCCTTGAGTTCGGTCTCGGTTCCGGCGCCGACCTTGATGACTGCCACGCCACCGGAAAGCTTGGCGAGCCGCTCCTGAAGCTTCTCGCGGTCGTAATCCGAAGTCGTCTCGTCGATCTGCGCCTTGATCTGCTTGATGCGCGCCTGGATCTCATCCGGCTTGCCATGGCCCTCGACGATCGTCGTCTCATCCTTGTTCGAGACGACGCGGCGAGCCCGACCGAGGTCGTTGATCGTCGCCGAATCGAGCTTGCGGCCTGCCTCCTCGGAGATGACCTGCCCACCCGAGAGCACCGCGATGTCGCGGAGCATCTCCTTGCGGCGATCGCCGAAGCCCGGGGCCTTGATGGCCAGGACGTTGAGCGTTCCGCGGAGCTTGTTCACGACCATCGTCGCGAGCGCCTCGCCCTCAACCTCCTCGGCAATCACGACGAGGTCCTTCCGCCCGGTCTGGAGGAGCTTCTCCAGCAGGGGCAGAACGTCCGCGATTGCGGTGACCTTCTTGTCCGTGATGAGGATGTACGGCTCGTCCAGCTCGGCGACCATACGGTCGGAGTTCGTGATCATGTACGCCGAGATGTAGCCCCGATCGAACTCCATACCGTCGACGAACTCGGTCTCGAAGCGCAGACCGCGGGACTCCTCGACGGTGATGACGCCGTCCTTGCCGACCTTGTCCATCACCTCGGCGATCAGTTCGCCGATCTCCCGATCGGACGCCGAGATCGCCGCGACGTGCGCGATGTCGCCCTTGCCGCTGACCGGCGTGGCCATCGCCTTGATCTCGTTGACAACCGCCTCAACGGCCTTGTCCAGACCGCGCTTGAGGAGCATCGGGTTCGCGCCCGCGGCGACGTTCCGCAGCCCCTCGTTGACGATCGCCTGCGCCAGGACTGTCGCCGTCGTCGTGCCGTCGCCGGCGACGTCGTTGGTCTTGCTGGCGGCTTCCTTCAGAAGCTGGGCGCCCATGTTCTCGAACGGATCGGCGAGCTCGATGTCCTTGGCGACTGTGACGCCATCGTGCGTGACGCTCGGGGCACCGTACTTCTTGTCCAGAGCGACGTTGCGCCCCTTCGGCCCGAGAGTCGTCTTGACGGCCTCGGCCAACTGATCAACGCCCCGCTTCAGGGCCTTGCGGGCATCCTCACGAAAGACGAGTTGCTTGGCTGGCATGCGGTGTCCCCCTCCTTACTTGTTGACGATCGCCAGGACGTCGGTCTCCTTGAGAATCAGGAGATCCTCGCCATCGATCTTGATCTCGGTGCCGGCGTACTTGGCATAGAGAACGACATCCCCGACCTTCACTTCCGGCTTGACGCGCTCGCCCTTGTCGTTGAGGCGGCCCGGGCCGATGGCAAGGATCGTCCCCTCCTGCGGCTTCTCCTTCGCCGTGTCGGGAAGGACGATCCCGCTGATCGTGATTTCCTCGCGCTCGTTCGCACGAATCACGAGGCGATCCGCCAGCGGTTGGACTCTGGTGCTTTTCGCGGTTGCCATGGACTCTCCTCTGGATGAACTCAAGTCCCGACTTTACCCGCGCTCTGTAGGAGGTCTGTAGGAGCGGGGTGAATTCTTAGTAGGATGAATGCGCGCCCACGCCCGGCCGCGGCTGCACCGGTCGGGGAGATTCGTCCGATCAGGCGAGCACGGCTGTCCTGGTGGCGGCATCGAACAGCGAGAGCGTACGCGCGAACAGGGGGCCGACCTCGCCGCTCCCCACAGGGCGCCCGTCGATGGCGATCACGGGGCGTAGTTCGCTGTTCGTGCTGGTGAGGAACACCTCATCGGCGGCGAGGAGATCGGCGTGGGTGATCAACTCCTCTCGCGCGGTGATGCCGTTCGCGGCGTAGAGTTCCAGGAGCGCCTCGCGCGTGCAGCCGGCGAGCAGATAGTTCGAGAGCGGCGGCGTGAGGACGGTGCCATCGCGCACGACGAACACGTTCGCGGCGGTGGCCTCCGTGACGAAGCCATCACGAATGAAGACGGCGTCCGCGGCGCCCAGTCTCTCGGCGCGGGACCGGGCCAGCATCGCCGGAAGCAGCATGGTTGTTTTCAGATTGCAGCGCGCCCACCGATCGTCGCTCTGCGTCACGACCTTCATCCCCGGCATGGGCCGCACCGAGCTCGCCGGGCGTGCGATCGCGATGACGTTGGGCGACAGGCCCCGGGGAATGCCCTGCACGCGAGCCGTCTCTCCGCGCGTAATCTGCAGGTACACGGCAGCATCCTGCAGATTCTGCCGCCGCACCAGTTTGTCCATCGCCCGCGAGATCTCCTCCACGGGCGGAATCGTCAGTTCGATCCCGGCGGCGGACCTCGCCAGCCGGCGCATATGGCTCTCCATCTTGAATGCCCGGCCGTCGTAATACCGGACCACCTCATAGACACCGTCACCGAACTGGACGCTGCGATCTTCGACTCCGAGTCGGGCATCGGCATAGGGGACGAAGTTCCCGTTCAGATAGACAAGCGGATCCGCCATCGACGCCACTCCCGAGCCGGTCGCGCCTGGGCGCGCCCCACATCGGCGAGTCTACACAATGCCGAAATAGGCCTTGACGATCCGTGTCCCGATGACGCCTGCCTCCTGAGCGCCTCGCCCGTGTTTGATGAACACGGCGCCGGCAATCACGGGGTTCTCGTGCGGCGCCCAGAAGGTGAACCACCCATGGGTTGGCAGTTTCCCGTCCGGTCCACGCACGCCGTACTCGGACGTGCCAGTCTTGCCGGCGATCGCGATTTCCTTGAGGTTCCCTGTCCAGGACGTACCGTAATAGCGCGCGCCATACGGCGAGGTGCCGATGAGCATGCCCGCTCGGACGCCCTCGCGCACGAGCGCGATGTTCTCGGGCCGTGCCGGAATTCGTCCGATGGGCTGCAGTTCGGAACCGTTACCGACGCTCGGGTCGGCCGTCGTCAGGTGGGGGCGGAATCGAGTGCCGCCGTTCGCCATCGTCGCGCCAACCATCGCCATCTGCAGCGGAGTCGAGGTGTAGAACCCCTGGCCGATCGCGCTGATATACGTGTCTCCGTGATACCACTGTTCGCCGATGGTTCGCTGTTTCCAGTTTGGGTCCGGCACGATGCCCGCTGCCTCGGCGGGCAGTTCGATCCCGGTCGGCGCGCCCAGGCCGAAGTGGCGCGCCCACTCGGCGAGGCGGTCGGGCCCCATTCCGTCCCAGCGCCCGAGTGGGTCGCCACCGACGAGCTGGTAGAAATAGGTATCGCACGAGTTCGCCAGCGCGCTGAGCATGTCCTGTTTGCCGTGCGCCGCCCAGCAGCCGAGGAATGTTCCCCCCGGTAACTGCAGGCCGCCGCCACACTCCATCATCGTGTCGGGCTTGACGATCCCCAGTTCCAGGGCGGCGAGCGCGGTGATGATCTTGAAACACGATCCGGGTGGCCACGCGCTACTGATCGTCCCGTTGAGCAGGGGATGGCCGGGATCCGTCAGGAGTCGGTGCATCGCCCGCTCCGACATGCCGTCGGCCAGTTCCTGATTGCCGAACGTGGGCAGGTGGACCATCGCCAGGACGCCGCCATCGCGCGGATCCACGACCACCGCCGACGCCACGCCGAATTGAGCGATCCGCTCGCTGAGCATCCGGTGGATGTCTCGCTGCAGGGCGAGGTCAATCGTGAGCCGAATGTCCGTTCCCGCAGTCGACGGCTCGCGGGCGAGCGTCCGCACCGGGCGGCCCCCAGCATCGATCTCCTCTTGTCGCCGACCCGCGCGACCTCGCAGCCTCGCCTCCAGTGTCAGCTCGAGTCCGTTCTTGCCAATCGTGTCGGTGGGCCGATACGGGCCTCTGGCGGCACCGGTCGCGTCGAACTGCTCCGCGCTGATGGGTCCCACGGTCCCCACCACGTGGCTGGTGACCCCACCGTCGATGTACTCGCGGGCGCTCGTTGCCTCCACGCTGACGCCGGGCAGTTCGTCGATGTGTTGTTCGATGGTCTGGGCGAGCGAACGATCGGTCGTCGCCAACACCAGCAGGCCGAGCCCCGGATCACGCGCGCGTCTGGTCAGTCGTTCGAGATCCGCGGGAGAGCCACCGATGAGTTTGACCAGACGGCGATAGAGCTCGGCCGGCCGCTCGGGGAGTTCGGCTGGAGTGATGAGGATCCGATAGATGGGACGATTGCGCAGGAGAGGAAGCCCGTTCCGATCGGTGAATACGCCGCGGCGCGCCGGCTCCCGCACAACCCGAAGGCGATTGTCCTCCGCCCGGGCGCGATGCTCCCGACCCTCGACGAGTTGCATCTGGGCGAGACGCCCGGTGAGCGTGAGCGTGCCGGTGGCACCCGCCGCGCCGAGCACCAGCAGGCGTCGTCGCGACATCTCCCGCGGCGGTGGACGCAGCGATCCATCGATCGAGGTGAGGGCGGCCACGCCGAACAGTTCTACGCGCCGTGCCGGCCACCCGCAAGGAAATCAGCTTAACTCTTAGCGCGCCTCTAAGTCTGGCTGACAACCGCCTACGGACAGGGGTCCTGAACGAAGGGAATGGCGGCGTCCGGCGGTAGGTTGACCAGCGTGCGCGAACCGGCGCCGACCAGGTCGCGGGCGTGCCGGTAGGCCGCATCGAAGTTGTCGTAGGTCGCGATGAAGCCCATCTGCTTGCCGTCGGCTGGCGGAATTCCCTCCGAAACCAGGATGCAGCGCCGCGCCTCAACCGATCGGCGATGGCTCCAGACGTGCGTCGTCGATCGCGGCTCACCCTGGTGACGGGCAATCACGCGACTGATCTCCTCGAGGTTCCGCGCCATAAGTTCCGTCTTGCACACGTTGTCGCGCGTGTGCCAGTACGGGTGCATCGGATCGCCTGGCGGCGTCTCGCACCAGCGCCGCGTGGCGTAGAGGAACTCCTCCATGGTCTCCGCGAGCGGCCGGGGTGGAAAGCACGGGTGGGCGTGCCCGGAGACGATCGCAATGACGATGCCGTCCGCCTTTGTGCACCGCACGGCCGATTCGATACCCATGTAGATGCTGTTGATCATTGGCGCGGCGCCGGCTCCGGAGAAGACGTAGATGTCGCCGGGTTCCACGCGCGGCAGAAGATGCTCCTCGTTGTATCGCACGCCCACCGGCCACTCCTCGCGAAAGTACCCGGCGAAGACCGCGTTCTGGGCACAGTCGATCTTGAAGCGCAACCGCGCGAGATCGCCCACGTCCATCACATCCTCGCGCATCGGGTTTCCTGGACCCCAGGTCGAATTCGTGCGGGTCGTGAGGATGCGCTGGTGGTTGTACCGGACGGTGTCCGCGCCGGCGATGCCGGGAAGGATGATGCCCGCGCCGCCCTGGTAGCCGTACAGGCTGGGCGAGCATTGCCCCAGACCGAGGACGAGATCCGCCTCCGCCGCCCACCGATTGATCCAGACCGGGGTACCCAACCGTGTGACGCCAAGAAACGTGAGATTCGCCTCGTCGAACGGGTCGTGCTCGATGTAGCGGCCCACCCGGCCGATCAACGCTTCGCCGATCTTCTTCCTTCCGGCCGGATGACCGTGCATGCCGGCAGCGTGGATGAGCGTGACGTTGCCATCCGGCACGCCGGCGGCATTCAATTCGTCCAGGATCAGATCGCCGATTCCCTCCTCGCCGATGATCTCGTCCTGCATATCGGTGACGAGGAAGGCAACGCGGTCCGAGGGCCGCGGAATCTCCCGCAGGGGCGCAGTGCCGATCGGGTGAGCAATCGCGTCGGCGACCAACTGGCGCCAGGGCCTGCGGTTCGGGATCTGACGGCGTCGGATCGGTTCGATTCCCGGCTCATCGGGCAGGTTGACCTTGAGCGGCCCACGCTTCCAATCGATAGTCCAATCGGGCATGCGCTTTCCCTCCTAGCGATAGTTGATGAACTGCAAGGGGACCGGCCAGTCCTCTTTCTTTCGGAGCGCGGCGATTGCGGCCTGGAGATCGTCCCGTGATCTGCCGAATACGCGCACGGCGTCACCCTGGATCTGTGGACGCACCTTCGGGGCGGCGCCCTTGATGAACTTCACCAGTTCACGCGCGAGTTCCTGATCCAACCCTTCGCGAAGTGTCGCGACCTGCCGCACGGTGCCACGGGCGGCCGGAGCGATCTTACCCCAGTCCAGGATGCGGGCGTCGAGCCCCCGGCGCACCATCTTCTCGACGAGGACGGCGTGGATCTGTTTGAGCGTGAACTCGCTGTCCGCACCGATGCTGAGATCCGACTTCCCGAGCGCGACCTCGCTGCCGGTGCTCTTCAGATCGTATCGTGTGCCGATCTCGCGCGCCGTCTGATCCACCGCGTTCGCCAGTTCTTGACGGTCGAACTGAGAGACGACATCGAAACTCGATTCGGCTGCCACCGGCGGGGAAGCTTACCCGGACCGGGAAGATCGTGTGTCAGGCAGCTTCGGTATCGAGCAGGTCGTGGTCGGCATCCTCGGCGCGATTCGCGAGCATACCCACGAGGAGGTAGTCGCCGAACGCCTGGCGCGCAGCCCTCGCGGCCAGGCGCCCCCAGATCGGCGATCCGGTCGCGTCGGCGATATCGGCGATGGCATTGAAGCGCTGCAGGCGGCGGAACGCGATGGCCTCAAGTGCACCTGCCTCATTCTTGAGCATCGTCGCCATCGTCCCCATCTCGAACTGCTTGGATTCTGCGGCACAGGTCCACCGCCGCATATCGGGCGTAAGCACAGACTTTTCCCTGAACGGTCGTACAGGTTGCCCTCACCCGATTGGGGCAACCCGACCGGGACGGACTGCCCCGTCACGATGCCGGATATGGCACGATGCGCCGCGCCCGGTGTTCCGGTGCTGGAGATAAGCGATGCAGCTTTCCGTGCTGTCCTACTCCTTCCGCGGC